>WNFW01002164.1_pt1 | contig 15862 bp, 11 predicted proteins | sample 5400131 | NCBI WGS metagenome assembly WNFW01 (sample SAMN13153362, study PRJNA577476) | soil metagenome | isolation source: 20 cm soil or saprolite under grassland replicate 1 | place: USA:California | collected 2016-06-15 | reverse complement strand
AAAATGAATCGTCTGATCGTCGTTTCTAATCGGTTGCCGTTCGCGCTGGATTCGACAGGCGAAGACCTGTGGACGGTGACACCGGCTGCCGGTGGACTCGTTTCTGCGGTGGAACCAGTGCTGCGCGAACGCGGTGGCATCTGGATTGGATGGCCAGGAATAGAAGGCGACATCCCAAAGCGCCCATTCGCCGAAGCCACACGTGATGCTGGTTACAAAGTAGTTCCGGTAGCTCTTAGCGAAACCGAACGCGACGAATTTTACTACGGTTACTCCAATGAGGTGATCTGGCCGCTATTTCATGATCTGCAAAATTTTTGCAGTTTCGACCCGGCATTTTGGGAAACTTACAAGACAGTGAATGTCCGTTATGCCGATGCCATCGCTGACTGTGCGCATGCTGACGACTTCATCTGGGTGCACGATTATCACCTCATGTACGCAGGCCAAGCATTACGCGAGCGCGGCGTACGCGCAGCTTTAACGTTTTTCCTGCACATCCCATTCCCGCCGTACGACATTTTTTCGAAACTCCCCCAACAACAACGGCTACTGCGTGCCCTACTCCAGTTCGATTTCCTCGGCTTTCAGACACGGCGCGATCTTCGCAACTTTGTCGGGTGCGTGCGGCGCGTGATGATGGAAGCGAAAGCTGTTGCTCGCCGCGACCTGCAATTGGTTCGCTTCGAAAAACGCGAGATTCGCCTTGGACATTTCCCGATTGGCATCGACTTCGATTCGTTTGAAAAGGGTGCAACGTCTGAGTTGGTCGTGCAAAGATCACAGCAGTTGCGGGCCAATTTTCCTGGCTGTCAATTGGTCCTGGGGGTGGACCGACTCGATTACAGCAAGGGAATTCCTGAACGATTACGGGCGTACCGCGATGCCCTGGAACGCCATCCGGAACTGCGCGGACGCGTCGTTCTTATCCAGGTTGTCGTGCCGAGTCGGGTAGAGATTCCCCGGTATCACGAGTTCAAACAACGCATCGATCGACTGGTCGGCGACATCAACGGCCGGTTCTCAACCAGCAATTGGTTGCCGGTGCAATATCATTTTCGGAGCCTTGGTCGCGAAGATCTTCTCGCACACTACCGCGGTTGCGACATTGCCTTTGTCACTCCGCTCAAGGACGGAATGAATCTTGTCGCCAAGGAATATTGTGCGTGCCGCATCGACGAAAATGGGGTGCTCATCCTTAGTCATTTCGCCGGCGCGGCAGAGCAGCTCAAAACCGGCGCGTTGCTGGTTAATCCTTACGATGTCGAGGAAGTCGCCGACACAATTTTGAAAGCATTCCGCATGACCGACGCCGACCGCACTGCGCGCATGAAGCGCATGAGACGGGTGGTGCGCGAGGAGAATGTTTTTCAGTGGGTCGATTCGTTTCTTTCAGCAGGATCGCAGTTGGCGAGAAGGGTTCCAAGTCGCCAGCGAAATCTGCGGAGACGAATTCCGTCAATGTGATTGGATTCAGAATGTTGAAGAATTGAAGCAGCGAACCTTGAGTGCGCACTACATCAACGGTTCAACACTTCAACGTGGTCGCTCCAAACCGGCTCTTCCAGTTGCAACGCGGAGTCGTCCAGCTCGGTGCGATTAAATTTCTCATATTGCGCAGAGACATCTGGCCACGGCCGCAAACGCAACTCGACGCGATCGCCTGGCCGCAACCGAGCCGCTGATGTCCACACGTCGTCGCGCATGCTCCACAAATAAACGACAGCCTGGGAATGCGACGCCACCTCGCGGAAAGTGTCCGGAGTTTGGACGCTCCCGCCGCGCGAATCGGCGGCCACAAGGTCGACCAAATGCAATGCCTCGATGTGATCCTTGTATGGCACGGTGCCCGGGCGCGGCACGGGCGAAACGCTTTCAACCGTTCCGTTGACCGCGATGTCTTCGCCGGTCTTCAAGCTCAAAAATCGAGAAGGTTTCGCTTCACCCAGTTTTAGATCGAGAAGTTTCCAATTCCCAAACGACAACTCGCGCGCTGCAAATTCCCAGATCACCAGTTTCTTTCCAGCCAGCCGATCGCGCCCGCGCGCGAGCTCGTTGCTCAAAATTTCACGCGTGGCGAACGACGCATCGCTGTTTCTCAGAATGCAATCGATTGGCCGACGCAACGCCACGCTCAGATGCTCGGCGAATCCGGCCGATTCACCCCAGCCCATCGCTTCGAACGAAAAAATATTTGAAAAACTATCGCCTAGCAGGAGCACATCGGCCTCCTTGCTTGGCCGCCACAACGCGTTGCCCGTGACGACTTGTCGAATCGTCACTGTCTCCGAAGGAAAAAATTTATCACTTCTCGATAACTTCAACATTGTGGCGATGTCGCCGCGCGCAGCGATGTCCTTTTCGATAATCGAGGGCGATAGTGATGCTGTCGCCGATGGCAATTGGAGAAAATCTGCCAGCCGTTCCGCAACAACCTCCATTGTCTCGGGCCGCCAGTGCGTATCGGTTTCGAGATAGACACGGCGAGCATTTCACCTTCAGTACTTGGTTTCACGGACACCGGCAAAACCACCAGATCGATCCCCCGTGCGGCAAGCTGATTGCGAAAATCGACAATCGCCTTAATCGGATCGGGCTGGACACGGCTCGTTTGCAAGCGGTGTTTCATCCGAAGCGGATCGAGGAAGGGCGGCCCGATCACATGATCGACATCAGCGCGATAAAACAGCCACGGATCGTGACCCAAATAAACCTGCTCGTTGCCAGCGCCCAGCAGCACAGTGAGCAGATATTGCACGCGCGGCAGGAGCCATTGCGAGACTAACGACTCGTTTTCCAACGTACGCTCGACGCGTTTCAGATCTTCAGAATGGGGGAGCCATGGTAGCGATTTGAAGATGGAAACCATCGGCAAGCGGCTGATCGAGCCCGCCGCGCGAAATTCGCCAACTAGTTGAACCAACGGAACAGCGACAATCGTTAACAAAAACAGCGCAATAAGAGTTTGCCGCGTTCCGGGCGCAAACTTCGTGTTCTTTAGCGCCAGATCGGCTTCCTCTTCGCGCGGAAGTTTACGATGCGCCGCGCTCGGACTCGGGTCAACGTATCTGGGCAACGAATACTTCGGCAGAGGTGCTTGGGTCGTTGGCCGGCGAAGGAGTCGATATGATGTGCTACGTCGCATATTCAACGCTTAGAAAATGAAATAGATAAAAGGATTGTATTCCTGCGTGGCCAGGACGATCAGCCCCACCCAGCCAAGCGCGAAACAAATCGCTGTCTTTGGCCAGGTCATTTCCTGGCTCCAATCCCAAGTCTGCCTCCCAAACCAAACAACGATTGCCGCGGTCAGAATCGATAAAACGTAGTAGGGCTTGTAAATCAGACCGCCAATCAGCGCCGCATTCGGAAATGGCTGATTAAGGTGAAACATCGCGCCGAGGTATTGGAGGGCGCCGCGTAACGTTCCACCGCGAAAGAAAACCCAACCGATGGTCACGATCAAAAACGTTAGGCCAATCTGTATTAGCTTGGGCAGATTATGATAAACACCTTTGCGCCCTTGGCTGCGCTCGAATGCGAGCATCCCGCCATGAAGCCCGCCCCAGATTACAAAATTCCATGATGCGCCGTGCCAAAGGCCGCCGATAAGCATTGTGACAATGAGGTTCGCGTACGTGCGGGAGAGGCCGCCTTGGTTGCCGCCTATCGGAATGTAAAGGTATTCGCGCAGCCAGGTTGAAAGCGAGATGTGCCAGCGCCGCCAGAAATCAGTGATCGATTGCGCGAGATACGGTGAATCGAAATTCTTAGCGAAAACGAATCCGAACATCAGGCCGAGCCCGATCGCCATGTCGGAGTAACCGCTGAAATCGAAGTAAATCTGGAACGAATACGCGAACGATCCGAACCAGGCGTCGAGCGTTTGAATCGAGCCGGCGTCAAATGCCGTGTCCGCGATTTTACCGCACGGATTGGCAAGCAAAACCTTTTTCGCCACGCCCATCATGAAAAACGCGACGCCGCGCGCGAATTTATCGGATGTAAGCCGGCGATTTTTGAGTTGATCGGCGAGGAACGAGAACTTCAGAATCGGCCCGGCGACAAGGTGCGGGAACATCGAGACGAAGCAGGAGAAATCGATAAAGTTGGCCATTGCCTCGGCATTACCGCGATAGACGTCGATCGTGTAGCTGAGCGCTTGAAATGTGTAAAAGCTGATGCCGAGCGGCAGCACCACGCGAAAAAACGTGTTCAATTGCGTGCCTTCCAACCCGACGCTGTGCACCAGCGAGTTGTAAGTATCGATGCCGAAGTTGAAGTACTTGAAAAAACCGAGGACAACGAGATTGCAGACGATCGAGATTGTGATTGCCGTTCGCCGGATGCGCGTCTTGCGATGCTCCGGGTCGACAATTTTTACCGGCTGATTCCAGACTCGCCAGACTTGCCAAGTGTTATGTGCGATTACCAGGCTCATGAGCCAATCGATAAACGTGGTGCCGAACATCAGCGCCATGAACCTCGGCTCGGCCCAGCCGTAAAAAGTGTATCCGGCAACGATCAACCAGGCGTTACGCCAGCGTTGCCGCGCGCGAAACAGCGCGTAATAAACGAGCAGCGCGAAAGGCAGAAAATAGTAGATGAAAATGTGAGAGCTAAATACCACGCTCGATATTTGGTGCTTTTTTCCGCAATACGGTTATAGGAAAACTTCTCTTGAAGTCGATGCGAATCTTGACAGGCATCCGCAGGTTTTGGCGGGCGCTCGCACTGTCGGCGGCTACTGTAGGGAAGGCTGTCAGTCTTCCCCGTAACTCTTGTTTTTACGCGGCTATTCTTACTTGTTTGTCTATCCCAAGGGTCTTCGCGGGTAATTCGATTCCGCTATCCGAGTCGCAACAGAAATTCGTAAACGAACTGGCAGCCAAATCCCGCACGGCTGGAAATGGAGGCGCAGCCGTGATCGCTGGCGCGGACGGTTGGTTCTTTCTATCCAGCGATATTCGATTTCTCTCGGTTGGCCAATTCTGGGGCACTGACGCGGCGAAAGTCAGCCGGGCACATAAACCCGAATCGGCTGATCCGATTCCGGCGATTGTCGACTTTCATGATCAACTGAAACGGCGCGGGATCGATCTGCTGGTATTGCCGGTCCCGCCGAAGGCAACAATTTATCCGGAACCAATTTTGCCCGACATCGATCTACATAGTGAACCCGCGGCTCCGGTGCTTGCGCGATTTTACGACGAGCTGCGCAAACGCGGAATTGACGTCTTGGATCTTTCGGCAGTCTTCCTCCAAAATCGTGCCAGCGAGCGTGGCCGGGTTTTTTGCAAGACCGATTCGCACTGGTCTGGATTTGGCTGTGTTCTCGCGGCAGAAACGATCAGGGACAAGATTCATGAGAAACTCGCCGGGCAGCCGCGGAAAAATTCCTTGGCAGAATGGAAAGACACCACGATCAAAGGCGACCTTGGCGATCTTGCCGGACCCAATACAGCGAAACCTGAGCCGGAAAAGATTGCGATCCGAACGATCAGCGACAAGGAAACGGGCGCGGCAACAACTCCCGATCCCAACAGCCCATTGCTGATTATTGGCGACAGCCACACGCTCGTGTTTCACGATTTTCTTGCGGAGAAATCCGGTTTGCTTGATCAAGTTGCGTACGAAATCGGCTTTGCGCCTGATTTGATAGGCACGCGCGGCTCGGGCGCCACCTCGGTCCGGGTTAGTCTGTATCGCCGCGCACGGAAAGATCCCGATTATCTCGCTAAGAAAAAAATGATTGTCTGGTGTTTCGCCGCGCGCGAATTCACCGAGTCAGACCAAGGCTGGGACAAAGTGCCTGTGGGTCAGTGAGGAAATGCCACGGCTCAACGCTCAACTTTCGAAGTTCACGGCTCAACAAGCCGGTTCAGCGGACGGTGAAGGCTGGACGTTGAACATTGGAGCTTTTTCAAAGTGGCTAGCCATTACGGCAATTGCGTCAAGCATCGCCATCCCCTCGCTTGCTCAAGACACTCCAACTCCGGTGGGTTCGCCGCGTGATCTCACGGTCTTGATACTCGGCGATTCGCTTGGGTTGTGTGGATTCGGCAAACGGCTCGACCAAAAATTCCGTGCCGATCCGCGGGTAAAATCGGTTTTCACCTATTGCACATGCGGCACGAATCCGCTGAGCTGGTTGAAAGAAAAACCCTATGCGCACATTCAGACGCATTGTGGTTACTGGAGCATCGAATCGCTGCCCGATTCACATGCCCTCAAGGAACTGCATGATACTTACGGAATGACGAGCGGCCATCGCCCGAAATCGTACCCGGTTCCGAAGCTGGATGATCTCCTTGCCGCGATCCAGCCGGATATCCTCGTTATGCAAACCGGCGGGAACCTGTTCGGCTTGTTTTCGAGCCGCGAAAAGGTAAAGCCCGATCACGACGCAGCCATGCTGCGCAAATACCTTCTCCCCTTCGTCAAGAAAGCCATTACGCCGCCGTCGAAGCTGCGAAAAATTTACTGGGTCGCGCCACCCACGTCTGGACGTGTTTCAGGCGAAGTTCAGGAGTTCGTGTTCGAGCAAACACAGAACGACATCGGCGGCATAACGCATCTAATCGATAGCCGAAGACTAGTCGCCTATCCCTACAAACACATGGATCCGGATAAGGAGCACTTCATCGGCGAGGACATGAACAAGTGGACGGACAACGTGTGGAGAGAGATCGACCGCGACCTCTCCGCGCACTCGTGGTCGGATGTGCGACCGCTCAGCGAATCATTGGCGAGACTCGCGCCCGAGTCTGCGCCGAGTGCAACGCCCGCAACGGCGTCGTTGACCGTAAAGGCGAAACTCGTTTCCAAAACGAAACCGATTCCGCGGGAACAATTACTGCCATATCAGGAATTTCTGGTCGGATTAGTTTATGATATAGAAGGAGTGATCACCGGCGAGTATGGCGAGAAACAAATCTTGGTGATGCACCCGGCGTACATCGGCCTGCAGCCGCAATCGCTCAGGAAATTTCGAATCGGCCGGACCTACGAGCTTCAGTTGCGCACGTTAGACGGCTCGCTTTGGAGTACAATAAAATCGAAGGACGATTCCGGCCGCATCGATCTGGAACCCTATATTCGGATCCAGGATGAAACCAGATACCCCCAGAGCCCGCGGTAAAAAAGATTGGTCCCCAATGATTCGGTCGGTTTCATTTTCGCTCGGGTTGTTGGTTGTCATCGGCTCCTTCGTCTTGGCGAATAAACCCAAGAAGCCGCCCGCTCCTCCGCCACCACCGAAAGTGCTCATGATCGGCGATTCATTATCTGTAAGCGGCTTTGGGGATGCGGTGCGGGAACATCTTGAACGCCAGTTCGGGCGCGACAACGTGGCTTTTTTCGCGTCGTGCGGATCGTCGCCGGAGAGTTGGTTGCGAGAGGAACCGGTGTTTCATACGCGGTGCGGCTACCGCGAGAAGACGCCGACGAGCGACGTTTATCGCGATTATCACAACGGCAAAAAGCCAGCAGTCGTTGCCACGCCGAAGGTCGAATCGCTGATCGAGCGATACAAGCCAACGATTGTGATTGTCCAGTTAGGCACGAACTGGATGGATCAGGCATTGTCCGACAATCAAATCCGCGCTGTCCTCGAGCGATTCATTAGCGCTGTGCACCGTGGCGGCACACGAAGGATGATCTGGATCGGCCCGCCGGATTCGTCACGATTTTCAAAGGTGCAGAATCGGATCTACCGGCTGATCCAGCAATCCGTTCGGCGGGGCGATCCAGTGATCGATTCACGTCGATTCACGCGTTATGTCTTGGGAAAAACCGGCGGCGATGGGATTCATTACAATCGCGAATCAGGCGAGGCGTGGGCGAAGCCGGTGATCGCCAGCATCGATCAGATTCTCGCATCCGACATCGCTGCGCGCCGCAAAATGACAGCAAGTCGTTAGAGGCGGGCGAACACAAATAAACGAGCGTGGCGCTTGCTTTCTGATACCGGCCGGCTCGCACTTTGTGAGGCTTAGTCGTGGAGACTAGTTGAGCGAAGCCAGCCGCGATTCCGTCGCAGTCCAAAACGCGAGTGCGTAACAGACACTGGGAAGGCGGCCTGCGTTTTGGAGAATACGAGGGAGCCTGCCGTGAAAAACGATTTATCTGTTAAGGCGCAGACCCACAGCGATGAGTGATAACCTGCAAAAAATTTCGGACACGGTTTGGGAATTGCCTGCGACTTACAAACAAGGCATGCGCGTGCCGGCACGAATCATCGCAACGGAGAAGCTTGTTCGCGAAATGGATGACGCAGTTTACCAGCAGATCAGCAATGTCGCCACGCTGCCCGGGATTACGCGTTACGCGCTTTGTATGCCTGATGGCCACAGCGGTTATGGATTTCCTATCGGCGGCGTCGCGGCGATGGATGTGCACGAAGGCGGCGTCATTTCACCTGGCGGCATTGGGTTCGACATCAACTGCGGGATGCGGCTGGTTATCACCAATCTCACGCACGACGATGTGCAGCCTCATCTGCGTGAGATCGTTGACCGGCTCTATGAGCGTGTTCCAGCAGGAGTCGGTAGTCACGGATTCTTGAAATTATCGCGTCAGGATTTTCGCGACCTTGTCGAACAGGGGGCGCGCTGGTGCATCGAACGTAACTACGGCTGGGAGGATGACCTCGATGTTACCGAGGAGAACGGTTGTATTTCCGGCGCCGACGTTTCGAAGATCAGCGAGCGCGCGGTGGATCGGGGCTACAACCAGGTCGGCACCCTGGGCAGCGGCAATCATTATCTGGAAGTTCAAGTCGCGCGTCCAGAAGACGTGCGCGACAAAGAGCTTGCCGAGAAATTCGGAATCACGATCCCGAACCAGATCGCAGTGATGTTTCACTGCGGCAGCCGCGGTTTTGGGCACCAGGTCGCCACGGATTATCTTCAGACGTTTCTGAAAGTGATGGAATCGAAATACCAAATAAAAACCCTGGACCGCGAGCTGGCGTGCGCGCCATTCGATTCGCCCGAAGGCCGCGATTATTTCGCCGCGATGAAATGCGGGTTGAACATGTCATTCGCAAATCGACAGGTGATTCTCCATCGGATTCGCGAAGTTTTTTCCGAAGTATTTGGTCGCACCGCTGAGGATCTTGGGATGCAGATGATCTACGACGTCGCTCACAACACCGCGAAGCTGGAACAGCACGTTGTCGATGGAAAAGAAAAAAAGTTGCTCATTCATCGTAAAGGCGCCACGCGCGCATTTGGACCCGGACACGACGAAGTGGCCTCGCGTTACCGAGGCGTCGGCCAGCCGGTGATCATTGGCGGCTCAATGGAAACTGGCTCCTACCTACTCGTCGGTACAGCATCGGGCGCAGAAACATTTTTCAGTACAGCACACGGGAGCGGTCGCACCATGAGCCGCACCAAGGCGCGCAAGCAGTGGCACGGCAAACAACTGCAACGCGATCTGGAAGCGCGCGGCATTTATGTCCGCAGCACTTCCTGGGCAGGCCTCGCCGAGGAAGCCGGGCCAGCTTACAAAAACATTGATGAAGTGATCGCGGCGACGGAACTGGCGGGAATCAGCAAGCCGGTCGTGCGATTCACGCCTATCGGAAATGTGAAAGGATAAAGATCACAATTTGCCATGACTCGCACGCCCATCACTCTCGTCACCGGTCCGTTGGGTAGCGGCAAGACTACATTGCTTCGTCACATCCTCGCTTCGCGTCCGGCGAAGATTGCAATCGTGATGAATGAATTCGGCGAGATCGCGATCGATACGAAAGTGATTGAAGGCAAGAATGTGCGAATCGCGGAACTCGGGGGCGGATGTGTTTGCTGCTCATTGCTCGGCGAATTCGAGGCGGCAGTCACTGAAATCATCAAGAAAGTTGAGCCTGAAATGATCGTCGTCGAGACCACCGGACTGGCCGAACCTGAAGCGCTCGTGTTCAACATCCAGGAAGTGCTGCCTCAATGCCGGCTGGACGGCGTCGTTTCGGTTATCGATGCAGATATGCTGATTCGTTTCCCCGAACTGGGCCACACGACCCGCCTGCAGGTCGAAGGCGCGGACATCTTGCTATTGAATAAGGTCGATCTTGTCGATGCGAAGCAAATCGAATCCCTCGAAAGAAAGCTGGGCGAAATTAATCCGAGCGCACAAATCATTCGCACTGAGCATTGCCAAATTGATCTGGAACTTTTGTTCGGCATTCCGCAGTCGCGGGAGAAAAAGGTCGCGCCTCCCCAGCATGAACATCAGCCCGAGTTCGAATCGTTCGCCTTCAGTTCGAACAAAACTTTCTCCCGTGATTGCTTTGAACGCTTCGCGAACGAACTGCCCGCAAATGTGATCCGGGCGAAAGGTTTCGTCCGATCCGATGATGGCGCGCAGCTTTTCAATTTTGTGGCCGGCCGTTGGGAGTTGGAACCATTTGAAAACGACAAGACCGAACTGGTCTTTATCGGAAAAAAGATCGCACCGGAAAAGTCAACAATCGTCCGTGCTCTGAAAAAATGTGAAGTTTAGCCAACATGTCATTCCGAGCGAAGTCGAGGAATCCCGCGATGGGACCTTACGATAGCTCGACGGGATTCCTCCACTTCGCTTCGCTCCAGTCGGAATGAGAAGCTTTGCTAATGCCGTACAAATTCCTCGAAGAAATCGGCACCGCGGACATCGCGTTTGAGGCGACTGGCCGCGATTTGCCGGAATTGTTCGTGGCGGCAGCTGACGCGACGATGAATGTGATGATCGATAATCTTGATGCAATCGAGCCGCGTGAGACGCGGCAAATCGAACTCTCGAACGACCAGATCGACATGTTGCTCTTCGATTTTTTGCAGGAGCTTATTTATTTCAAAGACGCTAAACGGCTTTTACTGCGAGCCTGCGAGACGCAAATCGATCGGAAAGATGAAGTATATTTTTTGAAATCGAAAGTCGCCGGCGAACAGTTGGACGACACCCGCCATCAGCAGCGCGCGGACGTGAAAGCAGTCACGCTTCATGGTTTCTCTGTCGAAAAACACGACGGCGGCTGGAAAGCGAAAGTGCTTTTGGATATTTGAACGGGAAGGAAACGCTCTCTCGACGGCGATGGGAAGCGACAAAGCCGAGTTAAGCGGCCCTCAGGCCGTTCTTTATTTCGGTTCCAGCGCGACGTAGCCGCTGCGACCCTGGCTGTAGACACGCAGCAGAATCTTTTCGTTAGGCTTAAGTTTCTTGCTGATGTCGAGCAGATCTTTTGCACTCTTAACCGGCTGCTTGTTGACTTCCTGGATCACGTCCCCCTCGCGCAGGCCAGCTTTTCCAGCAGGTGAGTCGGCATCAACTTCTGCGATTACCGCCCCATGAATCTCCTTTGGAAGGTTCAGGGCCGTCCGAATATCGTCGGTGATATCCGCCACTGCGACTCCGCCGAACACAGTAGTTTTCTCGGGCTGCGCACTTTCTTCGGGAGAAGCTTCTGCCGGCGCTCCTTCCGTGGTCGCGCCCGCAGGCATTTCAGCGAGCTCGACTTCGAACGTTTTCTTCTGACCTTCCCGATTGACTTCAATCTGTACCTTCGTGCCGGGCTGCATCGAGCCGACCATCAAACGCAGCTCCCGCGCATCGTTTATTTTCTTTCCGTTAACGGCGGTAATCACGTCGCCAGTTTTGAGTCCCGCTTTTTCCGAAGGAGTTTTCGGCGCGACCTCGCCAACCAAGGCGCCGGTCGGCTGCCCTTTGAGTTTCATCGCTTCAGCCAACTCGGGCGTGAGCGGTTGCACAGACGCGCCGATGTAACCCCGCACGACGCGTCCTTTGTCGCGCAGACTCTGCATCACATCGCGCGCGAGATTCGCGGGAATCGCAAAACCGACACCCTGGTTCCCGCCGTTTCGGCTGAAAATGGCAGTGTTAATGCCTAACAACTCGCCTTTGATATCGACCAGCGCGCCGCCGGAGTTACCCATGTTAATAGCCGCATCGGTCTGGATGAAATTTTCATAATCAACAATGCCCATCCCACCGCGGCCAACGGCACTGATGATTCCCATCGTGACTGTCTGCCGCAGGCCAAATGGATTGCCCACCGCGAGCACAATGTCGCCTGCACGCGCTTTCTCGCTATCGGCGAACATCATCGCGGGCAGATTTTTCTCCTCGATCTTCAGCAACGCAACATCGGTGCCCGGATCTGTGCCGACTTTTTTCGCCTTATACTTACGTAGCTCCGTGCCGAGCCCTACCATGATTTCGTCCGCGCCCGAAACGACATGATTTGCAGTGAGAATATATCCATCGGGGCTGACGATGACGCCCGAGCCGAGGCCTTGAAGTGTTTGCTTTCCCTGCCGCTGCGGAAGTTGCCCTCCGAAAAACTGTCGCAGCGCGTCATCGGAAAACGGAAACGGGGCCTGCGTTCGCGACACGGTCTCGGTGGTAAACACAGTCACCACGCTCGGCGCCACCTTCTCGACGACCGGTGCGAAGCTGGTGATAACACCCTGCTGCATCGGTGTAGTTTCTTGCGCCGTAGCCGAAAATGCGCTCGTCGAGACGCACAGGATCGCGCCGATCAACAACCCGAAGGATCGGAAAATTCCTGTTTGCATAAAACGTTTCCCCTTCAGGAAATCGCACGCTCGACGGCAGATGGCCCCTTTTTGCTAATGCGATTTCCAACGAAGGTGGAACGCGTTGTCCTCAACGCGTTGGTAAAGCGAGTGCGGCTTGGCCGCTTAGGCAATTCCTTAACTACCGGTTCGAGCCGGACTCGTATTTTAAAGAGGGAGGGAGTGATCCAGGCGCTCCCCTAAAAGCAAGGAACTCGCGAGTTGCCTCGCGAGTTCCAGAAATCAACAGTTTCTTTGTAACTCGTGTAACATTTAGCTATCCCTTACGGCGGAGTCGGACGCGGGTGCGGAGTCGGACGAGGCCTCGGAGTAGCTCTCGGGGTAGCGCTAGGTGTTGGTGTCGGTGAACCTGTCGCCGTTGGCGTTGGTGTCACCGACGGCGTCGCTGTTGGCGTCGCAGTAGGTGTGGCCGTTGGTGTTGCTGTTGGTGTCGGCGTCGGTGTTGGCCCTGCTGCGCAGAAGAGCTCCGTCGACATCAAAGGCGTGAGGCCGTCAACATCGTAGCCACCTGACAACACAATTCTGGTCGTACCATCGGTGTCAGTTGGGAAATTTCGGCGCGCATTGGCGAATGGATCGCCCGTTGTCCAGGTGTTCGTACCTGGATCGTATATGTCCACCTCGTTGGAAGGATTTGGCGCTACTCTACCGCCGCCCATGACGTACATCTGTCCGTTGAAGTTGAGCGCCCGGGTTTCGCCTGTCGCCCTCGGTATCGCTGCGATTGTGCCGATAGTGTTGGCAACCGGGTCGAAGCTAAACGAGTTGGTGGTGTCGATCACTGTAAGACCAACTGGATCCCAGTCCGACGCACCTCCCACGTAGATGATGCCATTTATGGTGCAAGTGGGCGCATACATAATGCCTTCCGGCGCATTCGTTTTCTGTGTCCACCTGGAGCCCGCTGCAGCATTGGGGTCAAACTCCCAGATCTCGTTTGTGGAAGCTACGTTGATGTTGAACCCGCCCAAGATGTATAGCTTGTTGTTAGCCACCGTAAATCCACCTGGCAAAATGGTGCCTACAGCATCGCCGGGCCAATCGTCCGTGCCAAGGAGGGCTGGGGTATCAGTGACCGGATCGTATGTGAACACACGAGCCGTCGCGGTCGTATTTCCAGCTGCCGAGCCACCGACGCAATAGATCAACGGGGTCCCTGAAACAGTGAGCACGCCACAAGCCATGTTGTTCATCTGGTTGTCAGGAAATGTAGAAGGCATTTGGGACCAGCTGTTGGATGTAGGATTGTACTGAAGAGCGTGCTGGAAGTCAGATCCTAGGCTGTCCGAAGTACGGCCGCCCATCGTGTAAAAGTTGCCGTCTGCCTGGAAATGAACACCAACTGCTCTGACCAGTGGCGTGGGCATGTCCGGACCTGCTGACCACCCCGACGGTGTACAACCACCAGAAACATTGACCACGCCGGTCATGCCGATGATGCAATGCGCGTGGCAGAAGTAAGAATAAACGCCGGGCTCCGTAAAAGTGTGCTCATAGACCGTTCCCTGGCCGGAAAGAACTCCCGCAATGCAGTTCGTATCATCAGGGGAACAAAACTGCGAATCCACAGTGCAGGGAGGTCCACTGGTGACACTGTGCCCGCCTTCGGCCCAGGTCCATCGCACTGTGTCGCCTACGGAGATGTTGACTGTGTCCGGTACAAACACATCGCCACCTTTGCCAACTGCTACATCGAAGATCTGACCGCCACCAGTCGGTATGCCGCTCACGGCTGGTCGACCGTTTTGATCTACAATATGGATCCCGGGGGCAGCGGGCTTTTTCTGTTGCGCCGTGCTGATGTGTTTTTCACGTGATTCAGCTTGCGACAAGAATACCATCGCAAAGATAGTCGCCAGGAAAAAAGTCAGTCGTGCTACTGCGTTCAATTGTTTCATGATCTTATTTCTTTTTGTGCGCCAGCATTAGGGATTGCTGTTTTTTTAAAACCGAATCGTCACCTGACGCCCTGTAATTCGGTCGGGCGGCGATAGTGCGCAGAGGCTTCAAAGAAAGGCAAGCAAAATTTCTTTGGGAAGGATCGCGGAGAGCACCAACTTCCGCCAAAAAAAGTAACGGAACAGTTACCTTACCGACAAATCGCTCAAATCAACGGGGTACGTTGTAGCCGAGGCGGTGACCCGGCAGCTTGATCACTGGAATAAGCGCCTAGCGCGGAGTCGGGCGAACGCGCGGAGTCGGATGTGGTCTAGGTGTAGGTTCACATCTACCGATGCATGGCGTAGGTGTCGGAGTAGGACTAGGTGTTGGTGTGGGGCCACCTTGCGCGCAATATCTGCCGCCAGAGTTAAAAGGGTTGAAATTCAGGTTGTCTCCGCCCCAGACGATCATTTCATTACCGGTCCATACGGCGGTATGATACCATCGCGGTGAGGGCGCGTTGGTCGTACTAGTGGCGATCCATGTGTCCAAGCTGGGATTGTATCTCCCCCCGGATGAATCGGTAAGGCTGCCCCAGACAATCATTTCAGTTCCTGTCCACACTGCTGTGTGCATGGCTGGAGCGGGCGCGTTAATGGTACTGGTAGCTGTCCAACTGTCCGTGTTCGGATTATATCTCCCGCCTGTTGCGTCGGCCGTGCCGCCCCAGACGATCATTTCAGTGTCGGTCCACACTGCGTTGTGACCGGATCGGGCCTCTGGCGCGTTGACTGTGCTGGTGGGTGTCCAACTATCAGTGCCAGGATTGTATCTGCCACCTGTGCTTAAAGGCGGGTCGAGATAAGGGGCTCCACCCCAGACGATCATTTCACTGCCGGTCCAGACGGCTGTATGGTAATCTCGCGCGTCGGGGGCGTTGGTGATGCTGGTCGCTGTCCAACTATCGGTGCCGGGATCGTATCTGCCGCCAGTGTTCAACGGATCGAAATTTACGTCGTCACCGCCCCAGACGATCATTTCAGTGCCGGTCCACACCGCCGTGTAAGCATACCGGCCAACAGGCGCATTCGCCGTAGTGGTAGCTGTCCAACTATCCGATATGGGATTATATTTTCCGCCAGTATTCAAGAAAAGCCAACCGCCCCAGATGATCATCTCGCTGCCTGTCCACACCGCCGTATGACTGTATCTGGCGTCAGGTGCGTTGGTGATACTGGTAGCTGCCCAGCTATCTGTAGTTGGATTGTATCTGCCGCCTGTGTCGACGGTGTAAGGGTACCAGATGCCGCCCCAGACAATCATCTCGCTGCCCGTCCACACCGCCGTATGAAGGTACCGGGGAGCAGGCGCAGTAGCCG
>WNFW01003283.1_pt1 | contig 15868 bp, 14 predicted proteins | sample 5400131 | NCBI WGS metagenome assembly WNFW01 (sample SAMN13153362, study PRJNA577476) | soil metagenome | isolation source: 20 cm soil or saprolite under grassland replicate 1 | place: USA:California | collected 2016-06-15 | reverse complement strand
TGTATGTCCAACGTAACGGCCATGTGGGTCGATGAAAATGCCTTTCCTATCCCAAATCTTGGCGATCAGGGAACGGCGCTTCTCGGCGTCGCGTTCACCGAAAACTCCGAGCAGGTTTTGCTTCATCAGGTCTTTAACTATGTTTGCGTCGGCCGGCATCGTGTGATTCCCCCTGTGAATGATTGTCTGTGATTCAGATACGCCAATTGCTCCGAGAACTGCCACCAGCATCGTCGCGGAACCACTTCTTAGAAAAGCTCGGCGACAGAAGTCTGTTTCCTCGCTACTGTTCATTGCTACGTCCGTTCCCGCCGGCCCAGCGCCATCCTGGTCGCGGTCCGCACGACGCCACTTTGACTCTTTCCCAATTCGGAGGTAAATACACTTAGGCATTATTTCGCAGTTATTTTTGTTATTTGTCTGCAGAAGAATGAGTTAGACGGCGGTAGGGACGTGATCACGGAAGGGAGTTTAGCCGCGACCCCATGAATAACTCGACCAATCTGGCCGACCAAGTCCGATTTGGAGAATTTGGGCTCAACATCCGAACCGGTGAACTTGTCTCCATCGGAACGGCGCCTGCGGAAGCTGGGTCCGCAAAAGTCCTGCTCCGCGAGCAGCCCTTCCGGATTCTGCGAATCCTGGTGGAGCGGCAAGGCAAAATTGTTACCCGCCAGGAAATACAGCAGATTCTTTGGCCGGGCGATACCGTCGTGGAATTCGATCGAAGCATTAACGTTGCGATGGCGATCCTGCGCAAGGCGCTCGCAGACGATGCCGACCATCCCAAGTACATTGAAACTCTGGCGCGGCGCGGGTACCGGCTGATCGCACCAGTCGAATGGCAGGAGAGTTCGACAGCCGCTCGGGACTTACTCGAACCGCAAGCCGATACGTTGCCCAAGGTCGACGGCCAAGTAGGTGAGCGGGAACCAAGAGCACCAAGATATTCGCGAAAAGCCGCCGTACTGGGTGCGTCCGCGCTGATTTTGGTCTTCGTCGGTTACCTGTCTTGGCGGCACTTTCGGGACGTAACACCGCCCCGGCCAGGAAAGATCATGCTCGCCGTGCTGCCGTTTGAGAATCTCACCGGCGATCCCAATAAGGAATATCTTGCGGACGGTCTCACCGAGGAAACGATTTCGCAGCTAGGCCGGCTTAACCCGGAACAGTTGGGTGTGATCGCGCGAACGTCGGTCATGGGATACAAGCACAAGGACGAACGCCTGGACCAGATTGGACGGGATCTTTCCGTCCAGTATGTTCTGGAAAACAGCCTGCGGCAGAGCGGCGAGCACCTGCGCATTACGTCGCAGTTGCTACAGGTGAAGGACCAGAGCCATCTCTGGTCTCACGATTACGATTATCGCGCGCAAGACATTCTTACTGTGCAAGACGACGTAGCCAAGGCCGTTGCGCGGGAAATCCAATTGCGCTTAACCGCGCAACAGGAAGCACAGTTGGCTGGGTCGCAACCGGTCAATCCGGAAGCCTTTGACGCCTACTTGCAGGGGCACTACTTCTTTGAGCGGAACACCGACAAAGATACGGACATGGCTGCGAAGTACTACGAACGGGCGACGCAGCTTGATCCTTCCTATGCGTTGGCATGGGTCGGGTTGTCTCGGGCACGCAACTGGCAGGTCGAGGTGGGTCTTATCCCCAAGGAAGAGGGTCACCGGCTTTCCCGTAAGGCGATTGACCGGGCTTTAGCGCTTAACCCGAACCTCGCGGCGGCACACTCGCAAATGGCACGAATTAAGAAATTTGTCGATTTCGACTGGGTTAGCGCAGAGACTTCCATCCAGCGGGCGATGGCTCTCGAGCCTGGAAATCCCGAGTATCTGACTCAGGCGGCCTACTCCGCAGCCATGTTCAGCCGTTCTGACGAGGCCCTTGCATTAGCTCACCGCGCCGTCGAGTTAGATCCGCTGAATCCGGGCAGCTGGTCGGCCCTTGGAGAAATCAAGTATTTCGAGGGTCAGTTTGCTGGAGCTGAAGCCGATGTCAAGAAGTCTCTTGAACTAAGTCCCGATGTTTTCCCCGGCCCTATCCTGTTAAGCAAAATCTATGTGATGGAGGGGCGGCAGCAGGATGCATTGGCTGAAATCGAGCGAGTGCGAACCGATGCCACACGTGCTTGGTTATATGCTGTTACGTCCTGAATCCGTCGTGAAAACTCATAGTGAATTTGATTTTCCCCTTATTTGACAAGGCTTTTAATGGATTTGGCGTCCTGACTTTAACCTCACTAGATGCTATGTTGAAGTCAGCGTGCGAAGATCACCTAGAAATGTGAAAATCGCCTTTGGTCATGCGGGGCTGACGCACTATGGTGGAATTCTGTTTCTCAGTGAATTTACTCGAATGCTGCAATTGCGCCGCTTCCTAACTCGGCATTTGCGCTATCCCCGGCGCAACCATGACTACCAGCTTTCCCAAATGATCCTGTCTTTGGTCTATCCGATCATCTTGGGTCTGGATCGTTTGGAGACCGCATCGCTTTTACGTTCGAATGGCACCTTTCAGTATTTGACCGGCCTTCCCAGTTACCCGAGTCCGCAAAGCCTGCGGCGCTTTTTATTGCAGGCTGCACCCGATTTTCGGGAACAACTCCACCGGGTCAATGACTACCTGTTGCAGCACTTTATTCACCGGCCCGATCACCGCTCGCGACTAATTCTAGATCTGGATAGCACCGTCGTTACAGTGTTCGGCCATCAGGAAGGGGCGGCGGTAGGTTACAACCCCCGCTATCGCGGCAAGCGATCCTATGACCCACTGCTCTGTTTGGAAGCGAACTCCTCGTTTCTCTGGGATGTGGAACTGCGACGCGGCGATGCGGGAACCTGGGCGGGCAGCGAGGAACTCTTGGCCTGTTGTTTTCACTCTATCCCTACCGACATTCGTGAGGTACGAGTGCGAGCCGATGCCGGCTTCGGCTACGGGCCAGTGTTGGAGATGCTGGAAGCGCGCCCGGCCCAATACGCCGTGGTCGCGCGCATGATCCCCTCCTTGAAGCGCGCGCTCAGAAGTTTACGCTATGAACCGATGAATCCGCGTTGGGAGATCGCGGAATTTGAGCACCAGCCCCACGATTGGTCTCAAGCACGTCGTTGCATCGTGGCGCGGAGGAGGATCGAGGAGGACGATTCGGAACCAACTTTGTTTACGTTGGAGCGTTACGCCTATCGGGCCTGGCATACGAACCTGCCACTGACACCGGCCGGGGTTTGGCACTTCGATGGCCGCGCCGGAATGGAGCCACGCATCCGAGAGCTTCGTGAGGACTATGCGCTCAGGAAGATTCCCACTCGTACTTTTGCGGCCAACGCACTGTATCTAGAAGTAGTTCGACTGGCCTACAACCTGGTCACGGCTTTTCAGAGGACATGTCTCACCGAAGAATGGCAAAGCCTCACCTTGAGCAAACTACGCTCCAGACTCTTCTGGTTGCTCGGCGAACTTACACGCCCACAGAACCGACCCACTCTTCGGTTCGCGAATTCGCCCCTCGTCCAAAGGTGGGTGAATGAGATACTCCATCGAATTCATAGACTAAAACCCCTGGAGGGCTGAAGCTACGATTGTGAAAATCGAGCGACTGCTGCAAATATTCTGGAGACGAATACCGGATTTTCGGGCAATTTCGATCGAAAATAGTGAAATTCACGACGGATCCAAGTCGCACAGCTGCTTTCTGAAACCTCAAGAGCAGGCACAATCCGGGTTCGACGATCAAGTTTAGGGAGGCTCTGGAATGATTTGGGCTCGCTTGCTTACATCACCGGAACCGTGGGATTCATATAACGAAATCTAAGAGCCGTGTTTGCGTAAGCTGCGATGGTTTCGCTGACGAAAGAATTCTTCAAGTAGCCGCTGCAATTCGGTGGAATCCGTGTCGTTGAGCACATCACCAGATAACCCCAGCCATCTCAACTTGACTTGTCCAGTGGCCTCGACGACGAACGCCTTGAACTCCTTCATCGAGAAGTATCTGTGCTCCATTGAGGCGCTCCCTGTGCAGATCGATCTCGCATGGTCAAAAATCTCAAGCGGATTTAAAAGGCTTGGTTTCCGGTCTCGCGATTGTCCCGCACAGCTGGTTTCTGAAACCTCACGAGCATGTACAATCCGGGTTCGACGGTCAAGTTTAGGGAGGCTCTGAAATTCTTTCGGGGCGCCTGCTCGCCTATGTCACCGGAACAGTCGATCAAATCTGCAGCGCAGGTCCGTAGCTTCACTGGCCAGCCGGATCCGCGCTCCTGCGCGCGGTCCATCGCGTGTAAACTCGGCAGCCCGATCACTGCGCCGCAGCCGCCACCGCCAGCAACGCTCGCACCTGCTCCGCATCGAATCCTTGGTCCACGACTAGCCTCCGGCCGTTCCGCAGCCGGATTTCCATACGCGAGTCACGAGAAATCGGCGTACGTTCGGTTACTTGCACTTCCAAGAATCGCGCCGCCAGACTTTCCCGCAACCGTTTCTTCCGTGCGAAAAAATAACAGCTGTGCAACCCGCGTTTGCGACAAAACTCGGCCACACTCTTCCCGCTACGCGCCTGCTCGGATACCAGCTTCTTTCGCCACTTCGTCCATGCCCTCTTTGTTCGTTTGGTCATGTCGCAACATTGCTCTGCGACGTATTCTTTCACAAGGTGGGGTGTGTTCCACGTATCCACGGCGAACTGCTCGAACTCGGCATCGACATCGGGGAGAGCAGCGTGAGCAAATACATGGTGCGCTGCCGCAAACCGCCGTCTCAGACCGGCGCACCTTCCTGGAGAATCACGCCGAGTAACTGGTCTCCATCGACTTCTTCACCGTGCCGACTATCCGTTTCCAAGTCCTTTACGTGTTTCTGGTTTTGGCCCATGCGGCAGAAAAAGGACACTTACCAAACTCAGAACAAATCGAGACGAGGGGAAGGCCCCACACAAGCAACAAATGCGGAGGAACGGTCGAGGTCGCACACTATCGTGGAACAAAGAACAAAGAACGTATAGTGCGCACGCATGTGGCGTCACAAAGTCTGCGTAGCCTCGTGCTGCGCTGAAACCTAATTCACCGTCAGCTTTAGACTCAAGGAATGGTTAGTCCCCTGATTAGTTCCAGTGACAGTCAATGTGTAAGTGCCGGCGGGCGTCCCATTGTTGCCGCCGCCCCCACCGCCTCCGCCACCTCCACATCCTGGGGCCAACGAGGCCAAGCACGCTAACATCACTCCGGCAAATGCCCAGGCGTAGCGACGCTTTTCGAGGCGCGACGCCCGGTCCACTCGGTAGACGATAGCTAGAAACGACGCCAAAAGTACGAGTAATACGTACCAGACCGGCGGTGTTGGATGATTGACGGGGCTTTGCGGCAAAAGGCCGCGAGCTATTGTCTGAACCGTAACACTAAACGGTATAGATGAAGCCCCGGTCACATTAACCGAGGAAGCTGAGGGAGTGCAGGTCGCCGGGGTTGGCGCCCCTGTACAAGCGACGCTGACCGAACCAATGAAACCGCCAGACGGCGTCACCTGGAGATTATAGGTAGCTGTCTGCCCAGCGTTCACCGTAGCAGACGTCGAACCGCCGCTCGCAGCTGATATCGAAAAGTCAGCCTGGGCCGTCGTGATCTTGGCGACGAAGGCATCGCCCATTCCGCCGGGAGTGGATTGCAACACGCCTGGGGTAGCCAGTCCCGGAGAAAGTGTTGCGCCAGTAGCAAGAATGCCGTTGGGATTCGTCGAAGTGTCGAGGGCGATCCCGGTTCCGATGTCAGCAGAGTTTCCGCCGAGGTAGGTTGAAAAAAGAAGCGCGGTACCGGCAGGATTCAACTCGCTGACGAAAACATCTGGGCAGGTGAAACTAAGCGGCGCGCCACCTACAGACCGGAATGAGCAGTTGCCTCCACCCGGATTCGCTTGGACCGGAGACGCGGTGGGAAAATTTGTGGAATTGGTTGTGCCGGTCACGAATGCGTCTCCTTGCGAATCGGCCGCAATGCTGAGCCCGAGGTCCGCGCCGGTACCTCCGAGATATGTGGAATATATCGTCGAGCCGCTGGAGCTGAATTTCGCCACGAAAGCGTCGGGACATTCCACAAAGACGGCTCCGAAAAAGCATGATGCCGCGGCGTGAGATGGCTGCGCGGCGCCAGCAGTCACCGGAAAATCTGCGGAATTTGTGAGCCCGGTCACATAGACATTGGCTATGGAATCCAGAGCAATTGCTGTCGCACCATTGTCGGCGCTCCCGCCAAGGTAGGTTGAAAACAGCAGAGCAGTGGCGGCGGGATTCAGTTTCGTAAGGAAAGCTGAGGCACATGTGTGCAGCCAGGGGGGGCCGCATTTCCCGCCTGCTGGTGCGGGCTGAAAGGCGTTCAATGTCAGAAAGTTCGAGGACAGGGTCGTACCAGATACATATGCGTTGCCGCCGGCATCTACTGCAACACCCGTGGCCACATCGAAATTATTCCCGCCCAAATAGGTCGAGTAAACAAGGGAGGCATTCCCGGACGCACTCGTATTTAGTTTTGAAACAAAGCCATCGGAACAACCAAGATAGTTACATATACCATTTTGGTTAATATAGAAGAATTGATCTCCAATGATAATGACGGCCGAACGGAACGGAATACCAGGGTTCGGAGAGACAGAAATACCAACCGTACCGTTGCCTGAACCGGAACTGCCGGATGTAATTGTAATCCAGGAGACATTGCTTGCTGCGCTCCAACTGCAGCCAGTCGGCGCGGGCACATTGACGCTCACCGTACTACCGGCCGCGCCTAGTCCCGCACCCTGTGGTGAGAGAGTAATGCCGCTGGTGCACGTAGAGACGCCAAGTTGTCCAATTGTGATATCCCGCCCGGCGACGGTAATACTGCCTACACGCGCCGCTCCGCTATTCGTAGCAATCGAAATATTAACAGTTCCATTTCCCGAACCTCCACCGCCTGACGTAATCGTGAGCCAGCTTGCGTTACTAGTCGCAGTCCAATTGCAGCTGGCGGGAGCGCCGACATATACCGACCCAGCAAAACCTGCTGCCGGAAAATTTATCCCTCCTCCATAAACAAATAGATTGTTGCAGGTAATTCCATTGAGTAACGGCTGAACTACGCCCGGCGTGGTAGGAAAACTTTCGGAACGGGTGTAACCAGCAACAAATGCATTGCCAGAGTTGTCCGCAGCAACTGCAGTGGCAAAGGAATCAGAAGTCCCAAGAGGGCTAGTTGCTCCCAAATAGGTTGAATATAGAATCTGGGACCCCGTGGCACTTAGCTTAGTCAAGAACGCACTTGAAGTGTGAATTCCGGGTCCTGAGGATAACAATGTCGTCTGGAAGGCGGTGGAAGTTACAGGAAAGTCCGGTGATTCAGTTTCTCCGACAACATAAGCATCGCCGTTGGAATCCACCGCTATACCGATGCCTAAGTCCGAGCGGGTTCCTCCAAGAAAAGTAGAGTAAAGTGCCGCCGTTCCCGTGGAGTTCAGTTTGGTTACGAAAGCATCAGGACAGGGAAATTGCCTTAGATTATCAAAAGATGTTCTATGGCTACAGATCCCTATCAAGAGACTGGTTCTCAACGCGCCGCTCGAAGTCGGAAAGTTGGGAGACACGGTAGCACCAGTCACGTAGGCGTTCCCGGAAGAATCGACGGCAATTCTAAGCGCAAAGTCTGGCAGAATTCCGCCAAGATAGGTGAAATAGCTCAGCGCCGGATCAATGACCAGCGGTCTCGCAGTATCATATGAGGCCACTTCAAAAGTCACGCGAGCGTTCTTTTCCACACGGTACCCAACGTTCACGAATTGGTTCTTGTCCCGGCCGAGGTCGCTTCCGTATGCCCGGTCGGTCTGGTAAGCCACAGGTTTGTGTAAACGAATTTGTTGATCTTCGACTGATAAGAGCAAATCTCCAGTTGCTTCGTCGACAGAAACGCGGTCAGCACCTTCGAAGCCTAGCGCAATCTGCCTAGGGTCGCTTCGAGGGCTAACGACAAAATCGTATTCGAGTTGCTGGGAGTTTCCATAATAGACCACATCGATTCCGGAATAGACGCTTGGGAATCGTACTTTTGAATACGTCCGGACGCCGGTGATCCAGTTTGCCGGATTGTTGCCGGTGAAATAGTTGGCTTTTCCAGGCAATTCAGCCACACCTACTCCACGCACTCCGGGGATGGCCCCGAGAAGGCGCATCTTAAGAACACTCTCGGCCATTGCCGAAGCATGTCGGTTTGCATCTGGGGAGTCTTCTTCTCGAAACGCGGTGGGAAGCAGCGTACCGAGCGCTGTTATATCCTGTGCGCGTCCCGGATCCCCTTGCCGAGCAACCAGCGTGGGAGCCCTCAGGACCAGAACTGCCTCTGAAGAACCCAGGAAGAGCGCTTGACCGGGGCCGTGCGCAATGAACTGTGCTCGCCTACCCGTCTGCCCATAGTTTGGTTCAAAGCTGAGCGGCAATTTGCCATACGACCGAGCAACGTCCCTGTATCGCTGCGTATCAACGCTCATTGCACCTGACGGAAGGGCTCTGGGCACGACTGCGTAGTTGGCAGCAGATGCCAAAGCGGCACTGGTTTCAGATTGCCTGACGATTCTTGTCACTCCCACCCAGCCCAGTGTGGCTGCCAGCACGACGATTGCAGCTGAGTAAGCTAGTGCGGTGGAGGATGGCCGGGTCATGGGTCGTCTCCGTCAGATGATGTGAAGCTGTGCGTAGACGTGGGTTCAGACTGTCTCTAGACTCAGGCACCTACTGGTCTAGCGAGAGTGCAGTAAAGCTATCATGCGACCATTGGCGAGTCAATATCCGGTGCCATATTAGCGATCCATTGTTAGCGACTGTCCTCCATCCCAATTCTCTGTTCTGACTTCGAAATTCGTGGGCCTTATCCAACCACCACGTCGCGAAACTTCAAGATATGCCCGAGCTACTCCGAAATAAGTTAGCTACCGCTACTACTGTGCCGTCAGGAAGAAAGTGCCGCTAGGAGTCCGTCCTTCACGCGGCGATTCTTTCCCACCGGTACTCGTGATGGAGGCCGCCGAGAACCATGCGAGCCACAACCTTGCAGTCTTGGGGAAAGGAATGTTTGTCGTGATCTTGCAGCGGTGGGAAAATTCGTGGCCGACCGACTTGTGACTTCCTTTTCCAAAACAACTTGGGCTTTAATCGGAAGGGTTGGCAGCTCCGGGCCAGGCTTCTTCGAAATAGGTAGCTCAAAGTCTTATCATCATGACGGTCAGCCCGGTCGTCTCTTTCTTCGTACGAACGATAACAACCCAGGCAACGGCAGCGGCGCCTTCTTTGTCAGCATCACCATTACTAGGCAGCCGGTGAGATTCTACGTCTATGCACCTCGTGGTACTTGCAATGGCCAAGTCAACAACGATCCCAGTCCGGACGGAGATGCACTTGCGTGCGCGGCCGCGCTCGACAAAGAAGGACCAAAGTCAATGCCACAAATGTGCATGGCTTGTCACGGCGGCACATACAATCTTCCAGCTGCTCATGAGGTGTCCGGCGCTTCATTTCTTCCGTTTGACGTCTTCAGTTTCCTTTACAGTCAGAAACCCGGGTTGGGCCAGAACGATCAAGAGGAGCAATTCCGCCTTCTAAATCTTCTCGTTAAGAACACGAACCCAAATCCGGATAACACGAATCAGCCAATCCACAAGTTAATCGACGCGTTCTACGACAATAAGGTGGAAATCGCTAACACAAAGGCGGTCGTACCGAAACCTCCTCCCTCCTGGCAAGCACATACTGCCCTGTATCAGAATTTCTTCGGACGATACTGTAGGACTTGTCATGTGGCGGTAAATAACGCCTTAGATTATTACGACTTTGAAGTATTTCGTACTTCTACCTCCGCATCGGAGACCTGCGGCGGCGTAATGCCACATGCTCAAGTGCCCTACACTGCGCTCGCAGGAGCTAGGCTTGATTCCGCAACGGGCAATGAGCTTATCGCCCTAGGTTACTCGTGCCTTTTGGCAGATTTTCGGGAGGAACTACAAGCACTAATTGACCAGTTCGGAAATGAGCTGGCAAGTTAGTTGCCGCAGGCTGTGATCGCCTGGCGAAGGAACGCACTGCGGGTTGAGCCCTTGCCTAACCCGAGCTAGGAGTGATGAACAAGCAAGCGAGTGAGCACTACTATGTGTTGCAATCTGTCCCTACCGAAAATTCTGTGCAGCCCATGGTGGATGTAATTTCCCCGACCGGGACCGCAGAGCTCAACCGATTTGCGGCCCTGCCTCAGTTTGGTGTACGAAATTCGCCGATGCACGCCACTGCAAGGGAACACAGCTCGAACACGAATTCCAATGGCCCAAGGAGATCGGATGCGCGTTCTCGCGGAGGAGTGGAGGAGTGTAGACAAGCAGGGAGTTCCGCGCGCGTTCGATAAACGCCCATCGCCTCGACTCTTCCACGTCTTTCCCGTGGAATGGGTGAAACGATTTGTGCCTCTGCCTCACTATTCGACTGGAGAGGCAAACACAGCCCCGAAATGTAGCCAGCGCCCGTCCTGGAATCCAGTGGTCGTCTAAATAACCAAGTGTTAGTCCCATGTCGGGCCCCACCTCAATGAACTCCAGAGTCCAAACGGGTTTTTCCGCGATGCCCGGGCTTTGAGCGTCTCCCCGAACATTGAAACAAATAGCGCAGAGAAGAAGACTGGCCAACTTCAGTAGTCGCATGACAACCTCCCCATCTTTTCAGACGCACTGCCATTGAGAAGGCTACCGTATCAAGTGGAAGTTGCGCTCGGAAGCAGAATCCTATTGTTTCTTGTTCCACAAGTCCCAACCGAGTTTGATCGTCGCCGGGCTACCATTACCCTTCGTTTCAATATGAGTGGTTTGGACACATAACCTCCCGAGACGAGACAGCGTCAATAATATAAAGTGAGGGAAGGACCCTTATTGTAGTTTTGTTCCTTCTCACCGCAGTTGCATTTCCTGCGAGCCTATAGGACGAGTAGGGAGACCAACGTGGTCGCGGCAATCCTGACTGTGTGGCTAGTTCAGTCCGCGCTCGACCTCCTCCCCTGGAGGGTCACAGGTACCTCGTGGATACTCCGGGTGCACATCCCGTTCACTCGTCTGCCGCTTTTCATGCACTGGGATTTGATAGTGAGCTTTGCCGTCGCAGGAGCCATTTCGGCACTGTATGGAGCGTTCCTCAATAGCTCTCCGAAACAACGCTATATCGCCGCGCTGTTTCCGGTCTTCGTTGAAATCCTAAAGTGGCTCTGGCTACTCCGTTTCCCACTAGCGCCGTGGATTGACCCGGCACATCCGCCCTATCGGTTTGCGAAGCTGCCCGTGGCAGCGAGCATCGGCTACTGGATCATTCACATTATAATTCCGGCGGTCGCGCTGGTGGGAGCGCTTTCTTTCTTCAATCGTCGGTTCTATGCCCGAATCGCCAAAGAGGTTAGAGTCACAAGGACGATCTGACAGTCCTTCAACTATCTATCCACCAGCGCGGTGAACCATGCGGGTCGCCATCCACAGTTAGGGTTTCGCAGAAAACGAATTCACAATCATCGGCCATCGCGCATCAATTCGTTCGAGGGTGAAAGCGGCATCTTCGATGGCACGGTCCACGAAAAATCCTTTCGCCATATTGGGTTTGTCGGCGTCCAAGTCGATGAGCTTCCGCGCTGCCAGAATTGTCCAAACCCGTTTCGGCGTCATTTTTGACTCTTTCGGCTCCTTCGCCAGATTCTTCCGCGCCGCATCCGCTATCGAGTCCTGGCATCTTTACCGGCGGCGAAAACAGAGCTACGGTTGAGCACAGAATGAGTGCAACGATACTCATAGCTGACTTCGATATCGAGACCTCAGAAATTTCCTGGGAGTCTAGCACCTGAATTTTAGAGCACAAGCCGCGCCTGCTAGCCGCGCCTGCTGGCAGCATCTCGGTTAAGCTGTGAGAAATGAGGAGGAGATCATCGGAATACAAAACGACTATCAAGAAGGTTTCGCACTACGCATCCGAGTTGGAATTGGCATCATTGGAATCTTCATGTTCCTGTTTGGACTCGCTGCACTTGTAATGGCCCTGACCAACCGGAGATGACGACCACTTCGCCGGGGCGCTAACGGGAGGAATTATCCTTACCCCGATTGGGTTTTTGCTCGGGCGTTGGGGCAGCAAGTTCAAGACGAAGGCGCAAAGCGGAATCTATGACCAGGACGGAACAGAATAAGTTCGTCGAACCACGGAGAGTGAGGGGACCACTGTTCGGGAATACGACCTACTTGAGCTTCAGTGAGTTGAAAAATGCTTCACAAGCTGCCTCGGAGAGTTCGTGGTCGCTCGGTGCAGTTGTTTCGAGAATCCAGATATGCTGTCGATCCTTGGATATTGCAATGCGCCACCGGAGAACGTACGACAAACCGCTACCACCGGGGACTTGGCCGCGAATTGTTTGCTGGTAACCGCGTAATCCGCCGAGCATTGCGGGGGTGATAGGCTGACGGAGGCTCCCGGCGCGAAGTGCGATTTAAGCCTTGATTTTGAGTATTTGACTTCAAAGTGATCTCCGTCTTCGACGCAGCACTCATTGAAGTCATTGATGTAGACATTTGCAAAGCTATGTTGGGGAAGTTTTGCAGTGTAGATGTGAGTCGCGGAGTCAGCGTCACGATGGCGCCGATGGACACTTCACGTCCGGTCCGCGCTTCGATCTCCTGCCGCACAGTGACCCCGAACAGCAAGACGCAAAAGTGCCAGGATCACGATGTGCTCGAATTCACCAAGATAATCACGTCGAGACATTAGCTATACAATATAGGATAAATTCGCGTAGTCAAGAGAACCGCAATGCCCACGGGTGGAGTGAACCTCCAAACTGAGACAGGTTGTAGTACCTGCACAAATCGAGCTGACCTGCCCCGCTTTTTGAGAAAGCCGCGAAGGTGAGTCCAGGAACCGGCCATCCGGGAGTGTGGTCGGTTCGGTCAGCAGTCAACACTTAGCGCGTTCTCGGCACCAATCCGCCAACCTGTAGGCATTATTTCTGGTTTGCCGCAATGGGTGGCAAGCTCGAGTGGAACTTCGAATTTCCCACAACTGGACAGCGAAGAGAGATGTCCGGTTTGCTTTTCAATCAAACGTTGGATTGACAGTTACGGGAAGTGGTTGACATTTGCTTGATTCGGGCATATATGTCGTGTTTCTAGGTATCGCAATGACCGAAAGCAAACAAGAACTCCTCCGCGGAACCCTCGATATGTTGGTTCTGAAGGTGGTCGCCTTGGGTCCCAGCCACGGCTATGCCATCGCGCAACGCCTTCAACAGATATCGAAAGACTTCTTCCGGGTCCATCAGGGCTCCCTCTATCCCGCCCTCCATCGCTTGGAAGACAGAGGTTGGCTGCAAGCCGAATGGAAAGAATCCGAAACCGGCCGCGAAGCTAAATTCTACTCCCTCACAAAGAAAGGCCGCCGGCAAATGGACACGGAGCTCGTCAATTGGGAGCGCCTCTGCAACGCCGTCGGTCTGGTCCTCCGTGCTCCAGAAAAGGAATCCTGACCATGCATTGGATTCGCCGCCTCTTTCAGAAATCTCGCAACGAGAAAGCACTCGACCAAGAGCTCCGCTTCCATCTCGATCGTCAGATCGCCGACTATGAAGCCGCAGGAATCAGCCGTGAGGAAGCCAGGCGTCGTGCGAGACTCGAATTTGGGGGCCTGGAACGCGTCAAAGAAGAAGTGCGCGATACACGCTGGGAAACTCACCTCGATAATCTATTCCGCGATTTCCGCTACGCCCTGCGCAGTTCTTCGCAAAGACCGGCGCTTCACGTTTATCGCCATCTTCGCTCTTGCCCTCGGCATTGGCGCAACGACCGTGATGTTTAGCGTCGTTTACAACCTCCTGTTCGCCCCTTTTCCCTACAAAGGGGCCGACCGCCTGATGGTCGTCAATATCCACGACGTCGAACAGGGTGGCGCCAGGGAGATCAGAGATTTCTCCATTCCCGACTTTCTGGAATATCAAAAGCAAAATCACGTCTTCGAAGCAATGGTTGGCTCCAACAATGTCAACGTTCTCTACAGCGATGGCCAGGGAACCCGCCAATGGTGGGGTGCGTACGTCACTGCAAATTCTTTCGATTTCTACGGCGTCCCGCCAATTCTTGGTCGCGGTATCACGCTGGAAGACGAAATACCAAACGCACCCCCAGTCTTCACGATGAATTACAAATTGTGGAAAGCCGAATTCAACGGCGATCCTGCAATTCTGGGAAAAAGGTTCAAACTCAACGGGAAACTGCGAACACTCGTGGGCATCATGCCTCCCAGGTTTCAAGCTTACGGTGCTCGCGTGTGGCTGCCGCTTGATCTTCGCCCCAGCGGCGAAGGCGCTACCATCCTCGGCAGCTTACCTGTCTCTCTGTTCACCATTGGGCGTCTCAAGTCCGGCGTTACCCTGCAAGCCGCTACAGCGGACTTCGACGTCATCGCCAGAAGACTCGCTAGGCTTCATCCAAAGGATTTTCCCCAACGATTTTCCGTTAACGTGCAGAAAGCCGTCGAAGCCGTCATGGGAAGATTCCGCTTCATGCTCTACGCTCTGCTCGGTGCGGTCACCATGCTCCTCTTGATCGCTTGCAGCAACGTTGCAAATCTCTTGCTGGCCCGCGCCACCACACGCGAACGAGAGATTGCCGTTCGGGCCGCAATGGGCGCCAGCTCAGGCCGTCTCATCCGTCAACTCTTGATCGAAAGTCTCGTCCTCGCCCTCGGCGCCTGTGCAGCGGGCTGCGCATTCGCCTACTCCGGATTGAAGGGAGTCGTGGCAACGATTCCACAAGGCCCTTTGCCGGATGAAGCAGTCGTGAGTTTGAACCCTGTGGTTTTGTTGTTTGCCCTTGTTCTATCCATCTTGGCAACTCTTATTTGTGGCCTTGCACCAGCTCTTCACGCCGTTCGGGGCAATTTGTACGAACGCCTCACGAGCAGCGGCAAGGGTGTGAATGGCAGCTTCCGTCAAGCAAAATTTCGCTCGGCTCTTGTCATTGCCCAAGTCGCGCTTTCCGTGGCGCTCCTTATAGGCGCAGGCTTGATGGCCCGCAGCTTTTTCGCCCTCGCACATGTCGATCTGGGCTTCAAACCGGAGAACATCCTGTACGCTCGTTTGACGTTTCCCGACGGCCGCTATGACACTGCGGAGCAGAAGAAGTTGTTCGTCCAACAAACTCTTGACCGGGTAAAAGCGATACCTGGCGTAATCTCCGCCACGCAGTCCTTTTCTTTGCCGCCCACTCAGTTGGCTATCAGCGATGTCACCGTGCCAGGAAAAACGCATTCAAAGCGCTGGGATTCCCAAGTCGATCTAGCGAGCGACGGCTACTTTCAAACACTCGGGCTTCAGCAGCTGCGCGGCAGACTCCTGGCGCAGACCGACGTTGACTCAGCGCGACTCGTGGCTGTGGTAAACGAATCCTTGGTGCGCAACTACTTCCCGAACGAAGATCCCATCGGCCGGAAAATAAAATTCAACGTATTTGACCGCCTTCCGCAAACCGTGCATGACGCCTACTTCGAAATCGTCGGCGTTATCGCCGACTACAAAAACCAGGGTTTGCAAAACTCTCCAATGCCGGAGGCGATTCTGCCTTATACGATCTCCGGCTTGGATGACCGCGACATCCTAGTCGTATGTATCATAAATAGATAGACATATTGTGGCCAGTATGATATGTGTGTACGCATGGCCAGAATCAGCCCGCTTGTAAGCTTATCCGTCGACGATCTGGCGCAAGTGGTCCGGTGGGAAGCGGCGCCCAGCACGCCGCAGCAGGTGGCCTTGCGCTGCCGCTTGGTCCTGGCGGCGGCCGCCGGCAAGCA
>WNFW01006460.1_pt1 | contig 15870 bp, 8 predicted proteins | sample 5400131 | NCBI WGS metagenome assembly WNFW01 (sample SAMN13153362, study PRJNA577476) | soil metagenome | isolation source: 20 cm soil or saprolite under grassland replicate 1 | place: USA:California | collected 2016-06-15 | reverse complement strand
AGCGGATGACGACAAACACTCCCGCCCCCTCGCGCCGGGCAATCTCGAAGATCGGCGCGAGCGAGCCCAGGCCGAGATAGGCGCTCAGCGTCATCGCATTGCCGCGAAACGGGCTCCGCGGCCCAAGGAAGGTCTCGCCATAGGCGACCGCGGTCGAGCCGATGTCGCCGCGCTTCGCGTCGACAATGACGAGCGCACCATGGGCTGTCGCCGCCTCGACGGTCTGCCGCAGCACCTCCAGCCCCGCCGGCCCATGCCGCTCAAAAAACGCCGACTGCGGTTTCACGGACGCGACCAGCGGCGCGCAGGTCTCGACAAGGCCCTGGCAAAAGGCGCGCAGCCCCGCCGTATCGTCCGGCAAGCCCCAGCCCTTCAGCGCCTCGGCGGAAGGATCGATGCCGACGCAAAGCGGTGAGCGCTCTTTCGCGAGCGCCAGAAACCGCTGTGAAAACGGCAAGGTCATCGCCGTCCTATAACAGACCGCCCGCGAACGAGGAATGCTGAACGCGGGCACCCGAAACGGTGGCGTGTGGCGGGCAATACCGGCCGTTTTTTCGCCTGTCCTCGCGCCATTCGCCGTCGGTAATAGCAATAAGTGTTACAATTTTCAACTTGACAATCCGGATATAATATGATCTGATCCGGCAAGCTCGAAGGAATTGGGCTTGCTTCCCTCCGGCGGCGTCCTCAGAGGCGCCGCCGTTCGTTTGCCTTGGGGCTATCCATACGGGACCGTCGGCGTCTCGCCGCATGCCGCCGCGAGGCCGGCGTTCCGGTGAATTAGACCGGACGATCAGACGGTCTCCACCGCCCGTTCCGCTCGCATGTAGACAAGGTCCAGGCGCTTGCTGCCCGGCGTCGGTTGGGCTGCGCTTGCTGAGATCCTGCCCGCGCCCGGGTCGGCCGCCTTTTTGCGTGCATGCGCAAGCTTTCTTGCGCCCAACCTCAGGCTGAGCACCCTCTTGCCGCAATTCAGGCAAGCTACCGCCGACCATTTGACAGATTAACCAAGGTACCCTTGGCCTTTTCTGACGAATACAGAATAGATCGTAGTTAATATTTTCTGAATACGAGAGGGAAAGATTTTGTCCGGAATTAATTGATCTATACCGGACTTGGCGCTAGTCGGGAATTTGACATACCCGCGGGTTGACAGCCTGGGAACTAGCTGACTACAGTCGGTTTGCATTTCCCCCGTCCAACCCGGGCGCTCAAGATCCGGGACGACGTCCACCGCAAACTGTCCTTCCGACCTTCCAAGGCGGCGCGCATCGCGGGTCCGCTGCGCTGTGCGATGTTGCAACAACATGGAGACGCATGCGGATGCGAATGCAACGAGCCCTTGGCGTGTCCTTCGCCGCTCTCGTGCTCTCGACCGGAGCCTTCACCCAGGAGGCCCAATCGGCCGACCAACACGGCAACACGCCCAACCGGGGTAGCACCGGCTTCGGCAGCCCGGACCAATACATTGCGCCGGCATCCCGGCAGCCGGCGACGTTCCAGGTCGTCGGCCGGCGCGAAGTCGGCCGGGCATCCTGGTACGGCAATTGGCACGTCGGCCGGCTGACCGCCACCGGCGAGCGCCTCGACACGGCGCATCCGACGGCGGCGCATCGCAGTCTGCCGATGCATTCCCTTGTTAAGGTAACCAACCTGAAGAACGGTCGCTCGGTCGTCGTGACGATCAACGACCGCGGTCCGGTCAGCCGTCGGCTTTCAATCGATCTCTCGCCGCGCGCCGCCGAGGAGCTCTCGATGCGGCATGACGGCGTCGTCCCCGTGACGATCGAGCAAGTCGCCGTCGCTCGCACACAGCAGTAACCGCTCTCACTCCCCGACTGGCCTTCCCGTCCGGCCGCCGTCATTCTCCTGACGGCGGCCGGACGATTTCGAAACCTGCGGTTTCACAGCTTGTCACCTTTTTGCCACTGTGGCTCAAAGGGCACATCACTCGTGAAAAGCCCACCTTCCCTGCGGGCTAGATTGACTCGGATTCGGCGCTCGATTGTATTCTCGCAACGGCTTGAGCGCGGGGCGAGCGCTGCGAATTGGGGGCCGTTTCCGCAGGAGTGCGGACGCGACAAGTGGGGGAGCCGTGGACGAATTGTCCGATAGCACGAACGTCGTAGCCTTTCCGCTGAGGTTCCGGAGCAAGCCGGCGGCGGATTCGGGGAGGGCGTCGGGACCAGCCCTTTACGAGTTCACCGACCGGGAGCTGGATGCGCTGTGCCGCTGGTTCTCGGCAATGAAATACGCCTTCCCCGGGACCGAGGGCGTCATGGTGGTCAGCCATCAGCAGAGCTACTCCGCCGTTGGCCTCTATAACCCGGCAGGCGGCGCGCCGAATTGCCTGGTCGCCAAGCACGAGGTCGGCGGCGCGACGCGCTTTTTCTGGTCGACCGAGGGCGACTCGCCGCGCGTCATCAATGATCTGTCCGAGATCACCGATGCGCATATCCGCGCGATCGAGCCGCCACGCAACGAGAAGGGTTGGCTCGACCCGACGGGGTGGATGGGGGTCTATGCGACCCGTCTGATTGCGACAGCTGTACAAGTCGTTTGACTACCAGAAGGCGAACCGGCACGGTATCGCCGCTACGGCCGGCGGGCGCGCGATAAGACCGCGTCCGGCGCCGTGTCGTGGCAAGGGGGATATACAACAAGCGGGCAACGCCGATGCGGTCGGTGAGTGGAGGTCACAGGGCGGCCTCCGGCGGAAAATCGCGCAACAGTGCCCCGGCATCCGATCGTCACGCATCCGATCGTCAGGCACCGTGATCGTCAGGCACCGTGATCGTCAGGCCGGGTTTAGCAGAGGTCCGCAGATGAAAGCGCTCGCCGTCATCGGCGTTTGCGCCGGCTTTCTTGTCGCCGCTTGCTCCTCGCTCCCGACGTCCGGCCCGACCGCGAGCGACGTCAAACACCAGGAGACCAGGGAGAGCGAGGTCCGCTTCGATCTCGTCGACATCGACGACAATGTCGTGGCGGCCCTGCTCGCCGTGTCGCATGAGAGCTTCCAGGCGCGCTTCAAGAAATACGGCAAGCCGCCGCAGCCGAGGATCGGCGTCGGCGACGCGATCGTCGTCTCGATCTGGGAGGCCGCCGGCGGCGGTCTCTTCGGCCCCTCGGCGACCGAACACGTCTCGGCAGGCTCGCGCAACGTCACGATTCCGGAGCAGCTGGTCGGCCAGGATGGCGGCATCAGCATCCCGTTCGCCGGCCGCGTGCCGGCCGCAGGGCGGCTCCCCGTTGAGGTGCAGCGGGAGATCGAGCGCCGTCTCCAAGAAAAAGCCATCGAGCCGCAGGTCATCCTGACGGTGACCCGCAGCGTCACCAACAGCGTCACGGTCGCGGGCGAGGTTGTGCAAGGGGCGCGGGTGCCGCTGTCTCTCAAAGGCGACCGGCTGTTGGACCTGATCGCCGCCACCGGGGGCGCCAAGTCGCCGGTCTACGAAACCTTTGTGCGACTGTCACGTGACGGGATCACGGCAACGATCCCGATGGAATCGCTTGTCGCCAACCCGGCCGAGAACATCTACGCCTATCCCGGGGACGTGTTGACGCTCGTGCGGCTGCCGCAATCCTTCACGGTGTTCGGCGCGACCGGGCTCAACACACAGGTCAATTTCACAGCCGAGCGGATGACGTTGGTGGAGGCGCTCGCCAAGTCGGGCGGTCTGCAGGATCTGCGCTCGGACCCGGCCGGCGTTTTTCTGTTCCGCTTCGAACCGCCGCCTATCGTGAAGACGCTCGGGCGGCCGCAGCTCGGCACCGGACCAGAAGGCTCCTCGCCGATGGTCTATCGCCTCGATCTGAGCGACGCCAAATCTTATTTCCTGGCGCAGCGCTTCCCGATCCACGACAAAGACATCATCTACGTCGCCAACGCCGATTTCAACGAACTGCAGAAATTCTTCTCACTCCTGAACACGCTGACGGGACCGGTCATCACGGGCATCGTCGTCAAGAACGCCGTCCCGTAACCGGCGCACGCTTCATCGCTGGCTGCAGCATCGGCTTCCCTTCCGCACGGCGATGATCGTTCTCGACCTATCGCGGCTGTTGTCGCGCGCCGGGCGCGAGACGCCGACCGGGATCGACCGGGTTGAATTGGCCTATGCCGAGCATCTGATCGCCACCGACCCAGCGGCCCTCTTTGCCACGACGACGCTCGCCGGCGGGCTGGGCCTTGTGCCGCGGCGCATATCGGAAGGTTTTGTCGCGGCGATTGGCGCGGCGTGGCGCAGCAGCATCGATACCGCCGGCGATCAGCGCAAAGTCCGGCGTCTCGGATGGCGCGGCCGCCTCGCCGCGCTCGCCGGCGGCGAGGCGCGTCTGTTCGCCGGTCTGCGTCAAAGCGGTGAGCGACCAGTCTATGTCCTGGTGTCGCACCACCATCTCGAGAAACCCGCGATTTTCGCACGCCTGCGAGCGCGCGGCCGGGCGCGCTTCGTCTGCCTGATCCACGACCTGATCCCGATGGAGTTTCCGGAATACGCCAAGCCCGGCCAGGCGAACAACCATCGCCGCCGCATTGAGACAGCGATCCGTTTCGCGGACGCGCTGATCGTCAATTCCGCGGTGACGCGCGACGCGTTATTGCCGCATCTCCACCAGGCCGGGCGCCGGACGCCGGTTCTCGTCGCGCCGCTCGGCCTTGATCTGCCGCAGGAACCAAACGACGCACCGCCGCCGCTGCAGCAGCCGTATTTTGTCTATATCGGCACGATCGAGGCGCGCAAAAACCATCTGCTGTTGCTCAATTTGTGGCGCCAGCTCGCGGCCGACCTTGGCGGCACGGCGCCGCTTCTCGTGCTGATCGGCCAGCGCGGCTGGGAGACCGAAAACGTCGTCGATATGCTCGAACGCTGCCCCGGCCTGCGCGGCACGGTCATCGAGCACAACACGCTGCCCGATTCCGAGATGGTGCGGCTGCTGAAAGGCGCCCGCGCGCTGCTATTGCCGTCTTTTGCCGAAGGCTTTGGCTTTCCGCTGATCGAAGCCTTCGGGGTCGGCGTCCCCGCGTTGTGCAGCGACATCCCGGCCCTGCGCGAGACCGGCGGCGCCGTCCCGGAATATCTCGACCCGCTCGACGGACCGGGCTGGCGCACCGCAATCCTCGATTACGCCGCGCCCGACTCACCGCGGCGGGCAGCACAGCTCGAGCGGCTGCACGGCTGGCGGCCGCCGACCTGGCCGGAGCACTTTGCAAACGTCGATCGCCTGATCGCGGAGACCGCCGCGGCGCCGGATCCGAATTGACCGGGGCGCTATCTCGCGGAGGGCAATAGTTTCCCGAGGTGGCGCATGACCCCGGCCAGATCGGTCGGTTCGGCGGCGACCGCCTGTGCTTCCTCGCAGAGGATCGCGACCGCTCGGCGCACCTGTTCGTCGGTGTGCTCCGCGGTCAGGAAAAAGCGCAACCGCGCCGCCCCCTCGGGAACCGCGGGGTAGAGGATCGGCTGCACATTAACGCCGCGCTGGAACATCGCCTGGGATAAACGGGCGGCGCGGATCGAGCTGCCGGTGATGATCGGCACAATTGCGGCGCCGATCGAACCCCCGGTGTCGAGCCCCGCCTCGCGCGCCAACTCGAGGAACAGCCCGGCCCGCTCATTGAGCCGCCGCACCCGCTCCGGCTCCTGTTCGAGGATCTCGAGCGCGCTCAGCGCCGCCGCCGCGGAAGGCGGCGCGATCCCGACCGAAAAGACAAAACCCGGCGCCATCCGCTTTAGGTAATCGATGAGGTCCTTGCGCCCGGCGATATAACCACCGCACGAGACGAGGCTCTTGCTCAGCGTCCCCATCCAGATGTCGACCTCGCCCGGGTCGATCCCGGCCCGGTCCGCCGAGCCGAAGCCGCGCGGCCCGAGCACGCCCAAAGCATGCGCCTCGTCGACCATGAGCCAGGCTCGATGCCGCCGCGCTACCGCGACAAAAGCAGCCAGATCCGGCACATCGCCGTCCATGCTGTAATGCCCCTCGATGACGAGGAGCGCGCGGCCGTGGCGCGGCCGAGCCTCCGCCAGCGCCTTGTCGGCCGCCTCGGGATCGAGGTGGTGAAACGAGACCCGCCGCGCGCCGGACAGCATCGCGCCCTGCACGATGCTGTTGTGAATGAGCGCATCATGCACGATGACGTCGTTGCGGCCGAGCAGATGGCCGATAACGGTGACGTTCGTCGCATGGCCGCTGACCAGCGCGATCGCGTCCTCGGCGCCGTGAATACGCGCCAGCGCGCGTTCGAGATCGCGGTGGATCGGGCGCTCACCGGACACTGGGCGGCTCGCAGAGACCGAGGTGCCGTAGCGGTCGATCGCCGCCTTTGCAGCGCTGGCGACGCGCGGATCGCCGTTGAGCCCGACATAATTGTAGGACGCGAAATTGAGGTAGGAGCGGTTGCCGATTAGCGTCTCGGCGCCGGCGATGCCCTCATGCACGCGGAAGAACGGATCGCCGATCCCGAGATACTCGGCCGCCTCCTCGATCAGGCGAATTTCCCGATATGCCTCCAGCTGCGAAATGTCGAGCCGCCCTGCGGTGCCACCGTTCGCAGCCGGATCGGCAGAACGTGCTCGGGCCGCGGTCCCCCGCGCCGACGCGACGGAGGCCAGCTTCTGCAACAGGCGCGCCTTCGCGTCCGCCGACAGCCCAAACAGATTTCCGCCGGCGGCCATCGCTCTATTCGGCAGCGGCCGAGTTCAGATCGGCCGTTTCCGATATTTCGGTGGAGTCGGAAACCGGGGCCGCCGCGTCGTCGCCCGCTCCTTCGTAGCGCTCCGCCAGTCTGAGCAGCTCCCGGGGCTGCGGACGCGCCGAGAGGGCGCCCGCAAGACGCTTCACGATCGACGCAACGCTGGTCCCCTCGGCGAGCGACATCAGCGGCAGATCGATCCGCAGCCGGCTTTCAAGCGCCAATCGCAGCTCGACGGCCATCAGCGAATCCATGCCCATTTCGGAGAGCGGCCGGAACTCGTCGATCCCGGCGACGGGCAGCCGCAGGATGCCGGCCGCCTCCTCGGCGACGACTGTCTTGAGCAATGCCAGGGCCTCTTCGGTGTCCAATTCGCTAAGGCGCTCGACCAGCGAGCCGTCATTCGGCAGCGATCCCGTCTCGCCGCGGACCTCGGCAAAAAACGGAGCGGAAAGGGTCGGCAGAAAGCGGCGTGCCTCGTTCCAGTTGGTTTCGGCAAACCCGGCCACAGCGAGCCCGCTGTCACAAATCGCCGGCAGCGCAGAAAGAGCTTGCGTCGCTGGAAGCGGTCTGGCGCCGAGACGCCGCGCCAGCGCATCGCGGGCGTCGCGCCGCTCCGCGAGGTAGCCGGCATCCTCGATGGGGCCCCAGGCGACCGCGAGCCCCGGTTTCCCTTCGGCCCGTCGTGCCCTCGCCAACGCTTCAAGCGCGCAATTTGCCGCGACATAAGCTCCCTGCCCCGGCGCCCCGAGCAAGGTCGTTGCCGACGAGAACAAGAGGAACAACTCGATCGGGTCGTCGCGCGTCAACCGGTCGAGCGCGACCGCACCGCCGAGCTTTGGCCGCAGGATCGCGCTCGCATCGGCCGTATCGAATTCGGTGGCGAGCGCATCGGCAATAACCGAGGCACGTCGGCACCAAGGCTGCGCAGTTCGGCAACGCGATCCTCGGCTCCGGGCGTTGCAGCGCCGCGCCGGCCGAGGAGCGCGACCGAGCCGGCGCCGTGCTCGGCCAGCCAGCGCGCCGCGGCAAAGCCAAAGCCGGTGAGGCCGCCGGTAACCAGATACGTTCCGTCGCGCCGTAACGCCAATTCGGTTGGCGGCGGCAGTCGCAGCCCGGCATTCCCGGCGGGCAGCAGCACGATCTTGCCGATATGCCCTGAGGCCTGCATCAGCCGGAAGGCGTCCTCGATCGCGGCAAACGAAAAGGCGCGATGTGCCAGCGGCCGGATCGTGCCCGAAGCCAAGGCCTCGGACACCTCGCCAAGCAGAGCGCGCGCCAGATCTGGCCGTTGAATCGGCAACTGATCGACGTCAATCGCGAAATAGGAAATGTTTTGCCGCAACGCCCGCAGATGAATCCGGCTGTTCAGATAGAAGTCACGCTTGCCGAGCTCGAGAAAGCGGCCAAACGGCTTCAAGACGCCGAGGCTCTGCTCCATCGCCTCGCCGCTCAGCGAATTGAGGACGACGTCGACGCCCTGGCCCTCCGTGATCGCGCGGACCGCATCGGCAAAGCCGAGGTCGCGCGAGTCGAGCACATGGTCGGCGCCGGCGAGGCGCAGAAACGCGCGCTTGGTCTCGGAGCCCGCTGTCGCAATGACAAATGCGCCGCGGTGCTTGGCGTATTGGATTGCGGCAAGGCCGACGCCGCCCGCCGCGGCGTGGATCAAAACATGCTCCCCCGCGGCCAGCTTGGCGAGCGTGCCGAGCGCGTAGATCGCCGTGACGAACACGACAGGGACGGTGGCCGCCGCCGCGAAGCTCGTCTCCGCGGGGATCCGCATGACCGCATGCTCGGCGGTAACAACTTCCGTGCTCAAAGATGCCGGAGCGAGCCCCGCCACGCGGTCACCGACTGCCACGTTTTCGACGCCGGGACCGACCGCGCGCACGATGCCGGCGCATTCCAGCCCGAAGGTCGGGCCGGCAAAGCCATCGATCAGCGCCTCCTCCGGCAGGAGACCCATCGCCCACATCATGTCGCGGAAATTGAGGCCCGCGGCTTGCACCTCGATCGCCACCTCACCTTTCGCGAGATCGCGTTGCGCGATCGGCTTCCAGCTCAGCGCATCGAGCCCGCCGGGCCGGTCGCTGCTCAGCCCGAGCCGATCGCCGGGCTCAGCCCAGCGCGGCGGCAGGCCACGGCGGAGGCGCAGCACGTGTCGCCCCGTTGGCGTCCAGACGATCTCGGTTTCCGGCGTTCCCGCGCTTATCTCACGCAGCAGCCGGTCCGCGATCTCGGTGCCGCCGAGCCCCGGCGGCATGTCGACCAGTTTCAGCGATAGTCGCGGGATTTCGTTGACGAGGGTTCGGGTAAACCCCCAAAGCGCGGCGCCGATCAGGTCGGCATCCGCACTGCGCGCCTCCTGCTGCGCGCCGCGGGTCACGATCCACAGCGGAATGCCGCGCAATGCCGCCGCAGCCGCAATCCGAGCGGCGCTCGGCAGCAACTCGGCGGCGCCGGACACCGGGTCGGTTTGTTCACCGATGAGCAGAACCGCGAGCCCGGCCTGCGCCTCCGCGGTTGCATCCATTTCGGCGACGGCCGTAAAAGCGGCGCTATTCAATTCGGTGACGCGATGCCCGGCGGCGGTAAAGACATCGGAAATCCCGAGGTCTACGCCGCACGGCATGCCGATCACCGCCAGCGACAGTGCGTCCGACCGGTCGGTCCTCGCCGGTTCTTGTTGCGCCGGCGCCCGCGCCCACAAAACCGACAGCGGCCACGGTCCTGCGCCGGTCGCGATGCTGCCAGGCGCCGCAAAACCCGCCAGGGCCAAGTCGCGGCGCCACGCTTCGCCATGCAGCAAGGGCGACGCGTCCCCGCCCCTTGCCCCGTCGCGCCACCAACCGCGATACCGGCCAAAGGCGAGCGCCCAGAGCGGGTTCGGCTCGGCCTCGGCGGCAAGCAGCAGCCCGCCGGGCGCGAGCCGCTCGCGCAATCGCGACAGCACATCGGCATCGAGCTGCAAGCGCGAGAGCGCCTGCAACGAGACGATGACATCGAAACGGCTCTCGCCGAGCGCGTCATCATCGTCGATGAGGGACCAGCAACTGGCGCTTGCTCCGGCCTGCGACTTGATCGCTCCGGCAAGCCGCGCGGCCTGCTGAGGATCCGGATGGGTCGCCCTATAGGCAAGCGGCGCCCCCGTCTGCGCCAACGCCTCGATAAGCCGCGGGGTCACCGCGCTGTCGGCGCCGATCTCCAATACGCGCAGCGGGCAGTCGGCCGGCCAGGCCGCGCCGATCTCGGCGAGGGTTTCGCGGATGTGCTCGAACGCGGCAACACTAACCGGAGAGGCTTGCACGAGGTGCTCGGCCATCGGCAACGGGGCCGGCTCGAATCGGCGCAACCCGTCCCGCAACAGAGCCGGCAATTCTTCGGCCGCCATGGCGACAAGCGCCAGCTCGGCAACCAACTCGGGGGCTTCCGATAGAAGCAAGCGCCAGATCTCGGCGATATCCGGCAGATCATGATCGTCGGCCAAACGCCAGCCGGTCTCGCACTCCTCCGCGGCGTCGAACCGCTCAAGGAGACGCAGGAGATACTCGAACAGCGGCGCCGTTTCGGGGAGGATCGCGCCGGCATCGACCAGCGCATCGATCGTGACGCTCACCTCGGGATCGACGATCGCCGCAACCGCGCGATAGGCGATTGATGCCGTCATCGCGTCGAACAGCAGCGCACGTTCGCTCGATTTTTCGGCATCGATGTTGGCCCGGTCGGCTTGCCGCGCCAAGATCTCGCCGATCCGATCAAAAATGCCCGGCGCCCGCGCTTCGTCGAGCGGCGCCGGCACGAGGTCGACGCGCAATACGCGATTATCGAGCGAGCCGCTCCGGCTGAGCTCGACCCGGCGGAACCAGCATTCCGACAGCGCGGCGACAAACGCGCCGTTATCGTCGAACAATTCGATATCGCCTGATGCCGAGCGCGTGCCGATCCGTGTCAACCGCAACCGCGCGATGCGCGCCGCGCGCCCGAAGGGTGCAGCGAGCCGCACCCGGCCAAACCGCCAGGGCAGAAAGCTCGTGTCGCGAAGCTCGGCGCTTTTGCCGGCGAGCAGCGCCAGAAATGCCTGCAGCGCGCCGTCCAGCAATGCCGGATGAAGGAGATAAGGGCCTAGGGACTCGCCAATTGCGGCCGGCTCGAAATAGGCTTGCGCCTCGTCGGGCCCCAGCACCTCGACCCGCGTGACGGTGCGAAAGCGCGGGCCGTAATCGAGGCCGAGTCCTGTTGCGATGCGATACAGCTCGTCGGCCTCGATGACCCGCAGCGGCGAACCGGGCGCGCTCGGCATCGTCCTCGCCGCGACCTCGCCGGCGTTGAGGATGCGCGCTACGGCATGGCTCGTTGGCGGCTCATCCGAAAGGCGCGGGCGGCTGCTCAGCTCCCAATCGCTTCCCTCCGATCCGAGCGTAGCCCGCACTTCGCGCGGCCGCCCGGTATCGAAGGGCAACGGGCGCCGCACCTCGATATCGGCCAACTCGATCGCCGTGGCCGTCGGGCGCTGGGCGCGTGCCGCGGCGGCGGCCATTTCGAGGACCGCAGCAGCGGGCAGCACCGGCACGCCTTCGACGGCATGATCGGCAAGCCAGGGCAGCGTCTCCGGATCGAGATGATTGACCCAGCCGCGAACCGGCCCCGCTTGCCGGTAGCCGAGCAGCGGATGCTCGAATGGCGGGTCGCTGAGCCCGAGGTTTTCGACCGTATACTCGAACCAGAACCGCTCGCGCTGCCAAGGGTAAAGAGGCAAGTCGCGCGGGTTAGCGGCCCCATCGAACCGCGCCGCCCGTGTGATGTCGTAGCCGGCAATATGGCAGTGCGCCGCCAGCGCCGGAAACGGGTCTCCGTCCGTCTGCTTCCGGCTCAGCGTCCCCAGCGCCCTCCCCTGAGTCTCGGCGGCGCGCAGAGCGTCGTGCAGGTATCCTTGTAGAACCGGGTTCGGTCCGATCTCGACAAAGATCCGAAAGCCGTCCTTCACCAGCGCCGCGGTTGCGTCGGTGAAGCGCACCGGCGAGCGGATGTTGTACCACCAATATTCGGCGTCGAGCTGGCCGGCGCACACCGGCTCGCCGGTCACTGTCGAGAACAGCCTCGCGCGTGGCGCGGAGGAGGTGAGCCCGTCGAGATCGGCGAGCAGCCGGTCGCGTATCGGATCCATCGCCGCGGAGTGAAATGCAAAGTCGAGATCGAGCGCGCGGAACGCGACCCCGCGACGCCGCGCCTCGGCCCCAAGCCTCTCAATCGCGTCGCTCGGACCGGAGACCGTAACGGCATGGGTCGCATTGATCGCGCCGAGTTCCAGCGGGCTGCCGATCTCATCGAGCAGTTCGCGGGCTGCGCTGCTGCCCAGAGCGAGCGCCGCCATGCGTCCGTCACCGCGGGTCCGCTCCTGGTTGCGGCTGCGCGCGACGACAACACGCGCGGCGTCCGTCAGCGACAACGCTCCGGAAGCCCAGGCGGCGGCGATTTCGCCGACGCTGTGACCGACATGCGCTTCCGCCTCGATGCCGAGGTCACCCAAGACCGTCACGATGCCGAGCTGGATCGCGAACAGCAGCGGTTGCGCGACATCGGCATGCACCAGCCGGTCCGCCTCGATGCCGTTTTCGATCAGCTCGGCGACAGACCAGCCGAGACCCGGCCGCAACGCGGCATCGGCCTCGTCGACAGCCGCGCGAAACGCCGCGCTGGCGCGATAGGCGCCGCGCGCCATTTCCGGCCATTGCGCGCCGTTGCCGGAAAAAACAAAGGCGAGCTTCGCTTCGCGCAGCGCGGTTCCGCTAATCACGGCGTGCTGGTCGCCGGCGGCGAACGCGTCGAGCTTCGCAGCCGCTTCCATCGGATCGGCGCCGAGCACAACGAGGCGGTGCGAGTGATGGTCACGGCAACGCGCAGCAGCCCGCAACAACGGACCCGCCCCTTCGGGTGCGACGCCCGCGAGCGTCTCCTGCCAGCTCCCCGCCAGGTCGCGCAGCGCCGCCTCGCTGCGCGCCGAGATGACGAGCGGCGGCATCGGTCCGACCGTCGCTTGAGTCCTCGCGGTCTTCTGCGGCGGCGGCGCCAATACCGCATGGCCGTTGGTGCCGCCAAAACCAAAAGAGTTGATGCCGGCGCCCTTGCCGCGGGCGAGCGCTTCGGCGTCGCGCACGACGCGCAGATTGAGCTCGTCGAACGGGATCTTTGGGTTCGGCGTCACGCAATGCAGGCTCGGCGGCAGCGTGCCATGTTCGAGCGCGAGCGCCGTCTTGATCAGCCCGGCCATGCCCGATGCGGCTTCGAGGTGTCCGATATTCGTTTTGACCGAACCGATCGGCAGCGGTTCCGGCCGGAGTTGGCCCAGCGCATGCCCGACCGCGGCCGCCTCGACCGGATCGCCGGCCGGCGTCCCGGTGCCGTGCATCTCGAAAAAGGCGAGATCCTCCGCCGCAGTCGCGGCGCGCTCGCAGACCGAGCGGATCAGCGCCGCTTGCGCCGCCTCGCTTGGCATCGAGAGGCCAATCGTGCGCCCGTCGGAATTGACCCCGGTACCGCGGATGATCGCGCGGATCGGATCGCCGTCGGCCAGCGCGTCCTTCAGCCGCTTCAGCACGACGACTCCGCCGCCTTCACCGCGGACGTAGCCGTCCGCCCGCTCGTCAAAGGCGAAGCAGCGGCCGCGGCGCGACAGCATCGAGGCGCGGGAGAAGCCGAGAAACGGATACGGCGCGAGCAGCAGGTTGATCCCGCCGACGATCGCGCCGGCGATGCGCTCCTGGCGCAAGGCCTCGCACGCCTCGTGCAATGCGACGAGAGAGGACGAGCAGGCCGTGTCGATCGTCAGGCTCGGCCCGTGCAGATCGAACACATAGGAAATCCGGTTGGCGAGGATGCTGAGCGTCCCACCGGTCATGAAATAGGAATCGCCGGTTGCCGGATCGCCCAGCCGCAGATCGCGATAGTCGGTCGTCGCGCCGCCGATATAGACCCCGGTCGCGCTCCCGGCGACTTTGCCGGCCGGAATGCCGGCGTCTTCGAGCGCGTGCCAGACGAGTTCGAGGAGCAGCCGCTGTTGCGGATCCATCTGCGCGGCCTCGCGCGGCGAGATCCCAAAAAATGCCGGTTCGAACAGATCGATGCCGGTCAACAGCCCGGCCGACCAGGTATAGCTCTTGCCGCGCTCGTCCTGGTTCGGGTGGTAATAAAAGCGCGTCGACCACCGCGCCTCGTCGACCTCGGTGACGGCATCCGTGCCGGAGACGAGCAGCTGCCAGAACGCCTCCAGATCGGGCGCGCCGGGGAATCGGCAGGAGGCGCCGACGATCGCGATCAACTCGTCACTCATGGTCTTGAGGCAAATCCGCTTCCGTTTATGAGAGATCTGCTCGGACGGGCTGGCCGCGCGACCTTACCTTCATTACACATCCCGCCCCCCAAAGGCCAGTTTCGCGGTTGTGCAGGGCGGAAGCCGCGATCGCCCGGCACGCAATTGTGAAGGGATATCGGTTCAGAGATACCGGCTGAGATTCGCGCGGATGCGCTGCAGGACCGGCGTCTCGGGCTGCAATACCGAAAAGCTGTCCCCGGTGATTCTTTCGAACGCATCGATATACACCCGCGCGGTCTCGGCGACGACCTCGCGCGGGATCGGCGGGATCGGATCGCGGTACGGGTCGCAGCGGGCCGCCACCCAGCGACGCAGAAAATCCTTGTCGAAGCTGTCGGGCGGCTTGCCTGCCTCAAAGCGCCGCAGATAGGTCTCGGCGAACCAGTAGCGGCTGCTGTCGGGGGTATGGATCTCGTCCGCGAGCACGATTTGCCCGCCCCGGTCGAGGCCGAATTCGTATTTCGTATCGACGAGAATGAGGCCCCGCGCCCCCGCGATGTCCCGCCCGCGCGCGAACAGGGCCAGGGCCCGTTCGGTGACCTCCGCCCATTGCGGCGGCGTCAAAAGGCCGCGGCCGATGATCTCCTCGGCGGTAACCGGCTCGTCATGCTCGCCGTCCCGCGCCTTCGTGGTCGGTGTAACGATCGTCTGCGGCAGTTTTTCGTTCTCGCGCAGACCGTCCGGGAAATGAAACCCATAAATCTCGCGGCGGCCGGCCTTGTACATCGACCAGACCGAGGTGGCGGTCGTGCCCGCCAGATAATCGCGCACGACAACCTCGACCGGCAGGATGTCGAGGCGCCGGCACACCAGCACGTTGGGGTCGGGGTATTCGATAACGTGATTGGGGCAAAGATCGGCGGTGCGGTCGAACCAGAAGCGGGCGATCTGGGTCAGCACCTGTCCCTTGAACGGGATCGCAGCGATGTTGCGGTCAAAGGCGCTGAGCCGGTCGGTCGCGATCAGGACGCGGCGAGGACCATGGGGGCCATCCGGCAGGTCGTAATTGTCGCGCACCTTGCCGCGATAGTGGTTCGGCAGCTCCGGGATCGTCGCGTCATCGAGCACGCGGTCGAGATGGCGGGCCAGCAAATCCGGATCGACCATGGCGGAAGCCCCTGCGGAACGGCGGCCCTCGTTTGATAGAGCGCGCCGCCCCAGGGCGCAACACATCGGCGCAACACATCGGCGCAACACGCTCCCGGCAGCCTCTCGCTCGGCAAACCCCGGTTTGGCAGCGCTGCGGAGACGACCGGCCCGCTAGAGCCGATCGCGCCACCAGCGCTCGGCAAGCCATCCCCCGGTGGAGGCTCGCCTATTGCAGATTGCTGGCGGTGGTGTCCGCCGCCATCACCGCCGCGGAAAGCGCCGCCACGGAACCCCTGATGAAAGAAATGATGCCCGCCAAAGCCGAACCCGATGCCGAATCACGCTCCGCCCCGCTGAACGTGGGGGACATTTTATGATACGGCCACGATGAGTTTTTAGTCCCCAGCACCGCCTCGGAAAGACGGAAACTTGCCCAATATCCGAGCCGGTCCTGGCTCACTCGAGGATCACGGCGACATCACCCTCGCCGATCGGATCGCCCTCGGCGACGAGAATCTCGCGCACGACCCCAGCCCGCGGCGAGAGCAGCGGGATTTCCATCTTCATTGATTCGAGGACGATCAGCGGGTCGTCCTCTGCGACGCTGTCGCCTATCGCGACCTCGATTTTCCAGACCGAGCCGGCGATCTCGCTGCGCACCTTGAGCTCCGGCATCGGGGATTATCTCTCGTCGCTGAACCGGCGGGCATCAAAC
>WNFW01001697.1_pt1 | contig 15870 bp, 13 predicted proteins | sample 5400131 | NCBI WGS metagenome assembly WNFW01 (sample SAMN13153362, study PRJNA577476) | soil metagenome | isolation source: 20 cm soil or saprolite under grassland replicate 1 | place: USA:California | collected 2016-06-15 | reverse complement strand
AAAGCGGGGTATCAAGACCTCAACGAGGCCAGAAAGGACTCGCTCGCCGGAACACCGCAGGGTGGCATAGCAAGCCCGATACTGGCAAACATCTATCTGCACGAGCTAGACGAGTATGTGGAGCAAATGCGGAAAGAGCTAGAGAAGGGTGAGCTGAGGAAACCCAATCCACGCTACCGTGCGCTCCAGAAGCGCAGGCAGTACTTGGCGAAGGCCGGAAGGACTAGAACTGAGGAATACAGGGAATTGGGCGTCCAGATGCGAATGCTGCCATCGCTGGACAACACTGACCCGAACTTTGTCAGACTAAAGTATGTACGGTACGCTGACGACTGGATGGTTGGAATAATCGGGGGTAATCAACTGGCAAAAGAGGTAAAAGAGCGAATAGGTCAGTTCCTCAAGACCGAACTCAATCTGACCTTGAGCCAGGAGAAAACCCGAATAACCAACACCAGAAGCGAAGAAGCCGAGTTCCTGGGGTACAGGATAAGGTTAGGGAGAACCGACAGGGCGCCGAAGGTAAAGCTGACGACGGCAGGAGGGAAAACCTTCAAAAGAAGGTCAACCGGAATGCAAGTAGTGTTGAAAGCCCCTTTAGATAAGCTCGTAAAAAGGCTACATCAAAAAGGCTTCTGCGACAAGGATGGGAGGCCCATACACAAAGCTCCGTGGATGCTCCTCGACGAGGAGCAGATAGTAAACTTGTATTCCTCGATCAACAGAGGACTGCAACAATACTATCGACCGTCGGACAACTGGGCAGAATTGCACAGGGTACAGTACATACTCAAGTACTCGCTAGCGAAGACCTTGGCAGCCAAGCGAAAGGTTGCCATAACAAAGGTCATCAAAGGCAAAGACATCAGCGTACAGGTCACGCGCAAGGGACAGCCGAAAACGATCACGTTCTACAGAAACACAGACTGGACGGTAAACAGAGGAGCATTCACGGAAAGCTCCGACGTCGATCTCGTTCGCATGAATGTGAGGCTCAGAACGCGGTCTAAGCTGGGACTACCGTGTTGCATATGCAACGCTGAACTCAACGTTGAGATGCACCACGTACGGCACATCAGGAAAATGACGGAAAAGCAAGCGCAAGGCTTCACGAGAGTCTTAGCGATGTTGAACCGGAAACAAGTCCCAGTGTGCCAGGCATGTCACGAAAAAATCCACAAAGGTCTGTACGACAGGTTGAGTTTACAAGACCTGTCGTATGACCCGAGAAGGGCCCAAACGGGTAGGTAAATGTACCTGAACAACCGAATACGGCAACGCTTAAGTGTGAAGCAACTCTCTTGGGTGCAGCCAACCACCCAAAAGTAGCAGGGCAGCCGTCCAAACGGGTGAGAGCCGCGAGACGGTGGAACTCCCTTGGGTAGCAGGGCATCAACCTGGCAGAAATGCGAGGCTGAGGAACTCCTCAGGGTTAGCTAGCACGGATAAAGGCGGAGTCGGCAGGTAGTCCGAAGAACTCCCTATTGGTTGAGATCTAGAGTAAGGCGACTTCCCCGGCAACGCTTGCGTTGGTGTAGGAAGTTGTCGGAACGTCGATCAACTCGTAAGGCAGGGAATACTCAGTTCCTCCTTACGGTCATTGGGGCGGCTCAGGTTTGTGCCTTCGGAGAGCCGGATGCGTCGAAAGGTGCCTGTCCGGTTCGGAGAGGGGTAGTTGGAGACGTACACGAACGTGCAACGCGCTGGCTATCTACTCTATCGTAGAGGTCACAGATTCGAGTTCTGTATCGCCCATTCAAAAAGGTGGCTTTTCACAAAGCCGCCTTTTTCATCCATGCATACTACTTCTTCAACACTTGAAGGCCGATGCCCTCGTCCCTGGTGCGATGAACACCGGCTGTCTCTTGAATGCCACCTTCTGGATAAACCAACTTCGCCTCACGTTCTGGAAGGAGGCTTGCTACTTCTTTGAGCACAGCGTCCAGAAATTGATCTTCAGGTACGGTCTTGATCACTTCACCCTTGCGAAAGATGACCCCTCGGCCCTTTCCACCGGCCAGCCCAACATCGGCATCACGTGACTCACCTGGGCCATTTACCACGCAACCCATTACAGCAACATGGATGGGAGTCTGCACTTTAGATAGACGCTTCTCTACTTCGTTGGCTACACTAATTACGTCGATCTCGACCCGACCACACGATGGGCACGAGACGAAGGTAACACCACGATTGCGTAACTCAAGGGAGCGTAAAATCTCATATGCAACTGGTATCTCTTCTTCAGGCTCGGCGCTGAGACTTACACGAATGGTGTCGCCGATGCCATCAGCGAGCAGCAGGCCTAAGCCTACAGATGATTTGACAGCGCCAGTTACGAGCGTACCCGCTTCGGTGATGCCGAGATGGAGTGGATAGTCAGAACGTTGTGAGAAACGTCGATAAGCTTCTACAGCGGTTAAAGGAGTAGAGGATTTCAATGAGACTTTGATCTCGTGGAAGTCCATTTCCTCACACCAGCTAATATACTCAAGAGCCTTTGTTACCATTCGTTCTGCCAGTTGCTCACGCTCTCGACGACGTACTTCTGCAGGGTCTGTGCGCTCTAAAATGCCATCATCACGAAGCCTGACTTGAATGCGCTGCATTTGTGCGCGCTGATCAAGAGCATCAATTGATCCTGAATTGACGCCTATTCGCATTGCAATGCCTCGCTCTTTACATGCTGTTATGATCTGTTCGAGCGATTTACGTCCATTGATGAGGTTTCCTGGATTGATGCGTACACAGTCGATACCTTGTCGAATTGCTTCAAGCGCCAATGTATGTTTATAGTGAATATCAGCAACCAATGGGATATGGATACGCTTTTTTATTTCGCCTATGGCGAGAGCATCCTCTTCCTCGGGTACAGCTACGCGTACCATTTCACACCCGACATCTTCCAGACGGTGTATCTGTGTAACCGTACTTTCTACGTCGCGGGTGTACGTGGTAGTCATAGACTGTACCACAATAGGGGCATCGCCACCTATTGCCAGGTTACCAACATGTATTTGCCGGGTTTTCCGTCGCATAGTTTTCGTTCACTCCGTGATTGTACTAGATTAACTACCCCAATGTATGACATCGTTTACCGTAATGATAACCATCAGTGTTAGTAGTATGGCCATTCCGATAAAGTTAATAATACCTTCTCGCTCTGGTTTCAAGCGTTTTCCACCACGCAGAAGCTCAATGAGTATTAATAAGATGCGCCCACCGTCTAAAGCGGGGAAAGGTAAAATGTTGATGATAGCCAGGTTCAGACTTAAGATGGCTGTTAAACTGAGTATGGGCCACCATCCAAGATCAGGCACACTTGCGGCTACTTCTCCAGTTATTTTGACGATACCAACTGGTCCAGCAAGTTGCGGCTTGACTGCGCCGGCAATCATTTGCGCTATCTGGTTAATAAAATCACCAGTGATTGTGAATGTATGCTGGATACCTTTAAATGGAGCTTGCCATAGCGGTGAACTGACGAAGACGACCTTTTCTTCGACACCCATTGGTCCCTGACCCTGGGGTGGATGTACCCTTACATCTACTGTCGTCGTTACAGTTTGCTTTTCGCCAACGTGTCGAACTTCAAGTATCACCGGTACAGTGGCATGTTGATTATTATCAGCAGTAATAGCTTTGGTAACAATATTTCGAACATCAGTAAATAACTGGACTGGATGCCCATTTACTGAAACAATAGTATCGCCGGGTTGTAAGCCTGCCACATAGGCAGGAGAACCTGGGACAACTTTGCCGATTGCAGCAGGAAGGGTTGGCTCACCGAGACCATAGGCGAAAGTAAAAAGGATCATCGCCAGAATAACATTCATAGTGACTCCTGCGACCAAAACAATGATTCGTTTGCCAGCCGATTTAGCAGCAAAGCTTTGAGGATCGTAGTTTCCTGCAGGATCATTTATATCCCCGTTTTCACCTGGCATACGCACAAAGCCACCAATAGGCAGGAAATTGATTGAATAAATGGTATGGTCACTGGGGCGAGTCTCGAGCTGATTATTATAAGCAGTATTTTGCCCCTTCATTGCTTCTGGAAGAGCGGAAACAGCATTGCCTGCACTCGAATAAAGTGGCTGCTTCTGATTGACATACGTGTCTTCAGGATTATGTCTGCCGCTGAACCAGATCACTTCCCAGCCGCCACTATCGCGCTTGCGAAAACCTACGAGGCGAGGAGGAAAACCAATGCCAAATTCTTCTACACGAATACCTGCCCACTTTGCCGTAATGAAATGACCAAATTCATGTACAAGCACACACACTCCAAAGACAGGAATGGCAGCCAGTAAAAACCAGTTATTCATAATATATTCCTTTGTAGGGTTGTTTCATATAATTCTTGTGCTGTTCTACGCGCCCAGGAAGAGGCCTCTATAATTGCTGGTACGTCCGGTTGTGATACTGAATGATGACGCTCCAACACAGCTTCGATTAGCTTTGCAATCTCTAGAAATCCAATTTTTCCAGCAAGAAAGAGTGCAACGGCTTCTTCATCGGCCCCTACCAGTACACTAGGGTATGTAGCTCCTTGCTTTGCGGCTTCAAGAGCCAGTCGAAAACAAGGGAAACGTGTAATATCTAATCTTTCAAAATTGAGCCGCAAAACTTCTGCCCACTGCAATTCGCGAACGAGTCCTGTACCACTTGTATCCAATCGATTCGGATAGCTTAACGCATACTGGATAGGCAAATGCATACTGGGAAGACTGGCCTGCATTTTCAATGACCCGTCCACAAACTCAATCATGGAGTGAATAATACTTTCTGGATGTATGATGACATGAATCCGGTCATAGAACATGCCAAAAAGCCAGCGGGCTTCCAGGACTTCTAATCCTTTATTCATTAATGTCGCAGAGTCAATTGTAATTTTCGGCCCCATAAGCCAGGTGGGATGGGCCAGCGCTTGCTGGACTGTCACTGAGCGCAACTGATCATCTGTTGCTTGCCTGAAAGGTCCGCCAGACGCTGTCAAAATGAGGCGGTGAACCTCGCTTGCATTTTCACCCCGCAAGCATTGCCAGATAGCGCTATGTTCGCTGTCTATAGGTAAAATTGAAACACCTGCATCTTGCGCTGCCTGCATAACTAAATGACCGGCCATGACCAAAGTTTCTTTATTCGCCAGTGCGATAGCTTTTCCAGCTTTGATGGCTGCCAGTGTTGGTGCAAGCCCCATCAGTCCCGAGGTGGCTGCTACAACAATATCTACGTCGGGATGTGTAGCTACATCCAGTAGTCCCTGTTCGCCAAAAATCACATTGGGTAGTGCTTCCCTGGCCGCTATTGCTTGATCGGGTGTTTCAACGAAACATGCAGTAATCGCTGGCGAAAATTCTTGTGCCTGTTGCGCAAGAAGAGATATATTACTACGAGCCGCTAAGGCCACTACTCGAAAATGTTCTGGGTAACATCGAACAACGTCGAGTGTTTGCCGACCTATCGATCCTGTGCTGCCGAGTAAAGCAATGCGCCTGGGAAAACTAGTCATCAATCTGTATCCAATATGAACAAAGCTACTTTTCACCTCATATTTATGGGCGAACACTCAGTTCGCCCTGTCATCTAATTATAGCACGGATATATGAGGTTGACTAAATTTAGAGCTTTCCAACGAGTTGGGCAAATATAAACACAACGATTACAGCAAATAGCAAGCTATCGATGCGGTCGAGTAAACCACCGTGGCCAGGCATAAACTGCCCGCTATCCTTGACATGAGTCTGGCGCTTGATAAGTGATTCGGCCAGGTCACCGAGTGTCGAAGCTATGCCAATCAAAATACCTAAGAGTATGGCTAGATACCAGGGAACACCAAGAGGCCAGGTCGTACACAAAAAAGCTGCAGCAATTGAAAATACCAGACCACCTGCTACTCCTTCCCATGTCTTTGCGGGGCTGATACTCGGAGCAAGTTTGTGTTTTCCGAAGAAATGCCCGGCGAAAAATGCTCCTGAGTCAAAGCCCCAGACACCTAGAAACACTGTCAGTACCCACCAGAAACCAGGAGTTATTCCACCCTGGAACCCACGCAATAAGAGGAAAACGCTCATTGGCCAGCCCAAATAAACTGGAATTGCAAGAGTGAGAGACCAATCTACCATGGCTCCATCGAGCTTTTTGCGGACGAACAATAGTGGCAATGTAATGAGGAGGGCTGCACTTAGACCAACCTCAAGCAGAATGAGACGCTGCTGAGGAAACATAGCGGCTAAAAGAAAGAGGATGCTCAAGGCAAAACTCATCCATATTATGGGGTGATAGCCTTCGTGAACCATCATGTTATGTAACTCATACACGCTCAGAATTACAGCAAGGAAAGCTACAGCAAATCCCCACCAACCGCTGAGCCAAACGAAAGCAAGCACAACCGGTATAGCGATAACAGCCGTAATGACACGTTGGCCAACGGAGCGATTCCACTGTCTGCTGTCCTTCGATGGAGCATTCGTTTGTGTTTCTTGTTCGCTTACAGGTTGCACGTGGCTCCTCATAGCAGCCTTCAGATCGTAGAGTCATGACTGCTATTTCATTTTGATATGAGGGGCGATACCTCTTCCTGAGATTCTTCACATCATTCAGAATGACACAAAAAAGCTACGTTACTGTGATGAGGAAGATCGATACCTCTACCTTTTCTCATTATATACTATGATGCAGAGAGACGTCCAAAACGTCGTTGGCGATGACGGAAGCTCTCCATTGCAGAGTGTAAATCTTCTTGCCCAAAATCAGGCCAGAGGGTCGGTGTTGCGTAATACTCACTGTAAGCTGATTGCCAGAGCAGGAAGTTGCTGACGCGCATCTCCCCGGCAGTACGAATGACCATTTCAGGATCAGGCAGATCACGAGTATAGAGATAGGAACTGATCAATTCTTCAGTGATCGAGTTGGGATCGTGACCGTCAGCAATAATCTGGCGGATCGCATCTACCAATTCGGCTCGCCCTCCATAATTGAAACAGACATTAAGGCCGATACGGGTATTATTACGCGTCAGCTCAGCTGAGTCTCGCACAGCTTTTTGAATATCGGGAGAGAGATCTTGAAGGCGACCAAGATGGCGCAGGCGCACACCCTCACGGTGCAATTTCTCAATATCTGAGCGAATTGTCTCCCAGAACAGACGCATCAGCCCCTCTACCTCAATGCGTGGTCGGCCCCAGTTTTCAGTTGAGAAGGCGTAGACACTGAGCATTTCGATGTGCTCATCTACTGCATACTCTAGCACGCGCCGTAACGCGTTTACCCCGGCCTTGTGTCCAGCGAGACGTGGAAGGTGGCGTTTGTTTGCCCAACGCCCGTTCCCATCCATAATGATAGCAAGGTGACGCATTGTAAAAGGTGTATGTTCAAGAGATTGCTGATTTTCTGCAACGGATTGCGACTGTACCTTCTCTTTCTCCTCTGATGAGGGGAAGAGATTTTGAATCCTGGTCAAAGTTAGACCTCCAAAATTTCCAGTTCCTTAGTTTTCCCGACCTTATCCATTTCGTCAGTGAAGCGATCGGTGAGCTTCTTCAAGCGATCTTCGCTACGTTTCAGCTCATCTTCGGAAATTTCCTTCTTTTTCTCACGATCGCGCAATTTGTCGTGTGCATCACGTCGAATATTACGAATAGCAACTTTATGCTCATCCAATTTCTTATGGAGGGTCTTAACCATTTCCCGGCGACGCTCCTGGTTGAGCGGAGGAATAGCAAGACGAATCACCTGTCCATCGTTGTTTGGATTGATCCCAAGATCAGATTTCTGGATCGCTTTTTCAATATCAATCAGAAGTTTCTTATCCCAAGGCTGAATTACCAACAAACGAGCATCAGGAACAGAAATCGAGGCTACCTGATTAATGGGCGTCGGAACTCCATAATAATCAATTGTAATACGTTCAATAAGTGCTGAACTAGCACGCCCAGTTCGAATTGATGATATATCCTGTTTCAGAACCTCAACTGCTTTCTGCATACGTCGTTCAGCATCTTCGAAAATATCGTCTACCATAGCAATGCTCCCTTTATAGTGTCCAGAGTAACTCCTGTACCCCTTGCTTTGTCGATGATGCTACATGGGCACGATAAATTGGACTTCAACATCATTCATATTATGAACGAGCGTCCCGCGCTTCTTGCCACGAACAAGATCTTCAAGTGCACCTACCTCATTCAAATTGAAGACTACAATAGGTAAGTGGTTATCCTTACATAGCGAGAGCGCGGTGCTATCCATGACCTTGAGGCCCATATTAAGCGCCCGCATATAGCTCAATTCCTCGAACTTCTGTGCATTTGGATTATGCATGGGATCATCGTCATAGACTCCATCCACTTTGGTAGCCTTGAGCAAAACTTGAGCATTGAGTTCAACAGCACGGAGTGCAGCAGCAGTATCGGTAGTAAAAAATGGGTTTCCACTTCCCGCAGCAAGGATAACTATACGCCCTTTTTCCAGGTGACGTACTGCCCTGCGACGAATAAACGGCTCTGCCACAGGCGGCATCTCGATTGCTGTCTGCACGCGTGTGTCCATACCCAATTTTTCCGTGGCGTCTTGCATGGCAAGTGAATTCATGACCGTAGCAAGCATACCCATATAATCTGCTGTTGCTCGGTCGATACCTGTCGCGGCAGCATCAGCGCCACGCCAGATATTTCCACCCCCGATAACTACAGCTATCTCTACACCGAGCGCATGAACTTTTTTAACCTCACCAGCAATATTACGTACCGTCTCAGCATCGATGCCGTAGCCTTTGTTAAGACAAAGCGCCTCGCCACTCAATTTAAGCAGTATGCGATGATATACCAGAGATGAAGTCTTTTGAGACATAATATGTGGTCTCCCATGCGTAATTGTATTACTCTTCGCCCAGCGCAAAGCGACTGAAGCGCCGCAATACAATATTTTCACCTGTTTCGGCGATTGCCTTTTTTACAAGGTCGCCCACAATAATTGTCTCATCCTTAATCCAGGGTTGCATCATCAATACTTGCTCACCCAATGCTTTCTTGAGTTTGTTGTTAATGACCTCCTCGCGCTTTGCTTCTGGAACACGTTCCATTGAAGGATCTTCCAGAATTACTTTGCGGGCTTCTTCAACAACCTCGGCTGGCACGTCTTCAAAGTTGATGTACTTTGGGGCAACGCCTGCGATTTGCATCGTGATGTCGCTGGCCAATTGGCGAAAACTATCGCTACGAGCAACAAAGTCGGTGGTACAGTTAAGCTCTAGCAAAACACCCAGACTGTTGTTATGATGGACGTAGGAGAAAATGCCTCCCTGCTTGGTTTCACGACCGGCCGCCATCATTTTCTCAGCCTTGCGATCACTTCTAGCCTCAAGCCATTTGACAGCATCTTCCCATGATTTCTCCTGGGTTAATGCATTCTTACAATCGGCAAACGTTGCGCCTGTCTCCTCGCGCAACTTCTTGACATCAGCAGCAGTGTAGTCCATAACTGTTCACTCCTCAATCTCACTGTTGTATGATACTTGGGTTCTAGATGAAAGCACAATCGCTACTGTCCATCTATTTTGTTACCCGAGTGCTTGACAAAAATGGTATAGTATAACTTCGTTTTACAATACAATATGAAGCGGGAGTAGGAACACGGCCTATCTCCCGCCTCTGAGTTCTTAATATAGCCCAGCCTGTTTATACTTGAGGTATGTTCAGGCATCGGGTCGCTGATCGTAGATAGGGTCTGGCAGCTTAATAAGCGAAGCTACCGTCCCTACTTTGCCTCTTCCGCAACCAGTTCAGCTTCAGTAGATAATTCCGGGGTCTCTTGCGTCAATTCTTGTTCGTCTGGTACAGAGATCGATTTGCTTTCATCTGTATTGATAGCCTCGGAAGTCTCTTCAGGTTCCCCTGCTTCCATTGCTTCCGCCTCTTTGTCCTTTTGCTGTGCTTCCAATTCGCGTCGACCCTCAATGACGGCATCAGCGATTTTGGCACACAGCAGGCGCACAGCTCGAATAGCGTCGTCATTGGCAGGAATAGGATAATCTATCTCATCGGGGTCGCTGTTTGTATCAGCAAGAGCAATGATCGGAATTTCCAGGCGGCGAGCTTCCAATACAGCGGTACGTTCTTTGCGTGTATCAATGATAAAGATTGCATTTGGCAGGCGTCGCATATCTTTGATACCGCCTAGAATACGCTCAAGGCGAGCGATATCATCTTGTAAACGCTGCACTTCTTTTTTAGGTAGGCGATCGAAATCACCTCGATCTCGACGGGTCTCCAACTCGCGCAAGTAGCGAATGCGCAACTGAATGGTCTGGAAGTTTGTCAGCATGCCACCAAGCCAGCGGTGGTTGACGAAGTACATGCCACAACGAGTGGCTTCTTCAGCTACAGCTTCCTGGGCCTGCTTCTTTGTGCCCACGAATAGGATGGTTCCACCCTCTGCCGCTATTTGCTCAACAAACTTGTACGCTTCATTCAGGCGTGTCACCGTCTGTTGTAAGTCAATGATATGGATGCCATTGCGATCCATAAAGATGAATGGAGCCATCTTGGGATTCCAACGACGGGTCTGGTGTCCAAAGTGAACTCCAGCTTCAAGAAGCTGCTTCATCGAGATAATGTTTGCCAAAAACAGGATCCTCCCTTTTTGTTCCTCCGCTCTTTTCTTATCGACGCAAAGGTTTCTTTCTATAAGGTCATTGGTGAAAACTATTCTTCACATAACCCCTACCTACTTACCACTGTATCTTCAATTAGCCAATCGAGGTACACCAGGGCTTTTGTCGATCAAAGAGCGTGTGTATTTGATGCATGAGCATTTAAGCGCGAGACATGTCTCCCGCCAGGATGTGAGTATACCACAGAGCACAGTAAGACGCAAGAAAAATGGACCTACTATCGGCCAATTCGTTGGATTGACCGTGAGTAGTGCACTAGTCTATAATAGAGTATCGGCTGAATAGTTCAGCCAGATTTCTACTGTTGTCATCGGGTGGCCTGAAGCGGATGCTCGGGCAGAATAGGGAAGTCGGTGTAAATCCGACGCAGTCGCGCTACTGTAACTGGTAAGCTTTTCATTCTCTCGTGAAACGAGAAGCAGCCACTATCCCACTTTTGAGGGATGGGAAGGTCAGATGAAAAGCGTTTGCAGCCAGGAGTCAGGAGACCTGCCCGATGATCTATGCTCATAATCCTTCGCGTAAGAGGAGCGAGCCGCCGAGACATCGATTATCTGAGTATTGTGTACCGTATCGGCTATGTCTTCTGGTTGACCTCCATTCCACGCGAGGTGACTGCGGGCGTTTTCTCGTCTCGGAGGTTTAACTCTATGCGCTCTCGTGTCATCTCTTCTCGTTTTTTTCTCTTGTTGATGTTTTTCTTTCTCGTCATGCTTCCTGCTTGCGGACAAGGTGGAAACAGCCAATCTACCGCCTCTACTCCTTCGCAGACTCCAACCCCTGCTGTAAAACAGGATGCCTATGGCACGCCGATTGTGTTCCCGGCATCTGCACCTCAGCGCATTGTATCCCTGGTACCCAACATCAGCGAAATGCTAGGAGCTTTAGGGCTGCAAGGACGTATTGTTGGTATTGATTATTACACGAACTACCCGACTAATTTGATGTCAAAACCCAAAGTTTCGGATGTGAATGGGAAGTACAACGTTGAGCAGATTGTAACGCTCAAACCTGATTTGGTGTTGAGTTATGGTGAAGATACCAGGCAGTACGATGCCCAACTCCAGAATCTTGGCATGCATGTTGTCGATCTTCCTTCCGGCGATTTGAACTTAATTCTTCAGGAAATCGTGACGGTCGGTCGCCTGACATTCACAACACAAACCGCAAACAATCTCGTCAGTCGGCTTCAGGCGGAGATTAATGGCGTTAAAGCGAAAGTGGCCAGTACGACAGCGCCAAAAGTGCTGATCGAGTCTGACTATAGTACACCGGGTAAACCATACGTCAATGGTGGTGGCTCTTTTGGCGATGAACTGGTCCTGGATGCGAACGGGATAAATATTTTCCATAACAATACAACAGGAGGAGGATTCCCTCAAGTAACCGATGAAGCCATAATCAGCGCAAACCCGCAGTATATCATTCTGACTGAAGACCCTGCCTATGGTGGTGATGTGAATGCCGTCTATAAACGCTCAAGCTGGGGTAGCATCGATGCGCTGAAGTTGCACCAGGTATACCGCATAAACTCGAATATCATAGGGCGTCCAGGACCACGCCTGGTCCAGGGATTACAGTGTCTGGCACAGATCATTCATCCCGATAAATTTGCCGGTGCGTTGCCAGCTTATTGCACGGGAACTGTGTAGCTTGGTGAATAATGAAGATAGCGACCCAAAAACCTGGCTTAAAGGACTTAAGAGGAGGCGTGCGGGCTTTGCCTGCACCCATCCTCTTATTGGCATTGAGCTGCTTGTTGCTTGTTGTCATACTACTCGCGGCAAGTTTTGGATCAGTACCTATTCCTTTAGGAACCATCATGCAGATTCTATTGAACGATGCTGGCCTGTTCCATTTTGCACGGCAGTGGGATCCCACAGCCGAAATAATTATTTGGCAGGTACGGATGCCAGTTGTTATTGGAGCAGCTCTTGTAGGAGCAGCGCTGGCTGTTGCCGGCGTACTTTTTCAGGGCATGTTGCGCAACCCTCTGGCCGATCCTTATCTCATTGGTTCCTCGTCTGGTGCTGCGTTGGGAGCAGCTATAGCGTTTGTGCTGCCGGTTGATGTCATCTTTGGCTCGTTCTTCCCATTGACGCCTATTCTGGCTTTTGCAGGCGCTATGTTCACCGTTATGCTGGTATATGCTATTGCGCGTGTTGGAAGCCAGACTCCAGTCGTGACATTGTTGTTAGCAGGTGTGGTAATGAATGCTGTACTAGTAGCATTTCAAACGCTCATTTTGACCCTCAGTCCGCATGCACAGTTCGGAATTCAGGCTCTGTTTAGTTGGCTCTCCGGTGGCATAGCTGTAACAAGTTGGACTCCAGTAGTTATCATTGGCATTATTATTCTTGTCGGTATGATATTCGCTCTCATGCTTTCGACCGTGCTGGATGCCTTCGGATTGGGTGAAGAAGGCGCAGCTCACCTTGGAATGCATGTCGAACGTTACAAATTGCTCATCATCATAGTTGGATCGATGTTAACGGCAGCAGCCGTTTCTATTAGTGGGCTGATTGGTTTTGTTGGCCTGGTAACTCCCCACGTAATGCGACTCGTTCTCGGCCCTCGCCATCGATTACTGCTTCCGGCATCTGCGCTGGGAGGCGCAATTTTTCTAGTACTGGCCGACCTGCTTGCACGTGTAGTAATAGCGCCAGCCGTTCTGCCTGTTGGTGTGTTTACAGCACTTGTAGGGGCGCCTTTCTTCTTGATCCTGCTCAGAAACAATAAGCGAGCATACAGATGGTAAATACTAATGTAGGGACGCAATTTATTGCGCCCGTCTTACCTATTTTATTAGAAGTTAACGGCGTCACCTTTGGTTATGAACGCGCGCCACTTCTTTATGATGTGCAACTACTGGTGCACAAGGGAGAAATGGTCGGGCTACTGGGTCCAAATGGGTCTGGAAAAACGACCTTACTTCGCCTGGTAAGTGGGGTCTTGCTGCCACAGCAGGGAACAGTTGTACTGGACGGTCGCCCTCTACAAGATTGGGGTAGGCGTGGTGTAGCTCGGAATATGGCCGTGGTTCCACAAGAATTACATGTGCCATTCGCTTTTACCGTTGAACAAATGGTGAGTTTGGGCCGAACTCCTTATATCAATTGGCTAGGATCAAGAAGCAGCAAGGATGACAATATAGTACAGGATGCAATGCGCGCCACTGATGTCATTCCGCTGGCAAAACGTATCTTCAATGAGTTGAGTGGCGGTGAGCGACAGCGAGTTATGGTAGCGATGGCTTTGGCACAACAACCCAAATTGTTACTGCTAGATGAACCGACAGCGCATCTTGATATCAAATACCAGATAGATATGCTTGAACTGGTGCAACGGTTAAACCGTGAACGAAGCGTGACAGTCATCGCTGCATTACATGACCTGAATCTGGCAGCACGCTATTTTCCGCGTCTTGTGCTATTCCAACGTGGTATAGTAGCCGATGCCGGCCCAGCCGAGGTTTTAGAACCACAATTGCTCAAACGAGTATATGGGATAGATGTACAGGTGGGTATTCTACGAGGTGCTGAGCATTTGAGTGTCTTGCCACCAGGTGTAGGAGAACTTGAAGACAAAAGTGAACAAGAGCCGCAATCTAAAGTATTTGTGATGGCTGGGGGTGGTTCGGGTGAACGATTGATGCGTGCGTTAGCAGATGCTCACATACCCTTTATCGCTGGCGCGCTCAATATTGGTGATAGTGATCATACTCTGGCATTGCGCCTGGCCAATAAAGTAATCACAGAGCAACCCTACTCTCCCATCTCCCCTCAAACAATGGAGCATATTGACACAAGTTTAACAAATGTTAAGCTGTTGATAGTTTGTCCAATGCCTGTTGGTCCAGGCAACCTTGCTTTATTGCAAGAAGCATATACATTGGTACGTGACCTTCTACACGCAGGAGCTACAGTTGTCCAATCACTTGCAGAAGCCGTAGAAGCTGCGAAAAACGTTTTTAATGAAAAATTTACATAATATTACTTGCAAGCAACATCGTGTAGGAGTATACTCCACCGTGGCAACAATATAATGCCATTTTAACGTAACGCAACAAATCTTTTATAGCTGATACTATGGATGAGGACGTACTAACCACTGTAATGCTACGCTTACCCTCTACACTAAGCGCGTACAGCGGAGGCAAAAGTCAGTTACTTTTACAGGCAGGGACCTTAGAGCAACTGTTGAATGAGTTAGAGAATGAGCATCGCCAGGTTTGGGAACACCTCTGTACCGAACAAGGCCATGTAGGAAATCATGTCCAGATTTTTGTCAACAATGAACTTATCTCTGGAGATGATGGCCTGAAGACTTTGCTAAAACCTGGCCAGGAAGTTATTGTGCTGCCATCTACGATAGATGCTTGAAACGTCACATGGTATACTTTCTAATGTAGCAATTATCATACCATGGATGGATTTGAGCTTATTTTTGCATGAAAATTGAACCACAAAAAGAACCCGTGACTGAAAACCCTGACCAATCCGGCTTAGCCACCTCCTCTGAAGTTTCTCATCCTACTAAGCATCGTCTTGGGCCTTGGAGAGTACTGCGCAACCGCAACTATTCATTGCTTTTCTGGGGGCAATTGATCTCATCAGCAGGAACGCAAATGCAAGTGGTAGCAGTAGCGTGGCAGGTCTATCTGCTCACTCATTCCGCTGTCGCCCTTGGTTTAATTGGGCTTGTTCAGGCTATTCCTCGTCTGATCTTTTCTTTAGTGGGTGGAGTCTTCGCAGATGTATTTGACAGGCGAAAATTGCTGATCGTTATCGAGATCGTACTTGCCTTGATGTCAGCCATACTGGCCCTCTGTACGGCCTATAATGTTATTAATATGGTTATTATTTATAGCGTCGTCTTGATAGCTGCCAGTGTTTCCTCTTTTGAATTTCCCACTCGGCAATCTATGATTCCAACCCTGGTGCGCCGCGAGGAGATGTCCGACGCCCTTTCGTTGAGCATGGTCATGATGCAATTGACCTTTATTATTGGTCCGATGGTGGGTGGTTTCGCCATTGCCTGGATAGGAGTTGCTAACACTTACTGGTTCGATGTCATCTCGTATTTTGTCGTAATTGGATCGCTGTTGTTGATGGTAGTGCCACGTATTCCAGTCGAGAAGCGAGCGCAGGCAGGTATCGGTGCGCTTGTAGATGGTATAAAGTTCTTGCGAGCGCACC
>WNFW01004276.1_pt1 | contig 15884 bp, 14 predicted proteins | sample 5400131 | NCBI WGS metagenome assembly WNFW01 (sample SAMN13153362, study PRJNA577476) | soil metagenome | isolation source: 20 cm soil or saprolite under grassland replicate 1 | place: USA:California | collected 2016-06-15 | reverse complement strand
CCTTAAGCCAAAGGACATGCCGGGCGCGACCGGACTCAGCGGACTGCATACCGGTCTGCAATACCAGCTCTTTGTCGATGGGCCGCACGAGGCGCTCGGCCTCATCGGCCTCAATGTCGGCTGGGCGCATACCGGCCGGGTCGCCGCGCTGGGCGCGCCGGACGTCACGACGCTGTCGCCGACCTTCAACTTCGGCAAGGGTTTCGGTGATCTTGCCCCCGAACTTGCCTATCTGCGGCCCTTTGCGGTTACCGGCAATCTCGGGTTCGATTTTCCGACCAAAACCGAAAGCGCCGGCGCGCCAAACCCCGACAATTTCAATTATGGGTTCGCGCTCGAATACAGCCTGCCTTACCTGCAATGCTGCGTGAAGGACATCGGCCTGCGCGAGCCATTCAGCCGGCTGATCCCGCTCGTCGAGATCGCGTTTACGACGCCGATTGCCCGAGGCGAGGGTACGCAGACGATAGGAACCATCCAGCCCGGCATCATCTGGAGCGGGACTTATTTTCAGATCGGCGCCGAGGCCATCCTGCCGGTCAACAAAGCATCCGGTCGCGGGTTTGGCGGCGTCATGCAATTTCACGTCTATCTCGACGATCTATTCCCGCGAAGCCTCGGCAAACCGATCTCGGAGTGGTGAAGATGCGCAAGCTCACCGCACCCGCGCTCTGGCTTTCTGTGGACTTGGCACTGATCGCCGCTGGCACGTCAGCGCAGGCGCATGCCCTTCTCGATCACGCCAGCCCGGGGGTCGGCAGCAGCATCGCAACCGCGCCGCCCGTTCTCAGCCTCTCCTTCACGCAAGAGCTCGAACCCGCATTCACCAACGTCACAGTGACGAACGAAGCGGGGCAGTGGGTCGATCTCGGAAATGCCCAGGTGCCGCTGGGCACACCGGCGGAACTCCGGGTCGGGCTCAGCGCCGGGGAGGCGATGCGGTGAATGACGCTCTCGTCATCGCCCGCCTTGTTCAGTTCGCCGCTGCAATGGCGGCGTTCGGCGCCAGCGCCTTCCGGTTTTACGCGGTCGGCTGGCTTTCCTCGGCGCCCGACGAGCGTATCATCGCGCGTTTCGATCTCTGGAACAGAGCGCTCCTGTGGATCAGCGGGCTGATCATGCTTGTGTCGGGGATCGCGATTGTGCCCTTTGTCGTGGCGAGAATGGCGGGGGAGGAGAGTGCGGCGGTCGATCCGGCGACAATCGAAACGGTCCTCTCTGCAACCGGATTCGGGCACCGGTGGTGCTGGCATCTGCTGTTCACGCTCCTGTTAATCGTCAGCGCTGTGATTGTGCGCGGTCGTCCTGCGCTGAACTTGCTTTGGGCTGCGCTCGCCTTGGCGAGTCTGGGTTGGGTCGGTCACGCTGCCGGCTCGAGCGGCTGGGCCGGGCTGGGTCGGGAGCTCAATCAATCCATCCATTTGCTTGCTGCGGGGCTGTGGCTCGGCGGCTTGCTGCCGCTCGGCTGGTTGCTCGCGCGGGCGCGGTCAGGCGAGGAGGGGTTCGGCGCTTTCGGGCGGCATGCGGTGCCTGCCTTCTCGCAGATGGGGTACGCGGCGGTGGCGGCTATCGCGATCACCGGGATCGTCAACACATTGATCCTGGTCGGCAGTGTAGATGCGCTGTACGAGACGGATTACGGCCAGCTGCTTTCGCTGAAGATCTTGCTTTATCTCGCCATGGTAGCGGTCGCTCTACGCAACAGATTTCGGCTGATGCCGCGGCTCGCGGATAAAAACGGAACGGCAGGGAGCGTGCTCTATCGCTCTGTGCTGATGGAGCAGGCGATCGGCCTGGGCATTCTGGCAGTCGTCAGCGTGCTCGGTACGTGGGCGCCGCCCTTCATGCATCACCACTGAAACTCACGCGCCGATCCGATTGGGGGCCTTCGGCCGATACATCAGCAGCGAAACAAGCCAGGCGAAGGCAAACAGTCCGACGATCGCATAGCCGAACACGCCGATTTCGGCGGCCGCCGTATTCAGGGTATCCCACGGGCCGCCGACAGCGCCGAATTTCTGGGTAATCAGGCCGACGGCTTCGATCCCGCCGACAACCACGGCCACGACCACTGAAAAGCCGGTGACCGCAAAGTTGTAATAAAGCTTCCGACGCGGCTCGGTGAACGCCCAGCCGTAAACGCCGAGCATCAGCACACCGTCAGTCGCGTCGACCAACGACATCCCGGCCATAAACAATGCCGGGAACACCAGGATTGATCCGGGCGGCAATCCCTTTGCCGCCTCGCTCGCGGCAATCCCAAGCAGCCCGATCTCGCTTGCGGTGTCAAAACCGAGCCCAAACAAAAAACCGAGCGGGTACATGTGCCAACTGCGCGCGATGAGCCCAAACAGGCTTCGGAACAGCCGCGCAAAAAGCCCGCTCCGGCCAAGGACCGCGTCAAGTTGGCGCTGGCCCGCATCGCCGGTCTTTGCGCATTGGCGGATCGCGCGCCAGACGTTACCAGCAGCACCGTGTTGAGCGCACCAATGATCAACAGAAAGCATGCCGATGCCGCCATTCCAATCGCGCTGCTGGTCTCAATGAGCCCGGGAAAACGCGACTGCACGCTGCCTGCAACGAGCGCGATTGCGCTGCCGGCCACGATGACGACGGTCGAGTGTCCCAGCGCAAAGAAAAAGCCGAGGCCGATCGGGCGCTTGCCTTCCTGCATCAGCTTGCGGGTGGCATTGTCGATCGCTGCGATATGATCTGCGTCGACGGCGTGGCGCAGCCCGAGGCCATAGGCCAAGAGCGCGGTCCCGAGCAGCATTGCATTGCCGCGAAACGCGGTAATCGCCCAAGCCCAGGCGCCGAGATTGGCGGCGATCAGAATGGCGTAGAGACAGACAACCTTGCCGCGCAGACCAGCGGCCCGATCATCGAACAGACGAGCGAGTTGCCGCACCAGCTAGCCCGCGGACGCGGCTATTCGACGAGTTCGGCTTCCTTGGGTTCGGCCGAGGGCGCCGGTGGCTTCGGCTCATAGGCGAAGCTCAGCTTGTCCGCATCCTTCTCGGCATAAACCCTGACGGTCCCGCCCTTCGCCAGCTTGCCGAATAGCAGCTCTTCGGCGAGGGGCTTTTTGATGTGCTCCTGAATGACGCGGGCCAGCGGCCGCGCCCCGAACAGCGGGTCGTATCCCTTGATGGCGAGCCAATCCCTCGCGCTGGCATCAAGTTCGATCGTGACATTGCGATCGGCAAGCTGCTCTTCGAGCTGCAGTACGAATTTGTCGACCACCCGCCCGATCGTGTCGGGTGACAACGCCGCGAAGGAGATCACCGCGTCGAGCCGGTTACGGAACTCCGGCGTGAACATCCGGTTGATCGCCTCTTCGTCGTGGCCCGTGCGGATGCCGCTGCCGAAACCGATGGCCTGCTTGGCCAGTTCGGCGGCGCCGGCATTCGTCGTCATGATCAGGATGACATTGCGGAAATCGACGATTTTGCCGTTGTGATCGGTCAGCTTTCCGTAATCCATGACCTGCAGGAGGATGTTGAACAGGTCGGGATGCGCCTTCTCGATTTCGTCGAGCAAGAGGACGCTGTGCGGATGCTGGTCGATCGCGTCGGTCAGGAGCCCGCCTTGGTCAAAACCGACATAGCCCGGTGGCGCGCCGATCAGCCGAGACACGGTGTGCCGCTCCATGTACTCCGACATGTCGAAGCGGGTGATTTCGATCCCCATCGTGCGCGCGAGCTGGCGCGCTACTTCGGTTTTGCCGACGCCGGTCGGGCCGGAGAACAGGTAGCTGCCGATCGGCTTCTCAGGATCGCGCAAGCCGGCGCGCGCCAGCTTGATCGCGGAGACAAGCGCGTCGATCGCCTGATCCTGTCCGAAAACCATCGTCTGCAGATCGCGCTGCAGATTTTTCAGGACCTCGCGGTCGTCGCGCGACACGCTCTTTGGCGGGATCCGGGCCATTGTAGCAATACACGCCTCGACTTCCCTGGCGGTGATCGTCTTGCGCCGGCGCGCCTCTGGCACCAGCATCTGTGCCGCGCCGGTCTCGTCGATGACGTCGATTGCCTTGTCGGGCAGTTTGCGGTCGCCGATGTAGCGGTGCGACAGCTCGACCGCCGCCTTGATCGCATCGGCGGTGTAGCGGACCTTGTGGTGACGCTCGTAATAGGGCTTCAGGCCCCGGAGTATCTTGATCGAATCCTCGATCGTCGGCTCATTGACGTCGATCTTCTGGAAACGGCGGACGAGGGCCCGGTCCTTCTCGAAATAGTTGCGGTATTCCTTGTAGGTCGTTGAGCCGATGCAGCGGATGACGCCGCCGGCGAGAGCCGGCTTCAGCAGGTTCGAGGCATCCATCGCGCCGCCCGATGTCGCGCCGGCGCCGATGACCGTGTGGATTTCGTCGATGAACAAAATCGTGCCGGGCTGCGCTTCGAGCTCGGCCAATACCGCCTTCAGCCTCTCCTCGAAATCGCCGCGATAGCGTGTCCCGGCCAGCAGCGCGCCCATGTCGAGCGCATAGATCGTCGCGTTGAGCAATACCTCGGGGACTTCGCGTTGAACGATGCGGCGGGCGAGGCCCTCGGCGATCGCGGTCTTGCCGACGCCGGGGTCGCCGACATAGAGCGGGTTGTTCTTCGAGCGGCGGCACAGGATCTGGATCGTGCGCTCGACCTCCGCCTCGCGCCCGATCAGCGGGTCGATCTTGCCGCCTTTGGCCTTCTTGTTCAGATTGACGCAATAGGCGTCGAGTGCGTCATGGCTGCGCTTCTGGCCCTTCTCGCCGCGCTCCTCCTCCTCGGCGCCCTGCACGCGCCGGGTCTCGGAGCGGCCCGGCGCCTTGGCGATGCCGTGCGAGATGTAATTGACCGCATCGAACCGAGTCATGTCCTGCTCTTGCAGGAAATAGACGGCGTGGCTCTCGCGCTCGGCGAACATCGCGACAAGCACGTTGGCGCCGGTGACCTCCTCGCGCCCCGAGGACTGGACGTGGATCGCGGCGCGCTGCAGCACGCGCTGGAAACTTGCCGTAGGCTTCGCATCCTCGCTATGGCTGGCGACAAGGTTGGTCAGCTCGTTATCGACATAGGTCAGCACCTCGCGGCGCAGCCGGTCGAGATCGACGCTGCAGGCGCGCAATACCGAAATCGCGTCCTGGTCTTCCGTCAAGGCGAGCAGCAGATGCTCGAGCGTCGCATACTCATGATGCCGCTCATTCGCATGGGCCAGCGCGCGATGCAGAGATTTTTCGAGGTTGCGTGAGAGCACTGCCGCTCCCTTTCCTGGCGATGACAGACTAGTCTTTTTCCAGCGTGCACTGCAGAGGATGCTGGTGCTGCCGGGCGAAGTCCATGACTTGCGTCACTTTGGTTTCGGCGACCTCATAGGTATAGACGCCGCAAATACCGACCCCGCGTCGATGCACATGCAGCATGATGCGGGTCGCTTCCTGGCGACTCTTGCTAAAAAAACGTTCAAGGATGTGCACGACGAACTCCATCGGCGTGTAGTCGTCATTCAACATCAATACTTTATACATAGACGGCTTCTTCGTCTTCGCCTTTGGCTTGACGATGACGCCGGTACCGGGTCCTTCCTCGCCGCGTCTTCCGTTGTCGCTCATATCGATCCGGGCCGATGGCGATAGCCGCCCCTCATGATATTGGCTTTGCCGGGCGTGGGAAAAGACCTTTCCTGGCGGTCGGCTCTGCGCAAAATCGCACCGGCCCATGCGCCTCACTCGCTGCGGTAGGGACGGCTGAGAAGGGCCTCGATCATCGCGTCAATCGCGACGCCGTGATGCAACACGCCCTCGACCGCCGCGGTGATCGGCATCTCGACATCTAGCCGGGCGGCAAGCCGGGCCACTGCCGCAGCGGTCGCCACCCCTTCGATGACGGACCGGCGCGCGCTGAGGGCCTCGCCAAGGCTCATGCCCCGCCCGAGCGCGAGCCCCAGCGTGTAATTCCGCGACTGCCCGGCGGTGCAGGTCAGAACGAGATCGCCGAGCCCAGAGAGGCCCCGGAAGGTATCGGCTTGACCGCCTTTGGCGACGCCCAGGCGAATCATCTCGGATAGACCGCGGGTAACCAGCGCCGCCCGCGCGTTGTCGCCCAGGCCGCGGCCCTCGACGATGCCACACGCGATCGCCAGCACATTCTTGACCGCGCCGCCGATTTCCACCCCGATCGGGTCATCTGACCGATAGGGGCGAAACCGGGCGGTTCCCAGCCTCCCCATAAATGCTTCGGCGAGTTCGGGTTCGCCGCTCGCGATCGTGACCGCGGTCGGCAGATCACGCGCGACTTCGCCGGCAAAGCTCGGCCCCGAAAGAACCGCCAGCGGGGAACCTGGGACCAGCTCTTGCGCCAGTTCGGAGATGGTCTGTAACGATTCGATCTCGATGCCCTTGGCGCAGAGCAATAGCGGCATGCCCGGTGGGAGCAGCCGCTGGAGCCGGCCAAGAACGCCGCGCATGAATTGTGCCGGCACGACCAGGAGGGCGGCCTCGGCGTGGTTCAGCGCGGCTTCGAGTTCGCTCGTCGCGCCGATCGTCGGATCGAGCGCGATGCCCGGCAGATAGACCGGATTTTCATGCCGCTCGTTGATCGCGGTAATGATGGCCGGATCCCGCGCCCACAGTACGACGCCCGCCCCGGCGCGCGCCGCGACCAAGGCCAGCGCCGTGCCCCAAGCGCCGCCGCCGATGACCGCGACTCGCTTCATGCGGCCGTCGCGATCGGGCTAGAGCCGTCCAGCGGCCAGCGCGGGCGAACCGGCGCGTCGAATGTGTCAGTCAGGCCAAGCCGAAGGCGCTCAAGCCCCGCCCAGGCGACCATCGCGCCATTATCGGTACAGAGCTCCGGCGGCGGAGCAATAAAGTCTAAATCGGCCGCTGACGCCAACGCGGCAAGCTCTGCGCGGAGCCGCTGGTTCGCCGCGACGCCACCTGCCGCGACGAGGGTGCTGCCCTGCGGATAATGGCGGTGAAACCACGCGACGGCATTTGTCGTGCGATCGACCAAACTGTCACAGATCGCCAGCTCGATCGCGGCAGCGAGATCGGCAAGGTCCTGATCGGTTCGCGGCGGGCATTCCGCGATGGTCTGCCGTACCGCTGTCTTCAGGCCGGAGAAGGAGAAATCGCAACCGGCGCGCCCCTTGAGCGGCCGGGGCAGAGAGAACCGCTTCGGGTCGCCGCTATGGGCGGCCTCCGCGATGGCGGGTCCGCCGGGATAGCCGAGCCCGAGCAGCTTCGCAGTCTTGTCGAAGGCCTCGCCGGCGGCATCATCGCGGCTTGCGCCGAGCACGCGATATTTCCCAATCCCGGCGCACACCACGAGCTGCGAGTGACCGCCGGAAACCAGCAGCAGCAGATAAGGAAACGTAACGCTGTCCGAGAGCCGGGCGGTCAGGGCATGCGCCTCCAGGTGATTGACCGCAGCAAACGGCTTTTGCGCTGCCCAGGCCATCCCCTTCGCGGCCATCGTGCCGACGATGAGGCCCCCGATCAGCCCGGGGCCAGCCGCGGCGGCAATGCCGTCGAGTTGGTCGACGCCAACCCCGGCTTGGTCGAGCGCGCGGCGGATCAGCTCTTCGATATGATCGAGATGGGCCCGCGCGGCGATCTCCGGCACGACACCGCCATACGCCTGGTGCTCGGGCAATTGTGCGCGGATCAAATTGGCGCGGATGTGCGGCTGCGGGGTGTCGCAAACGACCGCCGCGGCGGTCTCGTCGCAGCTGGTTTCAATGCCGAGGACGATCATCAAACGCAGATGGCGCCACTCGGACCTCCTGGCAAGCCTCGCAAGCGCGGTGGTGCGCTCGGGCCTGGACGGGCGTGCGCTCAGGTCGGATCGACAGCCGCTTCGTAAGTCTTCAGAGTCTTGTCGGTCGCTGCCTCGATTTCGAGCAATTTGACGGCGTAACCCCAGAGGTACGCCGCATAGCGCAGCACCGAACGGCAGGTCTTTTCTTCGAGGAGCACGCCGTCATGTACGTAGTGCACAAGCGTAAGGCAGCGATCGCCCCTTAAATCAACATCGACCACCTGGATGTCAGGCTCGCGCCGCGACAAATCGTATTGCTTCGACAAGGCGCTGCGGATGCGGCGATAGCCGATCTCGTCGTGGATCGCCTCGACACGCAGCGAGGGTTTGCTGCTGTCGTCGGCGATCTGAAAGATCTTGAACTGTCGAATAACCGCCGGGCTCAGATACTGCAGAATAAAGCTCTCGTCGCGGTAATTGGCCCAGGCGTGGCGTAGCACCCCAAACGGGTCGCCGCACCCGGCGATCTCCGGAAAGTACTCGCGGTCCTCGCTGGTCGGCTTCTCGCACATGCGGCGGATATCGCTCATCATCGCGAAGCCGAGGGCATAGGGGTTGAAGCCGCTGAAGCGCGGATCGTCGAACCCCGGCTGGAACACGACGCTCGAATGCGAATGCAGAAACTCGAGCATCGAGCCTTCGGTGATCAGCCCTTTGTCATGCAGCCGGTTCATGATCTCGTAATGGCAGAAGGTTGCGCAGCCCTCATTCATCAGCTGGAGCTGCTTCTGGGGATAGAAATATTGCGAAACGTTACGGACGATGCGGATCAGCTCGCGCTGCCAATCCTCAAGACGAGGCGCGCGCTTCTCGATGAAATAGAGCAGGTTCTCTTCGGGCAGCCCGAGCTGCTGGCGCAGCTGCTCGCGCTGCTTCTCGTTGACGACCGGGTCGTCCTTGTCGCCGCCGAGTTGCGGCACGGTGCGCCATAGATCGTTGTAGGTTGCCTCTTCATGGGCCCGCCGCTCTTCGGTGCGGCGCTGCTCCTCCGCCAAATTCGGCTTCGAACGGTGCGCGTAGCGGTTGACCCCATGCTCCTTTAGCGCGTGCGCCGCGTCGAGCACACGTTCGACCGCCTCGGCTCCATATCGCTCCTCGCATTTCGACACGTAGTCGCGCGCAAAGCTCAGATAATCGAGTATCCCGTCCGCGTCCGTCCATTGCCGGAACAGATAGTTATTCTTGAAGAAATGGTTGTGGCCGAACGCGGCATGCGCGATGACGAGCGTCTGCATCGTCATGGAATTTTCTTCCATGATGTAGCAGATCACCGGGTTCGAATTGATGACGATCTCGTAGGCGAGGCCTTGCAACCCCTTGCGGTACAGGGTTTCGTGATAGGCAAAACGCTTCCCGAAGCTCCAATGCCGGTACATCAACGGCAGACCGACCGATGAATAAGCATCGAGCATCTGCTCGGAAGTGATCACCTCAATCTGCACGGGGTAAATGTCGAGACCGAGCTCGCCGAACGCGATCTTCTCGACCGCCTCATAGACCCGGCGCAACGAGCCGAAATCCCAGTTCGGCCCGGTGAAGAGCGGCATTTCGGCCCTGAGTTGCACAGCGTCTGCCAAACCGGTGTTAGGCACGGACGCCCCCCTTGGCAAACAATTCATGGAAAACGGTAAAGATCTGCGAGGGGTCACCCACACGCCGCATCGCGAAATGCGGATGCGCCGGGGCGACTTCGCTGTACGCGCGCCACAAATCGCTGTCGCGCGACAGCCCCGTCAGGCTGCCACCCATTCCGTCGCCAACCTCGACATAGGCGAAATACTGGCAAAGCGGCAGCACATCGCCGCCCAGCAGCGAGACGCAGCGGCTGCTATCCGCGCCGTAATTGTCACCATCGGAGGCCTGCGCACCGTAGATGTTCCAGCGGTCGATCGGATACCGTGCGCGGGCGATCTCCAGCATTTTTTCCAGCGCCGTCGAGACCACCGTGCCCCCGGTTTCGCGGCTATAGAAGAACGTCTCCTCGTCGACCTCCTCCGCGGTACTGGTATGCCGGATGAAGACGACATCGACATGGCGATAGCGCCGCGTGAGAAACACATGCAGCAGCATAAAGAACCGCTTGGCGAGGTCCTTCATCGCCTCGGTCATCGAGCCGGACACGTCCATCAGGCAGAACATGACGGCTTCCGTGTTCGGACGCGGCACCCGGTCGAAGCGGCGATAGCGCACATCGATCGGGTCGATATAGGGGATGATCTTGCTGCGCCGTTCGAGACGTTCGAACTCGCGGGTCAACCGCTCGATGGCTTCCTCATCGCCCGCCACGCGCGCCTCTTCGAGCGCCTGTTGCGCCGTCTCGATTTCGGAAAGTTTCGGGCGCCGCAGTGCAATGCGCCGACCCATGCTGTTGCGCAAGGTGCGCGGCACGCTGAGGTTCGACGGTGTCCCCGTGACGGTATAGCCGGCGCGCTGCAGGTCGACCGCCGTGGTGTCCTTCAGGCTCTTTTTGACAAGGTCCGGCAGCTCGAGATCCTCGAAGAACATGTCGAGGAACTCTTCCTTCGATAGCGTGAACTCGAAGGCGTCGTCGCCGCTGCCGTCCGGGCTGCCCTCCCGGCCGCCTTGTCCTTCGCCACCCGTCGGACGCGGGATCTCGTCACCCCGGACGTATTCCTTGTTGCCCGGGATGATGTGATCGGTCTTACCGGTACGGCGGTTATGGTGAAAGATCGGCTCGGAAATGCCGCGCGTCGGGATCGCGACCTTCTCGCCGTGCTCGACATCGGCGACCTTGCGCTTGCGCAAGGCCTCTTGCACCGCCGATTTGACCTCGACCCGGGCACGCGACAGGAACCGCTGACGGTTGCTGAGGCTCTTGCCTTTCGGGTTGGGCCGGCGATCGACAACGTTCATCGAACTACCTCCGGCCGGCTGGCGCTGCCCGTGTGCCTAGCCGGCCTTGTGGCGTGCTTCTTCTCGGTGTCCGAGTCCTTCTTGCTGCCGAAGCTGATCACCGGCAGGAGATCCTCGACCTGCGAGAACATTCGCCGCTCGATGACCTCGCGCAATTTCTCATATGAGGTCCAGGACGGGTTGCGCCCACTGTTGGCGGCGCGCGCCCGCAATGCGAATTTGACGACCTCGTTGCGGAAGTCCTTCGGATTGGCGATGCCCGCCGGCTTCTCGATCTTCGACAGCTCCTGGTTCAGCAGCTCGCGATTCATCAGCTGGCCGGTGTCGGCATCCTTGTAGTCCTGGTCCTCGATCCACGCATCGGCGTAAGCGACATACCGGTCGAACAGATTCTGCCCATAATCCGAATAGGATTCGAGATAGGCCTTCTGTATTTCGTGCCCGATGAACTCGGCATAGCGCGGCGCCAGCTCTGCCTTGATGAAGTTGAGATATCTCTTCTCAACTTCCTCCGGAAACTGCTCGCGCCAGATCGACTGCTCGAGCACATACATCATGTGGACCGGGTCGGCCGCCACTTCTTGTGTGTCGAAGTTGAACGTGCTCGACAGGACCTTGAAGGCGAATCGAGTCGAGATCCCGTCCATCCCTTCATCGACGCCCGCCGCGTCCCGGTATTCCTGGACCGACTTGGCCCGTGGGTCGGTGTCTTTCAGGCTTTCGCCGTCATAGACCCGCATCTTCGAATACAGGTTCGAGTTCTCATGCGCCTTCAGGCGGGAGAGCACGCAGAAGCGGGAAAGGATGTCGAGGGTCGATGGGGCGCACGCCGCGTTTGACAGCTCACTGTTCTGCAGCAGCTTTTCGTAAATCTTGCGCTCCTCGGTGGCGCGCAGGCAGTACGGCACCTTAATGACCGAGATACGGTCGATAAAGGCTTCGTTGTTCTTGTTGTTCTTGAAGCTCTGCCACTCCGCCTCGTTCGAGTGCGCGAGGATGATGCCCTGATACGGAATGCCGCCGATGTTTTCGGTGCCGGCGTAGTTCCCTTCCTGCGTTGCCGTTAGTAACGGATGCAGCATCTTGATGGGCGCCTTGAACATCTCGACGAATTCCATCAGACCCTGCGTCGTGCGGTTGAGGCCGCCCGAGAAGGAATAGGCGTCGGGATCGTTCTGGCTGTACATCTCGAGCTTGCGGATATCGACCTTGCCGACGAGGCTCGCGACGTCCTGGTTGTTCTCGTCGCCAGGCTCGGTTTTCGCGACGCAGATCTGCTTCAGCCGAGAGGGCTGCAGCCGAACGACGGTAAATTTCGCGATGTCCCCGCCGAATTCCTCGAGGCGTTTCACCGCCCAGGGCGAGATGGTGCCCGTAAGGCGCCGCTTCGGAACGCCATACCGCTTTTCGATCTCCTCGCCAAAGGTGACGGGATCGAACAGGCCGAGCGGGCTCTCGAAGACCGGGCTTATCTCCTTGCCGGCCTTGAGCACGTAAACCGGCTCTTTTTCCATCAGCTGCTTCAGCCGCTCGGCGAGCGACGATTTGCCGCCGCCGACCGGGCCGAGGAGGTAGAGCACCTGCTTGCGCTCTTCGAGCCCTTGCGCCGCGTGGCGGAAGAACCCGACAATCCGTTCGATGGTGTCTTCCATGCCGAAGAAATCGTCGGCAAAGGCCGGGTAGACTTTGATCGTGCGGTTCATGAAGATGCGGCCGAGGCGCGGGTCCTGAGCCGTATCGACCATGATCGGATCGCCGATCGCCTTCAGCAGCCGCTCGGCCGGTCCCGCATAAAATGACGAATCGTCCGAGCACGCCCGGAGATAGTCCTCGAGGCTTAATTCAACCTCGCGACGGTTCTCGTAGGTCTGCGCATAAAGTCCGAAGATGCCATCATCGAATCGCATTTTTCACCTCAATCGACAGAGCGTCGACCGCAAGAGCTTTGATCACTCACTCGGTTAACATCGATGCCCGAGAAAAAGGTTCGCGGCGGAGACATCGCGCCGTGATAACGGCGACGCTCGTGCCATCCTTCCCCCCGTTCGTCTCGCCACCGTGCCCCCGCACGGTCGCCGTTCCCTGTTGCACGGCTTGCGATCCACCTTTGGCAATCACTATGCCAAAGCTTTGTGGCAACTCTACGGTCAACATTTCTACGGTCAACATTGAAACCGAAAGGCGATTCAACGTCTGTTGCGATGCCGCTGCTTGGCATCGCCCGGGCTCGGTGGGCTGCTCGGAACCCAACAACATCTTGTGGCCCCCCACAGGACAACTCGCAGCATATATGAAGCTGGCAAGAATCCCAACCCTATTCTGCACGTGCGAACGGGGATGAGCGTCGATAATATCTTCTAAACCTTAACGCGTCCTTTCGTCGCAGCCGATCGCGCGAGTGCGCCGCGGCGACGGGGCGATTGCGCGAGGGCCGTCAGCGACCGCGCGGCTTTTCGTTGTCCGCGCTGCTCCGCCCCGATCCGGAATTGGCAACTTTGCCGGCCGCTTCGCCCCCAGGCTGCGCCGTGTGCCGATGCGATTCCCAATTCGCGACAAGTGCTTTCGCAAGCTCTATGGCAAGGCAGGTGTAACCTGCATCGGTCATATGCAGCCCGTCGCGCCCGATCATGGCGGGCGATTCGGGAGGCTGCGCTGCGCGCCAGTGCTGCATCACGGCAAAACGGCGGAATAGCCCGACCCCAGCATGTTGCGCGATTTCCGCAATCAGCTGCTCCATCGCGGCCGTGGCGCGCCGTTCGAGGATCCGCGGGGCGTATTGCAGGTCCATCAGCACGACATCGGCGCCGCTGGCCTTCAGCAGCGCGACGCCACGCCGCAGCAGCACTTCGTCCGATTCGAGATCGTCACGCCGCAGGACCGCGTTGGTCCCTACCTGCCAGATCACGAGGTCGGGATGCTCCGCGATAACGTCGCGCTGGAGCCGGGCAAACTCCTCTTCCGCATCCTCCCCCCCCTTGCCGCGGTTGATGACGCGGATCGCAACGCCGGGCAGGCGCTGCTTCAGGGCGGTCTCCAGCCGGCTCGGGTAATTCAAGCTCGGATCGGTAGCGCCGACACCCTGCGTCGAGGAGGACCCGACCGCAACGATGGTCAAAGCCTTGGCCTGGTCGATCCGGGCGGCGGCGTGGGCGAGTGCGGGTTCGATCCGGGTGAGCGCTGGCGGCGCGGTGCAGGCGCTCGCGCTGTCATTTTCGGCGGCGATTGCGCCGCCGAGCGGGATAACGACCGCGAGTCCAATTATGGCACGGCGGAGGGCAGCAAGGCGGGTCATTGAACGGCAAGTTTGATCGCTTGCGCCAGCTTGCGGCCGATGCAGTCATAGACCCGGGCGGCGAGGCGCGCCCGCTCATCGGCGGCGACCTCGTCGAAATTGAACATGTTCTGCTCGCTCCAATAACGCATTATTTCATAGCGGGGGAAGACATAGACCCCGTCAAGATCGGCGACCCCGTGCACCGCCGTTAGGTACCGCTCGAAGTCGATAACGGTGGCGGTGCTGCGCGAGAATTGCATATCAACCAACATTATGTCGATTGACCGGTTCTTGACCTCGTCGATCCCGGCTTGTAGGGCGCTGGTAAAGTCGTCGACTTCGATGCCGCGAACCGCGTCGCTGATCCCGGTCTCCCAAATGACGAGGATAGGGTCCTCCGGGATCACATCGGTCGCGAACCGCCCGACCATCTGGCGCGTCGACTGGCGCGGCACCCCCTTGTTGACGACGGTGATCGGCACGTCCGGAAAGAGCTTCGTGAGCGCCACTTGCAGCCGGTGCGGATAGGCGAGGTCGGGCGAGCCCGCAGCGGTGCCGGTCGTCGAGGCGCCGCCGATCGCCACGATGTTGACGGGCTCGTGCGCTCGCAGCCGCGCCGCGAGATGCGGCAGCTTGGCGGAGACTTGCATCATCTCGGGCGGGACTTCGCATTCGTGCTCGGCATGGACCGCAGGCGAGCCGACGACGAGCGCCACGAGCACTGCGGCGGATAGGAGCGCACCCCGGGTCATTTCGCGATTCCGTCGCTTGGCCGGCCGGGCGCAGCGACCGTTCGGAGGGGCGGCATGCGGTCGACCATTTTGTACCAGGCGAGCATTGCCGCAGTCAGGAACATGACCGTAATACCGGCTGCATTGGCCGCCAGCTGCATCCACACCCCCCCGCCGTATTCAGTCAGGATGAAATGAGCGAGGACCGACAGGATGATGCCAAGACAGAAGATTTCGAGAGATTGCTGGCCGCACAGCACGAGAGGACGCGCCGCGGTGCTCTGTAGAAATTGCGCCTCGCGTGGCACTCGCAGCGCCACCAGCACGACGAGCGCATAGAACGGCACCAGCCGTAGCGGTGACAGATTGTTTTTGTTGATTGGCCAAAGCTGTTTTAGGAGCAGGCCGGGAAACGCGTCCCACACGCCGTGGATTGTCCAGCTCAGTTTGATCAGAAACGCCGCGGCGAAGATCACCGCTGCCGCCGGGTAGAGCACGCGCGCGAACGGGAGGCGGGTCTGGCCGCGAATCCGGGCGTGGCCGAGCAGGGCGGCGCTGACAAACAAGAATTGCCATGCAAGCGGGTTGAAATACCAGACATGCCCTTCGGGATAGGCCGGTACCACGATCCCAAAAATCTGCACGACAATGTAGAGCGCCGCGGATGGCAGTAGCACCAGGAGCGGATGGCGCTGCATGCCAATCAGCACGACCGGGAAGATCACCAGCATCAGGATGTACAGCGGCAGGATGTCGAGGAAAGTCGGCTGGAATTGGAGGAGGAGCGCCTGGATTACGGCGACATGCGGTTCATCGAGGAAATCGGCGACCCGCATCTCCTCATTGTACATGGGGTTATTGAAGGTCGTGACAGTGTAGGATACTTCGGCAATAAAGATCACGAACAGGAAGACGTGCGCGACATAGAGCTGCCAAGCGCGACGCAGCACTTGGGCGGTGGCGTAGATCACACCCTTTTCGACGAGCCGGCGCCCGTAGACGAGGGCCGCCGTGAAGCCGGAGATGAAAATGAAAACTTCTGCCGCGTCGAAAAAACCAAATGCCTCGAGTGTAAAATAGCTGAGGATGTTCTCCGGAATGTGATCAATAAAGATAAAGATCAGCGCCAAGCCTCGAAAGAAATCCAGGCGGAGATCGCGTGACGTGGGCGACGCGGGCAAGGCCGATTAAGCTCCGGGAAGGGGG
>WNFW01001465.1_pt1 | contig 15885 bp, 15 predicted proteins | sample 5400131 | NCBI WGS metagenome assembly WNFW01 (sample SAMN13153362, study PRJNA577476) | soil metagenome | isolation source: 20 cm soil or saprolite under grassland replicate 1 | place: USA:California | collected 2016-06-15 | reverse complement strand
CAGGCATGAAGCGGCATGAGAATACTGAGCAAGCTTAAGATGTAATTCGCCCATTACAAGCCACGCGGTAAAGTCTTCAGTAAAGAAGGTCTCCGGCGTTTGAAGGTGCAGTTTCAATTTCTGCGCAGCTAGTTCGTAGCCGTATTGATCAGTTTTATCCCGCAAAGCCAGTCGATCGTACAACATGCAAAGGTTAGTTTGTTCTTCAGGTGTGAGGTAACCAGCGCCTAATAATACAGCAATGAGCGATTCCAGCTCTGAAGGTTCTACTGTTCTTTGCTGTTCATACTCATCGAAAAACACGTACTGTGAATAAATGGCCTTATCCAGACTTGTGTCAGATCTTTGAGCGAAGACAAAAAAATTGCGAGATTCGGGCGAATTGGACGGCTCTCCAATAGGAACTTTTTCCACTACCTCATATCCAGCAGCCACGAGTGCCTCTTCTAATTCACCCTCAGCATAATAGTGATAAAACATAGGCTGCCCTGACATTGCCTCATTTGCTTCCCAACCGTTACGATCACCTATGTTGACACCGAGACCTAAAATACCCTTAGGCGTTAACAATCGTTTCCAGGTCGCTAATAAATCAACTACCAGAGAGTGGGGCACATGAATGAACGTGCGTGTGTTCCAAATAGCGTGAAACTTCTCTTCAGGTGAAAATTGCAGATTTTGCACACGCATATGTACGAATTTTCCCGCAGGCACCCGGTTGCTTGCCCTTTGAAGCATCTCTTTAGAAGTGTCGGTTCCAACAAGATCAAAACCCCGTGCCGTTAAGAATTTTGCTTCCAATCCTGCGCTACTGCTAATAGCTAAAACACGCGCAGGCTGTTTATGTTGCTTTCTCACTAGTTGAGCGAATGTCTCTAGCGGTCCAGCGAGATTAGAGTCATTGAATTGTTTCTCATCATCTACCGCAGTCGTATAATTATAGGTGTCATCAACAATTGTGAGGATCTTATCGAGGTCAATTAAAGGTAATGGAGCATTAAAACCAGTGATCGTAGCCGCTAACGAATTGGTCGTGGTGAGTAATTTGTTCGGCATTTGTTAGCACCTTACCAGCTATTCAGATGTATTACTCAGGCTCAGCATTTTCCGAGTACCACCCTCTCCATTGTGCAGCTACCATTTACTTTAAATGCAAGTAATGCAATTAAAGCTTAGGAATTATTATACTATATTTCCAACCATTTAGCTACGTTTCTATAAGCAAAGCATGTCCGAATCCTTAGACCGATGCTAATTTCCGAACTTCGTTTTACTCTCTACCATTGAGAACGCACAAAATGCTGAATTATCAAAGGATATGCTATACTGGTATTCATCAATGAAGGTTATCGACCACATCCATAATCTAGCGGGTGTAAAAGTACTGGTCATGGCAATCAGAACAAGGAACATGAGTTAGCAGTAATGTTGACGTTTCAGGAGGTCATCTGATGGAAACACCTTTATCCCCACTTGAGTTTTTACGCCGCGCCAGGCGCTTGTATCCTGACCGCGAAGCCGTTATTGACGAGGACCTGCGCTTGACGTACTCAGAATTTGGCAAACGCTGTGATCGCTGGTCTGCGGCACTACAGCAATTGGGCGTCAAAAAGGGCGACCGTGTCGCCTACATTGCTCCCAACACTCATGCCCAACTCGAATCCTTTTACGCGATACCACAGATGGGAGCTATACTCGTCCCAATAAACTATCGTCTCATCGCCGACGATTTCGCCTACATCATCGAGCATAGTGGAGCGACAGTAGTCTGTGCTCATAGCGACTATTTAGAAGTCGTTGAGCGTATTCGCCCCCAGTTACCAGGAGTCAAACACTTCGTGGCACTCGAGGGTCTGACCGATCCCTTACGCGAAACGGGTTGGCTTGACTATGAAACAGCGTTGGCAAATGCGCCAGAAACCTTCACTCGCCCACCAATTGACGAGGATGATCTATTGACCATCAACTATACCAGTGGTACGACCTCGCGTCCCAAAGGTGTGATGATTACCCATCGCAATGCCTATATGAACGTCGTTGGCACTCTGATCCATATTTCAATGACATCTTCAGATCGCTATCTGTGGACATTGCCGATGTTCCATGCTAATGGATGGACATTCGTCTGGATTGTCACAGCTGTCGGTGGAACCCACGTGTGTCTCCGCAAGGTGGAACCACTTTCGATCTTCACTCTCACCCGCAATGAAGGCATAACACTGCTCTGTGCAGCGCCAACCGTACTTATCGGCATCGCTAATGCGCCTGAAGATGTGCGGCGTATCCTGCTATCCACTGAGGCATCCGAACGACGCAAAGTGCGTGTACTGGCTGCAGGCGCCCCACCTGCGGCAGCAACCATTGAGCGCATCGAAGGTGAACTAGGGTGGGAAATTACGCAGGTGTATGGCCTGACTGAGACAGCGCCTTTCATTACCATATGCGAACCACGTCCAGAGCATGCTGCGCTTTCCCCCCAGGAACGAGCAACTATTAAAGCCCGTCAAGGCGTGGAGTTGATTACTTCCGGTGAACTTCTGGTAGTCGATGAGCATGGCAACGAGGTTCCACACGATGGGGCAACACTCGGCGAAATCGTGGCACGCGGCAATGTCATTATGAAAGGGTATTATAACGACCCAGATGCGACGGCACGTGCTTTTGAAGGTGGCTGGTTTCATACAGGAGATGCAGCAGTCGTCCACCCTGATGGCTATGTAGAAATCCGCGATCGTATAAAGGATGTGATCATCAGTGGAGGCGAGAATATCTCCTCAGTCGAGGTTGAGGCTATGCTCCTGCGTCATCCGGCAGTTCAAGAAGTCGCGGTCGTGGGTATGCCCGATACGCAATGGGGAGAGGTGCCCTATGCATTTGTCGTACTCAAGACAGGGCAGAACGCAACAGCCGAAGAGTTACGTACATTCCTTCGCGAACGCATGGCACACTTCAAAGTCCCTAAGTCGTTCACTTTTGTGAATGAATTGCCCAAGACTGCAACAGGCAAGATCCAGAAATATGTACTGCGTAGTGGCAAATCAGCGATTGCAGCACAGTAATCTATTTTCTGAAAGAAAGAGCCATGATATCACAACAACAAAGACTCATCTATCTGCCCCTGCTAGGCACGATCATTCTGTGCTTACTAGTTGGCCTGTCCCTGGCTGTTAGGAGGCGCTTTTCGAAGTCAGCTCCATCAAAAAAGGTCATAAAGCATAGGGTAGAGACTTCTCCCGATGAAGCTATCAAGTATTGGACAGCGGACAAAATGCGCAATGCTAAAGCCGCTCCTCTACCAGAAGTCAATACTCTTGATCGAGAAATGCAAGATCCACGTCCCTCTCCAACGCGAGACGTTTGATCAAGGAGTTAGGCAAGATGACGCAACTGGATCGATTCATTCTTCACCCCAAGACTGGCAAGATCTTTCTCTCCTTGCTTGCAGGTGCTTACCTGGTATATCTGGTTGTATTTGGACATGGTTTGTTAACGTCACTATTTGGTGCTCAAGGAACGATCATAGAGCAGCCTGTGAATATGAACCCTGACCTCGCTGTCAAATATTGGACAATGGCGAACATGCAATCTGCCAGCGACATCGATCAGCAAATTGGCACGACTACAGATCTAAATCAGGCAAGCATCGCTATAAATCAGGGCAAAGCTGCACAGCAAGATGGGCAACCTCCGCGCAACGGGAACAATTCGTATCCGCTTTCGACCATCGGAAGGGTCTTTTTAACGAATGCTGCAGGTCAAAATCTTTCCTGTTCTGGCACTGCCGTTGTGAGTAATAATAGTAGTGTGGTTGATACCGCCGGACATTGTCTCTACTTGTATGGTAGTTGGATGCGAAACGTGATCTTTTGCCCCCAATACGAGCATGGCAATACGCCCTTTGGATGCTGGGCCGGACGAGATCTTGAAGTGCCTGCTGATTGGATAAATGCCAGGCCAAATGATTATCATCATGACTTTGGTATGATAATCGTTGCTTCAAATAATGAGGGTCTCTTGACTGATGTGGTTGGAGGTGTTGGTTGGGCCTATAATCAACCTGCCAATCAAACCTTCTACGCCCATGGCTATCCTGCTGCCGCTCCTTTCGATGGCCAGACCAGAAAGTCCTGCGAGGGCGCGGTTGGCACTTCCTGGCAACATGGAGGCGGGAATGTGATCTCCATCCCTTGCGGTATGACCGGCGGTTCCAGCGGTGGCCCCTGGTTTATTCAGATCAACGGCAACCTGTACCTCAATGGCCACAACGACTTCATCAGCGGTCTCCGGCCCGGGCAAATGTTCTCGCCCTATTACGATGATACCTGGTACGCTTTATACGATAAGGCTCAGCAAACGTAAAGGCAGGGTCACTCCCTCTCAATTGTCGAAGATGTTCGGATTGTCCAGCTGTACGTTTTGCTCTTGACATTGTAATGAAAATCATTACAATAAATCCATGAAGGAATTAAGTATTTTAGAATTAGTGTGGGATAGTTTTAATGAAGCGCATATATGGGAGCGCCACCAATTGACGCGCGCCGAGGTTGAGGAAGTAGCATACGGCCCACCTGAAAAACTCTTTGCACGACGAACATATGGAGGCCGATTATTAGTCATCGGACCAAAGGCAGACAGACGTTTACTGGTTCTTATTTTAGCTCCCAAGGGATCGGGAAAATACTACCCAGTCAGTGCGCGACCAGCAGATAGGAAAGAGCGCAACGAATATCGCGAATGGAAAGCAGGTAAACAATAATGAGTGATCAATCAGCATACAATGGGCCAGCATATCCTACAGAAGCACACGGCTCTATTCCAGCTTTCAACAGCTACGAAGAAGAAGCCAGTTTCTGGGATACTCACAGCATTACTGACTTTAAAGAAGAAATCGAGGCAGTCAAAGTGACTGCAACACGTGGCCTCTCAGCAAACGTCCAGGTAAGATTTGACCCAGAAACCGACCATGAATTAGAAGCAATCGCACGTGAGCGTGGGATGAAGAAGGCCACTCTCATACGCACATGGGTATTAGAACGACTGCGCCAGGATCGGAACCGCCATGCTTCCTAATTTTTCCCACTAGCAATTCAAAGCAAAGCTCTGCATCACAGAGTCGGCAAGTGTCACTCTGAACGTATCACCACTCCTACATGGTTTCCCAGATCCAGCGTGAGCAAGCGCGCACCATCGTTTTCCCCCCACGTGTCATCTGCTGGAACCTTGTAAATTCATGTCCAGGCGTTGGGAATGGTTCAAACCAGTTTTGTATTTCCAAATGCTCACCGAAACGAGGACTATCACCATATTCAATGTCATATTCGCGAATCGTGAACCTGGCAGTTGCAGGGTTAATATCACTGCTTGCCAATGCTTCCCAGCCCGCGTTATCCAATATTTCAACCACTGCCGCATTATTCAAATGCTGCATTAGATCGATCTCAGAAAATTTCACTACAGCAGATGTTATGATTGGTTGATGCTCAGGAAAGACAGGAAAAGGCTGATCTGGTTGGGGTGAAAGAACACCATCAGGCATCCATATCTCAGCCGTCCGTTCTGGCAGGCGTATAGGCCGCCCACTGGAATTAACATAGACCCACAATGTCTGCGCGCTAGCCAGTGGTTCGTCTTGAGGTGCGAGAGCCTGGCGTGCCTCATATCCTCGCAGTGCAGTAATACGTGAGAAACCGATGCCAAATGTTTTTAATTCGAGACTGGTATGGAGGGGGATAGACGAGGCGAAAGACATCATCGTACGTTTGATGATCCAGTAACCTCCTCCTACAAGTTGTGCATCCTCGGCGTCACGCAACGCGATATCTTGCATGTAACGTAAATAAGCAACAGGCGTCAGAACGCCATCACAATTGCATTCGTCGTAGCGAACGGTATGGTTCAGACCAAACTGTCGGTTCATGCATGCCCTATGTTCTAAATTTCATACTCACGTGCATATTTGCGATTAGGCCCATCATAGCCACATACCCCCACTCTTGGTGAATTGACTATGGGCAATATCAATCCATCATACTCATGCTTTTTCGCATGCTTCTTACAAAACGTATCTCCATTACCCCATGCCCCACCCGATATGAAGGTAGCAGGTTCACCACAAACATTACATTTGAATTCAGGAGCAACGTTGCGTGCTAGCAATACAATTGCATCTTCAGGATTCGCTAACCATTCTCGCTCAGAAACAATCCTCAAATTAATATTGGTGGAAGAACCAAAGTCGTATGTGTACGAGAACTTTTGCCCAACACTCAACACTTCATTTAATTCAACATACAAGCTGTGATCCTCGATCATCTCAATCAGGAATTTTGCTGCTCGTTGCCTTTCACGACGTTGAAAATATTGCATTACTGACTCACGATCTCTATCATCTGGAGCAGGTATCTTCACCTTCAACTCCTCTCGAAGATACTTAGAGGCTTCTTTTCTCGAATGCATAGCTTGCAATGTTGCTACAATATCAGAAGGAATGGTTTCGAGCAAAACAGGATCAATCTCCTCTTCTAATTCGAATTTGTCATAGTCTTCCTCTTCTTCGGAGTCTTCAATTCCTTCTCCTATCTCAGTTTCTTCACTCGCCATGCCTGACCCCTGAATAACAGCTGCATCCTCAGCACCAATGATCTGAAAGCTGGAAAAGTCGTATTCTGGTCGCTCTAATTCATAATAAAATTCCCCGATTTGGAAGGAGCTCAGATGGTCACAACATTCTACCCAGACATCTCTGATAAAATCATCAAGGAGGATGAGTTGTGCATCAGCAGGCATCTCAATATGCATCCAGTATTGCGGATTGTATTTTCCTTCTAACACAATATGGAATAGTTTTGCTTGTTCAAATTTTTTGCTTTTTGGGGATTTCGCAATTTCTGTTTCTATTCGCGCACGTTCTTTGCAATGCTTCAAATGTTGAGTCATTTTTGCCTTCTCGAATTCTCCCAGGCAAAATTTGCACTTACCAGCATAACTCGGTTTCACTTTTGTTTGTTCTATCATAGTTTTTCTCCTCATGTTCCTCATTCTCGGCCTTTGCATTTTCCATTATATGAGGCTATGAAAATAAGTCAACAAATTGGACTTGATAAGCAGCTACCACAGTTCCTCCGAAGCCAGTCGTGCACCTTCAGCCAGTGATCGAAGCTTATCCCATGCAACACTAGGAGCAATTATACTCGTTCCAAGGAAAGTCCCAAAGCCACAATCGGTACCTGCAATCACATTTTCTCGACCAACGACCATGGCAAAACGTACGATGCGCTGCGCTATAACCTCGGGATGCTCAATATATGTGGAACATGTATCAACCACTCCAGGAATCAAAATCTTTCCCTCGGGTAAACGCGCCTCCTCGAAGACTTTCCACTCATGCTCATGACGTGGATTAGCAGCTTCGATGGAAAGAGCATCGCCTTGTATCGTGAAGAGTAGATCAATAATGTCTTTGAGTGGTACGTCCCTGTGGTGAGGGCCAGGATAGTTGCCCCAACACACATGCACACGGACACGCTCCGGTGCAATACCGTTCAAGGCATAATTCAGCACTTCGATATTTTGCTGCACCTGCCTGCGAAATTCGTCGATGCTGGCAGCAGCATAACGAGTATGTCGCTGCATTGCCAGATCTGGACAATCCATTTGTAGCAGGAAACCAGCTGCAACAATGGCCTGATATTCATAGCGCATAGCGTCCGCTAATGCATAGAGATAGGCTTCCTGGGTTGGATAGTAGTTATTCTGCATCACTTGAGCAATTGTTCCCGGTGATGCAGCCGGCATGAAGACTTCCTCAGCTCGCACTTCTTGCAAAGCAGCCTTCAAGTTCGCTATATCCTGGTGAACTGCATCCTTATCTCGCAAAGTAATAGGACCATTGCAAGCCGGGGTATAATAACGGCTTTCGCCTCCTTCGTTGCGTCTGAACATGCGTACCCGCATGTCTGGATGATCCAGCACATCTTGCGCTACAACAGGGTTTGACTCGCCACCAAACCCGGTAAGACGGTCTTTAACGTAGTTCGCAAAGCCAATCTTGCTCATCTCGCCATCTGAAATAATATCTATGCCAACATCAACCTGGTGTTTGACCACCTCGGCGACAGCGTTTTGCACATTGTTTGCAAGTTCCTGTACATCAATCGCCTTCTCCTGCTCTTTGGCAATCATTAGTTGCGCGAGGCCTTCTGGACGAGGCAAACTTCCGGTATGCGTTGTCAAAATTCTTTCTGTGCTGTTTTTCATAAATATCCCTCCCTATGATAACTGCATATCCAGGCGCAGAAGCTTGACAGCATTCTCCTTGAGGATTAAAGGTCGTACTTCCGATTTAATTGCAATCTGTTCAAAATCAGCTAACCACCGATCAGGAGTAAGCAAGGGAAAGTCGCTACCAAAGAGCACCTTATGTTTGAGAAGAGTATTTGCATATTGCACGAGCTGAGGCGGAAAATACTTCGGTGACCAGCCTGAAAGGTCAATATACACCTGTGGCTTATGTAGGCTTACCGAGAGAGCCTCATCTTGCCAGGGGAAAGATGGATGCGCCATAATAATCGGCATATCGGGAAAGTCCACTGCCACGTCGTCCAGGTACATAGGATTGGAATATTTAAGGCGTATTCCGCCACCACCTCGCATCCCGGCACCAATACCAGAATGTCCGGTATGAAATATTGCTGGTAGACCGGCCTCTGCGATCACCTCATAGAGGAGATAAGCACTCCGATCATTCGGATAAAATTCCTGGACTGGTGGATGAAATTTGAATCCTTTCACACCGAACTGCTCAATAAGACGACGGGCTTCGCGTACTCCCATTTTTCCCTTTGCAGGATCGATACTGGCGAATGGAATAAGCACATCGGCATTCTCAGCAGCAACTTCGGCTACTTCCTCATTCGGGACGCGTTTTATCCCGCTAGTCGACTCCATGTCTACAGGAAAAATGACGCAAGCCATCTTGCGTTCCCGGTAGTAGGCCGCAACCTCAGAAATAGTCATATGAGGTCTTTCATCCTTAAAATATTGTTCCGATGCTTCCTCGAACGCCTTCCAACTGGGATCATCTGGTACCCTACTCGACACCTCAGCATGTGTATGCATGTCAATCGCCACCAGGCTCTTTATATCCATGTAAGCAGAACTCCTATGTTTCTTTTCATTCACCCATCTTCTGCCGCTCTTGCTCTTTGAGGATACGACGCAAGATCTTACCCGATGGATTCCTGGGAATGGCATCAATGAATTCGACCTCGTGTACATTCTTATAAGTTGCAAGCTTGTTATTAACCCACTCCATCAATTCACCGGCAGACTGCTGCTCGTAACCTTCTCGAAGCACCACGTAAGCTTTTGGCACTTCTCCGGCTTCCTCATCTGGCTTAGCGATGACTGCTACATCGGCAACAGCGGGATGCTCAAGCAACAAAGCCTCGATCTGTGCAGGAGCTACACTGAACCCTTTGAACTTGATCATCTCTTTCTTACGATCAGTAATCGTCACGTATCCATCTTCATCCCGCCAACCAACATCTCCCGTGTAGAGCCATCCATCGCGTAATGCCTCGGCAGTAGCATCAGGTGCTTTCCAATATCCTTGCATGATCTGTGGTCCCTGCACAATCAATTCGCCCACTTCGCCTACCCCCAACTCTATTTGACCGGTCTCAATATCAACAATCTTCTGCTTTGTATCGTGAATCGGCAGTCCAATTGTTTCAACCTTTATGAGCCGCCGGTTATAAACCGGGTTAGAGTGCGTCCCCGGTGAAGCTTCGGTTAAACCATAAGAGGTCATCACAGTGATATCGGTTCGCTCCTGAAAGCGATACGCCAGCGCTGGTGGAACGGGTGCCGCGCCACACTGAGTATACCGAACAGTAGAAAGGTTATACTCCTTCAGTCGTGGCCAATCACTTAGCACCGACAGCACTTGAGGAACGCTATATAGCAGCGTAATATGTTCATCTTGCATAAGTCGCAAACATCGCTCCGGCTCGAAACGCTCCATCAGCACCATTGTGGCACCAGACAACGAAGCGGTTCCAATCAGCATTATGCCGTAAATATGGTAGAGCGGCACGAAGACCAGCATGCGATCATGCGAAGTGATACGGGCTGTAGCAACAGATTGATAGGCATTACACACCACATTCTTATGACTGAGCATTACACCCTTTGGCATCCCGGTTGTGCCACTGCTATATGGGAGTGTAAGTAAATCTTCTTCTGAAAACGTTGGGGAAAACGGAGGAGTAGATGCATAAGCACGCACCATCTGCCTGAAAGAGTGTAAATACGATGGAAGAGGCTCTTGGTCAGCACCAACTACAATGACATGCTGCAATGCCGGGGTGTGCGCTCGCACACTTTCTATGAGCGACAACAGTGCTTGTTGAACAATAATTGCAACAGCTTCGCAATTGCTCAATTGATAAGCTACTTCTCGCTCCTTGTATGAGGGATTCATGGGGCTAATAATCGCTCCAATACGCGCAAGCGCAAACCAGCTCACTACAAACTCTGGCCGATTCGTCATGAGTAAGCAGACCCTATCACCTTTTTGTATTCCCAGATCGAGTAAAGCATTGGCAAATGCATTGACCAGCGTTTCTAATTCCCGGTAGCTCAGGTTTACGTCCTTCTCGTTTCCAATCTGTCTACTTCCACCGTCGTTGGTAAGGTGACTTGCAAGAATAGGAGATGAAAAGATTACTGCCTCATTCTCTGGGTATCGCTCAGCGGTCTTACACAAAATTTCAGCATAAGGATGTGATGGATATTGCAATGAGGGTCGGAAAAGTTCTGTTTGTAAATGCAACCTGTTAGTAATGTCAGAAGGAGACGTATCGGTCATATCACTTCTCTCCCCATAATCTCATCTTTAAGGGCGATTGTACTGATGAACAAAATGCTCCTGCCCCTTGTAGGAGCCGATTTATCGGCCTTCGCCAGCATTCACGAAATTCCTTTATTCCTGATGTATTTTATCACCTGATTGGTACTTCTCAGGTACAGGTGGATACATTTCACACAGCACGTCATTTCAGCCCATCGAAAAACTCTGTATTTAAGCTCGTGAATATAAAAGAATGCTGAGCTGACCCATTAATAAAGAGGAACAGAACCTCTATGAATAGCTGTACGTCACCTTTGGCGGCAACAGCAGCCAGGCGGCATCGCCTTCCGCAATGTACCCCTCGCGTTCGACCCAGCCGACTACGCCGCGTTTATGCATGGCGACCTTTGGGAAATACTGCACCAGCTTCAGCACATCAGGGTAGTGCTGCTGGATCGCCTCGCCGGGACCGGTGCAGGGCATATTTTCGGCATCCACGACCAGCACGGCCTCACCTGGGAAGAAGATGCGCGTGGAGGGTGGGAGCATGGTCAGATTGGCTATGCCTTTCATTGCTAGATTCGCCCCCACCCATTCAGGCAGCACTTCGGGTATCTGCATTGCTTGCGCGATCTCCGCTAATTCCTCAATGGAGAGCATAGAAAACTGGCGCGTGTTGCGAATGATGGTTCCGCGTGGATAATGTGGTACACGCACATCCGACAGGCGCTTCAGACCCGCATGCAGGTCCCCTTCCAGACCTTCGAAGGTGGCCTTCAAGCGGGGAACGCGAGACGATTCGATTGTATGCCAATGCTGCCCAATATAGATGCCTGTGACGATACCGGTGAGCTTTTTCTTCATGTCACCTACTGCTCCACGATTGAATAGATACATGTCAACAGTGTAAATGAGTGGCTCCAATAATAGAGAGCCTTTGCTTGCGGTAATAACCGACGATGTACGCGACTTCCTTTTGCAACAATTTGCTTTCGTTCATGGCAAGGAGCCACCATGATGCAAAAAGCTAGCGTAAATCCCTCACTCGTTTCGCTTTAAACTGCGTTGGCGGCAGTGTCCCTTGCGGGAGCACTTCGATAACCGCCCGCAATTCACATGAAGAACGCACTTCACGTTCAACCTGGTCAGCAATTTCAGCATAGCGCTCCGTTGATAACTCAGGGAGAGCTTCAACCTGCACAATCAGTACATCGAGGTCGTGTTCCTTCGTAAGAACGATGGCAAATTCTGGACCGAGCATAGGAATGCCACGAACGACATCTTCAATACTGGAGGGGAATAGCGTCACACCGCGTACATTCAGCATATCGTCTGCCCTGCCCGACATCCCACCTACCGCACGAGCATGTGTGCGCCCACAAGTGCAGGCATCATGTGTCAACGTAGTATAATCGCCAACCAGGAAACGCAGTTGGGGAGATGCTTCCGAACACAGGTTAGTTACCACGGTCAGTCCCCTATTTCCATCTTGCAGTGCACGCATATTTTCATCCACCACCTCCCATATCTGGACATCCTCCATCAAATGTGTGCTGACCACCCCATCCTTTTGTGCTGCAACAGTCGCGCACGTATACCCACCAGCTGACGGAGCCGCCTCCGTGCAGCCATAAAACTCGTGTAATTCGGCCTGCCACGTCTCTTCCAATCTCTTTCGGGTTGAAGGAATACTAAAACCTGGCTCCCCAGCACAGAACAAATAACGTATCGAACTTGTTGCGGGGTCAAGACCCTGTTCGCGCATCAAGCTGGCAAGATAGAGAGCATACGAAGGAGTGCAGGCCAGAATGGTTGGTTTGTAACGGTCAATGAAGCGAGCGCGAGCGCTTGAGTCAAGACCACCTGCCGTAACGATTGGAATTCCCATCAAATTGAGCGCATAATGCACTCCCCAGAGCCACACATGCGGACCATAGCCAAAGGCTATAAGTGCGCTATCGCGACCTGGACGAAATCCCATTGCCCACATAGCTCGGGCATTCGTCCACATCCACATCTCGCGGTCGAACTGGCTATAGCGGAAGGCCCTTGGTTGTGCTGTCGTGCCAGAGCTGGCGAAGATTTGCCATCCTCGCTGCACCCACATCTCATCATCAAGAGCTGTATAGGTTCCCCAGGGAGAATTCTCAGCCAGGTCTTCCGCCATTTCCAGCTTGGTCGTGACAGGTATCAGCGCGAGATCTTCAATTGAGCGAATATCATTCGGCTTGAGACCCATAGCATCAAACTTGCGCCTGTAAAATGGGATGCATTCATAAGCATAGCGCACCGCTACCCACAGTTTCTCACTCTGTATCTCATGCAGTTCATCACGAGATACAGTATCGAGCCTGATACACCAGAACTGTTCATTATCCGGTCGCTCAGGTGAAAGTCGATACTTCTGCATCATAGCAATCCATTCAGCACGAATGTCGCTCATGAGCACCCTCCTTGTTCATGTCTCCAACTTCTTACAAGCCATTCCACTATCCCTCTCTGGAATAGAGCAAAACTTATATGTACTCATTAGATGGTAAAAGGATAATCTGTCAGTTCTTCCTATGTCAAGCAAAAATTTGATTTGGATTGAAGTTTATGAAAACTCTTGACAGGCATCCTAGATCATGTTACATTATGAATGGCTATTCATTCAATACTATGAACATATATTCATTGGAGGTTTACATTATTAAAGACCTTATTGGTAAATCCATCAAAGACGCTCTACAAGAAAAGCTTATAGCGGCACGGCGTAATCAGATTCTCGATGCATCAACAAGGGCGTTCGCCGAGAAAGATTTTCTTACTGATATGATTTTGGACGGAATAGGGAGTGATAAATCATGATGAAGAAACACACTGTCACAGTAACTACACCCGTGAGTTCAATAGCGCCAGTTGACGTTACCGACGCAACGTTCAAAGCAAATCCGTTTCCGTTTTACGCACAACTGCGCACCGCAGCACCCGTTTTCCCGTTGAAGCTACCTACCAGGCAGCGCGCCTGGCTGGTTACTCGCTACGATGATGTACTCAATGTGTTAAAAGACGAACGTTTTGCCAAAGACCCCCGCAATGCTATGACACATGAGCAATTGAAAAAGTTGCCCTGGGTGCCGCCCATGTTCAAGCCGCTTGAGCACAATATGCTTGACCTGGACAGTTCAGACCATACAAGACTGCGAGCCCTCGTCCATAAAGCATTTACGCCACGTCTGATCGAACAGATGCGCGCCCAGATACAGGCGTTGACCAATGAATTACTGGATAGAGCAGAGCCCAACAGCGGCATGGACTTAATTGCTGATTTCGCTCTACCACTGCCGCTCACCATGATTGGTCGCATTTTGGGGGTGCCTGCCGAAGACAATCATAAGTTTCATCGTTGGAGCAAGATATTGATTTCAGGGGGAACTAACAGGAATCTTTTTGTGCTCATTCCCAATATTATGGCCTTTATGAGATACTTGAAGAAACTCATCAAGGAGCGGCATACGCATCCCAGGGACGATCTGATCACCGCATTGGTCCAGGCCAAAGAAGGAAACGATCAACTCAGTGATGATGAAATCCTGGCAATGATCTTTATTCTTTTGGTCGCGGGTCACGAAACTACCGTGAACCTGATTGGCAGCGGGTCGTTAGCTCTGTTGGAGCATCCTGACCAGTTGGCAAAGCTGCGTAGCGAGCCAGCACTCATCAAGACGGCGATTGAAGAACTGCTACGTTTTGTGTGCCCGGTTGAAATGGCAACCGAACGATATGCTCGTGAAGATATCACTATTGCGGAAATAACCATTCCAAGGGGTGAACTGGTAATGGCAGTGATAGGGTCGGCAAATCGTGACGCAAACTATTTTGACAATCCTGATTCACTTGACATAACCCGCAAAAACAACAAACATTTGGCATTCGGCCACGGTGCGCATTTCTGTCTTGGTGCTTCACTGGCCCGGCTTGAAGGGCAAATCGCCATAAGCACGCTGGTGCAACGAATGCCCAATTTGCGTCTGATTATTGCACCAGATCAAATTCGTTGGCGTGGCACGTTCGTCCTTCGTGGATTAGAATCACTGCCGGTGTCGTTCTAACATCCCCTCACTTGCGCTTGTTTTAGCCAACAGTTATACTCAGAAAAGTCGATTACCAACAATAGTATGAGGAGGAAAAGACACGATGCTTAGTAACTCACCAATCGATGTGGTCCTACTAGCGATGGACCTGGCGGCTGCCAAAGACTTCTATGCAGACAAAATTGGCTTGCCGGTGCTCAGTGAGAGCCCGGCCGCGGTGACGTTTCAATGTGGCGGTGACACCCACTTAGTGGTCACGAAGAGCAGCGTGGGGACCAGGGACGAGCAGACGCAAGCGACCTTCCGCGTCGCCGATGTGCGGGCCGAGGTCAGCGAACTGCGTCAACGCGGTGTGAAGATCGAAGACTACGACATGCCAGGACTCAAGACCCAGGACGGCATTGCCGATATCGGCTTCGCCTGGATGGCCTGGTTCATCGACCCGGGTCAGAACTGCGTGGGCATGATGCAGCTCAAGACCCCATAGCATCTTTCTTGTGCGCTACCAACCATTCCATCCTTGCAGCCTGATGAGAATGGGCGCTGGTGTTCCATGACTTGAAACTGGAAGCTCCGGACCTGTTCATCGGGACGGTGCGTGCCTGGATGACGGATCAGCTACTCCCACAGGAACTCATGGCGGGTGAGAGACAGAGCGAGAGAAGGCAATCATGGACTCGGAGCCACCAGGCCGATTGGAGTTTTCCTGTGGCCCCGAATTCCATGTGACTCTTTATTTTCCCTTTTCTCGTGCCAGAAGTTCAGTCTTGACTACGGCATGTTCGAGTGAACGAAGACACTCCTCATACGCGGCGGTCATCTCATTCAACTGCCTCTCTGTCCCCTGGCCAAACGCACTATCAATCTGGCGTTTCGTATAAAGGAGTGCTGTAAAGGGAATGCTTAGAAGTTCATGCACTAGAGCAAGCGCACGTTCTTCCAACATGGCAGGAGGGA
>WNFW01002949.1_pt1 | contig 15891 bp, 9 predicted proteins | sample 5400131 | NCBI WGS metagenome assembly WNFW01 (sample SAMN13153362, study PRJNA577476) | soil metagenome | isolation source: 20 cm soil or saprolite under grassland replicate 1 | place: USA:California | collected 2016-06-15 | reverse complement strand
GTACACACGTCCGATCGGCCTACAGCGACTTCAGGTATTCGACCAAGTCCGCTTTTTGCGCGTCCGACAGTCCCAGTCCCAGGACGCGGTTGTAGTGCTCGACGACGTCCGCGAGCGTCGCGGCGCTGCCGTCATGGAAATACGGTGGGTGCTGCACCAGGGCCCGGAGCGGCGTGGTCCGGTATTGATGGTTCTTCAGCCGGCTCGCGCGCACCGGATCCATGCCCGTTTCCGACGGATCGTGCAGCACGCCGAGATTCACGTCCGTGAAGGCCATCGTCGGCAGGTGGCAGCTCGCGCACCGGCCCGTCGACGTGAAGACCACCTTCCCCCGCTCAGCGGCCCCCGCATCGAAGCTGCCGGCCGCCGGTGGCGGGGCGCTGAGGCTCAGCTGATACGCGCGCAGCACCGGGAGCACCGGTGTCACGCGGTCGGGAGACTGTTGGATGTCGATCCCGAGCCCGGGGTCCGAAAACGAGCCGTGCCCGTGCATCTGGGTGACGGCGACGTAGGCGTTCCAGTAGCTGACCGGGCCTTCGCCGGTGTAAGTCTCGAGGGCGACGCCGCGCAGCCCCAGGGCCGGCGGAATGACCACGGGACTGTTGATGCCGTCCCGGTTGACCTCCGCGTCGTACTTCCCCGGGCCCCACGAATTGAACACCGCCTTTACGGCCGCCGGCAGGACCGGCGAGAGAGCGACGATCGCCCCGACGTTCAAGTCGCGGTTCGGCAGCCCGTCGAGCCGCCGGCCCACCCCGGGCGCCACCGAGTTGTCGACCGTCGAATGACACAAGGCGCACGTGATGCCGAGCCGCTGGATGTGCCGGTCGGCGGTGACCTGGGCCTCGACGCCCACGACGGCGTCCCGCCGGAGCAGCTCGACCGTCGTCGCCGGACTGGTGAGATCGGCAGCCGCCAGAAAGCCGGGGGGCAGCTTCGCCGCATCGACCTTGAGACCTACCGCGAGCGCCGTCGCCGGCGACACGCCGGTCTCAATCACCTGGTTCAAGTGCAGCGTGTCGGTCCAGAACGGCTCGTCGCCGAAGGTCCAGTGTCGAAAGATGTACCGGCCTTGCGCGGGGTCGTTCGCCAGCGGACCCGCGACCAGATCTCCCGCGGGCGGGGGGACCGCCCGACCAGTGGGCGCGACGACGTTGGGACTTTCACTGCAGGCGAGGAGAAACGCCACGAGCGCGACCAAACGCATACGACCTCCTGACGTGACGGGGAGTCAGTGGTGAGCTATAACCTATGTACGTTGGTTTTACAACGACTGGTTGTCGGCCTTGACAAGAACCGGTCGTTCGGCGCCGTCGTGCGGCACGAACGCAACACGTGGCGGCCGGCCAAGCTGTACCGCTGCTCGGACCGGCAGCTCGACTTCACACTTCCCCCGCGCCGCTATGCGCTCGCCGGACACCTGCTCGCGTTAGCGATCACCGCGGCACGCTCCGCAGGGAGCGAGCGGGCCCTTGGGAGAGTGTAAGATGAACCTCGCGCTGCTTCGGGGTGTGGTGCAGGGGGTCGGCGCGCGGAACCTGAAGGCGGAGCTCCGGCCTCAGCCCGGGTCATGTTGCGTCGTCTTCGGCCTGCTCAAAAGCGCCGGCGCCAGAAGTCCGCGGCGGTCGGGAAGAGCTTCTCGGTGATCACCGCCGAGAGGGTCACGAACATCCCGTGCCCGCCGCGCACCGAGAAATCTGGATCGCTCAGATTGCCGAACCGATACCCGGTGGCGACTTCGAGCCCATTGACCGGCCGGAAGGCCAGGGCGGGCGCGCCATCCCATGCCGTAGCGCCGCTCGTCCGCTCCACCACCAACCGTCCGTCGGCGCGCACGCTCAGCCAAGGGCTGAGCGCGACGTTCACCCGACTGCCGACGTAGTCGGCCCAGGCCGTTAGCGTCCGGGGGGTCCCGTCGGGGTAGACGCCGTCGGCTTGCGTGCGGCGCATCGCGTAACGGGTGCCGATCTCAAGCGTGGGGACCGGCGTCCAGATCAGCTCGGCCGCCCCGATCAGCTTGCGCTCCGCGCCCTGTGACACCAACACGCCAGCGCCCAACGGATTGCGCTCGTCGGTCCACTGGAACTTTGCAAGCATGTTCAGCCGGTCGGTACGCGCCGGCCGGAACGCGAGGCCCCACAGGCTCGACAGCTGGCGGGACAGCGGAGCGCCGGGGCGGGCGCTCTGCGAAAACTCCTGCCGGGTCAGCAGTGCCAAGGACGCGTCGAACGCGACGTCGCCGGCCACGGTCGCGAGCCGCGTGGACTGGAGCGCGCCGTCCTTGTACTCGCCTCGAGCGCTCAACCGGTACGGTGCACCCTTCGGGAGGAGCTCGAGTCCGGCGCCGGCGGACCAGTAGTCGTCCTCGGTCTGCAGGAACGGGAGCGCGCGCACGGGGTCCGCGAGGGAGGCGCGGCCCACGCCCACGCGCCGTTCGAACAGCACGTTCACCGCGAGATCCGACGAGAGCTGCATGCGGTTGCGGAGCCCGACGACGGCCGCGTTGGTGGCGCCGCTGGCGCCGCCGATCAGCTGGTAGCTGCCCCACGCCTGCGTCCCTTGCCCCATGTCGGTCCGCAAGCCGATGCTCGAGATCGCGTAGTTGCCCAGGCTGTCGGAGCGCGAGACGTAACGCTGGCTCGCCTCGAGCGCCACGGTGGGCGCGACCTGATACGTCCCGCCGACGCCCATGACGTCGGGTGAGATGCCCGGGCCAGACTGACTGACGTGGCGTCGGGCCTCTGTCCAGAACTGCAGCTTCGGGGTCGCCGCCCACTTCGTCTTCAGTTCGCCCGCCGTCACGTCACTGGGCGTGGGGCTGTTGCCCGCCACTTGATCGTTCGCCAGCCCCGCCTCCACCTGAACGCGCGAGCCGACGGTCTGGAGGATGCCGACGCGGGTGTGCTCGCGGTCGATGCCGAGCAGCTCGAAGTTCTGGCGGGAGTGCTCTGCCCGCAGCTCGGTCCCGCCCAGCTTGAGGCCGCCCTTCAGGTTCTCCTCGGTCAGGCCGGGCTGGAGCGCGACATTGGAGGGGTTCGTGAACTCGCGGCCCACCCGCATGTAGCCCGCCCCGACGCTCAAGGCCCCGTCGAACAGGCCGTAGCTCGCCTTGGCCGAAGTGGCCATGCCGGTGGAATCGCCCTGCTCCGCGTAGGCGATTTCGGCGCGCACGTCCAGGGCGCCGAACCGCACCACCCGCACGTCACCACCGACCAGGCGGTAGCGGTTGATGGCCTGCTCGGCGTTGACGGCCGTGATGCCGATCCGCAGCGAGTCAACGCGCAGCCCCGCGGCGAGCGGTCGCAGGTCCAGCGCCGCCCGGGCACCGGCCACGAGCCGCTGCTCCCCCCCGGACCCCGCTTCGAAGGTGGCGACGATGAACACCGGATTGCCGTATGCGTCCGCCGCGGGAATCGGCTGCTTGAAGAGCACCACGCCGGCCGTGTAGTCGATTTCGTAGTCCACGAAGCGGGCGAGGGCCTGCGTCGCGACGGCGCGCTCCGGGTTCAGCACGTCCCGCGTCTCGACCCGCAGGTACTCGCTCCCCGGCAGCACGTCCGCCGCGAGCTGGTATGGGCCGGAGATGCCGGCGCCCCGGATCTGCAGCTGCCGCAGCGCCTGCGACGTCAGACTGCCGAAGCCGCTCCACGTGACGGCCCCGGTCGTGACGTGGGCGGCGAGCCCCGTCACGGCCCGGCGGTACTGCGCCAGGCTCAGGCCGCTCGCGAAGTCCGTCGTGGAGAGGTCGCCGAACGCCGCCCAGTCGAACCCGCGCTCGAGCCGGGCCGAGACCCAGTCGTGCGAAGCCGTTCGGACCTGGAGCTGGCTCGCGTCGCCCAGGATCGGGTATTGCGCCTCCGCCAACGGATCCACGCTGCGGCCGAACGCCTCCTGCCCGTCGTTCAGCCGGCGGGAGTCTACGCCGAGCGTGAGCGACGTCCGCTCATCGAGCCGGCCGCGCGCCGTGATTGCGCCGTACGCGTCGGGGCTCGCCCCCAGCCCCACCATCCCCGAGCCGGTGACGGTCAGCGGACGGACCTCGGGAAGGATTTCCAGCGGCACCGTGGCCTTCGCGTCACCCGACTTGAGCTCGAGCAGGCCGCGCCGCACCTCGCGCTGCACGACCGGGACACCCCACGCATCCAGCGCCCGCACCTTGGTGGCGGACACGGTGTGGCCATCGGCCACCAGCGCGAGGCGGCTCGCGCTCACGGCAAACTTGGCCGGAAGACCCGTCACGTGGACGGCGATGCTGTCCCAGCGCGCGCTGCCCCAGGAGTTCGTCATTCGCGCCCGCAGCCGGTGGGGGCCACGGGTCAGGGGAATGGCGATGAAGTCGACGACACCGTCGATCCGGACCGGGGCGCTGTCCACCGGGACGGCGCCATCGTACAGCACGACCGTCGCGCCGCGCTCGCCCTTCACGCCCACGTACGCGCGATCGACGCCGAGCACCGTGCCGTCCGCCGGCGCGAAGATCTCGACGCCGGGGCCGTGCACCAGCGACGTCCGGCGCTCTGCCTCGCGATCGGCCGCCGCCCGCGCCGGGGCGACGCGCACGGGCTCCGCCGCGCGGATCGTGTCGGCCGCTGGAGCCGTGGCCGCGGGCGCCGCGACCGCCGGGGCCGTGGGGCTGGACAGCTCGTGTGCACCGGCGTCCCACTGCATCGAAAGGACCACGGGGCGCAGCGGGTTGTGAACCACCGCCCGAGCCACGGGGGCCGGCCGGCGGACGTGCCCCGCGCCCGCGCCGCCGCGGTCGACGACGTACAGCCACATCGTGGCCGAGTCGCGCCGCTGGGACGCCCACGCGACGATGCGGATGTTGGTGCCCGGGCGCGCGGGCGGGATCGGAATCGCCGTGTTGTCGAGCCAGGCGTAGCGCGTGAACTCCACGCTGTCGCGGTACACCACCGCCGAATCGGCGAGCGGGCTGAACGCCACGAGCGCGTCCAGCGGCGCCCCGACCGGCTGCCGCACCGTCACTTCGTACCGCATCACCGCGTGCCGCGCGCCCACGAGACTGGGCCCCGCACCCGCGGCCGAGTCGTTTGCATCCCGGAGCGGCGCGGCGGCGAACTGGAAGTCTACGGGCGGGCGCACGCCGACCGCTTCGGTCCCTTCGACCGGCTGACGCACGGACGTGGCCCGATCCGCCGGGGGAGCAGGTTGCGCTGCCGCGGCGCGAGGCGTTGCGACCGGGACGACGCGGAAGTCCACCCGGGGCGTCGTCCACCCGCTCGCCTCGACCGACTGGATGTCCTCGCCCGCGATCCGATAGTCGGCGGGCAGGGTGCGCGGATCGAGCCGGAACGTGTGCCGACCCGGCCGCAAGTTCGCGAACGAGAACTTGCCGGTGGAGTCGGTCGTCACGACCTGGCCGTCTTCCGTCCAGATGTCGATGCCCGCGAGGCCGCCGTCGTTCGACCCTTGCGCCCCGGTGCCGTCCCGGTCGATCCACACCTTCCCGATCGCCGCCCTGGTCTCCATCGGCCACGCGCGCCGCACCTGCACCCATGCCACTGCCTGCGGTGAGGCGGGCTGCAGCGCTCCGGCGCGCCCGGTCGCCCTCGCCCGGACCTCGACCATCGTGCCCGACGCCGAGGCCAGCGCCATGGCGTAATGCAGCGTCCGCGTCGCGCCGGGGGCGAGCGGCGCGCTGGTCACGAGGATCAGGTGGCTCCCGGCCACCAGGACGGAATCCGCTCCGATGGCGGTCCCGCGGGCGTAGCTCCCCCCGGCGGGCAGCGTGTTGTCGATCCGGATGGCGGAGATCGGCGCGCTGTCGGAATTCTGCACCACCGCGGTGTAGGGAATCACGTCGCCGACGCCGACCTCCAGCGCATCGGCCGTGAGGTCGAGTCCGATCGCGGCGGTAGGCGGTCCGATGAGCGCGACGAGTGGAGCGCTCGCTCCCTGCGGGATGGCGTTGGTCCCCGCGAGCGCGGCGACGTTGCGGGCCCATACCGTATCCCGCACGGTGTTGCTCACCTGCAGAAGGAGCGTGATGGCCCCCGTGTCCCCCGGCGCGAGGCTCCCGAGCGCCCAGCTCAGCACCGGGCCCACGCTGGTCGGCGCCGGCGTGGCGCTCAGATAATTGAGGCCCGCCGGGAGCGTATCGGTCAGGACGACGTTGGACACGGGCGCGCCGCCGGCGGCGTCGCCATAGCGCAGGGTGTATTGCACCTGCTGCCCGATCTGTGCCTGCGCCGGACCGACGAGCGCTTTGGCCAGAGTCAGCGCCGGCACGAGCACGCTCGTCTGGACGACGTTGGAGTACGCGGTGGAGGAGGCTCCCGACCATAGGTAGGTCGCGGCGCCACGGTTGGTCACGATACGCGCCGGACCGGAATCGATCTTGGCCTGGAACGTCACGGTTCCCCCCGTGCCCCCCGCCACGGCTCCCACCGTGACGACCACCTCGTCTTGCCCTCCGGCAACGAAGGAGCCCGCGTCGTCGCCGCTGGCGTCAGTGAGGGGCGTGGCGTTCCAGCGCATCGATCCGGCGACGTAGGACGCCCCCGTCGGGATGGTGTCCGCGAGCATCACGCTCGAATCGGTGCCGCTGCCCGAGGCTGCATAGGTGAGGGTGTAGGTGAGCACATCGCCCGCCACGCCCGTCAGGCGATCCACCTGCTTGGTGAGGCCGATGGTGACCGCCCCCGTCGCCGACACATCGAGCCGATCTTGGACGGAGCGGCTGACGGCGGAATTGAACCGGCTCGTCGCCGTCACGGTGACGGTGTCGCTCAGACCCGGGCTGGCGGCGGCCGGGATGGCGACCTGCGCGAGGAGGGACGCTCCGGCGCTGTACCCCACCGAGATCAGCCCCGTCAGAAGCGAATCGCCCGCGTCGAGCACGCCGTCCCCGTTCCAGTCGCGATACAGCGTTACCGGCCATCCGCGGGCCGATACAGCGGCGACTGTGAAGGAATCGGCGCCATTTCCGGTGTTCGTGAGGGCGTGAGCGAACACGACGGTGGTGCCCGGCATGCCGCTGTTGACACGCGGCGGCTGCAGGCCCACGCCGGCAACCTGCGCCACCAGGAGCGCGACCGTATCAGACGCAACGGCGTAGCCCGCCCCCGCGGAAGTGAAGCTGAGAGTCGCCCAGTTGGTGAACTGGGTGCCTGCCTGCGTGCCTTGAGCCGACAGCGCCGGTGCGGCGAGGAGCCCGACAGCAAAGAGGAAGGCGGCCGCCCCGCCCGCGACCGAATGGCCGCGGTGGACGCACCGCCCCCTCCCCACTGCGCGGGTACCGAGCCGCATAGGCCTCGGCCCCTAGTTGATGCTGACGCGCAGCTCGAACGTGGCGCTGGCGCTCGCCGCCAAGACGCCACCCGTGCCCGTGTAGCTGCCCGTCACGTTCTGCCCGCTCACCGAGACGCTCCAACCGGTGCTCGAGCTCGTCGAGATGTACGTCACCTGTGCCGGCAGGGCGTCGGTCACCTGCACGGTGGACGCGGAGGTGCCGCCGTTATTCGTCACGGTGAACCGGTAGCGGATGATTTGCCCCGGGACCACGCTGCCCGAGACGGGCGTCACCCCGTCGTCCAGGTACGCGGCCTTCGCCAGCGTGAGGTTCGGCTTGATGACGGTCAGGTCCATAAAGCCGTCGTCGAAGGTCGCCGGCTGACCCACCGACCGCCCGCGCAGGACCAGCGTATCCTTCGAGCCGCCGGCCACGTTCGCCAAGTTGTACACGACCGCGATGGTCTGCGACGCCGTCGGCGCCAGCGTGATGCGCGCGCTGTCGCCGGCTACGCCGTTGACCGAAACGATCGCGATGACCGGCGAGCCCGGGCTCGTGGCGATCACGTCGAAGTTGTCGTTCCCGTTGCCTTGGTTCTGGACGGTGAACGTGAACGAGTAGCCGCTCCCGGGGAGCTGCTGCACGTTCTGGCTTCCGTCGGGTGTCGTCGCCACGCCGTACACGGTCGCCGGCGTGATGGTACTGGCGGCGCTGCCCGAGGTCGCCGGCGTACGCCGGGAGTTGGCGGTGAGCGTGTACACCGTGGTCACGCCACCCTGGCCGCTCGCCACGTTGTAGACGACCTTGAGGGTGATCGACCCGCCCTGAGCGGTCCCCGCGCCCGCGAGCGCAGTATTCAGGGCCGCTAGCGTGCCGTACGTCGTGGCGCCGTAGCGGTACCCCGTCACCGTGATCACCCCCGCGACGGAGATGTTCTCCGAGATGGTGACGCTGTCCGTGCCGTTCCCCGAGTTTGCTACGGTGAACGTCATCGTGTCCGCCGTACTGGGCGAGGCGGAGCTCGGTGTGGGCGTGTTGGCGGTCACGGTCACGCCGGCCTTGAATCCGACCGTCACTGACACGGAGCCCGAGACCGCGCTGTAGGCGTTGTTGTTGGCGTCCGTGTAGGTCGCGGTCGCCGTGTTCGTGATGACCGTGCCTTCCGGCGTCTGCGCCAGCGCCCGGCCCGCGAGGGCCACCAGGGCCAGCGCGGCGAGCACGAGGCTGTGAGTCCACTTCAGGTGCGCGTACATCTGATCCTCCTATCGGTCGATTGCATTGCCCCGATGCCTACTTCGCCACGCTTGGGGCTTCATTGATCTGAGTGCGAAACTCGGCCATCACCTTCGCTCCCGACGCCAGAGATCCGAGCACCGTCCACCGGACGTGCGTGTACCGCTCACGCGGCGCGGGCTGCTCCACCGACTTGCCGTCTTGAACCACGGCGATCACAGGCCGAGCTGAGTAGCTCTTGCCGCCGTCGATCGAGTACTCGACCCGCACGGGGTGATCTGCCGCGGCCGAGCCGAGCACGTAGACCGTCCCTTGCGGGATCGGGTCGACGAACTGGATGTTCTTCACGGGCCCGGCTGTCACGTTTGTGAAGACCAGGGCGTAGCGGATCACATCGCCCGGCTTCGCGACCGCGCTGTTCGCTCGGGCGCCCGCGGTCTCCGCGGTCACGTTGTGCGCGGTGATCACGAGTGCCTTGGGGGCCTGGGCTTGAGCAGTGGCGGACCAGGGCGAGACCAGGGTGCCGCACACCGTCCCAACCACCAGCAATCGCAGCAGCGTCATGGTTGACATCTCCTTGTGAGTCATCGCTTGCCTCGCTTTCCGTCGGACCGGTTCGCGTCCCCGGTGTCACGTGTGGTGCCATCGGCGTCGGCCTTGCCGGGACGGGCATCGCCCCACCGGAAGACCATCTCGCACTTCGGGCACACCACGAGCTCCCCGAGGACTTGGGGACGGCCGAAAAACTTGAGCGTTGAACAACGGGGGCAGCGCAGCACCATTCGGAGCCGCTCCTTTTGTGCAGGGGCAAGGGCAGGTCCTATGCCTGCTGCGGGCAGAGCGCCTAACCGATTTCTGCGATGCGAGTTACGGTGATCGGCGAGCGGCCGGACCAGACCCGGAAACGAGGCCGCCGTTACCGTTCGGTAACCGCGGGAGTAACGCTTAGCGGATCTGAGTGACGAACTGCAGGGTCCCCGTGTTGTTCGGGGCGGTGGAGCTGAGGGGGTTCTGGAGGCGCCAACGCACGCGGTTGACGCAGCGGTCAAATCCGGCCGGCGCGCCGCACCCGCCGGTCGTTGGCACGTACGTCCAGGTGGCGCCGCCGTTGTTGGAGTAATCCACGGCCACCGAGACCCCTGCGGGGAGCGTGTTCACAATGCTCCCGACCTTGAAGAGCACGGCCGAGGGGAGCGTGTCCACGACCACGACGCTCGTGGCGTTGCTGCTGCCGATGTTGCTGAGGGTCACGGTATACGTCAGGTTCGCGCCGGGCAGCTGAGTGCCGCCGGGACTCACGCTCTTGGCGACCGTCATGGTCGGCCGCACCACGGTGAGCGTCAGTTTCCCGGTGTCCGCCGTCGCAGGGCTCAGCACCGCGCGGGCCTTGAAGACCAGCGTGTCTTTCGTTCCCGACGCGGCCATCGCGACCGCGTAAGTCACGGTGGCGGTGGCGGAGCTGCCTCCTAGCAGGTTCGTCAGGCGCGCGCTGTCGGGGTTCGCGCCCTGCGTGATCCCCGCCCCGGCAATCGAGACGGTCGTGAGCACCGTGCCGGGCCGCTTGGCCGTCAGCAGATCGTAGCTGGTGGAGCCGTTGCCGGTGTTCGTCACCGTGAACGCCACGGTGTAGTTGAGGCCGTTGCTCGGCAGCTGGCTCGCGGTCGTGGCGTGCGGGCTGACCGATACGGTGTAAACCTTCGCCGCGATGGTCTTCGTCCGGTTGTCGTTCGCGACGACGGGACCGCCGGCGCCGCCCGTGATCAGCCCCAGGCGGCTCGCCGCCGACGGGGCGGTGAAGTTCGTGAAGTTGAGTCCAGAGACCGTGATCTGGTCGCCATTCCCGAAGTTCGTGGTCACGTTGATAAAGAGGTCCAGGTTGCCGTTCGCATAGCTCACGGTCGTCGAGACCTTGATTGCGGCGGAGCCCGTGATCGTCGCGGTCGTGATGGTGGGGTCCCACGTCATGTTCAGGCCGGCCGGAATCCGCACGCGGATGTCGGTGTTCTGCTTGATTTGGCCGCCGGAAGTTGTCGTGATGGTGATCGGGCTTGTCCCTGTGGTCGGATCGCCTACCACGAACGTCTGATTGGCGGCCGATGAAATCGTCTGGGCCGACGACACAGCCGCGAGGCCGAGCAAGGCCACGAGGATGCCACCAGACAGGAGCAGACGGGTCTTCATGTCGGCGGGGGCAAGCGCAAGCCGTGTGCCGACCGACCCTGGGTGCAGCTGCACGAATCGCAATGAGTTAGCAGGGCTGGCGAGGAGCGTGCGGTTCGGCTTCCGGTAGTTCCGTTACCGTCTGGTAACGTGAACGGTATCAACTCGGCTCCCCACGGTCGGAGCTGGGCTCGAGCAGCCCATGCTTCTTGCGCTTCTCCCACAAGTTCTTTCTTGAGATGCCGAGCAGTTCCGCTGCCCGCTGGATGTCGCCGCCCGTGTCTTCCAGGGTGTGGCGAATGTACGCGCGCTCGGCCTCGGCGAGCGACAGCCCCCGCGGCAGCTGGAAATGGTCGGGCCGAGACTGGGCGCGCGTCCCGCGGTCGAGCTGCCCGAGCGGTGGCAGGTTGGCGCTCTTGAGGGTGGGTTCGTCGCTGAAGATCATGGCCCGCTCGATCACGTTGCGCAGCTCCCGCACGTTCCCCGGCCAGTCCCAGGCCCGGAGGGCTACGAGGGCCGCGGTGTCGATGGACTCGACTCGCTTCTTGAACTCACGGTTGAACATGTCGCGGAAGTGATCGGCGAGCAGCGGCAGATCGTCCTTGATCTCGCGCAGCGGCGGCAGGGTCACGGCGGCTACCGTGATCCGATAGTAGAGATCGGCTCGGAACCGGCCCGCCTTGACCTGCGCCCCCAGGTCGCGGTTCGTCGCCGTCACGAGGCGCAGCGCGACCTCGATTTCGTCGGTGCCGCCGAGCCGGCGGAAGCGGCGGCTCTCGAGGAAGTTGAGCAGCTTCGCCTGCAGCTCCGGGTCGAGCTCGGCGATCTCGTCGAGGAACAGGGTGCCACCGTCCGCGACCTCGATGAGCCCGCGCTTGGGTTCTCGGGCGTCGGTGAAGGCCCCCTTCTTGTACCCGAACAGCTCGGCTTCCAGCAGATTGGTGGGGAGCGCCGAGCAGTTGATCTCCACGAACCGCCCTGACGCCTGAGGAGTGGAGTAGTGCAGCGCGCGCGCCACCAGGTTCTTGCCGGTGCCGCTCTCGCCGAGCAGCAGCACGGTCGGTCGGGGGACGGCCGCCATGCGGCGGACGAACGCGCGGACTTCCTCGATCTTGGCGTGCCGGCCGAGGATCGCCTGGACCGAGTACTCTCTGCCGCGGGCCTGCTCGAGCGAGGCGCCTGCCTCGAGCAACGGACGCTCGGCGAGCGCGCGGTTCAAGAGCGTGGTGAGCTCGTCGATGTTGACGGGCTTGGTCAGGTACTCGGTGGCGCCGGCCTTGAGCGCCTCGATGGCGGTCGTGACGTCGGCATGCCCGGTCAACACGAAAATGGGGAGGTGCCGGTCGGCAGCGCGCAACCGCCGGGTCACCTCGACGCCGTCCAGGTCCGGCATCACCAGGTCGGTGATGACCGCGTCGGCGGGTTCCTCCGCCTGGCGCGCCAGCAGGGCGTCCGGGCGGTCGAACACCTGGGTCCGCAGGCGGCCCGGGCCGAGGTTGGCGGCCACGAGCTTGGCGTGCACCAGATCGTCGTCGAGGATGTAGACTTTGGCGTTCATGCGTCCAATATTTTCTCGTGCGCCCGCTAATATTGGGGACATCCCCGCGCGCAGCCAGGACCTATGGCCGACACCTTCCGCGCGCTGATCATCGATGACGACCCCGACCTGCTCCGCCTCGTGCAGCGAACGCTCGAGTTCACCGCAGGCTGGGACGTGATGACGGCCGGCTCCGGAGCCGCCGGCATCGAGCTCGCCCGCCGCACCACGCCCGACGTGATCCTGGTGGACGTCATGATGCCCGAGATGGACGGGTACGAAGTGTGCCGCCGGCTGAAGGCGGACCCGGCGACGGGCACGGTGCCGATCGTCCTGCTCACCGCCCGGCGCGATCTCAACCAGGCGCGGTTGGCGGAGACCGGGGCGGCGGGCGTGGTGCTCAAGCCGTTCCAGCCGGAGGAGCTGGCCCGCCAGGTCCGGGAGCTCTGCCCCTGACGAGCATCGATCCGCTGGCCGCCGTGCGGGCCGAGTTCGCGACCGGGCTCGGCGCGCGCATCGAGACGCTGCGGGCGGCCCTGCAGCGGCTGGAGGGCGGCTTTCGCAGCGACGACGCGCAGGCGCTGTATCGCGCCGCGCACTCGCTGACCGGCACGGCGGCGAGCTTCGGTGCGGACGGCCTGGCACACGTAGCGAGCGACTTGGAGGATCTGGCGCGCGGCTGGCTCGAGCGCGGCGTGTCGTTGCCGGAGGAGTGGAGCGCGGCCGCCGCCGCCGTCGGAGAGCTCGACCTCGCCGCGCGCGAATACCGTGCCACCCTGCAGTCGGGCACCGCCCGCACATCGGCCGCGCGCCTGGCGGTCGTCGGCGAACTGTCGTCCCTGATCAACGCCGCCGTCGACATGCGCGAAATCTTCCAGGGCGCGATCCAGAAGGTCCAGCGCGTGCTCGACTTCCGACGGGCTAGCGTGGTTCTGATCGACGAGGCGGCGGCGCACTACTACGTCCATACCCTGTACGACCGGGTGCGCGGCGGGTTCGTCCCAGGGGAAGCGATGTTCTCCGTCGACCAGGGGGTGACGGGAAAAGCGATTCACGAGGGGCGGCCCATCCGCGTGGACTCACTGCCGGGCACTGAGGGTATCCTGCTGCAGGAAGGGAAGCGCGTCTCGGCGATGATCGTGCCGTTGCACGTCGGGGACCGCGTGATCGGCGCGCTGAATTTCGGGCACGAAGACGAGGGCCATTACACGGAGGAGGACCTCGACTGGGCGGTCGTCCTGGGCCGGCAGATCGAGACCTCGCTGTACTACTCCAAGCTGTTGAGCACGATCGCGCAGCAGCGCGAGGCCTTGGCGCGGGAGCACACGACGGTCCAGGCCCAGCGGAACCAGCTGGAGGCGCTGATCGATGCGAGCGACGCCGCGGTCATGCTGGTCGGGCCCGATCACCGGATTGCCTACGCGAACGCCGCGATGGCGACGCTGGTGGGGATTCCTCGGGAAGCGGTGCTGGGAGCGGGCTTGGAAAGCCTGGAGCGCTTCCTGGCGGGTTCCTTCGTCGACGCCGCCGCGCTCACCGCGCAGGGGGAGGCGCTGGCCGGCCAAGCGACCCTGCGCGACCGGGTGGACCTCGTGTTCCCCCAGCGCGCGGTCTACCAGCGCGTCGTGGCCCCTGTGCGGGACCGCGGCGGCGCCCCCCTCGGGCATATCGTGCTGTACCGCAACGTGACCCACGAAGTGGAAGTGGAGCGCGCGAAGTCCGAGTTCGTCTCCGTCGTCAGCCACGAGCTCCGCACGCCGATGACGTCGGTGAAGACGTCGTTGTCGCTGTTGCTCGCCGGAGCCGGCGGACCCCTCGAGTCCGCCTCCCGGGAGCTGCTCGAGATCGCCCTGCGGAATGCCGACCGGCTGATTCGGTTGGTGAACGACCTGCTCGACCTCTCGCGCCTCGAGGCTGGGCGTCTGGAGTTCCGGCTCGAGCCCGTATCGCTCGAGGACAGCGTGGCGGCGGGGCTGGAGGCGGTGGCGGCGTTCGCGGACGAGCAAGGAGTGACGCTCACCCCGCGGCCTCCGGCGGCGCCGCAGGTCGTCCTGGGCGAGCGCGATCGCGTGCTGCAGGTGTTCATCAACCTGCTCGCCAACGCGATCAAATTCTCGCCGCGCGGCGGCCAGGTGGAAGTGCGGTGGTGGCACGAGGACGGTTTCGCCGTGACCCAGGTCTCCGACCAGGGGCCCGGCATCCCGGCGGACAAGCTCGCGGCCATCTTCGAGCCGTTCAGGCAGCTCGACAGCTCGACGACGCGGGAACACGGTGGCGCGGGGCTGGGTCTCACCATCGCCCAGCGCATCGTCCACGCGCTCGGCGGCCAGGTGTGGGTGGAGAGCGAGGTCGGCCGCGGCGCGCGCTTCTTCGTCCGCTTGCCACTCGCGTCGGCGCAACCGGTCGCCGCGCCCCCGGTGGCCACCACGGTGCCGCTGCCGCAAGAAGCGAGGGTGCTCCTCGTACATGGTGACCCGGACTGGCGCAGCCTCACCGCCGCCCGCCTCGGCGCGGAGGGCTGGTGCGTCTCCCCGGTGGCGACCGGTGCGGAAGCCCTCGCCTCGCTGGAGCAACAGCCCGTGGACCTCGTCCTCGCCGCGCTGGAGTTACCGGACATGCACGGGCTGGATTTCGTCCAACGGGTGCGCCGCAGTCCCGCTGTGTTCGACACCCCGTTGCTGGTCGTCTCCGACGCCGAGGCGACCGCCGGGGCTCTCGCGTACGGCGCCGAGGGATGGGTACCCGCCGACCCGCAAGCGCTGATCGGGCCGGCCCGCGGGCTGCTGGCGGCGCCGAAGCGACCGGTCGTGCTGCTCGTGGACGACGACCCCGCGGTGCGCGACGGCGTGACGAAGCTGTTGCGGCGCGGGGGGTACGCCTGCCTCGCCGTGGGCGACGCCGCCGCGGGGCTGGCCTTCGTGCGCAGCCGCCGACCGAGCGTCATCATCACCGATCTGCGGATGGCCGGGATGAACGGCCTCGCTTTCCTCGAGGAACTGCGCCGCCGGCCCGAGCTGCGGAACGTACCGGCGATCCTGCTCAGCGCCCACGGGTCGGATGTCACGTCCGAGCGGCTGCGTCAGCTGGGCGCGCAGTTCGTCGCCAAGCCGTTCGACTCCAAGGCGCTGCTCAGCCAGATTCGGGAGATGACGGCGAAGCCCTGATCGACGTCGAAGATGTCGCGGTTTTTCACGGGAGGGCGGTTTCCGATTGCACCGTCAGGAGTTTCGGTTGTGCTCAGGTGGGCTTCACTCCTACAATAAAGTGCGGATGCCACCCCTGCAAAACCTCCTGCTCAAGTCGCTGCTCGACTTGCTGGTGGCCGTAGCCTGGGCCTGTTGGAACCGGCTGAGGGCCTCGCAGGAGGAGCACTGCGAGCGGGCGCTAGAGCACCAGCGGCCTGTACTACGGCTCCAGACACGGCAGGTAAAAGGGTTCCCGACTGTCGTTGCGGTCCTTGTATCACAGCCGGGAATGGAGCACCGAGTGCTCCGCGCGCTCGGCGGGCGCGCGACCCTGCGCTTTGCGTCGACGTGGGCCGAGTTGCAGCAGGTCGTAGCTCACATGGCCCCGTCCGCGATCGTCGCAGACCCCGCTGCCGACTGGCGTGGAGATCCCGAACAACACCTCGCGTTATTCTCAGACGAGTGGCGCCTGCCCGTGATTCTCTACACCACCCTAACCCCCCAAATCGCAGGGGTCCTCCTAC
>WNFW01003574.1_pt1 | contig 15893 bp, 29 predicted proteins | sample 5400131 | NCBI WGS metagenome assembly WNFW01 (sample SAMN13153362, study PRJNA577476) | soil metagenome | isolation source: 20 cm soil or saprolite under grassland replicate 1 | place: USA:California | collected 2016-06-15 | reverse complement strand
CGCGGCTGTCACAACTGCCATAACGGATTGAGTTGTCAGTGTTGGAAGGGACGCAATCGGAGAAGTGCAAGAGTAGGCTGTCGTGAATGATTCATGACCTCCCGCAGTGCCGTTATTTACTGTGTTACCTGCAATCAATGGTGAAGCGCAGAGCGAACTAAGACCCGCAGGATTCGAAATTGTCAACGTTGGCAGTGTTTGTGTGAATAGGAACAATGCAAATCCTGAAGAAACTACAAGTGATAGTGCGATCATTCCCAGAATCGAACGCGTTGTAAGTTTCCTAATGCTCATTTTCATTTGTTAAAACTCACTTCCTGATCTGGTTGGTTCGGATATTCTGTCGTCGGACCGCTCAACACTCGGAGCAGTAGTCGAGGGAGTGGACCTTCTTCCGGCAAAAAATACTGAACGAACTCTTTGATTCCAGAATGATCGAACGATCAAGTCGAAGAGATTCTGAGCCATCGACTCTCCAGTCTCTTCAGAACTAATCGTGTATGGATGAAGGATTCTCGATGAAGGAATCGAAGGGACCGAGAAATGTCTCTTCAATAACGGGTTCTTCACAACTGGAAACTTCAAAACTTCCAAGTCCTCGACTTTGAAAGGTTCAATCTTCAGAGCTACGATTTGTGAAGACATTAGTTTCCACTTTCTCCATTCTCGAATGAGTCTGCTTCCTTCTTCTCTTCAAATTCAAACCAGAGAGGTTTGATGTGTCGGAGAATTTTCTTCTCAAGATTCTTGTCTCTGAGAGCGAAGATTATCTCGACTTCGTGATGTGTTTCAATATCGCTCATCAGAAATTCTTCCTCCGTCGAATTCTCTCATACTCAACTCTCCATTCATTAATCGACATTTTTCTTGACTCCCCGAGACTCCAAAGAAGATTGGAGTTTCGACTCGTGGTCAGCGAGTCTTTTCAATCGGGAGGTTACTCGTCCTCGTCTTCGTCTTCCTCTTTTTCGAATCCAGGAACTACGATCTCGTGCTTTCCGAACTTGATGTGTATCGAGACTTCGACATTTGGTAGCTCTTCTACGTCGATGTCCAGTGCGCTCGACAACTCATCGAGGAAATCGCTTTTGTCTCGAACGAATGTTTCGACTATTGCCTCTTTGATCTTGCTGATCTGCTTGCTCCGACTCTTCTCGAAGTAGTCCTCAGATTCGACTTCTACTGCTTGGTTGCTCATTGTATCACGCTCCAGTCCTCGAATCGAGTGACTCTGACCTACTCCTTCACCGAAGATTCGTCAAGTTGCGACTCTCGAATCTCAGAAGCGGGGACTCGTGGATTCCTGGACAACCGAAGAATCCAGATCGTAGCGAGTACGGTATCAATTCCCAGAACAATTACGAGAATACTGAGTAGATCGAACATTTACTGAACCTCTTCGATCTTCGGTTCGGAAAAGATGAAAGTCCATACTGCCACGACTCCAAGTCCACAATAGTAGAGTCCTGTAGCCGTGTACTCGACTACTTTGAAGCTGTAGTGTAGAAATCTTCTGAATCTTGATGGATGGACTTGCTTCCTCAGAGCTTTGACTTGTCTCTGTAGCTCTTGGACCTTCTGTATTCTCCTGAGTTCGTACAACTCCTTCTGAACTTCCTGGTAGGTCTTGCTGGTCATTTCTGAACGAACTCCCACTGACCTGTCACAGTGTTGAATCGGACCTTCTGCTTCGGAGTCTCTGCCTTCGCTCGTTCAGCCTGCTTCAGTAGGTGGAGTCGGATACTCTCAGGGTCTATCGGAGCCTGGGTGTTCCTTCCACGGTAGAACTGTCCCATCAAGCGAACCTCCAAGCCTTCGTGTCTCGGTCCCAGACGACTTTGGACTTGGTGACTTTGACCCTCTCCGAGTCCACGGTCCTCTGTCTCGTAGCGAGTGTCTCGCGAGCCTTAGAATCGTAGGCTCTCTGAAGGCGACCCTTTCGAGCCTCTTCAGCGTTATGGAAGGCGACTTGAACTCGCTCCCAAACTGGTAGGCTGTTCATTCTTCACGCCTTCTTCGAAAGAGTCGGGCAGAAGTGTGCCTATTAAGGATAGTGGATTCTCGATAGTTGAAGCTCGACCCTTAGAGGTTACGAATCAGCTTGTCTTCGAGGTAGGCTTTCCAAAGCTTCTCTTTGATGAAGATATTCCAACCTCTGCCCTGAAGGTAGTCTCGGTCGTAGGAACTTACGACTTGGATAAGGTGTTGTCCCTGCTTGACGGAGTGGTGTAGCAGAATTGCCAAGTCACAGGGCTTGACAGGAATTAGCTCCCTGCTCCAACGAGTACGGGTCTTGATCTCAACGGTCGAACCGTCAGGACGGTAAGCGTCAGGTTGTCCATCTACAGGTGGGTAGACTCGCTTCCATTTGTTGACGCGACAGATCACAAGCTCCCCAAGATTTCCAATGAACTTGTCGCGAATGCGTCGGTCCTTCGGTCGAGGGTCTACTTCTTCGGGAAGTACGTCTCTCTCGTAGCCTTCCTCTGCTTCTTTCTCAGCCTGCTCGACTTCCTGATCAGTTGCAGTGTAGATGTAGAGAGCCAAACTCAGGAAGAATTACTGAGAATACAGTTTTCTGGGTTTCTGTTTCTGGTGTGTGTGTTGTTGATTGTGGTGTGGATCATTTACGATTGGTCTACTTGTTATAGTATGGAGTAGGACGAGTGCAGAGTAGAGGAATAGCCAATAGGACACTCCATACGACACTCCATAGCACACACACACCAGAAAACTCTCAGTAATTCGCTGATTATGGGACCGACGATCTCGGAGTAGCAAATTTTCGACTCGAAAATGAGCTAATAGGTTAATCAAGATGATTAGAGCGTTCAGAGGCTTTTTACCAATGTGGTTTACAGGGTTGACGGTTTACATAGTACATTTATGACAGCTAATCTTTAGTCTCTAATCCACTTTTAATTCGCTTGGATTAGCCTAATCCACTGCTTATCCAGGTAATTTGTCCCTGATTTATCTAATGCGCTCCTAATCCTTCTAATCCAGGCTGGATTGGAGTGTTGAAATATGGGGTCATGTATCCATCCTGTAAACCGTCAACCATGTAAACCTATTCAGATCGATGATTCGAGGCTGAAAATACTGTCTCTCAAAATGTCACGAAATAGCAAAAGATTTAAATAGGGTAATAATGCCTGACTTAAATGAGGGATCACGTTGGAGTCTAAACGAGTTCATATTCACTACTTTGAGTAGGAATAGTAGTATTCCACAACTTAGATCATTATGAGAGGAAGACTGTGGTAATAATTGATGTCAAGCACGTTCTAAAGAGGATTCGAGACTGGCAAGAATCTCAGTCTCGTAGCCGTGGCTATTATCCTTCGATCAGGTCAGAGAACGAGAGGATAGCTGGAAAGTCTCGGAGAGAGAGGAACATTGGAAATGGTGGAGATGTTTCTGCCGTCGAAGCGGCTGAAGAGGGTCTTCGCAGAGACGATGATCTTGCTCCGATTCGTGTGAAAGAGGAACCGAGACTTGTCAATCTTCCAAAGGATACTCCGTTCCATCTTGACTCTGAGAAAAAGATTCTCAATCCAGTAGTTCTCGACAGTCCTCGTTCGTATTTCTTCACCAACACCACTTGCGATCAGAACAATCACGCTGTGTACGTCGGTCGCTATGGAAAAATGGTAGTCTGTATTCGTTGTCAAAAATTCTGGGAGAACTACGAGAAGTATCGAGAATACAAGTTGGAAAGACGGAGAGAACAGTATCGTCGCTCCAAGAGGAATGCGAAACTGAAGAAAGCAGAGCAGGGCAAGAGGATTTCCACACTTTAGGTTAGTATGAGAGAAGGAATGAAAACATTGACATCTTCCAGAAGGCGACTTTTCAAGATCAGCGATAGCACGGCACAGATTCTTGAAAAATTCGAAGGAGTATCAGACGGTGAAGTCATAGATCGCGCTGTTCACTATTATTCTGGTATGCTGGATTTGCTGATTCCGTGCAACCGTTGCCTGTTCACTGACTTTAGACCTCATACCACTATTAGTGATTGTCTTTCGTATTTGGAATGGGAGATTCAGAGTATCGAGAAGGGGCAATCACTCCTTATGGATTCCGATTTCTTCCTCAGAATCTACAAGCAGAGAAAAAATGACTTGCTTAGTCAGTTGGAGAATCCTTAGACATGCCACTTTCAACTGAGCGAATGCGCGATTATATGCGCGAACGACGTGCAGAAGCTAAAGCTCGCCTGATTGCTGACGGAAAATATCGGACTCCAGGCAATCCGATGCTTCTTGGTCGAGTCGCGAAGCCTTTGAATCTTCGTCTTCCTTCTGGACGCAGAGCATTTGCGTCTGACAATGAGACAATTGTGTTCTATGGTTCAGACGATATCAAAGATACTGTATGTCCGAAGTGTAGTTGTCGCGTGATTTTTGGCTATCCTCTTACTCGTTGCTTTCAATGTAAGAGTCAATTTACTGCCCAAGAGATGAATATGAAAGGTTTAATTCCAAAATAAAAGCTTCCATGCCACGAACTTTTCTGAGACTTCACTCCGTTTCTATTGCTTGTCCATTTTGTGATAGAGAGATTCAGATTCGTAATCCAACCGCAGAGCGTCGTTTCTGCTTTGGGTGTAAGAATCACTGGTGGAACATCAGTGTCCGTCGAAAAATCTGTGGCGACCTCGGAATAGCTTGTGGAGCGGTCAAAGGTTGACACTTACTCAGGTATGAGTTCTTTCAAAACCAATCGTAAGACTCGCAAACGTTTTCCAATAGTCGGGAAAGTGATCTCGCGCGAGCCTTCAATCGTCGGTTTTGAAGACTTAGGTTCTATCTACGTCGAGGATGGAAGCGGTCAACGCTATTCTGTGCAATATTCTGATGGTCGTATTGCTGAAGTTGAATTCTCTGATGCTTTCGACGCGGATTCTTCAGAAACATCAGAGCAGGATGTTGAACAAGCTGAAGACGTTGAAGCTCGGGAACCGAAAGAGGTCTACTCTATTCGTGTTCTCTGGAATGGGACTGTAGATTTTCAGGAATCTTACGACTCGAATGATGATGATGCTCGACTCAAAGTCTCGAAAACGTTGGTGAAGCGATACGGGAAGATCGCTGAAGACTTCCTCGGAAAAACCTCTGTCGATCTCGATGAAGACTTGCAGGAACGCATAGATGAAAATTCTGGGGAATCGTTTCTATGACACACGGAAAGCCAGAGCAATCTAAGATGTGCTATCTTGGTATCATAGAAGTCTGCCCCGATTGCGGAAAGCGTGGATACCTGAACGCTGATCTGGTTGGAAAGTCTTCGAGACTCTATCTTTACGTTTCACATCAAAAGAGGCTTTCTAAGCCTCGAAGAATGGAACATTCGATCTGTTATCTTGGGAAATTCGACGAAGAATGACTGACAAGTATTGGGAAGGTTTGTCAGAAGAAGAAAAAGAGAAGATTCGACTCGAACAATCCTTAACGAACCAAGAAATTCGTGATCAGGAACTCAACGTCGCAAATCCGGTTCGAATGGTTCCGTGCGGCTACGAGAAATGTGACTATGTGCAGAGGGTCGTAGTATCTGCCGACTTCAAGACTCTCAAATTGCATTGGAACCAACACTTCTACGAGAATCCTTTCGACAGGGTTCGTTTTTTGGCACAGAAGGAGAAAGAACTTTTGGAGTTGAATGAAAAGTTGCAACATGAAGACCCAGAGACTCAAAGGAACATTCAAGCCTTCGATGCCGAACACTTGCCTGCTCCCGTATCGGATACTTCAGATGCGTCGGTTTTGAATGTGCACCGGCAAGTCAGTAATCAAAAGTTGCTGGTGAAAATTCAGAAGGCAGGAGGTCTTCCAAGTGAAGCGACTCGGTTTCAGAAGATCATTTGTCGGATTCGGAAATTCTTTGGTTCCTTTAGTCTTGGTTCTGGGAACGACGTGATAGTGGAAAGGAGTTATGACTGATGTCTTGGGGATCGATAAAACATCCCTCCGGCAAGACCGCTCGTTTTCGGAGAACAAAGCCTTCAGAAACGGAAGAGATCGAAGAGAATGTAATTTGCTCCCGTTGCAAGAACTCATTCGACAAGTCGAGGACGGTAGAAGAGGATGGTTTCATACTCTGCAACCTTTGTGCTGGTGAATTCAACGAGAAAGAGGCTCAGATGCAGGGAACTGTTAGCGTGAATGCTGATGTCGCTGTCGGGGTCAATACAAAACATACGATCAAGCCAGGTGAATCTTCGTGTGCAGGGTGTGGGGCACAAAACAGGAATCTTTGTCCCCATTGTATGCGATGCTGGAATTGTCGTGATTCCGATTGCCCGAGGAAGAAATAATGATGAAGGCTTACTACGAGAAGAATCGTGAAAAGATTCTTGCTCAACAAAAGGCTTACCGTCAGAAGAATCAAGAAAAAATTCGTGCTCAATTGAAGGCATACAGAGAGAAGAATCGTGAAAAGATTGCTGGTAAAAAGCAAGCATACTATTGGAAGAATCGGGAACACCAATTAGTTAAATCAGCGACGTGGAGAAAGAAGAATTTAGAAAAACGTCGTGCTTATTTGCGGTCTTGGAAGGTGAAGAACTATGAAAGGATTTGTGCTATTCAAAATGCTTGGCAAGCAAATAATCGTGTAAGAGGTCGTGCTTCTCGAAAACGTTGGAGACAGAAGAATCCAGAACAAATACGTCTTGGAAAGCGCATCCATCGAGAGAAGATTGAGAACATCTGTCCAATCAGTATCATTCTGAATGAAAGATTTGAAGGCTCCGAGCTTCACCATACTGGAGTTCTCGAACCGGAGACTGGAAAATTTTATGGTGTGTATATTCCTTCCTCTATGAATCGTGGACACTGTGCTCAAGTCGGGAAGGAGCGAAACTTAGATCGTGTAAACTACAGTGCTATCGAATTTCTCGTTCGGGAGTTGGATTAATTTTGAAATCAGACGCTGATTCTGCTCTGCTTGCGATACTCGAACATTTACGCAATAACGATGAAGACTGTCATCCAAGAAAGAAGATTAGTCGAACACTTACGGATGCGCAAGTCAAAAAATACAGGGCTATGATTCGCAAGAATAAAGACGAGTCTCTCTTTCCTGTAGATCGATTTTACGTCAGAACAGATAGAAGGACGGGTAAGCACTATCTGATTCGTTCGCGTCGCATCGGTAGTTTCCGCGGAAGGAAAAAATCTCTGGTTCCGGCAGGGTCTATCATATGATCGATGCAAATGATTTTGTCCCATCGATTTCTATGATCTACGACAACTACCCCTTAATGATTGAAATTTTCCCTTTTGAATTTCCCAATCGAATGTGTTACAATCTGATTAATTGCTTGGAGTGTATCGGGTGTCTACTAAAAATTAGTCTCCAAGACTTGATGGAATCTTTGCAGGAATGATTCCGAAGAAAGAAGACTTAGAATTCTTCGAGTATGAAATCCAGGGATTTGTTGAATCGCTCGAAGGAGGGACTCTTGCTTTTCCAGATTGGGCACTGAACGAATCAGCAATCCACTGGCGAAGAATTGAGAATCGACAAAGGATGTTTATGGGAGTTGTCTCGGTCTACTTTCTAAGTTTGATTTTCTTGATCTTGTTCCTTATTCGTAAATGACCCGTAGACTCGAACCCAACCCCAATCGTGGAATGTCGCGACGTAAACGCAAGCCGAACAGGTTGAAGGGGTTAGTCTACAACTAAGGATTGAATGAGCTTGCTCGGAAGATCGCTCAATCGCTTGCTGATCCTGGAATGTATCCTGACCCGAAAACAGGACAGACCCTCAAAGTTTGCAGGTTTGTGGGTTGTAGTTTCAAAACACTCTACAAAGAAGACTTCGAGGCTCATCTGCTTGAACACGTTTCGAAGAAACCTCTCAAGTGTCGGCTTGCAGAGTTCGGTTGCACTTTTGAATCCGACAACGAGAACGAAATGAGACTTCACTTCCGAAAACATTACGGTAGGAATGGCATTGTGGGAAAGAATGCAACCTACTGACGATTTCTTGTGTAGATACTGCAATGAGAACTTCGAGGCTCAGATCGATTACTTGACGCATTTGCTTGAGCGACACAGTTCTGAAGAGGTTGAGTCTTGAGAAAGATTTGATTTGTTTACGTTGTGGAATAGAACTTCTTGAGGAAGCTCGACACTATCGTTGGTGTAAAGGCAAGAAAACTTGTTGTGCACACGGTATCGAAGACGGGAAAGATTGTAATCGTTGTGAAGAGGGAATTTCAGAGAATGAGGTGTAAAGATTGCGGAACTGAGTGTTCTTGGATTATTTGCGGAGACTGCTTTCTTGCTCGGGAGAGAGCACTCGACGGAGATCAACACCGAGGAGGAAGACTTCAGAGTCATACTCGGGTCGAGCGAAAGGCTTCTTCATCCTCCAATTAGTTCCTCGGGTATGACAACTCTCAGATCAATTCCGTTCATCCTCACAATCTGTAAACTGTGCACTTGGTCCGGACCACAAGTTGCAGGTTCAGAGAAAGTTGGGTCGAGGTGTTTCGTATAGCAAATTTCAGAAGTAAGCGGGATGGGCGTGTCTACCCAATCCGTGTCTCTGGAGCATTGAAGACTTTACTGGATCAAGACCGTAAAGTTTCAGGTGTTCTTGAGGACGTTGTTGGTGATGCTACTGCTCGCAGGCGTCGTCATCAGAGGGGAATCAGAACTGTTCCAAGAACTGCACAAAGGAACGGCAGGAAAGTCAGGAATCGTAAGGGGTTCTCTCCAGTCCCAGGCGACAAAAGAGCCATCGACTATTAGACTCAGTGGACGAACGATGTGAATCCCCGTAAATTTCCAATTGTCGAGTCGTTTTCCGTCTCGAACTTCCGAACCGTAAAAAGCAGAAGAGGTGAAACAATGAAAATTCGAACACATAACCGTGGAAAGTTGAAGGGTCGTAAGTATCCAATCAGAGACAACTACTCGCTTGGAGAAGCGCAAAATGCTTTCGCCAGAGAGTTTACTCGAACCCAGGATGCTTTCGCTTCAACGTTTACGAATGCCCAGAACGCATTAGCCAAGAAACTGATTGCTGATCGTGAGGCTCTGGCTAAGACGATCATCCAAGCCCGTGAGGCTCTGGCAGGTGAGCAGGCTCGTGAAAGAAAGGCTCTGAAGAAGGAGCAAGCAGGGAAGCCAGAGAATGGTAAGTCTGAAGCTCGCAAAGCTTTAGGACTGAAACATTTGGAGGCTCGTAAGGCTCTTTCAAAGAAACACGGACAAGCCCGTTCTGCTCTTGCAATGAAGGGTAGTGAGCAGAAGAAGGCTTTGAGAAGGAAATACGGTCGGAACCACAACAACTAAAACCACTCTGAAGAGAGTTCAAGAGTTCAAAACTCGAAACACGGATTTCTTGGACCGTGTAAGTGGTTGAAGGCAGGTGATTGATTGGTAAGAATTAGAACTAAGAACTCTCGGAAGTATCCGATTGATACAACTGTCTCTGACCCTCAGGTCGTGCAAGTCGGTGGTCGTGGAATCTCCCTTCCAGGGTACGTTCACGGTCTTGGATTTGGTAGCACTTTGCATCCATACAAGATCGTCGCCCGTCTCAAAGACGGCAGACGTTTCGAGTTGAAGGTGAACGCTTTGAACAGGCAAGAAGCGATTGCTCAAGTGAACAACAAGTTCCCTCTGGCTACGATTCAGAAAGTCTCCCGCGCTGACAAGATCAGGACCGTTGAAAGGTTCTTGGATACGGCAGAGAGATACTTCGAATCGTAAGTAGGAAGGACTTGAAAAGTAGTTCGCTCGCGACGTGCTACTTCTTCCAAGAATCTTTCTTCAAACTTCCCGCACTTTCTTGCGGTCAACTCTGACTTGATTCAGGGCAAATCAGTTGCGAGGGTTAGGGGAACACTTCAAAATCAGATTCGTAACCAAAGGGTTTACTCTCCTTCATCTACGTTAACGGTTTTGACGATCTGAGTCCTTCCGCAACTCGGACAAACGTAGCCTACTCCTTCAAGCTCGTGTTCCTTCCAATTGTGCTTCCAGTATGCCTTGTTGACATCCGCGAGGTGAGGAATGTGAACTCCAGTTACTTTGACTGCTACGAGTCCTACCATATCCCGTTCACAGATCGGATTTCGACATCGCAAAACTGAATCAGATTATCGAGACGGCTACAACTGTAATGAGTAATAGGTGGTTGAAGATGTGGGTGGGTTGTTTCTTGTTTCTCCAACGTCGCTCATTTGATCCTACTTCGATCATTTCTGTTCGGACTTGATGCTCTTGCGACGCATACTGGAAATTTCTGACACTCGACCTCTTCGAATTTTGAGGATGCGTCTTATTCCGTGAGTTGACAGGTCCATCTCGACAGCTTTCAGAACGATTAGTTCTTCGAGGAGAAACTCGATCCTATCAAGTTTCGCGAGTATTGCCTTTTGGTCGTCCGGTGAAGAAGCCAATTACCGAGCCTTTTGTTTCTGTGGCTTAAGATAACGAACGATCTCGTTGACTCGTTTGATATCGCAACCGACGATATCCCGAATCTTAGCCTGCGGTACTCCTGCAACCCCAAGTTGTGTTATGAGAATGTCCCTCAGAACTTCGGCATTCTCTCTTAGTGAAGAAACGGTCTTGGTCTTGTTCTTGGACATCTCTCGCTAATCCCTCGTCGCTTGATTAAAAGTAGGTCTAACTCTTAAATTTGTAGAGGGATTCACAAAAGTCGGTTATGCCAAAGAGCGAGCAAGAGCAAATACTTTCCAGACTGACGACGATATCCAAACTGCAAACCAGGTACCGTAGCAACAACCCTGTTCAACGTTCGGAAGAAAGGTAAGGTGAAGGGCACTCCGACAAGAGAGGGAAGAAAGTGAGTGAGACCTGCGCGCGAGTCTCTTCTTCCGACAACACCTGTTGACACTCCGATTGTAGTATTCATCAGTTCGAATCAAAAAGAGTTTGAGGAGCTTCGGAACTCATTGAAAGAGGCAATCGACCGGCAAGACTTGTTCCGCAAGACGTTGATGAAAGCTGAGCTTGTAGAGAAAAGAAGCGGGACGACGGTTAGCGGGGATATGGATCAAGCATTAGCCAACAGCAACATCTACCTCGGAATATTCGGAAAGGTGTACTCGAAGATTGCAGTACGCGAATACGAAATCGCAAGGCGATTAGGACTAACGATAATAGTGTTTGAAATTGTAAGTCGTGTAAGCTCAAGCTCGAATGTTGATCCAAGAGTGAATGTGTTTCTGGATCGAGTCAAGAAAGTCGATGGGGTGAAAGTAATGACATTGATTGCTAAGACATCCAGTCCGAGGGAAGTTCTGGGAACGATAACTCAACGACTCAGCAACATCATTGCGGAAATCGTCAACCAAAATCTCAGGATTCGGAAAGTTCTGAACCCTTCATGAGTCTTCGAAGAAAGCCCAATCGGTAGCGACCGATACTCTTCCATCGAGAAATGCACTTCTTTTTCGTTCATTTGTGTTCAAGTGTTTAGGAATCGACACCAGCACTTCGACGGATCATATTCGGGAATGGGTCGAAGCCTTCCTTCTACAAATATTCCTATGGGCTTGTCCCTTGAAGAGCCTTCGTTCCCTGGGACATGTCCAAGATGCGGAGGGAGTTTGATGCGAGAGCGAATACGAAGACGTTCTTGTATGAGCAGGTTGCTGATTTCGGCTTTGAGTTCTTTGATTATTTCAGGTGGAACTTCGCCAGAGAGCCAATTGTTGAAGATTGTCTCCCGATCTGAGTCTGTGAGCATTCCGCGTTTGTGGGACATTAGCTCATTCAATCGTGTGATCTCGAAGTGGTGATATTCACAAAGAGGAACGCGGTCCTCAATGCCCTGGGGATAAACAACATGGTGTTTCTGAATATGTAGTGGATAGTCGCACTTCGGGAAGCCACATTTCAAGCGTTCCCAAACGGTCATCCGTCTTTGTCACTCGGAGCTTGTACTCTTGTCAGCGATTAGAGGTTACAATAGAAGTTTTGGCTTCTTTCTAAGTTCTCGTTCAAAGCGTTGCCATACCAGAAAACTTCGAGACTGCCAACCGTTGCTCTAACTGTCGTGCAAGCCTGTAGGGATACTTGACCGAAAACTCTTCTGACGTTGACTTTCCGACACCAAATGAACCAGTCTACGGCTTCGTCTGTCAGTTTTGTGGTAAGCTGAATCGCAACCCTCGACCTCAGGTTTTAGACGGCATCATGATTAACGATGTAATCCAACAAGTGCTCAAGAACAGCCGTGGCAAGATTCGTGCGAACGTCCAACACCAAGTCTTCGGAGAAAGCATTCCGTATCGTGCAGAGGACTTTCGCGTCATACAGGGAGGTCCAATCGACGCTCTTTTCTTCGAAGGCTTGTTCGAGAAAAGAAAACAGATCAACGTGATTCTCGCAGACAGGAAGACAGGATTTAGCAACGTGAACTCTCCGCAAAGGAAAGTCGCTGAAGCGATTGAAGCTCACTGCTTGGGAGCGAAAGACAGAGTGAGATTCGAGCTATTCGGTGACCATCAACCGAAGGGATAATTGAACTTCTCGATGGTTATCTACTTTTCAGGTCTCTGGTGTCGATCATTTCTTTCCCTGAAGGCGAATTAGTTGTTGTAATGCCTCCCGCACAAAAGTAACAGTTGCCCTTCTCACGATTGATCGCATTCTCAACAACCAACTGTCCGCACTTGGGACATCTTTCGCGGTTCACCATTTGGTCGTCTCTAAAATTTGTGATTCAGTAGTAAATCCTTAAAGGTGTTCTTCGAAGCGCGAATCGTGGCTATCGGTCAGCAATCCTTTGCTCTGCGGCAAAAATGGGGAGATTGGGCAGAAGATACGGTCCTCGGTTACTTCAAGTCTCATTCTGAAAGCGGGATTCTTGCTCTTCCCTACGGTGAACGATACAGTGGTCCGAGACGAAAGGTCGAGACAGACGCGGTTTTCCGTCCCGATCTTCTACTCGTCAAGAGTGACAGTGTAGCCTCGCTCCTTGGTCGAGGGATAGACCTCAACACTCTGAGTCTACGTGATCTATCCGACAAAGATGAGAGACTTGGAACAATAATTCAACACGCTCTCGTTGCAATGGAAATCAAGATCAGTTTTCGATACTACGCGAAGGGACACGTGAACTTCATCATTGATGAGGTTAGGAAGAAGCGATACGAAACTTGGCTCTCAAGAGTCAGAGAAATTGGTGATGTGATTGCTTGGTTCACTCTCGACAAAGCGTTCATGACTTCAATGGATCGAGTTCTCTCTGAAGGCACAGAAGAGGAGAGAACCTACGAATCGCGAGGCATGACCGCTCGAAAGAAAATGACTTGGAACTTTCCTGTCGAGAAAGCCGAACGATTTGCAGACGTGGGAGGAGTGGAGCTAAACCGAACAATCCGAGCGTCTTTAGATCGGAGCACTTCAGGCTCAATCGCGTGGATTCTCGACTACGAGCCAGGCGTGTTAGAGAACGTGAACCTGCCTGGTTTGTTGAAGTTAGCGGAGCAGGTCAGGCGTTCTTCTGCAAAATGAGGATTCGTTCTGTTCTAAACAGACCAAAGCGACCTGCCGCGATCTTGGGGAGGTTACGGACGAGTGTAAGACCTGCCGTCTCTGCAAATCCAATTGCACGCGCGATTGTTGGGAGCGTTTGCTTCTCGAATCGCGTATCACCGATCAGTACTACGCAGTAGCCTCCTTTCTTGAGGACTCGTTGCATTTCTCGGATTGATTGCTCCAAGTCAGCGTAGTAATTCGTTATTCTGTCGCGTCCTCTTCCTCGAAGTCCGATTGTTTGCTCGTAAATTTCTTTGGTCGAGTATCCCATGAGTCGCAACTGATCTGTGTTCCTAACGACGTAATCGATTGCGATTGCATAGGGAGGAGAAGTGATGATGTGGTCCACTGATTCATCTTGGAGATCAAGATGTCTTGAATCCCCGAGTTGTATCTGGGTCGAACCAAGAGTCAAATCGAGCTTTTCTATCGTCGCAAGTGATCGTTCGACGGTTTGGAGGTAGAACCAGAGCATTTTTTTCCAAACTTCAGGAAACTTCCTCTTTGGTAGACGGGAGATGGAGAGAGTTTCGAAATAGAGAAGCTGGAAGAAATTTCTGACACGTTCGTCCTGAATCTGGTCTGTGAACGGTGATTCGCTGACATGCGAAGAGAGTTCCAACTTCAAGGTCGGGACTTCGGTCTTGAGAACAGCTTTCCCCACGGAAAAGTCAAGCACGCTACACTTCACTTTCGACGCTAAGACTCCAATCGGAAGGCAATCGACTCCTATCGAATCAATTCCCATGAGCTGAGCCTCGACGTTCAGCGTACCCGACCCTGTCATTGGATCAAGAATAACTTCTCCTTTCTGTGCGTTGATGATGTTCAGAAGAGCACGAATCATCTGAGGATGGAACTTACCTTTGTAGGGGTAAATCCAATGAGTCATGTACGCCTTAGCGTGATTTCCTGCTACTGCTCCCTGAACTTCAGTCAAGGATTTCTGATGAGTATATTCTGAACCAACTTTCTCGAAATAAGCAAGTCGCTTGACAAGTGCAGGAATTAGCGAAGAGTCGAGGGTTGTTTCAATAACTCCGTCAGGTAGCCCAGAATGTAGATTCGGTTGTCCTGTTAGTGCAGAGAGTTCCATTCCAGCAAGCGCAAACTCGTAGGAGTAGACGGTATCCTCAAACATTCGGAGCGCAAGAGCGTTGGTTGCCTTTCGTACCAAAGTTGGTGTGGTGAGAGTCACTTGCTCCGATCACTCTCTCCGCAACACTCTGTCAAGTCTTAAACTCTCTGTCAATTATGCGCTATCTGTCTGATAAGAATACCTGGTAAACTGGTTCGTTGGTCATACGGGATTCTGAATTCTCTGGCTCTATCAGTTACGGGCATCTGTACACTTGTAAGTCATTATGGACTCGTGAAGTGAGAAAGTTGGTTCCGGTTTCGTGCTACAGGGGAAGCGAATTGAACGCGAAAAGTCGAACTGATTAGTTTCGCTCAACTAAGAGCAGATACTCGGATTGATGGAGTTGTACTTTTGTTCAAGAACGTTTTATGGAACCTCGAATGATTCCTGACTTAGCATGACCGATTTCTCCGACCCATCATTCTATCTTCCCCTCATTGTTGGAATTGTTGCGGTCCTGATTGCTGGTTATGCGCTCTGGAGACAAAAACAGGATAGAAGCGTGGCTAAAGCAACCTTCAACTTACTCAGAACAATGAGGAAAGAACTCCAAAATGCTCCTACAACCCAACCAGTGATAACGCCGACACCAAAACAGGATATCGTCTCTCAAGCAGAACTTCGTAGACGCGACGCTTTGGAATGGAAGAAACTCAAAGACGTTGCGAAAGCTCTCGGTTGGGTCTGGGATCGTATGAACGAGGATGATGAAGGGGAATAACGTTACCTGACTTCGTAAACATTGGCGAAGTCTTCTGCTTCTGCTTCTGACTTCTCGCGATACTCTTCCGTATACTCTTCGGCAGTCATAGGTCCATGAGTCAGAAACTCAAGATAATGATAGAACTCGTGAGCGGTTACATGTACTGGTTTCGGTTCTTCATAGGTGACCAAAGCCGTTACTCTTCGTTGTCGTAGTATGAGAGAAGCGTGGTCCTGTCCGAGTTCGGGAAAGATGGGAAACAAGAAGATTGGATTTCCATTTTCCTCGCGAAATTTGCCCCCCTGCGTCTTGAAGGAATTATGTCCTGTCTCAGTCGCGAAGACGCTTCCATCGTGCACGAACTCAAGCGGAATCTCGGGAACCTGGAACTCTTCTATCAGATCGTGATATGTCCGCAAGATTATCGAACGCCACTTCTTCCCATTCAAGCGTGATTACAGGGTGTTCTTGACAACGATTGAACTAAGAGTCTTCTTCCTTCTCGCTC
>WNFW01002724.1_pt1 | contig 15914 bp, 10 predicted proteins | sample 5400131 | NCBI WGS metagenome assembly WNFW01 (sample SAMN13153362, study PRJNA577476) | soil metagenome | isolation source: 20 cm soil or saprolite under grassland replicate 1 | place: USA:California | collected 2016-06-15 | reverse complement strand
TCGCCGCGGACGAAATCAATTCGATGCGCCCGCGATCCTCGAATCCGCGCAGCGCGCCGATCAGGTCGCCGTCCAATGAGCGGAACAACGTCAGCAGCCGCGTCAGGCGGTCGTGCCAGAACCTGGCGATCGGGACGAGCGCTGCGTCGCCCGACGCCGCCAGGTGCGCGGGCGCGCCGGCCGCGCCCTCGAGGCGGCGCGCCATGTAGGCTTCGAACTCACTGACGAACGACGGATGGGCGAGCTGGTTGGCGAGCACCGGCGTGATGCCGAGCGTGATAGGCGAGGCGACCTTGTCGCGCTCGAGCCCCTGCAGCGCCTCGATCAGCGGCAGATAGCTGTCGAACGCGGCCTCGCACAACCAGACACTGCCGTGCGGCCAACGGCCGTGATGCAGGACGTACGGCAGATGACCGTGGAGTGTCAGGACGAAATCCATGGACGGCCTAGCGACGGGCGTTGACGCCTCGTCCCTTGCTGGTCGCGGACCGTTTCCGGGGCGCGCGCCCGCCCTTGTCGGTCGCGGACGTGTCGGGAATGGCGCGAGCAGCGGCGGCGCGGCGATAGACCGCCGCGTACGCTTCCGCCGGTTGCCGCCAGGAGAAGTCCTTCCGCATCGCTCCGCGCGCCAGCTCGGTGAACCACGCGCGGTCCTGATAGAGCGTCACGGCGCGTTGCACGGCGTGATCGAAGGCCTCAGGGCTGTAGGCATCGTACAGGATTCCCGTCACGCCGTCGTCGATCGTATCGGCGAGCCCGCCGACCCGGCGCGCCACGGGCAGCGCGCCGTAGAGCTGCGCGCGCATCTGCGTCAGGCCGCACGGCTCATACAGCGAGGGCATCACCAGGAAATCGGCGCCGGCGAGCAAATGATGTTCGAGCGCGTCGGTGAACGCGGTGTTCACGGCCACCCGCGTCGGGAAGCGGGTCGCCAGCTCGCGCAGCGCGTTCTCGAACTGCGCCTCGCCGGCGCCCAGGAAAATGAATTGCGCATCGAGCAGCCGCAGCGAGTGCGACGCGACGATCTGATCGAGGCCCTTTTGGGCGACCAGGCGCGCGCTCATCCCGAACAGCGGCACGTCGGCGCGCCGCGGCAGGCCCCACGCCTCCTGGAGGGTGGCCTTGCAACGTGCTTTCCCCGACATGTCATCGGCAGTGAACCGCGCCGGGATGTCGGGGTCGGTCGCCGGGTTCCACTTGTCGACGTCGATGCCGTTGCGGATGCCCACCAACCGATCGCCCAGTTGCCGGAAACTATGCTGCAGGCCGAAGCCACCGACGTCCGTGAGCAGCTCGAAGGCGTGCGTCGGACTCACCGTCGTCACCATGTCGGCGTAGTGCAGCCCACCCTTCAGGTAGTTGAGCCGGCCGTACCACTCCATGAACTCCGGGGACCACATGTCGTCGGGCAGGTGGATCTGCTTCAGCACCTCATATGGGTAGACGCCCTGGAATCCGCCGTTATGCACCGTCAAGACGCAGGGCAGGCGCTGCAGATCCGGCTCGTCACGGTACACGCGCCGCAAGAACACCGGCACGAGTGCCGCATGCCAATCGTGCGCGTGCAGAATCAGGTTGCCTTCGCCGATCCGCCGCGCGATCTCGATGGCCGCGGAAGCGAACAACGCGAAGCGCTGCGGGTTGTCCGGATAGTCGCCGGTCGCATCGCCGTAGAGACCGGGCCGGTCGAATGACGGGTTGTGCTCGAGGAACATCGTCTTCGGATAGTCGTCACCCACCTGGTGCCAGCAACGCACTGCCTCGCGCCGGCCGCTGCTCTCGACGGTGAAGGCCTCACCGAACGGCTCGAGCTTGCCGGCGTGGGACCGCGCTTCGCGATACAGTGGCAGGACGACGTGGCTCTCCGTTCCGCTGCCCGCCTGATAGTCGGCGAGGCCCGCGACCGCCTGGCCGAGGCCGCCCGTGCGGGCGTACGGCCACAATTCGGCGGTGAGGTGGAGAACCCGGGTCTTCAACGCATCCTCGTTTGCTACAGTGGTGGATCGCCGGGACTCGCTTCGCCGGCCGCAGCGGGAACGTAGTACCGTGTGACGTATGCCTGAAGCATCTGGCGCGTGGTGAAGCGTTCCACCGCGACCGCCAGCGCCCCTTTCATCATATGTACCCACTCCACGGAGTGCTGGCCAGGGAGTCGATCGTAGTACATCGGCACTACTTTGTCTTCGAGCAGGCCAAACAGATGCTCCATGTCCTGTTGGTCCTGGTCCCCTTCCCCCGACGCGAGCGGTATCGCCCATCCGTTCTCGGCCGTGGATCCTTCGGCCCACCAGCCATCCAGCGTTCCCAGCTGCGGCACCCCGTTCAGCGCCGCCTTCATGCCGCTCGTGCCGCAGGCCTCGAGCGGCACCCGTGGCAGATTGAGCCACAGGTCGACGCCGGCGACCAGGCGATGCGCCAGGTGGAGCTCGTAATCCTCGAGGAAGGCGATCCTGCCCTCGAAGCTGGGATCCCGCGCGGCCATGAACACCTGCTGGAGCACGCGCTTGCCCGGGTCGTCGGCTGGATGCGCCTTGCCCGCGAAGATGATCTGGACGGGACGGCGCGGGTCGGTCAACAAGCGCCGCAGCCGTTCCCGATCGCGGAGGAGCAGGTCGGCGCGCTTGTAGGTCGCGAACCGCCGGGCGAAACCGATCGTGAGGACGGCGGGTGAAAGGAGCGCGCCGGATGCGGCCAATTGCGCCGGATCCTTCCATTTGTCGCGCCAGCGATGTCGGGCCTCCTCCCGGATGTAGTGAAAGAGCAGTTGGCGGAGGCTGTCGTGGACGGCCCACAGCCGGTCATCATCGACCGCGCGGATAGCGGCGGCGACGGCCGCCGGTTCAGCCTCAAGTTCCCAGTCGGACCCGAGGGACTTGGCCAGGAGATCCCGAATCGGCCGCGCCATCCACGTGCTGAGGTGCACGCCATTGGTCACGTGGTCGATGGGAACTTCAGCGGCAGGCTTGTTGCGCCACATCCAGCGCCAGATGCGGCGTGACTCTTCGCGGTGTCGAGCGGACACGGCGTTCACGCGGCCGCCCAGTCGCAGTGAGAGCACCGTCATTTCGAAGCGCCCATCATCCGCGCCTGGTTTTCCGAGCGCCATGAATTGGTCGCGGGTGAGACCCATCGTGTTCCAGAATGGCCCGGTTACTTGGTCGATCTGCTCGGTGGTAAAGACGTCGTGCCCCGCGGCCACCGGCGTGTGCGTCGTGAACAGGCTCGTCGCGCGGATCTGCGCTTCCGCCTGTGCCGCGTTGAGACCCGTTCCGGTCAGCTCGCGCATGCGCTCGATGAACATGAAGGCCGCGTGCCCCTCGTTCGCATGCCAGACGTCCGGCTGAATGCCGAGGGCACGCAAGAGGCGGACGCCGCCGACCCCGAGCACCCATTCCTGCCGCAGCCGCCATTCCGGCGCGCTCGTGTACAGGCGCGCCGTCAACTGGCGGTCGCCTGGATCATTGGATTCGAGGTCGGTGTCGAGCAGGTAAACGGGAATCCGCCCCACCATGACGCGCCACGCGCCGACCCGGACCTCGCGACCGGAGATGGTGACCGCGACCACGCACGGCTTCCCGTCAGAGCCGTTGACCCGAACGACGGGGTTCACCGTGGGATCGACGGGATCATCGGTATCGCGCTGCCATCCATCGAGGCCGATCTGTTGATCGAAATAGCCGCCGTGATAGTAGAGGCCGACCCCAATCAGCGGGACGCCCAGATCGGATGCTTCCTTGCAATGGTCGCCCGCGAGCACGCCGAGGCCACCGGAATAGATCGGGAGTGAGCGGTGCAGGGCGAATTCCGCGGAGAAGTACGCAATCGACCGGTTGAGCAGGTCGGGGTATCGGCGTGCAAACCAGGTGCCGTTCTTCTGGGTCAGCAGCTCGAACCGCCGCACCACGCGATCGTAGCGCTCGAGGGATATCGGGTCCTGCGCGCTTTCCTCGAGACGCTCCGGGGAGACCTGCCGCAGGAATTGCACGGCGTTGTGCCGTGTGCCTTCCCACAAGCGGCGGTCGATGCGGTGAAACAGCTCACGCGCGTCGAGCTGCCAGCTCCACCACAGGTTCTGAGAGATGTCCGCCAGCCGCTGGATGCGTGGCGGCAGGTGATTGGGCGGTGCGGGGACGGGTGCTGCTGCGGAAGGCGCGGCAGGCGCCTCAGGTCCGGAGGGTGTCATCGGTGAGACATATCTAACGTGGGAGATTGTAAGGCTCCAGTCAGAGCCGCAACCTTTCCCCGTCCTGCCGCGTCCAAGGTGGTATCCTAGCCCAAGTGACTGCCATGTCGCGAACCACCGTCTATCTCGCTGTGCTGTGCGTGGCGGTCCCTCCTTCCTTAATAGCGCAGAACATCCATCCGACCCCCGCACCGGACGCGCGCGCGGTCCCACTGCGCGAGGAGATCCACCTCGACGGCAAGCTCGATGAGACGGTCTGGCATACGGCCCCGCCGGCCGCCGATTTCCGCCAGAATCAGCCGCACGAAGGGCAGCCCGCCACCCAGCGCACCGAGGTCCGGTTCGCATTCGATGACGCCGCGATTTATGTGGGCGCGCGGATGTTCGACGACTCCGGTGCGGGCGGCGTGCGGACGCGCCTCGTCCGGCGCGACGCCGACATGAACTCCGATTATCTCGAGGTCATCTTCGACACCTATCACGACCACATCGGCCGTCTCTTCTTCCAGGTGAATCCGTCGGGCGTGAAACAGGACGCCAACGGGCTCGGCGGTGGCGGCGATCCGTCCTGGGATCCGGTGTGGGAGGTTCAGACGCGCATCGACTCGGTCGGCTGGACCGCGGAGATGCGGATTCCATTTTCACAGTTGCGCTATCCGTCCACGTCCGACGAGCAGACGTGGGGCCTCCAGATTTGGCGGCAAGAGAATCGCCTGAACGAGCTGTCGCAGTGGTCGTGGTGGGGGCTGCAAGAGACGGGTGGGCCCCCGCGCTTCGGACACTTGCATGGCCTGGTGATTCGGCATGCGCCGGGCCGCGCCGAGGTCGCACCCTACGTCGTTGGCCGCTCCGCGAACGTTCCCGGCGACCGGACCGATCCCTTCTTCGATCCGCACGCGCTCGATGGCCGAGTCGGCGGCGACGCCACGCTGCGCGTGACGTCCAACCTGACGCTCAACGCCACCGTCAATCCGGATTTCGGGCAGGTCGAAGTCGATCCCGCCGTCGTCAATCTCTCGGCGTTCGAGACATTCTTCGACGAGAAGCGGCCCTTCTTCGTCGAGGGTGCGGGGTACTTCGGTCTCGGCGGGATAAACTGCTTCTTCTGCTCCAACGTGTCGAGCCTGACGATGCTCGCCACCCGGCGCATCGGCCGGCCGCCGCAGATCTCGCCCTATCGCGATGGACTGAGCGTGCCGGTCGGCTACGCCGACGTGCCGGAGAATTCGACCATTCTGGGTGCAGCGAAACTGACCGGACGCACGCCCTCGGGCTGGTCCATCGGGGCGCTAGACGCGGTGACGCGGCGCGAAACGGCACGTGTGGTGTTCTCGGACTCCGCGGGGACCCGCGGACGCTTCGGTGTCGAACCGGCCACGAACTATTTCGCGACGCGTGTGGCCAAGGACCTGAACGGCGGGGCCACGCAGATCAAGGCCATGGCGACCTCCGTCTATCGTGATCTTGGCGATCCCTACCTCGCCAGCCGGCTCACGCACCACGCCGAAGTGTTGGGGCTCTCGAGCGACAGCTGGTGGAGCAAACGCACCTACCGACTGATGGCGCAGCTGGCAGCCACGCACGTCGCCGGCGATACCGCTGCGATGCGGCGCGTGCGGTTCGGGTCCGCGCATTTTTTTCAGCGCCCGGACCGTTCCGATACAGCGGATGCGCGCGCGGCGCGGACCGGCATGGCAGGGCTCGGCGGCTACGCACGCCTGTCGAAGGAATCGGGTCATTGGCTCTGGGAAGTCTCGACCAACTTTCGTACGCCGGCCTACAACAACAACGATATCGCGTTCTTTTCCCGCGCCGACTACTGGTGGATGGAGGCCAATATCTTGCCGATCTGGACCAAGCCGACGAAATGGTACCGCCAGCTCCTGTTCATCGCGGGCGGCCAGCAGCAGTACAACTTCGACGGCGACCTGAACGACCGGCAGGGCGAGCTGTACGGCCAGATCCAGACGTTGAGCTACTGGAACGTAAGCGCGTTCTGGATCTTCCGGCCCAGCGTGTTCGACGATCGCTGGACGCGCGGTGGGCCGGTGGTGCGACGGCCCGGAATCAACGACTACTGGCTGAATGTCAACACCGACTCACGCAAGAAGGTAGTCGGCCAGTTCAACGCGGAACGGGGCTGCAACCACGAGGGCGACTGCGACCACTCGTTCAACCTCTCCCTGGAGCTGCGCCCTCGGTCGAACGTCACTCTGACGCTCGGCCCCTCCATCGGGCATCGGGAGACGGGATTTCAGTACGTGGGCAGTTATGCCGATCCCACCGCGAATCTCTTCTCCGGCACCCGGTACGTGTTCGCGCATCTCACGCAGAATTCGGTGTCGATGGATACGCGCTTCAACGTGACGTTCTCGCCGACGTTGACCCTCGAGCTCTTCCTGCAGCCGCTCATCGCTTCGGGCGACTACAGCCATTACAACGTCTACGCCGCCCCACGCACGGCACGGCGGCTCGAATATGGTCGTGACTTCGGCACCGTTGTTGTGAAGCCGGCGGCGAACCCTTCGCGCGATGCGGCCACGATTCTCCTGGACGCCGATACCTTGGGCGGCGGGGCACCGACGGACACGCTGACCGACCCGACCTTCACGTTCCGCTCGCTGCGCGGCAACGCGGTGTTGCGCTGGGAGTACCGGCCCGGATCCACGCTGTTCGTGGTGTGGACACGCTCGAGTCAGATCCCCAATCTGCCGCGCGGCAACATCCAATTCGGCGATGACGCGAACGCGCTATTCCAGGGGCCATCGGAGAACATTTTCCTCATCAAGATGACGTACTGGCTGGGGTTCTAGTACCGGGCACGGATCGTGGAGCTCGGGACCGTACTGCAGTTTGGGAACCGGTTAGTGTTCTCATAGCAACCAGTTCTCAGAGGCTATCATGTCGATCCGTGCCGTTAAATCGATCTCTCAATCCGTGCCAACGCTCGAGGGCGCCGGTGTGAGGCTGCGTCGCGCATTCGGGTTTGGCAAGACCAGCGACTTCGATCCGTTCCTTCTCCTGGACGACTTCCGCAACGAGCATCCCGAGGACTACCTCCCGGGATTTCCGTGGCATCCGCATCGCGGCATCGAAACGATCACGTACGTGCTGAGCGGCAGCGTCACGCACGGCGACAGCCTGGGCAACAAGGGGACGATGGGCGCCGGCGACGTGCAATGGATGACCGCGGGGAGCGGCATTCTGCATCAGGAAATGCCCAAAGGCGACGAGCGCGGCCGGATGCACGGCTTTCAGCTGTGGGCCAATCTGCCGCGCACGCTGAAGATGACCGATCCCCGCTATCAGGACATTCACGCGCAGGAGATACCGGAAGTCGTCGACGATGACGGCACCCGCGTGCGCGTCGTCGCCGGCGATTTCTGGGGCAAGAAGGGGCCGGTCGAAGGGGTCGCCGCCGATCCGCGCTACCTGGACGTTTGGATTCCGCCGCGCGTCAGCAAGACGATTCCCGTGGAGTCATCGCGGCACGCCTTCGCGTACGTGTTCGAAGGCAGCGGCCACTTCCGTGACGCCTCGGCGGCGCAGGGCGTCCGCACCGACCGCGTCTCGCCGGGCGGGCGGGACGCCGGAAGCGAAAGCCCGCAGGAAACGGGCAACCGCTCGCTGGTCCTGTTCGATTCAGGCGACGAGATCACGGTGCAGGCGGGCGAGCAGGGCATGCGCTTCCTGCTGGTTTCCGGCCAGCCGTTGCAGGAACCGGTGGCGTGGCAGGGACCAATTGTGATGAATACCCAGGACGAGCTACAGCGCGCCTACGACGAGCTGCGGCGCGGCACGTTCATCAAGCGCAGCTAGGCGAGGTTCGGGAGGGCGGTTATCCTTCACGCCGCCCTATGTGGACCTTCCTCCGCCGCCGTACCCTCACGCAGTGGATTGTCGTCGCCATGGTCGCCGGCGTGGCGATCGGGATTCTGTTCCCGGCGTTCGCGGTGTCGCTGCGTCCCGTCTCCACCGTGTTCCTGCGCATGATCAAATCGATCATTGTGCCGCTGATCTTCGGCACGCTGGTCGTCGGGATCGCGGGGCACGGCGACGACATGAAGCGGGTCGGCCGCCTGGCGCTCAAGTCCATCGTCTATTTCGAAATCGTCACTACGCTTGCCCTGTTCATCGGACTGCTCGCGGTCAACGTCCTGAAGCCGGGCGTGGGCGTGTCCCTGGCTGCGGCGGCGGATGCCGATGCGGCCGCGGTCGGCAATCACGTGACGGTTGCCAGCGTCCTGGAGCACATCGTGCCGCAGAGCTTCTTCGAAGCGGCGGTGAGCAACGAGATGCTGCAGATCGTCTTCTGGTCCGTGCTGTTCGCCATCGGATTATCTCAGGTGCGCGGGCGCTCGAAGGAGACGATGCTGGGGTTTTGTGAGGCGGTGGCGGACGTGATGTTCAAGTTCACCGGTCTCGTCATGAAGTTCGCCCCGTTCGGCGTCGCGGCGGCGCTCGCGTTCACGGTCGGTCAGGCCGTGCTGCGCTACGGCGGCCCGGGGGGAGCCCTCAGAATCCTGCAGAGTCTCGGCTTGGTGGTCCTCACGCTCTACATCGCGCTGGTCGTGTTCGGCCTCGTGGTGCTGCTGCCGATTGCCCGGTTCGTGCGGGTCCCGCTCGGCCCGTTCGCCGCGGCGGTGAAAGAGCCCGCGCTCATTGCGTTCTCGACGGCGTCGTCCGAGGCGGCCTTACCGAAGGCGATGGAGCAAATGGAGGCGATCGGCGTGCCGCGCCGCATCGTCGCCTTCGTGATGCCAACCGGATACTCGTTCAATCTGGACGGCAGCACGCTGTATCTCTCGGTCGCGTCGATCTTCGCGGCGCAGGCCGCGGGTGTCTCGCTGACGCTCGGGCAGCAGCTGGTCATGATGCTGACGCTGATGCTGACGAGCAAAGGGGTCGCCGGCGTGCCACGGGCGGCCCTCGTGATTCTCACCGGCACGCTGGCGTCGTTTCATCTGCCGGTCGAAGCGGCGGTCGTGCTGCTCGGTGTCGACGTGCTGATGGACATGGCGCGCACCACCGTCAATTTGATCGGGAACTGCCTGGCGACGGTCGTGATGGCCCGCTGGGAGGGCGAATATGACGAGGCCAAGGCACAGCCGCGGGCCGTGATCGCCTAGAACTCGGCGCGCCACTCCACCCGGGCGCCGCGCGGATCGATCAGGAATAGCGGAGGGCCGAGGCCGAACACACGCCAGCGGCCCTCCATGACCTTCGCGGCAGTGATGCCGACCGCCGCGCCTGCCATGACGTCCGACAGCCAATGGCGGTGGTCGTTGAGGCGGGACCACGCCGTTCCCGTCGCACCGGCATACAGTGCGGCCGTGACCCAGCGGTTGTGGACTTCTTCTCCCAGTGAGGTGGCCAGCGCGAACGCCAGTGTGGAATGGCCGGACGGAAACGCGTCGTGCTGGGTGAACGGCTTGAAGACATACGGATCGGTCGTCTCCGAAGGCCGCAGCCGGCCCATGCCCCGCTTGAAGACGGCGGTCGTGACGCCGGCGACCACCACCGAGCTGAGCACACGCACGCCGCTGCGCCGCAGGCTTGGCCGGCCACTGATGACACCCGCCACGACGATCCCGCCGGCGACGCCGAAGACGACTTCGGGCTGGCCCCCATTGCGGAAGCCGCGGGCGACCGCATCGCTCTGCGACGAGCGCTGATCCTGGATCCAGCCGTCGACACCGCGGTCCGCGACGCTGGCCACGCCGATCACAGCCATGAGGGCGGCGGCTTCCCACCAGCGAACGTTGTGGCTGGCCGCCGGTTGGGTCTGGGCGGGCAATGGACGCGCGAACAGCACGCACGCGAGAGCGAGGCAGCAGGTCTTCACCGGGCGCTAAGATAGCACGGCGAACACTCCGATGACGGCGATCACGATGCCGATCGCGATCTTGGCGGCCGCGGCCGCGGCCCGGCCCACGACGGCACCCCACCCGGCGCGCGTTGCAACACCGGCATGCCGGGAGTAGGTGTACTCGAACAGCGCCGCGCCGATGAATGCGCCGACAAACGCACCGATGACGCTGCCGACGACGGCAACCGGCACACCGATCACCGCGCCGACCAATCCGCCGATCAGGGCGCCCCAGCCGGAGCGGGTGGATCCGCCATAGCGTTTGGCATAACGAAAGCCGATCCAGCTCTCGATGATTTCGCCGAGGAACGCGAGCGCCAGCACGATCGCGATCAGCGCGACGCTCACCGAACGAAAGCTCGTGAGCCAGCCATAGACGAGGATGCCGCCGACCATCACCCACAAGCCGGGCAAGCCGAGCGGAATCAGCAACAGCCCAATCAGCACGGTGGTGGCGAGGATCACAATCGCGAGCGCGTCCATGCTCCACCTACCGCCGACCGGTCTTGACGTTCCGTCTTTTGTGGTGCAGTAGTTGCGAGACCATGCCAGCGAAGGGGATCCGGACGCCCCAATCCGGTGAGTCGTTGATTCTCGTCGACGGTCGGCGATTTGTGCTCGCGACGGTCGAGAACGGCATTCGTGGCTGGTGGTTTACGGCACGCGCGGACGACGGGCTGAGCACGCTGCAGGGAAACACGCGCCTCGCGTGGGATTCGCAAACCACGGCATGGCGGCCGGATGGCGAGCCGCAACACAAACAGCTCGACTGAACCCCGCTACATTTAGCAGTCTCTATGGCCCCATCGCGGAATAGGGCCGCCGGGCGGGTGCCAAGCACTCCTACCGCGGCCTCCGATTCGCAACCCGAGCACGCCAGCACGGACGTCCTCTCGCAGTCCGCGCTGCCATTCCCGGTTGTCTGCATCGGCGCTTCCGCCGGCGGCCTGGAAGCCTTCACCCAGCTGCTCGGCGCCTTACCGACCGACACGGGAATGGCGTTCGTGCTCGTTTCCCATCTGTCTCCGTCGCATGCGAGCCACCTGGCGGAGATCCTGTCCCGCGCGACGCGCATGCCCGTCACCGAAGTGAAGGACGAGCCGACGGTTCAGCCGAATTGCGTGTATGTGATTCCGCCGGACTCCAACATGACCATCGTCCAGGGATCGCTCAAGCTGATCCCTCGTCACAAGGTCGAGGGGCGCCATCATCCGATCGACCTGTTTCTCGAGTCGTTGGCGCTGGACCAGAAACACAAGTCGATCGCCGTCATTCTGTCGGGTACCGGCAGCGACGGCACGCTGGGGATGGATGAGATCAAGGCGGCGGGCGGTATCACGTTCGCGCAGGACGAATCGGCCGCCTATGAGGGCATGCCCCGCAGCGCCATGATGGCGGGCACCGTGGATTTCCGGCTGTCCCCCGCGGATATCGCCCGCGAGCTCGGCAACATTGCCCGCCACTCCTATGTCGGTACCGATGGACCGCCGGAGCGCATCGTCGACGGCGCGCAAACCGCACAGATCCTGCGGCTGTTGCATCACGACTCGGGTGTCGACTTCACCAATTACAAGGCCGCGACGCTGCGTCGCCGGATCGCACGACGCATGGCCCTGCACAAGGTCGAGACGCTCGACGAGTATGCCGAATACCTGCGGGACCATCCGGTCGAGCTTGAGTCGTTGTTTCAGGACATTCTCATCAATGTCACGTCGTTCTTCCGCGATCCGGAGACGTTCGAGCTCCTCAAAGCCCGCGTCTTTCCGCGCATTGTCAACGAACACGGCTCCTCGGACGCCATCCGGATGTGGGTCGTGGGCTGTTCGACGGGCGAGGAGGCGTATTCGCTCGCCATCGTCTTCTCGGAGTTCATGGAGCGGGAAGGCAGGACCTGGCCGGTGCAGATCTTTGCGACCGATCTGAACGGGCCCGGGATCGAGCGGGCACGGAACGGGCTCTACCCCAAGAGCATCGCGGAGCGGGTTTCTCCCGAACGGCTGCGGCGCTATTTCTACGAAGTGGACGGGAAGTTCCGGGTGGCGAAGGCCCCTGGTAGATCCGCCGTTCTCCCGCATGGACGTGATCACGTGCCGCAACATGCTCATTTATCTCGAGCCGGTATTGCAGCAGCACTTGATGCCGACCCTGCACTACGCGCTCAAATCGTCGGGGGTGCTGCTCCTGGGTGGATCGGAATCCACGGGCGCGTTCGGCGACCTGTTCGATCCCATCGACGCCAAGCACCGCTTCTATAGCCGCAAGCCCAACGCGAGCCGGTTGCCTCCGCTGCTGATCGACCGTGCGGCGCTGGACCGGCGCCGGGTATCCCAGGCGCTCGCTGCCGATGCGCGGCGCGGCGAGGGCGCCCAGCGCGAAGCGGATCGTATCCTGCTCGCGCGCTACACGCCGCCGGGTATCCTGGTGACGGAAGATCTCGAGATTCTGCAATTCCACGGCGACACCGGTGCCTATCTGACTCCGCTCGCCGGCAAGGCGTCGCTGAACCTCGTCAAGATGCTCCGTGAGGGTTTGCTGTCGCCGATCCGCGGGGCCATCGCGCGGGCGAAGAAAGACGGCGCCGCGGTTCGCAAGAACGACGTCCGGCTCCAGGGCGACGGCCAACCGCGGAGCGTCGATATCGAAGTCGTACCGGTCAAGGGGGCGGCCGCCGACCGCGGCGGCTACCTCGTGCTCTTCCACCAGCGCGCGGTGCCCGCGCCGCGTGCCCCGCGCGCGAGCTCCACCCGCGCGTCGGAAAACGAGCTGGAGCAGCTCAAGCAGGAGCTCGCGGCCACGAAAGACTACCTCCAGTCGGTGATCGAGCAGCAGGAGGCGGCGAACGAAGAGCTGCAATCGGCCAACGAGGAGGTCCAATCGGCGAACGAAGAGCTCCAGAGCATCAACGAGGAGATCGAAACCTCCAAGGAGGAGATGGAGTCGAGCAACGAGGAGCTGGCGACCGTCAACGAGGAGCTGCAGAACCGGAACGCCGAGCTGGGGCGCAGCAACAACGACCTGATGAACCTGCTCGCCAGCGTGCAGATGGCGATCGTCATGCTGGGCCACGACCTCCGGATCCGTCGCTTCACGCCGATGGCGGAGACGATGCTCAACCTGATCCCCACCGACGTCGGACGGCCGCTGAGCGACATCAAGCTCAACGTGGACGTCGCCGATCTGGACGGCATTCTGGTCAGCGTGCTCGAGGACGCGCAGCCCTTCCAGCGCGATGTGCAGGATCGGGCGGGACACTGGTATTCGCTGCGCGTGCGCCCCTATCGCACGGCGGAGAAGCGCATCGATGGCGCGGTCATCGCGCTCGTCGACATCGACTCGATCAAGACGACGGCCGAATCGCTGCGTCTGGGCGTCGAGCGCCTGCGGATCATGTACGATCGCGCGCCGGTCGGCATTTTCGAAACCGATCTCGAGGGCCGCTTCGAGCGCGTGAACGACAAGTTCTGCGAATTGACGGGCCGGACCCGCGACGCGCTGCTCGCGCTCCGCGCCGAAGACATCACGCATCCCGATGACCTCGCCGCGCAGCAGGAGGACTTCGAGCGCGTCCGGAGCGGGGCCGCGCCGTCCACTCGCCGCGAGCAGCGTTATGTCCGCGAGAGCGGCGACGCCGTCTGGGTCGAACTGCACCGTTTCACGGTGCCGGATACGCAGGGACGGCCCGCGTTCGCCGTCGGCATCGCCGAAGACATCGCGGAGCGCAAGGAGACGGAGACGGAGCTGCGCCGCCGCGAAGCACGCTTTCGCACTCTGATGAACAGCGCCCCGGCGCTGATCTGGGTGACCGGGACGGAAGGCATCGAATACGTGAACCAGGCCTACCTCGAGTTCCTTGGCGTCGAGTCGCAGGAAGTGCTGGGCAACGCCTGGACGTATTTCATGCATCCCGAGGACCGCGACGGGTGGGCCGCGGCCTACGCGCAGGCCGTCAGCGGCCTCCAGCCGCTCGAGTATCAGTTCCGGTTCCGCCGGGGGGACGGCGAATACCGCTGGATGATGTGCGTGGCGCTGCCGCAGTTCGGGCCCGCGGGCAAGTTTGCCGGGTACGCGGGCACCTCCTTCGATATCACGTCGTTGAAATCGGCCGAGGCGAGCCTGCGCACCGCCGACGAGCGCAAGGACGAGTTCATCGCGATGCTGGCGCACGAGCTGCGCAATCCGCTCGCGCCCATCACCAACGTCGTGCAGATGATGCGGGCGCAGCAGCTCGACGCGAAGACCCTGAGCTGGGCGCACGAGGTGCTCGATCGCCAGCTGCGCAACATCGGACGCATGGTCAACGACCTGCTGGACGTCTCGCGCATCAGCCACGGTAAGATCCAGCTGCACCCCGAGCGCGTCGAGCTCACGGAGCTGGTGGCTCGCGCGGTCGACGCGCTGCGCGCAACGATCGAAGCCGGGGAGAAGGAGATCGCGATCGAGCTGCCGACGGCGCCCGTCGTCATGGTCGCCGACCCGGTCCGGCTCGAGCAGGTGATCGGCAATCTCGTGCATAATGCCGTGAAGTTCACGCCGCAGGGCGGGCACATCTCCGTCCGCACCACGGTGAACGATGGCGGCACCGAGGTCGCGATCAGTATTCGCGACGATGGCGACGGGATCGCGAGCGACGCGTTGCCCCGAGTCTTCGAGCGTTTCGTCCAGGGCAATACGTCGCTCGATCGCGCCCAGGGCGGCCTCGGGATCGGCCTCTCGCTGGTCCGCGGCCTCGTAGAGCTGCATGGCGGCACGATCGAGGCGAAGAGCGATGGGCCGGGGCACGGCAGCGAGTTCATCGTGAGGCTGCCGCTGGGCGGCCTCCCGGCGCCCCAAACGCAACCGCCTCCCGCGGTGAGTGGAGCGAGCGGACCACAGCGCATTCTCATCGTGGACGACAACGTGGATGCCGCCACCGCGCTCGCCGCCGTGCTGCGCCACGACGACCACACCGTGACGGTGGCACACTCGGGGCCGATGGGCATCGAGACCGCCCGCACGTTCCAGCCCCAGGTGGCGCTGATCGATCTCGGCATGCCGGGGATGAACGGCTTCGAAGTGGCCGAGCGCCTGCGCGCCGCCCACAAGGACCTGCTGTTGATCGCCGTGAGCGGGTACAGCGGCGAGGAAAGCCGGCAGCGCGCGCGAGATGCGCAGTTCGACGAGTACGTCATCAAACCCTTCGATCCGCAGGCCCTCCAAGAGCTGCTCAGCCGCCGCACGCGGTGATCCTTCTCGCGGTCCTCATCCAAATCGCGGTACCGCCCCCCCGCGGGTTCGTGAATGACTTCGCGGGTGTGCTCGATTCGGTTTCTGCCCGTCACATGGAAGCGGTCATCGGCGAGGTTCGGGAGAAGACGCGCGGCGAGATCGCCGTCGTGACGCTGCCCGATATCGGTGACCGGGCGGCGAGCGAGGTCGCGCTGCAAATCGGCCGGCAATGGGGCGTCGGCGCCCAAGCAGCGGCCGGCGACCGCAGCAAAAACCTCGGCGTCGTCGTCCTGCTCGTGCCTCGCAAGAATCACCAGCCGGCAACGGGTGATGTCTTCATCGCCACCGGTCGTGGCGCCGAGGGGTTTCTCACCGACGCGCGCGCCGGCCGCATTCGCGACGCGATGATCCCGTTCCTGGCGCGCGAGGAATACGGGAAAGGCCTGTCACTCGGCGTGGACCTCATTGCCCAGGCGTTCGCGGGCGAATTCGGCGTGACACTTTCAAACCCCGAATTCGTGAGACCCCCGCCACCCGCGGACCAGCAGGTGAATCCCGGCATCCCGTTCGGTTTTCTGCTCATGGTCATCATTTTGCTGATCATCCTGAGCCGCGGCCGGCTGTTGCTCATTCCATTTATGATGAGCCGCGGTGGAC
>WNFW01001455.1_pt1 | contig 15925 bp, 12 predicted proteins | sample 5400131 | NCBI WGS metagenome assembly WNFW01 (sample SAMN13153362, study PRJNA577476) | soil metagenome | isolation source: 20 cm soil or saprolite under grassland replicate 1 | place: USA:California | collected 2016-06-15 | reverse complement strand
GCCTGGAATGAATGCTACATTGGCAAATAACCTTTAGATTACTGCATCCAAGCACAAGAGCAGTATAGCACAGGCAACCTCACTTTCCAGCACCATAATCGGTAGTATGGGACTCATACGCCAATTTACGCCACGCCTGCATCTTTGGGATTGCAGTATGGGGGAAAATTGGAGTACAGCCTTCACTCCAATTTTCCCCCTTGTTACCGAAATCATCCTTGATACCTTTGTAGCTCCTGGTGATGGGTCGGTTCAGGTGCGGCAGGCAGCCTGATTTGACATCCCAGAAACCCTGGTACTATACTAAATGAAGTGAAGAAGAACGCTGCCAGGGAAACCCATCAACATACGTAGGGGCGAGGGAAACGGAGCCGGGATGGGTGGGCCTTTATGGTCGCCCGCCGTGGTTCGCTCAGAAATATTGACTCGTTGATGAACAGGCGGCGTGCCCAACCACGGGCGACCATAAAGGCCCACCCTACATCCACCCAGTCACCCTCGCCCCTACAGAATCCTGGATCGGAAAGGACTTTTTGTTTGCTCGTTGATAGCCACGCCCACATTGACACTTCCCGCTTTCATGCAGACCGTGAAGAGGTTATTTCGGCTGCCCTGGAAGGGGGAATTACCAGTATCGTAGATCCCGGCTGCGATCTCGACTCGAGTAGATTTGCGCTTACTTTGGCGAAAGCACATCCAGGTACTATTTTTGCGGGAGTAGGAACACATCCGCATGATGCGACAACGTACAGCCATGAAGTAGGGATACACTACCGTGAGATGGCACAAGAACCTGAAGTTGTAGCGATTGGTGAGTTCGGATTGGATTATTTTCGCATGCTATCTCCACGAGATGTACAGCGAGCCGTCTTTTGCGCTCATCTCCAACTCGCACGCGACTGCGATCTACCCTGCATCATTCATGTTCGTGACTCACACGATGACGTGATCGAGTTATTGAGTACACATGGACAGGGACTGCGAGGAGTATTTCATTGCTTTTCTGGAAATGTGGCACAGGCGGAAGAATGTCTTGCATTTGACAGCTTTATGCTTTCATTTGCAGGACCGCTTACACGCCAGGGCAATGCTCTGCCAGAGGTAGCGCGTATGGCTCCTTTAGAGCGTATTCTAGTTGAGACGGATAGTCCTTACCTGGTTCCGCAAGCAGTACGAGCAAAGCGTAACGAGCCATTATTTGTGAAATATGTTGCCGAAAAGCTGGCCGAAATCAAGGGTATGAGTTTCGAGGAGATTGCGCAGGTCACTACAACGAATGCCGTTCGATTGTTCAATCTTGATGCCCACCCATCTTTTCAACATCGCTCAAGGGCTGAGCGAGGAGAATCCCTATAATGAAATTGTTCAATACACTTACGCAATCGCTTGAAGAATTTGTTCCGATAGATGACAAGACGGTATGTATATATGTTTGCGGAATCACCCCATATGACACAACGCACCTGGGTCATGCCTTTACGTATGTCGCTTTCGATACATTGATTCGCTACTTAGAATTTTGTGGCTACACAGTACGCTACGTGCAAAATGTCACTGATATCGATGATGATATCCTGCGCAAGGCTCGCGAAATAGGTATCACGTGGGATGAACTTGGAAAACGGGAAACTAAGAGATATTTGCATGATATGGACTCCTTAAACGTACGCCGCCCAGATGTTTATGCCAGGGCTACTCAGGAAATCCCCACAATGATTGAGATTATCCTGACTCTGCTAGCACGTGGTTATGCATATGAGCAAGAAGGTAATGTCTATTACAGCGTTCGTCAGGATCCAGAGTTTGGTATCATGGCTCGCGCAATCGGTCTCAGTGACTATGACTCTATGCTTACCATCGCCAATGAGCGCGGAAATTATCCCGATGATCCTCACAAAAAAGATCCGCTTGATTTTGTCCTCTGGCAACCACAAGCTCCTGGAGAACCATTCTGGCCCAGTCCGTGGGGTCCAGGGCGACCTGGCTGGCATATCGAGTGTAGCGCAATGGCGATGCGCTACCTTGGCCCACAGATCGATATCCATGGTGGGGGCGCTGACCTGGCTTTCCCACACCATACATGTGAGATTGCACAATCTGAACACTTCACAGGCAAAGCGCCTTTTGCGCGTATCTGGATGCACACCGGTATGGTGCACCAGGATGGTGAAAAGATGAGCAAGTCCCTGGGCAATCTGACGCTCGTCAGTGATCTGCTTAAGGACTACAGTGCCAACGCTATTCGTGTCACCTTGCTAAACCATCACTATCGCTATCCCTGGGAATTTTTCCCCGAAGATCTAGATGTAGCAACAGAGACAGTGGGATTTTTTGAACAGGTACACGCGCTCGTTGGTACCCATGCAGGTAGATCAGATAACTTGTTACACAGCCAATTTGTTGCAGCTATGGAGAACGATTTGAATACACCACAAGCCTTACTATTGCTCAGGCAAGCCGCGGAGATGGTTGTGGTAAATAATGATGTGAACACTGGAGCAGAAATTTTGAGATTGGTGCGGGTTCTGGGGTTGAGGGTGTAAGAGAAATCATTTGATGTGAAAATCTGTTGGCAGGAAATTGCATGGCAGGGGAAAGTCGATGAGGATGGAGGAAGAGAGTTTTTCCAGGACGGAAGAGGGTCGCCCAGGACATGAGGAGGATCACCCAGGAAGGGTCGCACAAGACATGAGGGCCGCTCAGGACGAATGAAGGCCTCCCAGGACGAATGAGGGTCGCTCAGGACGGGGGCAAGCCCCGTCCCTACATTAATATACGTTTCTCTATTATCAGGCGCTTGCTTCCTTTACATGCCCACCGGTCATCATAATGCCCAGTTGTTCCTCTGTGGCATCTGGTGAAACGATATCGACAATGCTACCTTCGTACATTACTGCGATACGATCAGAGAGTGAGCGTATTTCATCTAGCTCAGCTGAGATAAGCAGGACAGCTTTGCCAGCATCGCGCTCCTCGATAATTCGACGGTGAATAAACTCGATGGCTCCAATATCGACACCGCGTGTAGGTTGCGCAGCAATTAACACCTGGGGATTGCTAGCAAATTCACGAGCAATGATCAGCTTTTGTTGATTGCCTCCCGATAGGGAGTTGACAGTAGCCTCAACAGAAGTAGTGCGAACATCGAAGTCGGTGATAAGCTTCTTAGCCCACCTCGCGATAGCACCAAGTAAGAGCACAAAGCTATTCCAGGAAAACTGCGGCCAGTGCTGCCGCCCCAAAATGGCATTATCTTCAATAGTGTCTGAGAGTACAAGCCCACTACCGCGACGATCCTCAGGAATATGCGCCAGGCCAACCTCACGCTCTTCACGCGCATCTAACATCGTCAGATCGCGTGTCTTACCAGTTCGCCCATCCTTGACTTGGGTTATTGTAAGTTTGCCACTCGTGATCTTACGCATACCAGTCAATGCTTCGACGAGTTCAGATTGGCCATTGCCTTCTACGCCTGCGATACCCAGGATCTCCCCAGATCTTACATCGAAGCTTACACCATGCAGTGCCTCTAAGCCACGATCAGAAATTGCATGCAGATCCTCTACATGCAATACGACGGGACCAGGATGGGCAGGTGTCTTATTGACACGCAAAAGCACCTCGCGACCAACCATCATGCGCGCAATCTCAGCCTGGTTTGTATCTTTTGTCATCAACTCCCCTGCGTTCTTGCCGCGTCGTAGGACAGTAACGGTATCAGTAAGTTCAAGCACTTCGCGCAACTTGTGTGTGATAAAGATAATTGTCTTACCCAGCTGCACCAGGCCGTGCAAAACGCCAAAGAGTTCAAACGTCTCCTGTGGCGTTAAGACGCCAGTCGGCTCGTCCATAATCAGAATGTCAGCAGCACGGTAAAGGATTTTAAGTATCTCGACGCGTTGCTGTAGACCTACCGAGAGCTTTTCAATACGGGTATCGGGATCGATAGGCAGCCCATATTGCCGGCTCAATTGGAGAACGGCTTCTCGCGCCTTTTTAACCTCATACACGGTGCGAACACTACCAGGCTCATGCCCAAGCACGATATTCTCCGCGACCGTTAAGGGTGGAATGAGCATGAAGTGTTGATGCACCATACCAATTTTGAGCCGTATCGCATCCCGTGGTCCAGTGATATGCGCGAGTTGCCCATTGACGTATATCTCGCCACTATCTGCGTGAATAAGACCATAAAGAATATTCATAAGAGTGGTTTTACCCGCACCATTCTCGCCTACCAGCGCATGAATCTCGCCTTTACGCACTTGAAGATTCACATGATCGTTGGCAACGACACCAGGCCAGCCTTTAGTGATGTTACGCATTTCTACCGCAAATGGAGTGGATTGCTCTTGAGTTGGAGCCTCAAGTGTACTTTCCTGCATCGATGGTCCTCCTAGTTCGCAAGGGAGCGATATTCATGATCGCCCCTACAGCTTTTTTATTCTGCACCACCTGGCTCGTAAGGTATTCCGTCAGCGGCAGGTGGTGTGGTACGACCAACAATACCTACCAGGGCAATCAACGTGAACACATAGGGCAACGTTTGGAGCAAGTATACCAGATTGGGATTGGAACTCAAATCTTGCAGAGGAAGGCTAAGGCCATAACCCAATCCAAATATGAGGCAGGCCACAGCAGCTCCCAAAGGATTATATTTGCCGAAAATCATAGCGGCCAGGGCGATATAACCTCTCCCATCTGTCATATTCGCGTTAAATACGCCCGCAACACCTAACGCCAGGTAGGCGCCTGCAAGGCCTGAGAGTAAACCACTGCTAATAACGCACAAATAACGCAGCAAGCGTACATTTACACCGGCTGTATCAGCAGCCTGTGGATGCTCACCCACAGCCCTGATACGCAATCCTATGTTTGTTCTGAAGAGCAGAAATTGAACGGCAATCAAAATCAGTATGGCGATGTAAAAGATAATATTCTGCTGAAAGAGGACATTTCCCAACCACGGAATCTTTGAGAGCGGTCCCCAGGAAGGCGTAGGAAGGAGCAGCGAGGCTGGCAAAGATGGAACCCCTTGCCCAGCGGGTGTAAGAACAAACAACAGGTAGCTCGTGAGGCCAAGAGCAATAATGTTAATAGCGACACCGCTCACAATTTGATTTGCCTTAAAATTGATGGAGACAACGCCATGAATGAGAGCCATTGCACCACCAGCAAGGATAGCGGCGAGAACACCAAGTATTACACACAGCGAGTTATTGATCCCCCTATTATATAACAGAAGCGTTATCATCACGCTTGCGAAAGCGCCGGTGAGCATCATTCCTTCCATTGCAATATTGACAACTCCGCTCCGTTCAGAGATGATACCACCCAGAGCTGGGAGCACGAGTAATGCAGCGAATGTCAAAGCAGTTTGCCAGGTGTTGTAGGAGGTCAGCGCATGCAATAGTACTTGAAAGAACATCGTTATTCCTCCTTCTCAAGATCAGATATTTCTATGATGTTCTGCTGATCGTCTTTTCTCTTATCTGGCAAACCCACAACCGTACTGTCAATCATGGTAGCTTGCAGGGTTGGTCTAAAACGGGGCCTCAACCACATGGGTAGAATGCGCCGGAGCGCGGGAAAGAATTCAGCAGCTATAAAGAAGAGCACAAGCGCCTCAATAATGAGCACTAGATTAGGATCTACATGAGCAAGTGACTGCATGGCAGTACTTCCAGATCGCAGTCCTCCGATGAGGAGCGAAGCCAGAAGGATACCTATCGCGGTCGTCTGGCCAAGCAGCGCAACTGCAATGGCATCGAATCCCGTGGGTAGGCCGCTGAAAGCGGTAGCAGTTAAATTGTATCCAGGTTGCCCCATCAAGTTCGTTGAACCTGCCAGACCGGCGAAACCACCGGCGATGGCCATTACTAGAAAGATATTACGTTTGGTAGGAATACCTGCATACTTTGCCGCTTTGGGATTCTGCCCAATCACACGTATCTCATAGCCAAAGATCGTGCGGGAGATGATGAACCAGTAGATAACCAGAGCGATAAGAGCCAAAAAAATGCTGATATCTATTTTATATGTGAAAGTATCGAGCACGGGCTGACCATTGGCAAAAATCTGGTTATAGACACCAACAATCGGAGGTAGTGTTGCATTGGGTGGAAGAGCAGTAGTCTGGGTAACGCCGAATGGAGCTGTAAATGGAGCGCTATTAATGAGATAGTCAGTTCCATAGAAAGCAATCCAGTTGAGCATAATCGTTGTGACAACTTCATGCGCCCCACGCCAGGCTTTGAGAAAGCCAGCGATACCACCCCAGATTGCTCCTGCCAGTATGCTTGCCAGTAGCATCGTGGGGATCAGTACCCAACTGGGCCACGAAGTGAATGTCAGGCCGATGATATCTGCCGCCATCGCACCCACAGCCAACTGGCCGGCGGCTCCAATGTTGAAGAGACCGGCACGAAAAGCAATTGCCACCGAAATACTCGCAAAAATAAGGGGTGTAACTCTCACCAGGGTATCTGAAATACTCGTAAGAGAGCCAAATGAGCCAGTAAAGAGGGCAGAATAAGCATTCAAGATGTTTGTAAAAGGATCGACTCTCTTGTCTGGCCAGGTAATAAGGATAACAATGGCTCCTGCAATCATTGCCAGGATTACAGCAAAGACGGGAGGTCCCAGTGCAGCGCTATATTTGCGAGCCATCGATCCAAGTTTCGATGCAGGAGGACGCTGTTGAGGCGCCTCAGTTTGCTTTACTGGTACAGCCATATTGACTTCCTCCTCTATAGGGAGACGACTTCACTGACGACTTGTTAGGCAGGCAATTTGTTCCTTAAATCATAACATTAGAGGTGACAAGAAACAAGCATTGTGGGCGTAGGAGTATGAATTACGATGTCGCAGAGATAACAACAGGGTGCGGTAAATCGCACCCTGTTGTTCACTGTTCACTGTTCTCTATTCCATATGCTCTGCTATAGAATTACGGAATCGCCGTAGGTACAACTAGCGAAGCAGACTTCATATTATTTTCAAATTGAGTTGCTTTCGCCACTGCATCAGATGGAACATCGCTGCTTGGAGGAGCATAGCCTACACCATCGTTTGAGATATCGAACGTGGTCGGGCTTGCGACAAAAGCATTATATTTGCCAGTCTGTGCCAGATTAATAATAGAGAAGGCTGCCGTATCAACACGTTTAATTGCGCTTGTGATGACACTCGGGCGGGCAGTGCCTGTTGTAGTTTTACTCTGATCAACATCTACGCCAATGCTGTACACATGATGTGCGGTAGCAGCATCCAGGACGCCAACACCACAACCACCGGCAACCTGGAAGAGGATGTCGGCGCTATTATCAGCAATCTGTTTATTCGCGATAGCTGCACATTTGGTGGGGTCATTAAAGTTATTCGAATAGCCAATTACTACATTAACGCTCGGGTCAACCTGCTTGGCACAATACTTGTACCCGGCGATGTAGCGAATGACAGGTGGGATAGCCAGACCACCGACAGCACTGATGGTGTTATGACCGAGCAACTTCGGCGCCTTAGATTTACCATCAACCTCCATCTGACCGGCCATGGCGCCAACAAGACAACCCGCCTGCTGCTCTTTAAAGAAGAGTGGCGCAACGTTAGGGAGATTAACACAGGCACCAGTTTTGTCTGCGGGGTTTGTAGCGCAACCATCGATAAGGGCAAACTTCTTGTTGGGGTACTGCTTGGCTACCGTATAGATCGCTTTCTCCATCAAGAAACCCACGCCAATGACCATATCTGCCTGCTGTGCCGCTGCAGTGATGTTTTTGGTATATTCAGCATCGCTGATCACCTGCGACTGAATGACCACATCAGGAAAACCGTACTGTGTTCTAGCCTGTTCGTAGCCTTTATGGGAAAACTGGTTGAAGCCACCGTCATTCAAGCCACCAATGTCGGTCACCAGGCCTACTGTGACCTTCGCGCTGGAAGCTGCGGTGGGTGTAGTTCCACCACCGCCTGTTGATGAGCTGCCACACGCACTGAGCAACATCGCTAGTAAGACAAAGAACGTGGTGATCGTGGCGAGGCCGCTAATTCTTCGCATATTAGCTTCCTTTCCTTTCTGTCCAAAATAGAGTAATTGAACGCCGCTTCTTTATTGATAAAGGTGTATACCAATGAGATAAACGCTCAATTCGCCCAAATAGGTACAGACGAGGGACGAAATACTGATTATCTCGCATGACATGGTATATCTTGAAAGAAACGGCCAGGAACGCTATTCCGATTCATGGAATAATTAAAAATACAGGCTTCCCCTGTTATGAATTATACGTCACGAAGAGCTTATTTCTCACAGCAGGAGGGGGCGATTCTTCCTTTTATTTATAGGGTTCGGGTAAAATGGCAAACTTGCTCACCCCGCCAAGGGCGCGATGAATCGCGCCCCTACAATTAACATTAATCTTAGGCTCGAATTTCATCGAGCATAGAGAGATTAATGAAGAGATCACAACTCTGGCGCAACGTAGCGGACATTGATTCATCGAATGCAGCCACTTCAACACGCACACCATGGTCGGAACAGTAGTCAAGCATGGGCATAAAATCACTATCCCCACTGACCAGCACGATACAATCAACGGCGTTACCATCTACCAGTCGCACAACGTCCATGCACAAATCCAGATCCAGATCGGCTTTTTTTGCACCGCTGGAGAACGTTTTATAATTCTTGGTAGTAATGCGGTATCCTAATCCCTTTACAGCTTGCAAAAACATCTGGTCATCGCCAGGCTGTGGGCTGGTGGGACAATAGGCATGCGCTCTAACTAGACGACGATTGCCACGTAAGAAGTCAAGCAACTTGCCAAAGTCAATTGTCAAGCGCTGGGTGCGAGCCGAATAGAGCAGGTTAGCAACATCTACGAAAACGCCTACCCGCTCAGTTGAAGGGAATGGAGGGAGTGAGACGGAGACATTCGTTGGGATCTGATTAGCGCGTCTTAACTCAGCCACCGTGCGATCAGACTGCGTCTGTATGGCTTGCGCAACAACGTTCGCAAGATAGTTGATCGATGCAGAGGAAGCTGCTCCCTCTGAGCGAACGGGATAGGTGGGAACACGTTTTACTTCATTCCGAATTGGGCGCACATTGCGTGGAACACTGTCACCACTTCCACGAGCCGGTGATGGATCCGGTCCCATGAATGGTCCTGACTCGCCATTACCTTGATTCATCTGGCTTACGGTATGGCCAGATTGAATACTGTACTGGCCTGTCGATGGCTCAGGACTTCCTGATGCTGTTATGGAGTGCGTTACAGAAGCTGGCGGGGAGACAGGAGAAGATGGAATTTGCGTTCCTATCGTTGTCTGCTCGGGTGTCACTGATTTTGCAACCACAGGATTAGTGGAAGCATTTGTAACTTGACTCGAGCTACTAGAACGTCGTTTTCTTCGCCTCCGTGAGCTTGCAGCTTGCAATTCTGCATATTCCAATGGCGGTAAATCTTCAAGTGCGACTTCTGGAACTTGCGGTTCGATAATCTCGGAAACAGGCGCAGTGGCTTCCGTTGTAACGGGTATAGATGCAGAGGGAGTTGCTTGCACTTTTTCACGCTGTCGTTCTTGCCCATGTCGACGTCGAGCATCATGGGTAGTTTTCTTTGGTTTTGCTTTTTCAGCCTCGGCAGTTTGTGTTTCCACCTGCTCCTGCGCAGCCTCTTGTATTGATGGGGTCAACTCGGTTGACTGAGCCAACTCAGGGAGTTGCGCAACTTGCTCCTCTTTCTCACCTGGAAGCTCGTTATTCGTTTGTGGAAAGCTTTGAGTTGAAGTAGTATTTCCTTTACTCTCTTCGATGCGCGGCTGTGTTGTGGCAGCCGTAGTAGTTGCCGTGGGTGTTCGTCGATCAAAACGATAACGCCGCTCTGGGCGTGGTTTCTCTTCCACAGGTAAAGCGGCTTCTGCTTCGTCTACAGGTTGTGCTTGTTGTTCTGCTTGTTCCGCTACTCCATTGCCAATTTCATCAACAGGTAAATCAATTTGGGTTTCCGAGTGAGATTCTACACCTTCTACAGAGGTAGGAATTTCTTCAAGAAGCATGTTGTCTTCCTGGGACGTATTATCCCAGCCTGGTGCAAATTCATTTATTTCTGGGCCATCACCTGGCATCAAAGCGGCGAATGGCTCAACTTGCGGCTCCTCCAGTACAGAACCGTATTGAACCTCATTTTGACGAAATTCCTCGATGTAATCGGCGAAAGAACGCAATGGCTCTTCCTCGATCTGCTTCTCAGATGTATTCGATTGCATCTCATCAGTTTGAGCATCCTGCCCGTTTGCAGGCATAGTAATCTCAGCCTCAGCAGAGGCTATTGGGGTTTCGGAGGCAGGTGACTGCTGCACGACAGTCTCATTGATGTCGTTGTTCTCCGATTCAGTATTTTGTGTTGTCACTAAGATCTCCAGTCTCAGCAGTAATGGACCGGAGCACGGGCTATAGCCATAGAGAATATTTGGTTGTAAGTGGTTCAGGCGATTTCTGACTGTATAGCAGTCATCGCACGTACATACAACGGGTGTTCGGGAGAAGGGACAAGGATGAATTGCTGCTACATCTTATTGTTATTGCATTACCCTTTGCAGCCTCTATCACCAATCCGCGTTGCGTGACTAGGCAGGATTAACGTCTGCCTCCACTTCATTCTCAGATTAACTTTTTACACGAAATGTGCGACCCGGTCCGGTCTACTTGTCTATGCCGTTACCTAATCGTGTTTTACACCACCCTTGAACGGCGGCAAAGGGGTGTGTACAGATGGAACAGAAGGCTCTTTTCCTTCATTTACCCCAACTGGCATTTGCCGGTGAATTGAGCTTTTACTTGTCTCACTCGAATGCCCGTCGGAGGAGACATTTCTCACCTTAGTTATTGCCACTGGTTGAGAGGTGACGCGCCAGACATGGACGATACGCTCGATAGCTGTTACATTAGAAAAAATCGCCAGTATCAGCAGCGCCCAGAAAACAGCGCCGATTAGAAGCCCTATCGCCAGTATGATGACACGTTCAGGGCGAGCTAGTAAACCAGTTTTACACTCTAGGCCCAAACCCTCAGCTCGCGCTTTCGCATAGCTAACCATGAATGAGCCAACCGCAGCAATAAAAACAAGTAAGATCATCCAGGATTGCTCGTACTGAAAAGGCCAGAACCGATCTTGTATTACTGGCTTTTGCACTGCGAAAAAGAGCAACCCAAACAGGATGATGCTCTCTGAATAGCGGTCAAGCGTCGAGTCGAAAAACGCCCCAAAAGTTGTAGAGGCATTACGAACGCGAGCCATCGCTCCATCAAACATGTCAAAGATTCCTGCAAACAACACCAGCAAGCCACCAGCTAGAAACAACCCTTGAGCAATGATAACAGCCGTCAGGATACTGAGCATAAACCCTAATACAGTCAAGGTATTGGGTGTGATCCCAAGTCCAGCCAATGGTCGTACGATCATGGTCATGATCTGTCGAACTCGTTGCTGTATATGTCTGCTGAACATAAGCTTATTGTACCATACTTGTATTATTTGAACTAGTAGGCGCCAGTAAGAAAGTGGTTTTCAAGCCACCCGCTCCCGGCGAGCCTTTCGACGTTTCTGAATATGATGACTTGCCAGGCGTAAATAATCATGCATGTGCCATAGTTTTCCACCTGGGGCGCAAACGCCGGACTCAATTGTAGCGCGTACATGTTGAGCTGTCGATCCTTCGAACCAGGTACATCCACGCCCTATGGCATGAATTGTATGCGCATCGCTGTTGCCAAGTTCAGGCCAACCAAATACCTCTCGATTGGTTTTCATTGCCAGTCGATTGGTATAAATACCGCAAAAACTCGCATTCCATGTTTCAATACCGTCAAGCCAGACATCATCATGCTCAAATATCCGATCCAATACTTCGCGTTGGCAACTATGACGAAAGAGGGGATTGAGTGGGTGGGCAACGATCGCAAGCCCTCCTTGCTCATGTACAAGATCAATACTGCGTTCAATACTCAAATGCGGTGGAATCCGTTTTTCAATAAAGAGTGCCAGCATATGACCTTCTCGGGTGCTAATCTCCTCTCCTACAATAAAATCAAAGCGATAATTACCTCTTGCCCAGAGATCACGTGTCCGCAAAGCGCCTTCTATTATATTATGGTCGGTTAGAGCAATCACATCCAAATCGGTATGATGCTGGACATGATGCAGAATCTGCTGGATTGTGCCAAGGCCATCGCTATAGGTACTGTGCATATGTAAATCGGCTCGACCCGATAAGCCCGAATAATACGCCTGATCTTGAGTCATCTGTTCGCGTTTTTTTAAACTTCCAGTTCCCCGATTTGCATTCTCGGACGCGTCAATTGCTTTACCGTTTTTACTCGTAAACATGCCACATCTTTCTAAGCTACAGGGACGGTATTTAGGAATAATCCTCTATGCACCATTCAACGCTTTACCATTTCTTTACAAGAACGCAAGGCTTCTAATCCTCAATGCCAATTTCCGCTTTAACAAGTGCTGAGCCAACCGGAATAGATTCCAGACTTATGGTTGGATCGATTAAATTCTGCAGGTATTGGATACAGAGTTCAAAGCGGCTTTTATTTAAAGAACAGTAGACCTGTCGACCAACACGGCGAGTGCTAATCAAATTGGCTCGTCGAAGTTTACGAAGATGCCACGAGACAAGCGGTTGGCTAAGCCCTAGCAATTCTGCCAAAGCGGTGACAGTAATCTCTTCATGTTGTACCAGGTAGTAGACGATAGTCAGTCTTGCCAAATCGGCCAACGCTTTCGCCATATTTTTAAGGTCACGCCATTCGTCCATCTCATACCAGATGTTCAGTTATATAAACAATAATTTATGAAAGCTTTGTTTATATAATACCATTTCGGAAAGAATAAAACAAGGAAGATGCAATGGAAAGGCAGTAAGAATCAACATAGCATCCGAGGTGGATGCTATACGAGTTATGCAGGAGTGGGCTGCCAGGGAGTCGAACCCTGAACCTGCCGATTAAGAGTCGGATGCTCTGCCATTGAGCTAGCAGCCCGGTTCTGATGTGCGAACAGAATAGCATATCAAAAAATCTGCGTCAAGCGTACGGCCCGGCTATCTATAACTCATAGTCCTTTGCCCACCGTACATTTTTCTCCTGGTTGTTCTTTGATTGTGTCAGGCGCAGCGTTGCGTGGGATATCCCAACTTCATCAACCGATATCAGGTAGACTTTTCTCAACTCTTCAACATAGACCGCGAAGTATTCGCACTGCCCCTTGTAGCCTCGATACCCTTTGTGCTTTACTGTATAATTCATTGTGCTTGCAGAACTGAACATAATCTTTGATTTGTCTCCGTTAAGCCACCCCGTTTTACACTGGACACGCCACAACCTACCATCAGCGTCTTCGATAACGAGATCATAGCGGTGCATTTGGCCCACAGGAGTCAGCACACCATACCCGCATTCCAAGAGCCGAGTGATGGCCGCATACTCTGTAATGTCGCCAGTCTTCTGTGTGTGACGCCTCAGTCCGAGTACTCCCATAGCTTGTACCTTCCTATTAGTATTATTTTTTGACAACCTGATGTAGAGGTTCCCGTTTCTCAAACTCGTTCGTCTCATAATATAGACTGGTTTAAATGCAAGCTTCTGTTGTAATCACCGCTTTTTGGCTGATACAGAGACACCCACGCATCGATGATTGGAGAGAAAGAGCTATACTAACAAATGCTGCATACATGCAATGATTAGGAAAGTAGGGAGAGGCGCAAGGACTATACTATCCTGATTGGATTCGTTGAACATGAAGATGCAGAGGCGCAAGGTATACGCCTCTGCATCACATATCCCTACTACTTGAAAATGCTGAGGGGTAGGTACGCCGAAACAATCCAATTGGGCGCATCCACGACTTCGCTGATCTTTAAATCTACTGCTGCGCCACACAAACAAAATGCCTGTTCTCGGGTCATGTTATGCTCAGAGGACAGGTAATCAATCATGTAGCGAATTGCTTGCTGGGTGTCCTTGAAGAGATCAGGGCCATGCGCAGTAACAACATAGTAACCACCCTCATCGGCAACTGTGAGCTTTTTACCTGGGGGTGTGATGAAACGCAGTTCCGGTATGTTTGCGTTTTTCTGCAAATTGAACATCAGCGTCACAGACATTTTGGTTTCAATGCCAGTGCCATTGACCTCGCCATCACCCTGTGCCGAGTGACAGTCACCGCAGGAGAACAGGGCGCCTGGTACCAGGACCGGAAAGAATGCTCTTGAGCCTGGGGTAAGATGGCGAATATCAATATTGCCTGCATTCTCGCGTGGTGGTATAGTGTTAAATCGACCCGCTTCACGTGGCCCAACTCCCATTACACCACAGAATGGTTCATAGGGAATGTGAATATCTGATCTGAATTCGCAGGTTGTCTCCCCTAGTTTGTAATGGTGCAAGTAAGGCTCAGTGAAATCCTCTGCAAGCAGGCCAAAACCCGGTATTACCGCATTCCAGCCCCAACCTTTATGTTTGATACTGACAATATCGACCACGAGTGCGTCTCCCGGCTCCGCACCTTCCACATAGACTGGGCCGGTAAGTGGATGAATCAGGTCGAAGTTTAAGTTCCCGACCACTTCGGATACAGAATCAGGACGGACCTGCTCTGCCGAAGCTTCGAGGGTTTCGAATACGACGGTATCACCAGGCTGGATACGCAGACGTGCTGGGTAAGAATTGTCCCAGAAAGCATGGGGTTGGGTATCATCGAGATGATGTGTAGCCATAGGTTACTCCTTTCATGTAATTGTTACGAACAAAACAACGTTAATGAGCTGGTTGGGGACTCACTTCATCTTCAATATAGATCTTGTGGCTGCTTGCCAGTGCTTCAGGCGAGCGCAGGCTCAAGACGACGACAATAACCAGGCCGATCACGAACCAGGCGGCAACGATGGGACCAGCCAGGTTGAGTGGAGCTGCAGGGGCAGGGATAAACTGCGCCAGTATCGGGAAAATCAGCACAATGAATGGTATCAGTGGCACAACGATATGCCGCAATACGTTGAAACTTTCCCTGTGCTCGCGTGAATAGAAGAATGGCACAGCCAGGCAGGCAGCCATATACACTATCAGGATGGGAATGGTAATGATAGTTCCTAAGAGCGCAAATGCTGTTGTAGGCCCATACACAAAGCCAGGCCACAAGGTTAAAACAACGCCAACAATCATCGCAAAGATGATTGCGAAGTCGGGAGTTCGGAAGCGATTGTTGATATGGGCAAGTGGCCTGGGGAGTGTCCTGGAACGTCCCATCGCGTAGAGTACACGAGTTGCGGCGTTTACGCCAGCATTTGAATTCGCCAACGCACTGTTGAGAATAGCAAAGATGGCAATAAATGCGAATTCTCCCCAGACTCGAGTTGCCATGGTTCCCCACGGATCTGGGTTGCTTGTGTACGTTCCCAGGTTATTAACGCCCCAGCCGACAACTCCTGCATAAGAACAGAACACATAGAATATTCCGATAGAGACTGCGGCCAGGACAATAGCACGCGGTACAGTGCGACGTGGATTGATTGCTTCTTCTGCAAGTGGAGCAGACGATTCAAAGCCAATAAATGCCAGGAAAGCGAAAATCATGCCGTGCAGGATGCCTTGCCAGCTTCCAAGCACAGGGCCAGATTCCGAGCTAGAAGCAGGATTAAAGGTGGCTGCCGTGTTGCCGCTGCCAGCGCTAACGATCAGCCAGAGAGAAAGCAACACAAAGACAGTGATTTCAATGGCGCCCAGTACAACGCCTACGTCCGCAGATATCTTGATACCAAAGTAGGTGAGACCGAAAACAACCACCGCGAAGATCATAGCCCACACAGCCCACCCGCTTGGCCCAAATGAGAGATGGAAGTATTGATTGACGAA
>WNFW01008517.1_pt1 | contig 15928 bp, 18 predicted proteins | sample 5400131 | NCBI WGS metagenome assembly WNFW01 (sample SAMN13153362, study PRJNA577476) | soil metagenome | isolation source: 20 cm soil or saprolite under grassland replicate 1 | place: USA:California | collected 2016-06-15 | reverse complement strand
GATCCTCGGTCTCACCTTCGGAAGCCTTCTCTCAGGTGCCGTGCTGACCGAGACGATCTTCAGCTGGCCCGGGCTGGGCCGTTATGCGACCGCGGCCGCCATCGCACTCGATTTCCCGGCCGTGCTCGGCGTCACTCTGCTGGCGGCGATCGTGTATCCGCTCGCGAATCTCGTGGTCGACATCGCGTACTTCTGGCTCGATCCGCGGACGCAGCGTGGTTAACGCGGCGGCGGTCTCGGCCCGCGGTTTGAGGCTCGCCGCGCGGGCACCAATCCTCGCGAATCCCCTCAACCTTGTGGCGTTTGCGCTTATCGCCGTGTTCGCCCTCTGCGCGCTCTTGGCACCGGTGATCGCTCCGTATGACCCGCTGGCTCAGGATCTTGCCCAGCGCCTTCGGCCGCCGTCATCCGAGCATTGGCTCGGAACCGACTCGCTCGGTCGTGACATCGCGAGTCGGATCCTCTACGGCGCGCGCATCTCGCTGATCATCGGCGTGGTCGTCGTCGCATCGGCCGGCGTCGTGGGCACCGTCATCGGGCTCATCGCGGGATATGCCGGAGGCCTTGTGGACGAAGCGCTCATGCGTCTGACCGAGGTCTTCCTCGCCTTCCCGGCACTGATCCTCGCGATGGCGATCGCCGGGGCACTCGGACCGAGTCTGACCAACGCGATCATCGCCATCGCCGCGGTCACGTGGGCGGTCTACGCGCGTCTAACGCGGGGCCAGATCCTTTCGCTGCGACGGCGGGAATTCGTCGAGGCCGCGCGCGCGATGGGGGCGTCGCGGACGAGGATCGTTCTGCGTCACCTTCTTCCGAATGCGCTCGCCCCGATCATGATCCAGGCGAGCTTCGATCTCGGGTCCTCGATCATCGCGGCGGCTGGACTCAGCTTCATCGGCTTCGGCGCGCAACCGCCGACACCGGAGTGGGGCGTGATGATCAGCGAAGGCCGCAACTACATCAGCACGCAACCGTGGCTCTCGCTCTTTCCGGGCCTGGCGATCCTGTTCGCCGTCGGTTCTTTCAATCTGCTGGGCGACGGCCTGCGAGACGCATTCGACCCGCGTCTCAGTCGGGCGGGTCGCTAGAAACGAATGTTGATCAAGGGCTTCGCGTCGGCGCCGCCGCCTATCGGTACGGTCGCAAGAATGACGAGTACGACGACGACCACGACGAGAAGGCCGATCGCGAGGCCGGCCGAGAATCCGCTGTCAGAGCGCATGCGCTAGTACGAGCAGACCGAGTGCCATCGGCAAGGACCGGAGCAGTGGCACGCTTGTCTACCCAACGAGCAAGATGACGCAACCCCTATTGCTTACTACCGCCGCGCGATGCAAAGATGCGGAGGTTGCTTCGTCGCTCGGTTCTCGTCCTCCTGATCCTTCTCAGCAGCGCCACCGGACTGAGTGACGGTGCGCCCCGCGATAACGGGCAGCCCGACGTAGCGGTCATGCCTCTGCTCGACCCCGCGGCCATGCCCGAGTCCGCGATCCCGGTGGCGCGCGCGGTGACAACGTCACGCGCGGCCACAACGATCCGCTTCCCGTACGTCCCGCAGTCGGAGTACCTCCCGACGCACACGAACTACTGGGAGGGTCGCGACGGCGCGTCGATCGATTACATCGTCATCCATTACACCGACATCAGCTACGCGCGCACGCTGCGCGCTTTCGACATCCTCGCGTCGGACGTGAGCGCGCACTACGTGATTCGGGGTGATGGCCACATCGCGCAGATCGTCCACGAGGCCGACACGGCGTGGCATTCCGGCAACGTTTGGTACAACCGGCACTCGATCGGGATCGAGCTGGAGCTCGACCGCGTGACCAACCCGGTCTTCACGGCCGAGCAGTACTACGCGGTCGCGGCGCTCGCGTGCGCGATATCGGCGCGGCAGGGAGTGCCCCTCGATCGCGAGCACGTCATCGGGCACAACGAAGTCCCAGGGAGCACGCATACCGATCCCGGGCCCACGTGGGACTGGCCGCATTTCATGTGGCTCATCAGTCTCTGCGCGCCGCCCACCGCGGCAACCGTTCACGCAAGCTTCGTCTCGGAGACTCCGTACCCCGACATCGTCGCGGACGACGCGGCGCTCGTCTCGGTCGTCCTGCGCAACACAGGCACCACCGCGTGGCGCAAGGGCACGGAACAGGAAGCCCGGCTCGGGATACCAGGTAATTCCGCGGACCTCGCGTTCCTCAGCGACGGCTGGCCGACACCCGAACGCCCGGCGGTACAGCAGGAGGACATCGTTCCGCCCGGCGAGACCGCGACGTTCTCCTTCCGGGTGAAGGGAGCGCTTCCGGGGACGTTCGTCGTCCCACTGCGCGGTGTGGTGGACGGGGCCGCGTGGATGGACGATCTAGGGATGTACACGGTGGTCACCGTCCGCTAGGGGGGAGGGCCGCAAGAGCTCGGTCTGCTCCGCGGCCCTCCCTTAAGTTACGTACGCACGGTTTCGGTCTGCCGTTGGGTCTTTCCGTTGGAGTCGCCTGATGCTCGAGTGCTCGATGTTTCGGCGATGGCTTTTTGCGCTTGACCTCGCCAACCCGCGAGAAGCTGAGCCGCTTCGTCGCGTCCGCCGAGACCGAACGCGAGGCCGAAGGCCAGCGCGAGGGCGCCGACGATGCCGATGAAGAGCGTGTTGACCAATGTCGCGGCAATTCCGATCTGGTTCGCGGCCGCGATGATCCCGAACGCTAGGACAGCTACGAATGTGAGCGTGCCTAGCATGCTCGCGTTCGACATCCCGGCACTTTCGACTGCGCCGACCACAAGATTTTTCGTCGTCGTCGCGAGCCAGGAGAAGACTCCCAGGATGAGGATGGCGACGAGCAGGTTCGGGATGAAGGCCAGCACCTGATTGACGATCCCACTCACCGCGGTCAGGCCCACCGCGTTGGCGGCGAGGAGCAGGAAGACGAGGCGGACGTACCACTTCACGAGGCCGCCGATCACGCCTGCCGCATCCGCTTGCACGCGGGCCCGCCGAAGGAATCCGGCGATCCCCGACCGTTCGGCAAGATCGTCTATGCGGATCGTTCGCAAGAACTTCGAGAGCAGCCCGCCGATAACGCCTGCGACGATCCACCCGATGATGAGAAGCAGGACCGCCCCCACGACCGATGGGAGCGCGGTCATGAACGCGGCGATCGCGGCGGCGAGACCGGTGATCACCGCGGTACCGAGATCAGTAATGGGTGCGATGGGCATGGGAACCTCCACCGTTTTCGTTTCCGACCGGCAGTGCAGCCGCCGCGCCAAGCGGAGGAGCGCGCGTTCGCGAGTGCGAGGCCCGAGCGCCGTGATGCAGGTCGTGTTTGGCCATCGTCCAGAAGATCTTCCGCGCCGGCCACTTCTCGCCCCAGTTCGTCAGGACCTCACGCTCGAGGCCCGCGTCGTCGAGAGTCTCAAGGTCGCGGGCGAGCATCGCGTGCCCGGCTTCCAGCTGCGCACGCGCTGCTGCGGCGGTGTGTGCGGAGTCGATCTCGGGAAACGTGAGCTTCGCGGGGCCGAACGCGGACTCGTGAGACATGACCTTGCACTCCGCGACATGGACCAAGCGCCATCCGATCGTCGTGAAGGGCGCCGGATCCGGGTGCGGCGGCTCCGGGTAGTCGACCGACCAACGCCCATCGTCGCGGCGACGGACCGTCCAGCATCGAGCGACCGGTTGCCAGAAGAACTCCTCGTCGGTCAGGCCGTCGACACGTTCGCGGATCGCTTCGAAGGCGTCCTGCAGCTGTTGCCGGATGACCCCGACCGCGGAGCGCGCCATCGCTGCGGACGATAGGGCGGCCTCGACGTTCTTAGCCAACTGTTAGCCGAACCTTGCCGCGGTCTCACGTGCGCCTCGTAGAGTCAGCCTGACCAACGGGAGGGCCACCGCTAGTGACCAAGACTGCTTACGCACGTTCGATCGTTGCAACCATCGGCGCGGGCATGCTCGCCGCCGCCTGCGGCGGCTCCGCGACGCTCGAGACGCCGACCGCGACAGCGTCAGCGACGACCACCGCCACGGCGGCGGCCACGACCGTATCGGCGGGTGCCTGGACGGTGACCGACAAGTCCAAAGCGACGATCCGCGTCCGCGAGCAGCTCGTCGGCGTCAGCCTGCCGTCGGACGCGGTGCTCACCGCGACCGGCGCGAAGGGCTCCTTCGAATTGAATTCAGACGGCACCTTCGCGTCGGCTTCAATGATCACCTTCGATCTCACGACCCTCTCGAGCGACGAGCGCGATCGCGACAACTTCATCAAGAACGACACGCTCCAGGTCCGCCAGTTCCCGACCGCTCAGTTCGCTCCGACGAAGACCAGCGGGCTTACGTTGCCGCTCGCGAGCAGCGGAACGTTCACGTTCACCTTGACCGGGAACATGACGATCAAGGGGAAGACCAAGGAGGTCACGTTCGACGTGACCGCGAAACGGGACGGAAGCGATCTGACGGCGACAGCGACCGCGAGTCCCAGCTGGAAGTTCGGTGACTTCGGGATGACAGCGCCGTCGGTACCCTTTCGTGTGCTCAGCGTGACCGACGAGATCCGCGCGGCGATCGACATTGTCGCGACGGGGCCCAAGGGCTAAGACCCGAGCACGCAAACAGCTGATCTCGCGGTATCAACTTGGCGTATCGCCCGCTACCGAATGGTGTCGTCCCTCCCGTGGCGGTATTGCTCGCGAGCACGCGCCGTTAGCTTCGATGAGTGGGATCGCGCATCTTTTCGCCGCTTGCTGTTGCGGCACTGATTCTCAGCTGGCAGGCCCTTGGCCCGATGCCGCGCGCCCTCGCGGCGCCCGTGTCGCCAGAGCCCGCGGCCGCGATATGCGCGAGCAGCGTCGGTCCCGGCATTCCACATCCCGCAGGGCTGCCGGCCGGTGTCTCCGGGTTCCACGCGCAGTGGTACGGACAGAGCGGCTATCCCACGTTGTGCCCCGGCGAGCGCTCGACCGCGACGGTCGCGTACTACAACTCGGGCTCGCTCGGCTGGGTCCGCGGACGCATGGGTCAGGTCGCATATCTCGGTACGTGGGGCCCCGAGCCTGGGCAGGACGCGGCGACTCCGCTCGGCGGTGACGGCGCCGTTGGATCGCCCGCGACGGGATGGCCTCGCTTCAATCGCATCGCGATGCAGCCTGCGGATTACGTCGGACCGGGGCAGGTCTCCTGGTTCCAGTTCACGATCCAGGCGCCCGCGACCGCCGGCTACTACCGCCTGTACCTCCGTCCGCTGATCGAAGGCGCGACGTGGCTCGAAGACTTTGGTGTCTTCTGGCTCGTCACCGTGCTCAATCCCGATGGCTCACGGCCCGCACCGCCCGAGATCGGTCTTGGCTACAACTACCAGAGCGTCTCGACGGTCCGCGGCACCTTCAACGTGCACCTCATCAAGGAGCGGCTCTCGGCGGTCACGGTGAAGACGCTCACGGCGAACGTCACCGATTGCTCCAATAACTGCCCGGCGAAGCCGCTCGCGCAGTACGTGAGCGAGAACGCCGCGTACGCCGGAATGAACGGCACGTACCTGTGCCCGCCCGACTACGCGCAGTGCGCCGGAAAAGTGAACTCGTACGACTACGCGGTCTACAACAGCAACCTGCGCCGCTGGATCAACTACAACGCGCTCAACGCCCAGAACGGCGGTCTCTTCTTCAACGGGACGAGCACCAGCGTCTACCGCCGCACCTACGTCTACTTTCAGCAACAGACACCGATCGGCGCGGCGATCACGAACTTCCCGCTGCTCGTCCAGAACGGCGCGGTCATCGATTCGACCGCCGAGCAGAACGGCTCGCAGCTCCTCAAGGGCACGAAGGGCGCGATCGGCGTTGACGGTACGTACGTCTACCTCGCGATCGTGACCAACGCGACCGTCACCGATGCCGCCTATGTGATGCAGGCGCTCGGAGCTCGCGATGCCCTCAACCTCGACGGCGGCGGAACCGCGGCCATGTGGATCGGCGGCTCCTACAAGGTTGGCCCGGGCCGGCTGCTCCCCAACGCGATCGTCCTCACCAAGCCGTAGGCGTCAGTTCGCGGCGCGGAGCTCGAAGTCCAGACGGCGAACGAGCGCGCCATCGATCTCGAAATTCCAGGTCGTGTAGTTAGCGAAGATTCCCGGCGCCCGCGTGAGCGTCGTGATCCGCACGTTCCCGCCGTCGACGGATTCCTCGCGGGGTGTCTGCACGAGCTCCGAGGGAGCGAGGCGGATCATCTGCCGCACGCCCTCTTTTCCCTGGAACGGCTCGGGCAGCCCCGGGAGAGTGACCTCGACGTCGTCCGCGCAAAGCGCCGCGGCGGCATCGGCGTTCCGATCCTTTACCGCCTGAACGAACGAGCGCGCGACGTCGAGAGTAGAGTCCATCCGAGACGAACAGCGTATGCAAAAGGGGAGGCGGCCGTGGCATATCCGGTCACGCACTTCGAGATCAATGCGCAGGACGCTCCGGCGACGCAGAAGTTCTACAGGGACCTCTTTGGGTGGGGCATCGATGCGGATAACCCGGACAACTACGGGGTAATCGACACCAAGAACAAGGGCACCGGCATCAACGGCGGCATCGGCGCGAGCCGGCACGGCAAGAGCTGGGTGACCTTCTACGTCGAGACGGACGATCCGGCGGCGACGCTCGCCAAGGCCGAGCGCCTCGGCGGCACCAGGGTCATGGAGCCGATGGAAGCGATGAACGTGGTCTACGCGCTGTTCGCGGATCCCGAGGGCAACGTCATCGGCCTCGCGAAGATGGACCGCACCCAGGAGCAGCAGCGAGAGCAGGCGCAGGATCAGAAGACTCGCTCGCGCTCGAACGGGAACGGGCATGGCACTCCGGCGCGCGGTCGTGCGAAGACCTCCGCCGCCGCGAAGACGTCACCAAAGCGTGCGACCGCTCGTAAGCGCACCACCACCGCGACCGCAAAGAAGAGCGCGACGCGTTCGCGTAACAAGCGCTCGAGAGGTTGACCGACACACAAGAGGAGTAGCCTTACGCCGCCTTTCGAGGCGGGGAGTTTGTCGCGGCGTTCGTCCGCGTACGGCGCCGGGTTATGGGGAGGCGCGCTATGGCCCATGCGGTCACGCTCACCGTCAACGGGACGAGCTACACCCGCGAGATCGAACCCACTCTTCTGCTCGTCGAGTACCTGCGCGAAACGCTCGCGCTCACCGGCACGCACGTCGGGTGCGACACAAGCCAATGCGGAGCCTGCACCGTCCTCGTCGACGGTCGCGCGACGAAGTCATGCACGATGCTCGCGGTCCAAGCGGATGGCGCGGCCGTCATCACGGTCGAGGGCCTCGCGAAGAACGGTGAGCTCCACCCGATCCAGCGCGCGTTCGCGAAGGAGCACGGGCTGCAGTGTGGCTTCTGCACTCCCGGTCTCATGATCACCGCGGTCGACTTCCTCGAACGGAACGCGTCGCCGAGCGACGCCGAGATCCGTCATGCGATCGAAGGCAACCTGTGTCGCTGCACGGGCTATCACAACATCGTGAACGCGATCCGTTCCGCGTCCGCCGAGATGCGCCAGACGGCCGGCGCTCAACCGAAGGTCGCCGCGGAGGTGAAGCCATGACCGCCACGACCAACCCGACCTACATCGGCGCGCGTTTCGCGCGCAAGGAAGACCCCCGTCTCATCACCGGCGACGCGACCTTCACCGACGACGTAATGCTGCAGGGCATGGCGTACATGACCCTCGTGCGAAGCCCGCACGCGCACGCGCGGATCCGACGGATCGACACCGCTGCCGCCAAGAAGGAGCCCGGCGTCGTCGCAGTGCTGACCGGCAAAGAGCTCGAGGCGACCGGAATGCTGCCGGTGTTCATCACGGTGCCGGGCATGAACGGCTCGAAGCACATGCCGATCGCCACCGACAAGGCGAGATACGCCGGCGATGCGGTCGTCGCGGTCGTCGCGGATTCGCGCGACGCCGCCAAGCGGGCCGCGGACCTGATCGCGGTCGACTACGAACCCCTCCCCGTGGTGGTCGACGCCACCAAGGCCCTCGAACCAGGCGCACCGATCGTTCACGAGGAGCTCGGCTCGAACCTCGTCTTCACGTACCCGGTCAAGGGCGGCGACATCGACAAGGCGTTCAAGGACGCCGACATCACGGTCACGCAGCGGATCGTCAACCAGCGCCTCATCCCGAACGCGATGGAGCCGCGCGCGGCGACCGCGAAGTTCGAGGCGGGCGAGCTCACCCTCTGGACCTCGACGCAGATCCCGCACTTCGTCCAGCTCATCGTCGCGCTCAACCTCGGACTCGGGCAGAACAAGGTGCGCGTCATCGCCCCGGAGGTCGGTGGCGGCTTCGGCAGCAAGCTGCAGGTCTACGCCGAGGAGCTCCTCGTCGGCTACCTCTCCAAGACGCTCGGCCGTCCAGTCAAATGGACAGAGGAGCGGCGCGAGGGCTACCTCGCGACGATCCACGGACGCGATCTCGTCGAGAACGTAGAGATCGCCGCGAAGAAGGACGGCACGATCCTCGGGCTGCGCATCCGCACGGTCGCGAACGTCGGTGCGTATCTGCAGGCGTTCGCGCCCGGCATTCCCACGATCCTGCACGCCTTCATCATTCCGGGGCCGTACAAGATCCCGGCGTTCGACGTCGAGGTCCGCGGCGCGTACACGAACACGACCCCGGTCGACGCGTACCGGGGCGCGGGACGTCCCGAGGCCACGTTCGCGATGGAGCGGATCATCGACCGCCTTGCCGACGAGATCGGCATGGACCCGGCCGAGGTGCGGCGGAAGAACTTCATTCCGCCGGACGCGTTCCCGTTCAACACGATCAGCGGCATCACCTACGACAGCGGCGACTACGAGCCGGCGCTCGATCGCGCGCTGGCGATGGCCGACTACAAGGGTTTCGAAAAGCGCCGCGCCGAGGCGAAGGCGCGGGGCAACTACCGCGGGATCGGGATCTCGACCTACGTCGAGATCTGCGGACTCGCGCCGTCGAAGGCGAACTCCGCCCTCGGCGTCGGCTGGGGCGGCTACGAGAGCGCGCGGATCCGCGTGCACGCGACCGGCTCGGTCCAGGTCTTCACCGGCACGTCACCACACGGACAGGGCCACGAAACGTCGTGGGCGCAGATCGCGGCGGACGCGCTCGGCGTCAGCCCGAATGACATCGAAGTGCGGCACGGCGACACGTTCGAGTCGCCGGGCATGGGTGTCGGCACGTTCGGCAGCCGGAGCCTCGCTGTGGGCGGCATCGCCGTTCACAAGGCCGCGGAAAAGGTCCGCGAGAAGGTCGTGCAAATCGGCGCGCACCTTCTCGAAGCGTCGCCGGCCGATGTCGTCGTCGAGAACGGCAAGGTCTTCGTGAAAGGCGTGCCGGAGAAGGCGAAGAACTTCGGCGACATATCGATGGCGGCGTATCTCGCGAACAACCTGCCTGACGGGATGGAGCCGGGTCTCGAGGCGACCGTGTACTACGACCCGCCGAACTTCACGTTCCCGTTCGGCACGCACATCGCCGAGGTCGAGATCGACGGCGAGACCGGCACCGTGCGGATCGAGCGTTACTCCGCCTGCGATGACTGCGGGCGCCAGATCAACCCGATGATCGTCGAGGGACAGCTGCACGGTGGTATCACGCAGGGCATCGGCCAGGCGCTGTACGAGGGCGCGGTGTACGACGACAACGGACAGCTCCTATCCGGAAGCATGATGGAGTACCACGTGCCGTCCGCCGAAGACGTTCCCATGTTCAACCTCGATCACACCGTGACTCTCACCAACACGAACCCGCTCGGCGTCAAGGGCATCGGCGAAGCCGGCACCATCGGTTCGACGCCGGCCGCCGTCAACGCGGTCATCGACGCCCTGTCGCCACTGGGCGTGAAGCACATCGACATGCCACTCACATCGGAGAAGATCTGGCGGGCGATCCACGCGGCGGGGGAGGGACGACGATGATCACGCACCCGTTCACCTATCAAGCGCCGGCCACGATCGAAGAGGCCGTGAAGCGGCTCGGCCAGAACGACGATGCGAAGGTGATCGCCGGCGGCCACAGCCTCCTACCCCTCATGAAGCTCGGGCTCGCGCAGCCCGAGACGCTCGTCGACCTCCGTCGCATCGGCTCGCTGCGCGAGATTCGGACGGATGCCGACGGGACGATCGTGATCGGCGCCCTCGTGACACACCGTGACATCGCGCACGACGAGACGGTTCGAGCGAAGCTCACCGCACTTGCCGACGCCGCGGGCGAGATCGGGGACCTGCAGGTCCGCGCGCGTGGCACCATCGGGGGAAGCCTCGCGCACGCCGACCCCGCGGCGGACGAGCCCGCGCCCACACTCGCTTACGACGCGACCATTCGTGCTATCGGCCCGCAGGGCCGACGCGATATCCCGGCGCGCGACTACTTCAAAGGGGCGTTCGAGACGGCGCTCGCGGCAAACGAAATCCTTGCCGAGGTCCGTTTTCCGGCGCCCGCTGCTCGCACCGGCGGCTCATACGTGAAGTTCGCCCACCCGGCGTCGGGATTCGCGGTGACGCGCATACCGAGCGACCGCGGCCGAACGCGCTCTCACCGGTTCGAAGGGCGACGCCAAGGCGATCGCCGAAGCGGCCGCGAAGGCAGCGGATGGGATCACGGCGCTCTCCGACCTCGCCGCGTCCGCCGAATACCGCAAGCACCTCGTCACCGTCTACGCGAAACGGGCGATCGAACTCGCCATCAAGCGCGCCCGCGCCTGACGACCAGAGATATCTTGCTGCGCCGGCGCCGTGAAGGCGCCGGCGCAGTGTCTCTTCTCCGCTCGTAGCATCGCGATTGGTGAGCGCCCCCGTCATGTCGTCTGTCGAAGCTGTGGCCGCGGCGCTCGAGCGCGAGCGCTACGTCGCGGACCGTCAGCTCGCGGTCACGCTCTTTCTCGCGCTGCGTCTTGGGAAACCGCTCTTCGTCGAGGGCGAGGCCGGGGTCGGCAAGACCGAGATCGCGAAGGCGCTCGCGTCCGCACTCGGCCGAAAGCTGATCAGGCTTCAGTGCTACGAGGGCCTCGACGTCGCCACCGCCGTGTACGACTGGGACTATCCGCGGCAGATCCTCGAGATCCGCTTGGCCGAGGGCGAAGGCCATGCGAGCGACGCACGCGAACGCATCTACAGCGAGCGTTTCCTGATCAAACGTCCGCTCCTCGAGGCCATCGCCGGAGATGGCCCGCCGCCCGTGTTGCTCATCGATGAGATTGACCGGGCCGACGAGGAGTTTGAGGCGTATCTTCTCGAGCTCCTCTCGGATTTCCAGATCACGGTGCCCGAGCTCGGTACCTTCCGGGCCGCGGTCCCGCCGCCGGTCATCATCACCTCGAATCGCACGCGCGAGATCCACGACGCCCTCAAGCGGCGATGCCTGTACCAGTGGATCGACTACCCGACCGTGGACCGCGAGCTCGCGATCGTCGCGCGGCGTCTGCCCGAGATACCGGCCCGACTTGCGCGGAGCGTCGTCGCGGTCGTGCAGGCTCTTCGGCGCGACGATCTCTTCAAACGGCCGGGTGTCGCGGAGACGCTCGATTGGGCGTTGGCGCTTGCGGCGCTCGGTACCGGCGAGCTCGACGAGGCCGCGATCGACGGAACGCTCGGCGTCCTTCTGAAGTACGAGGAGGATGTCTCGCGCGTGCGCGCCGACCTTCTTCCCGGGCTCGTGGCGGAGGCCGCGCGCGCCGGCTGATCGAAGGCCCGTGCTACCGATTCGGATATCACCGGCGTCGCAGAACCGCTGGCACGAGGCGTGCGTTGGGGGCGACGATGGAACGAAACGTCGCCGACACATCGGCCCCGCCGGCTTGGCGCACTACTTAGACATGGACAGCAACAACGCGCTCGACGCGATCCTTGCGCTTCGCGCGATCTGGGAACAGAAGCGCGGCCGCGTGACGCTCGCCGATCTCGAGATCCTCGTCCACCGCCGCGTTCGCACTCGCGGAGCCGCGGCGCTTCCGCCCGAACGCTGGCGCGGTCGACCCTGGCGCGCGACGACCCGTCACGAGGTCGTGTTCGAGGCCTGACCTTTTCGACACATCGGACCAAAAAGATCGCCCCGGGCTTGGTGCCCGGGGCGATCCTCTATTTATTGCGGAGGGCAGCGCTAGTGGATCGTCGGTGCGGGTCCGTTCGCGTTTATGTTTCCGGCATCTTGCGAGCTCAAGGCAGCACCCTGCAGCTGCCAGTACCCGGTCGGTGCGTACCACCACGCGCCTGCCGGCGGGCACGCCTCGACGCACGTCGCGGTCGTACCGAGCGAGATCGTGCCGTTGCCTTTGAGTGAACCGAGACGGATGTCGACGGGTCCGCTTCCGTACGTCCGCTCGAAGATCGACGTGCCGTACTGATAGAAGCAACCGAACTGATCGCAGGTGACGCGGTTCCAGCCGACGTTGAGCCGTTCCGTGGTCAGAGCGACCGAGGTCGTCGGGGAGACGCTGAGCTTCTCGTCGCGGAGCGGAAAGTTCGCCGATCCCCGGAGCATGCCGAGCTGGCCGTCAGCGAAGGAACCCGAGAGCACGACTGGTCCGCTGACGCCGCCGCCGAGGATGCTGTTGAAGCTCGCGTATCCGTTGACGTCGATCGTCTGTGATGTGCCTGAGTCCGCGAGTGCGGTGGATTGGCCGAGCGAGAGCACGAAGCTGAGCGCGAGGGTCGCCGCGAGAATGAGCTTGCGCATCTTTTCTTCCTCCTGCCGCATCCATCTGAGGGATGCGTGCTGGAGGGGTCTACGGTCGCGAACGCTTGGCCGGGGTGCGGCCTCACACCGCCTGGATGTGATCTGCGACACCGTGTGCCGCCACACGGTCGAGAATGGTCAGGCCGATGCGTGCTCCTTTCTTCCGGCTCGCGCTTGTCGCCGTCCTCGCGGTGTCATGCGCGCCGCCGCCGGCCGCGATCGCGACGCCGTCACCAACGCAGACCGAGCCCCCGGTCACTCCGTCAGCAAGTCCAACCGAAACACCGACACCCGCGGCGCCGCATGTCTTCGTCATCGTCATGGAGAACGCGAATTTCACGACGGCACTGGCGTCGCCGCCGATCGCACGGCTCGCCGCGAAGTACGTCCTCGCCACGAACTACCATGCCGTCTCTTCGCCGAGCTTGCCGAACTACCTCGCCCTCACCTCCGGCAGCACGTGGGGCATCACCGATGACGCGTACCACGTCCTTCCCGCGGGTGGACTCGGAACGCAGCTCACCGCCGCGGGCGTGACCTGGCGCGCGTACATGGAGGGGCTGACATCGGCCGGGTGCTTGCGCAGCCCGTATCCGTATGCCCTCAAGCACAACCCGTTCGCGTACTACGGCGGCGCGTGTCCGGAGAACGTCGTGGCGCTCGACGCTCTCGACGCGGATCTCGGTCGTGACACTCCGAGCTTTGTTTGGATCTCTCCCGGTCTCTGCCACGACGGCCACGACTGCGCGATCGCCGATGCAGGAGCGTGGCTCGAGGAGCTCGTGGGTCGGATCGTGGCCTCGCAGGCATGGCGCGACCACGGCGTGCTCTTCGTCGTGTGGGATGAGGGCGATGGGCGATCGAGCGCCGTCCCGCTGATCGTGGCATCACCCGATGTCGCGAGTCGCCGCCTGAACGGCGACTACGACCATTTTTCCCTTCTCGCCGCGATCGAAGACCAATTCCGGCTGCCACGCCTCGGCGCCGCCAAGAACGCGAATGCGCTTACCGACCTGGTGCCGCCCCGCACCCGTTAGGTAGTACTAACGCCTTCCGTCGGGCCCGACCATGCCGGAGAGCCAGAACAGCGCGGCAGCCCCCGCGACGAGCGAAGCACCAATCACCGCCCACTCGCTGCGGCCGGTCATGAACGACCCCGGAATGACGCCGATCCCTTGAAAGAAAAAGACCGCCCCCGCGAGCAGCGCGACGACGGCGACGACACGGACGGCGAGACGCACCATTTCGAGTGTGCCGACTAATATTTCGGAAGTCCATGTATCTAGATTTCGCTCTCCTGCTTCTCCGAGTCGTCATCGGTGGAATCGTGATGGCGCATGGCCTTTTGAAGCTGGGTCTGGTCGGCAAGGGCGGCTCGATCCCCGGCGTAGCTGGATGGTTCAACTCGATGGGTCTCCGGCCGGGCCTGTTCTGGGCGTACGTCGCCGTCCTCGCCGAAGCCGGCGGAGGACTCCTCACGGTCCTTGGACTCGGTGGACCGATCGGGCCCGGCGTCCTCGCCGCGGACCTCGTCGTCGTCACGATCGTCGCCCACTGGCCTCAGGGTTTCTGGGCCGGGGGAGGCAAGGTCGGGTGGGAGTTCCCGGTACCACTCGCGGCCGGCGGGCTGGCGATCGCCCTCGCGGGCAACGGCGCGCTGTCGCTCGATCGGCTGCTGGGCCTCGTCTATCCCGATTGGCTCTTGCCTGCCTGGCTTGTTCTCATGGCCGCGGGCGCGCTCCTAGCCCTCGGGGTGCGTTCCATGCAGGCACCCAAGGCCGCCCAGTCTTAGCGGCCTCGAACGAAATTCCTAGCGTCGATTCAGCCGCCTCTTAGGCCGGGCTTAGGCGCGCGAGAGAGGCTATAGGCATGTTCGAAGGCGATCCGACCGCCACCACGCCAATGACACCGCTGGCTCCGCCGCCCCCTCCGGCGCGGAAGAGCAGCGGCATCCCCGCAGGCCGCCTCGTGGCCCTCGGTCTTCTCGCGTTCGCCCTCGCCGCGTTCACCGGACGTGTCGATCTCGGCTCCCTCGTCTCGACCGCGCAGAACTATGTCGACCGAGTCGTCCCGACGGTCCAGCCGAGCGCCTCCGCGAGCGACACGGCGGCGGTCGCGGCCGTCAAGGACGTCATCCAGCGCGCCAACGATGCGCAGGTCCAGGCCTTCACCCGCAATGACCCGACGCTGATGCGCGCGACAGCCACCACCTCCTATTACCAGGAGCTCGTACAGACCAACCAGGGCCTGCAGTCGAGCGGCGCGCGGTCGATCGCTCTTGTGAACCTCGAATGGGTCGACGTGACGGTCAGCGGCACGACCGCGAACGCGGTGACGAACGAGACCTGGCGCACGACGTACACCGACGGCTCGGTCGCCGACAGCACGGATCGCAATGAATACACGCTCGTTCTCCAGGCGGGCGCGTGGAAGATTTCGGCCGACGTCCAGCCGACGACGCAGATCATCACCCCCGGCACGGGCAGCGGCACACCGCCGAGCGTGACCCAGCCGGGTACGCCCGCGAGCGTCACGAGCAGCTCGAGCAACTGGTCCGGCTACGCGGCGAACGGCGGAACATTCACGTCGGTCACCGCGACCTGGACCGTGCCGACCGTCTCGGCCACCTCGAGCGGAGCGGACGCGACCTGGATCGGCATCGGCGGACTGACCAGCAACGACCTCATCCAGGCGGGCACGCAGGCGATGGTCGACGGCAGCGGGACGGTCGAGTACTCGTCTTGGATCGAGATGCTCCCGCAGTCGTCACGGAACGTTCCTCTTTCGGTGAGCGCGGGCGACTCCGTGACCGTCACGATCACGCAGCAGAGCGGGAACGACTGGCTCATCGCGCTGAAGAACAACACGACGAACGGGACCTACAGCGTGACCGTTCAGTACAGCTCGTCGAACTCATCGGCCGAGTGGATCCAGGAGGCGCCGAGCGTCGGCCGCGGCCTCGTCTCACTTGACCAGTTCGGGACGGTGCAGTTCAGCGGAGCCAGCGCGGTGCGCGACGGCAAGACGATGTCGGCCGCAGCACTCGGCGCGAAGGCGATCACGATGATCAACGGACAGGGCCAGGCGATCGCGCAACCCTCGACGATCGCAAGCGACGGATCGAGCTTCACGATCGCGCGGACCGATGCCACGAGCTCGCCGCAGTCCGGTGGTCGGCGCCGCCGGCCCTAGGAGAAGTGCTCTAGCTCGCGGAGCGCGACTGGCGCCGCAAGAGCATCG
>WNFW01001452.1_pt1 | contig 15934 bp, 14 predicted proteins | sample 5400131 | NCBI WGS metagenome assembly WNFW01 (sample SAMN13153362, study PRJNA577476) | soil metagenome | isolation source: 20 cm soil or saprolite under grassland replicate 1 | place: USA:California | collected 2016-06-15 | reverse complement strand
TGAGGCGGCGCGCGAGATCGATTGGATCGAGCCGGCGAAGAAGATATTCGACCCGTCAATGGGACTCTGCGGCCGCTGGTTCGCCGGCGCCGTGGTCAATACCTGCTTCAATGCGCTCGACCGCCAGGTCGCAGGCGGACGCGCCGATCAAGTGGCGCTAATCCACGATTCGCCGCTCTCCGGCAGCGTCACCAGACTGACCTACGCCGAGATGCTGAACGAGGTGAAGACGCTCGCCGCCGTCATGCAGGATTTTGGCGTGACCAAGGGCGACCGCGTCATCCTCTATATGCCGATGGTGCCGGAGGCCATGATCGCCATGCTCGCCTGCGCCCGGATCGGCGCGGTGCATTCCGTCGTGTTCGGGGGCTTCGCCGCCAAGGAGCTGGCTACCCGCATTGAAGATGCCAAGCCGAAGCTGATCTTTTCGGCAAGCTGCGGGCTCGAACCCGGCCGTATCGTGCAGTACAAGCCACTGCTGGACGAGGCGATCAAGCTCTCCAGCGCCAAGCCGCAGGCCTGCATCATCCTGCAGCGGCCGCAGCAATCATGCGAACTTGACGTAGGCCGCGACCACGATTGGGCCGAACTGCGGGCGAAAGCGATGTCGGCGAAGAAGTCCGTCGACTGTGTGCCGGTGCTCGCGACCGACCCGCTCTATATCCTCTATACCTCAGGCACCACGGGCAAACCCAAGGGCGTGGTGCGCGACAATGGCGGGCATCTGGTTGCGCTGAAATGGTCGATGTTCAATCTCTACGGCGTTAATCCGGGCGAAGTCTGGTGGTGCGGCTCCGACATCGGCTGGGTGGTCGGCCACAGCTACATCGTGTATGGGCCGCTATTTCATGGCGCGACCTCGATCATGTACGAGGGCAAGCCGATCGGCACGCCGGATGCCGGCGCGTTCTGGCGGCTGATCGCCCAGCACAAGGCGGTGGCGCTGTTCACCGCGCCGACCGCATTCCGCGCCATCCGCAAGGAAGATCCCGACGGCAGATTCATCCGCCAGTACGATCTTGCAAAGTTCCGCACGCTGTTTCTCGCCGGCGAGCGCGCCGATCCGCCGACGGTGGAATGGGCCGAGCAGCAGTTGAAGGTGCCCGTGATCGATCACTGGTGGCAGACCGAAACCGGCTGGTGCATCGCCGGCAACCCGGTGGGGTTAGGCCAGCTGCCGGTGAAACACGGCTCGCCGACGGTGCCGATGCCGGGCTATCAGGTCGACGTGGTCGATGAAGCCACAAGGCCGCTCCCTGCGGGCACCATGGGCTCGATCGTCATAAAACTGCCTCTGCCGCCGGGCTGCCTGCCGACGCTATGGGAGCAGGACCAGCGCTGCAGGGAATCCTATCTCACTGAGTTCCCCGGCTACTACAAAACCTCCGACGCCGGCTACAAGGACGAGGACGGCTACGTCTTCGTGATGGGCCGCACCGACGACATCATCAATGTCGCCGGCCACCGGCTTTCCACCGGCGGCATGGAAGAGATTCTTGCGGCGCATCCCGACGTCGCCGAATGCGCGGTGCTCGGCATCAAGGACCCGATCAAGGGCGAGGTGCCCTGCGGCTTTTTGGTGCTGAAGGCCGGCGTGACGCGCGAGCCCGCCGAGATCGAGCAGGAGATCGTGGCGCTGGTGCGCGAAAAGCTCGGCCCGGTGGCGGCGTTCAAGCTCGCGATCACGGTTGCCCGGCTGCCGAAGACCCGTTCGGGGAAAATCCTGCGCGGCACCATCAAGAAGATTGCCGACGGTGACTCATGGGCGATGCCCGCCACCATCGAGGATCCGAAGGTGCTGGACGAAATCGGCGACGCGCTGAAGGGACGGGTGCAGGATTCTACCGGATGATAGCCGGGATTCGTCATGCCCCGGGCTTGACCCGGGCATCCATCGTGCTTCAAGCAATTGCCTTGTTTTTGATGGATTGCCGGGTCATCTAGCGCGAAGACGCGCGGAGCCTGTCATCGGGCTGCGCTTGGCGCGGACCCGTTGGCGCTTTTGCCCGGCAATGACGCAATCCGAATTGTGGACGGGAATTTTGATATGCAGTCTGGCTTCGCAAAACATTGCATCGCGCTGTTGCTGGTTGCCCCGTTGCTCGCGGGCTGCCTCGAGCGCGGACAGCCGACCATGGTCAATGCCGGCGGCGATGACGACGACGCGTTCTGCCGCGCCAGCAATGCTGTGGGCTCGCCGGAATATGTCGCCTGCCGCAAGGACCGCGATGTCCAGCGCAACAACGCCAACGCGCGCGCCGACCGCCGCCAGCGCGACCTCGGCGAATACATGCTGAACAATCCGGGAAGGCCGTGAGCCAGGAGACCGCCATGGACGAAGACGTCTTCAACACCAGCCTGCGCAAATTCCTCAAGAGGGTCGGCATCACCTCGCAGCGCGAAATCGAAAAGGCGGTGCGCGACGCGGTGGAGGCCGGCCGCCTCAAGGGCAACGAAAAGCTGCCGGCCAAGATGGTTTTGACTGTCGGCGGCATCACGCTCACGCACGAGATCGACGACGAGATCGAGCTGGGCTAAGACCGGCCTTCAGATATCGACCTCATCCTGAGGAGGCCGCATCGCGGCCGTCTCGAAGGATGAGGAGCGCGCGTTTTGCGCGCGTCTCGAAGGATGATGGGACTCATCCCCTCATGGTTCGAGACGCGCACCGGACAGCGCAAGTGCGCTGCCGGGAGATGCGCTCCTCACCATGAGGTAATCATCGCGCAGGCGCAGAGGAACAGAACCATGGACATCAAGGTCAGGGATTCACTCCTGCAATCAATGAATCGATTCAACTCGTAATTGATTTGACGAAGGCCGGGCATCTATTTGCCCGCTCTCGTGATGGCATGGGCGACATTTGAAGCCGTTGGCCGAGCTTTGCTTCTCGATCAATTTCAACGGCCACAAACGCCAGCTCGCCTGGTCGAGGTACTCGGGTCGGAAGGGTATATTACGCCAGAGGAAGCCGACACATTGAGGGCCGCAAGTACCATCCGAAATGCGGTGGTTCATGGACAACTCGATTCCACTGCTGATCAAAAGATGCTGGAAGGTTTTGTCGCGATTCTAAGGACGTTAGTGAAGTTGCTGCCTCCGGGAAATCCGTAACAAAATCCAGTGCACGGCGGTTTAATAGTTTTCGCCTGCCTTCTCGATCACCGTCATCTCACGCTCTGCCGCGCAAAGCTCGGGCGCACGATAGCGCCGCGACAGCGAGCGGTCGTTCGAAAGTTCCGAAACTTCGTTGCGCTGGCGAAAGCTTTCGCAGGGTATGACGGCCCCTACTCCTCGTCCTGCTTCTTGCCGCCGATGGTCTTCAGCTTGGCGAACACCGCGTCGACGTTGAGGTCGTCGCGCTGTTTTTCGCTCGGCTCGAACTCCGGTTCTTTGCGGGTGGTCTCGGAGGCCGGCAACAGGGTCGCGCCACCGTAGGCGGTGTCGGTCGGCTTCTCCTTGGCGGCGCGCTGGACCTCGAAGTCGAGCTCGATCTGCGAGCACAGGCCCAAGGTCACCGGGTCCATCGGGGTCAGGGTGGAGGCATTCCAGTGGGTGCGGTCGCGGACGCTGGCAATGGTGGTCTTGGTGGTGCCGACCAGCCGCATGATCTGTGCGTCCTTCAATTCCGGGTGATTGCGCACCAGCCACAGGATCGCGCTCGGCCGCTCGTGGCGGCGCGACACCGGGGTATAGCGCGGGCCCTTCTTCTTGGCCGCGGGCGGCAGCGTCACCTTGCTCTCGCCGAGCTTGAGCCGATAGTTCGGGTCCTTTTCACCCTTTTCGATCTCGTCGCGGGAGAGCTGGCCGGTCGAAATCGGGTCCATGCCCTTGATGCCCTGGGCGGCGTCGCCGTCGGCAATGGCGCGGACCTCGAGCGGGTGCATTTTGGTGAAATCGGCCACCTGATCGAAGGTCAGCGCGGTATTGTCAACCAGCCACACGGCAGTCGCCTTTGGCATCAGCGGTGCATTGCTCATGGCAAATCTCCTTTGCGCTTCGCCCACCTGTTTTGGAGGCGAAGCCGTGGTCATCGGTGATGACGGGAATTAGCCGCTATATAAGCCGTCTGGGGCTAACCGCGCAATGGTTTGCTGTACGGCCTTGACAGCGCCCGAAAGCCGTCCCAAGTCCTTATTCGAATTGACCGTTCCCTCCGTGCCGGTGAGGGGTGATTCGGTCCGAGATCGCCCCTATGTCAGACAAACCACCCCTTAGAATCGTGCTTTGTTCGCCCCGGGGCTTCTGCGCCGGCGTGGTGCGGGCAATCGACACCGTGGAACGGGCGCTCACCATCTATGGGGCCCCGGTCTATGTCCGCCACGAGATCGTCCACAACCGCTATGTGGTGGACAGTCTGAGGACCAAGGGCGCGATTTTCGTCGAGGAACTGGCCGAAATTCCCGATAATACCAACGCGCCGGTGGTGTTTTCGGCCCACGGGGTTCCCAAATCGGTGCCGGCGGACGCCCGGGCCCGGAATTTCTTCTCGTTGGATGCGACTTGCCCGCTGGTCACAAAAGTGCACCGCGAGGCCGCGATCCATTTCAAGCGGGGCCGTGAAATCCTGCTGATCGGGCATTCCCACCATCCGGAGGTGGTTGGCACGCTCGGGCAACTGCCTCCCGGAGCGGTGACGCTGATCGAGACCGCGCACGATGCCGCGAGCTTTACGCCCAAGGACCCCGACAATCTCGCCTTCGTCACGCAGACGACGCTGTCGATCGACGACACCGCCGAAATCGTCGCGATGCTGAAGGAGCGCTTCCCGAACATCTCCGGGCCCCACAAGGAAGACATCTGCTACGCCACCACCAATCGCCAGCTGGCGGTGAAGAAGGTGGCGCCGGTGGTCGACGCCCTGATCGTGGTCGGCGCACCGAACTCGTCGAATTCGCAGCGCCTGCGCGAAGTCGCCGAACGCGAGGGTTGCCCGATCGCGGTGCTGGCGCAACGCGCCAGCGATCTCGACTGGTCGCGTTTCGCGGGCATCAAGAGCCTCGGCATCACCGCCGGCGCGTCGGCCCCGGAAGTGATCGTCGAAGAGATCATGGGCGCGTTCGCCGAGCGGTACGAATTGCATGTGGAGACGGTCTCGGCCGCGGAAGAGAACGAATTCTTCCCGCTGCCGCGCTCGCTGCGGCCCGACGCAGCGGAATAATCGCGATGGCGGTCTACACCGACGTCGCCGCCGACGAGCTTGCGGAATTCCTGAGGGGTTACGACGTTGGCGAGTTGCTGTCCTACAAGGGCATCGCCGAGGGCGTCGAGAATTCCAACTTCCTGCTGCACACCAGCGTCGGATATTTTATTCTCACGCTTTATGAGAAGCGCGTGGCGTCGAACGACCTGCCGTATTTTCTGGGCCTGATGACGCATTTGGCGACGCACGGCATCCGCTGTCCGCAACCGCTCAACAACACGTCAGGCAAGGCGCTCGGCACGCTCGCCGGCCGCCCGGCGGTGATCATCACTTTTCTCGAAGGGGTCTGGCCGCGCAAGCCGAATGTCGCGCACTGCGGCGCCGTCGGCCAGGCGCTGGCGAAGCTGCATCTGGCGGGACGCGATTTCGCCATGTCGCGCGCCAATGCGCTGTCGGTAGCGGGCTGGCGTCCGCTGTTCGATGCCGCCGCATCGCGCGCCGACGAATTGCAGCCCGGGTTGCGGGCCTTTATCGCCGCCGAGCTCGATCATCTGGAAAGCGGTATCTGGCCCAACAATTTGCCACAGGGCGTGATCCACGCCGACCTGTTTCCGGACAACGTGTTCTTTCTCGGCGAAAAGCTGTCCGGCATCATCGATTTCACTTTCGCCTGCAACGACATTCTGGCCTACGACGTCGCGATCACGCTCAATGCCTGGTGCTTCGAGGCCGATCACTCCTTCAACGTCACCAAGGCGCGCGCCTTTCTCAATGGCTATGGCCGCGAGCGCAAATTGTCCGAGACCGAGCAGGATGCGCTGCCGCTATTGGCGCGCGGGGCGGCGCTGCGAATTATGCTGACGCGTCTGGTCGACTGGTTCAACGTTCCGCCGGGTGCGCTGGTGCGCCCAAAGGATCCGCTGGAATATGTCCGCAAGCTGCGGTTTCAGCAGAGCGTCGACAGCATGCGCGATTACGGTGTCGCAGCCTCGGGGCTGATGGCGTGAGTTCACATCCCTCGGTCATCATCCACACTGATGGGGCATGCTCGGGCAATCCCGGGCCGGGCGGCTGGGGCGCGATCCTCAAATTCGGCGATGTCGAAAAGGAATTGAAGGGCGGCGAGACGCATACCACCAACAACCGCATGGAGCTGATGGCGGCGATCTCGGCGCTGGAAGCGCTGAAGAAGCCCTGCACGGTCGATCTCTACACCGACAGCCAGTATGTCCGTCAGGGCATCACCGGCTGGATCCATGGCTGGAAGAAGAACGGCTGGCGCACCTCGGACAAGAAGCCGGTCAAGAACGTCGACCTGTGGCAACGGCTGGATGCGGCGCTGCACCAGCATCAGGTGCGCTGGCATTGGGTCAGGGGTCACGCCGGTCACGACGAGAATGAGCGTGCCGATCGATTGGCGCGCGATGGCGTCGCCATGGCGCGGCTGAAGACGTAGGTGAGGACTTTCCCCTCCCCCCTTGTGCGAGAGGGTGGCGCCTCACGGAGTGAGGCGACGGGTGAGGGGTCTCTCTCCGCGGATACAAACCCCTCATCCGGCAGCCTTCGGCTGCCACCTTCTCCCACAAGGGGAGAAGGGAAGAAGGCTGGGCGACGAGTGTGAATGTGCTTCGACTCAGCTCAAAGCTGCGCCAGCAGCGTGTCGCCGCCGGAGACCTCGACCTTGCCAGGCGCCGGTTCGAGATTGAGCTTCTTCACCACGCCGTCATCCACCAGCATCGAGTAGCGATGGGAGCGGATGCCGAGGCCGTTGCCGGAGGCGTCCAGCTCCATGCCGATCGCCTTGGTGAATTCGGCGTTGCCGTCGGCAAGGAAGGTAGCCTCGTCGCGCTGGTCAGTGTCGCGCTTCCAGGCGTTCATGACGAAGGCGTCATTGACCGAAACGATCGCGATCGTGTTCACGCCCTTGTCCTTGATGGCATAGGCGTTGAGGAAAATGCTCGGCAGATGCATCTTGTGGCAGGTGCCGGTATAGGCGCCCGGCACCGCGAACAACGCGACCTTCTTGCCCTTGAAGATGTCGTCGGTGGTTTTGATCTGCGGACCTTCCGCCGTCATCACCCGAAACTTCGCCTCCGGCAGCTTGTCGCCAACTTTGATGGTCATCGTCAATTCTCCTTGCGATTTGTGAGAGGTGTCTTAGACCGGGCTGTTGGCCGGCACAATATTAGCGGCTGCGGAAACGGCAATGGTCCCGTGCGTTCACTGTTATGTCATCCGGCCATGCGTCTTTGATCGGCACCTCGTCCTGAGGAGCGGCCTCTTGGCCGCGTCTCGAAGGATGAGAGCCGGCCTTATGGTTCGAGACGGCGCAAGAGCGCCTCCTCACCATGAGGTGCGTCAGTTCAGGCCGCCGCCTTCTTTTCATCGCGCAATTCGCGGCGCAGGATTTTTCCGACATTGGTCTTGGGCAAGCCGGTCCGGAATTCGATCTGCTTGGGGACCTTGTAGTTGGTCAATTGCGTGCCGCAGAATTTGATGATGTCTTCGGCAGTGACGCTCGGATCCTTCTTGACCACGAACGCCTTGACGGCCTCGCCCGAGCGCGCGTCCTGGACCCCGATCACGGCGCACTCCAGCACGCCGGGGTGACTGGCGATGACCTCCTCGATCTCGTTCGGATAGACGTTAAAGCCCGACACCAGGATCATATCCTTCTTGCGATCGACGATCTTGGTATAACCGTCCGCCGTCATGACGCCGATGTCGCCGGTGCGGAAATAGCCGTCGGCAGTCATCACATTGGCGGTCTCTTCCGGCCTGTTCCAGTAGCCGGCCATCACTTGCGGGCCCTTGGCGCAGATTTCGCCGGGTTCGCCGAGCGGCACCTCGTTGCCGTCATCGTCGCGGATCGAGAGGTAGGTCGAGGGAATGGGCAAGCCGATCGAGCCGGAGAACTTGTCGGTATCGGCGGGGTTGCAGGTCAGCGTCGGCGATGTCTCCGAGAGGCCATAGCCCTCGGATAGCGCACAGCCGGTGGTCTGCAGCCATTTCTCAGCGACCGCCTTCTGGGTGGCCATGCCGCCGCCGAACGACGTCTTCAATTTGGAGAAGTCGACCTTGTCGAAGCCGGGCGAATTCAACAGTCCATTGTAGAGCGTATTGACCGCCGGGAAGCTGTTGACCTGGTATTTCATCAATTCCTTGATGAAGCCGGGCATGTCGCGCGGATTGGGAATCAGGAGATTGACGCCGCCGGCGCGCATCGCCAGCAGGAAACACGCCGTCAGCGCGAAGATGTGATAGAGCGGCAGCGCGCAGACGATGAACAACCGGTCGACATGCGGCGGCTTCTTCAGCGCCGGCTGCAGCCAGGCATCATTCTGCAGCACGTTGGCCAGAATGTTGCGATGGAGCAGCGTCGCGCCCTTGGAGACGCCGGTGGTGCCGCCGGTATATTGCAGGAAGGCGACGTCGCCCGGCGCAATCTTCGGCTTGTCGAGCGTCAGGGCGCGGCCGGCCGCGATCGCGTCATTGAAGCCGACGGCGCCTGGAATCGAATAGGCCGGCACCATTTTCTTGACCCGGCGCACCACCAGATTGACGATTACGCCCTTGAAGCCGAGCAGGTCGCCCATGCTGCCGATGATGACGTGCCTGACCGCGGTCCTGGCAATCACCTGTTGCACGGTGGTGGCGAAGTTCTCCAGCACGATGACCGCCTCGGCGCCGGAATCCTTGAGCTGGTGTTCGAGCTCGCGCGGGGTGTAGAGCGGATTGACGTTCACCACCGCAAAGCCCGCGCGCAGCACCGCGGCGGTCGATACCGGATACTGCAGCACGTTCGGCATCATCAGCGCGACGCGGGCGCCCTTTTGCAGGCCCTTGCTTTGCAGATAGGCTGCGAGCGCCAGCGACATCTCGTCGAGATCGCGATAGCTGATCGACTTGTCCATGCAGATGAAGGCCTTGCGATCGCTGAACTTGGCAAAGCTTTCTTCCAGCAACTCGACCAGCGAGGTGTACTGGGTCACGTCGATGTCGGCGGGCACGCCGGCCGGGTATTGCTTAAGCCAGATGCGCTCCATGCTGTTTCCCCTCTGGTTACTTCCCGTCGCTTTGGACCGGGATGCCTTGTTTTGGGCAGTATTGATTTCGCGCAGTATTGAGCAATGCGGCAGCCCAAGGCAAGCGGAAGGCAAGCGGAATGCAAGCGGCTGGGCGCTATGGATGGATCGTTAACCGAAAAGCCGGGGTTAGCCGAAAAAGCCGGCTGGGCCGGCGGAAAGCCGCCGTTAGCTGCGCGACGCCGCGCTCTTTTGCTCCACCGGCCTGGCCTCGCCGGTCGTGCTCTTGGGTGCAGTTTTGGGCTTTGCAGCGGCCTTTGGCTTCGCCGGCTTTGCGGTCGCGGCTACGGGCTTTTCGGCGGCTTTCGGGGCGCCATCCGGCTTGGTATTGGCGTGTTTGGTGGCGGCCGGTTTTGCGTCGGTCTCGGGCTTTTCCGCCGCCACCCGCGACTTCTTTCCGCGCTGCCGCGTCGTCTGCTTTTCGGCATCCCCGGCGATGGCGGCAATCAGGGCAGTCCCGGTCTTGGTCGGGCCGGTATAGACCGGGATCGGCTCGGAGGCCTCCGGCGCTGCCGCCAGCAGCTCCGATGGCTTGGCCATCGGCGGCTGCAGCCCGGCGGTGAAATAAGTGATAGCGGTTTCGCTGGTGCTGGGACCGGCGGCGGCGCTGGCGACGGTGGTATCCTCGTCCTCGTCGCTGGCGGGACGTTTGCGTTTTCCGCCGCACATCTCGTCGCGCAGGTTCGGCGGCGAGGCGTCGATCGGCACCAGGTTGTCGACCGTGCCGAGCGAGGGACGCAACCACGCCAATCCGTTGTTGGCAAAGCCGCGCTCCAGCAGTTGGGCGGCGCGCACCGCGCGCATCTGGCCGGACGATGCGCCCAGCACCACGGCGATCAGCCGTTTGCCATTGCGCGTCGCCGACGCCACCAGGTTGTAACCGGAAGCGCAGATGAAGCCGGTCTTGAAGCCGTCGGCCCCGGGGTAGCGTCCGATCAGCTTGTTGAAATTCTGCGTGACCCTGCGGCCGTAGCGGATCGAGGGGATGTGAACGAAATATTCGTATTCCGGCAGGTCGCGAATGATCGCGCGCGCCAGGATCGCGAGATCGCGCGCCGATGTGATCTGACCGTCCGCGGGCAGGCCGTTCGGATTGACGTAGCTCGACTGCGTCATGCCGAGTTTTTGCGCGGCCTGGTTCATCTGGGCCGAAAAACCGTCGATCGAACCTCCGACGCCCTCGGCGAGCACCACCGCCATGTCGTTGGCCGACTTCACCAGCATCATCTTGAGCGCGTTATCGACGGTGACCTGGATTCCCGGCCGGAATCCCATCTTGGACGGCGACTGCGACGCTGCGACCGGCGATACCGTGAGCAGGGTATCGAGCGTGATGCGCCCGTCCTTGACGGCCTTGAGCGTGACATAGGCCGTCATCAGCTTGGTCACCGATGCCGGATACCAGGGGTAGGTGGCGTTGTCCGCCTGCAGCACCTTGCCGGTGTCAGCCTCAACCAGCAGCAGTGCCTCGGCCTGCGCGGCGCGGGGCGCAAGGATGGCAAGCGCTGCGACAACGATCCAGCACGGTGATGATTTGCAAAACAACGGGCGAGAAAATTGCACTATCCGGTTCCGGTCCTTTGAGACCCGCCCGTGAAGAGGAGGTCCTGGCAGATGACATTCGGGTTTCAAGCGTGTCCGGCGCCGTCGGTTACGGCGGCTGCAAATCTATACCGGCTTGCCGGCCCAGAACAGAGGCTGCGGAGGTAATTCGTGGATGAAATAGGCTGAATTTCGGCGAGACTCAAATCTTGACCGTGCTGCTGCCCCGATCCTGCGTGTGGACGCCGGCCCGCGCGTGCTCCTGAACCATGAACTGAGCCTTTGCGAGCTCGGCGAATCGGCCGCCTCGCGCTACCAGTTCATCGAAAGTTCCGCTTTCGATCACGCGTCCGCTGTCGAACATCAGGATGCGTGTGGCATGCCGAATGGTCGAGAGCCGATGCGCGATCACGAACGTCGTGCGTCCCTTCATCACTTCGTCGAGCGCGGCGTTGACCTTGGCTTCGGTGACCGCGTCGAGCGCGCTGGTTGCCTCGTCGAGGATCAGGATCGGTGGATCCTTCAGCAGCGCGCGTGCAATCGACAGCCGCTGCCGTTCGCCGCCGGACAGCATGCGCCCGCGCTCGCCCGCATTGGTGTCGAATCCCCGTTCGCCGCGCTCGATGAACTCCACAGCCTGGGCCCGGGCCGCCGCCGCCCTTAGTTCCTCGTCGGTGGCCTCTGGCTTGCCGACACGCAGATTGTCGGCGATCGAGCGATTGAACAGCAGCGCCTCCTGGAACACCACGCCGATATTACGGCGCAGCGCCGCCAGCTTCAGGCCGCGCACATCCATGCCGTCGATCTTGATGAAGCCGGACTGCGGATCGAACGCGCGATGCAGCAACGCGATGGCCGTCGACTTGCCGGCGCCGGTCGGGCCGACCAGCGCGACGGTCTGGCCCGGCAACGCGGTGAAGGAAAGATCTTCGACCGCCGGGCGCTTGCCGTCATATGAAAATGAGACGTCGTTGAATTCGACCAGGCCCGACAGCCGGCCGGCATCGATCGCGTCGGGACGGTCGCGGACCGCGGGCACGGCGTCGAGCACGTTGAAGAATTCGGCCAGCCGCGGCGCTTCCATGAACACGCTGTTGATGAAGCTGACCACCTGTTCCAGCTTCTGGATCAGCATGGTCGCGAAGCTCACGAACATCACGATCTCGCCGACCGTGGTGAGGGCCTGTTCGTGCAGCACGATGCCGACCATGAAGATCAAAAGCACGGTAATGGTGGTCGAGGCCCGGGTGATGACGGTGACCAGCGCCCACCATGACAGCACCGGCATCTGCACCGCCAACAACTTGTCGGCGACGAACCGCAGTCCCTGCACCTCGGCCTCGATCCGCACGAAGCTTTGCACCAGCGCCACATTGCCGAGCGCGTCCGAGGCGCGCGCGGAGAGATCGCTATAATGCGCCTCGACCTCGCTTTGCATGCCGTAGGTCTTGCGCACCACCAGCGTCGTCAGCACCGTGAACACCACGCAGAGGACGAACAGCAGGATCGCCAGCCGCCAGTTGATGTAAAGCGCCAGCGGCAGCAGCATGACCAGCGACATGATCGCGGCGAAATGCTCGCGGAAAAATCCGAGCCACAGCCGCCACAGCGAGTCGGTGCCGTTCAACATCACCTTCATCAGGCGGCCGGAATGGGTGCCGGTGTGGAAGGTCAGCGGCAATTGCATGATGTGCTCGAAATAGTCAGTCAGCACCGCCTGGCGCTGGCGGTGCGCCAGCCGATCGGCATGCAGTGCGACCGTCGCGCTGCAGCCTATCGTGAACAGGCCGAACGCCGCCCAGGCCGCCAGCAGCGGCCACGCGGAGGATGACGCGAGCGGGCCGGTGGATGGCTTGCCGGAGAGAACATCGACGATACGGCCGAACAGGACCGGTTCTGCGAATTGCGCGGCGGCCAGCAGCAAATTGGCGCCGGCCAGAATCCAGCCCAGGCTTGCCTCCTTGCCGAGCAATTGAAGCACGCGCGTGTAAAGGCGAAGCAGGGACATGCCGGGGACTCAAAAAGGGGTCGGCCAAGCCGTTGATGGCCGGGTTCGCATTCTAATCAGGGATCGGCGGAGAGATACAGCGCCGGCTGATGTTTTGCTCAATTGATCAGGCGGCCGCCCACCGGGGGCAGGAAGGTGTCGTCGAAAATGTCCGCGGCGACGGGGCGTCTCCGGAATTTGAAATCCTCGGCGATCTGATCGATCGAGCGCTCCAGGCGCGCTGGATCGATGCCGCCGATGCCGTCGCGCTTGACCTCGGCGGTGAGGACGTTGTCGCGGATCACGGTGTTCAGCCGTTCCAATTCCAGATCGCGCGATCCGTCTTCCATCCGGCTGACCACCTCATCCGCCGCGCCCCCGGGGTCCTTGATGGCCAGATGGGTGCCGGCAATCACCGCGCGCAGGAATCCCTTCACGGCTTCCGGCTTGGCTGCCGCGAACGCCGGATTGACGATCACCGCGACCCCGTAGGCCTCGCAGCCATAATCGGCGAAGCGAAGCACCGCGAGGTCGTCGGCCGGAACGCCGCGGTCCTTTAGGTTGATCGCCGACAGATACGAAAACCCGGTCACGGCATCGACCTGACCCGCCGACAGCATGGGCTCGCGGACGGCGGCGCTGATGCTGTTCTGCTTGACGTGGGCGAGCTTGATTCCGTTCTGCCGCGCCAGCGCCGGCCACAGCCGGATCGAAAGGTCGCCTTCGCCAACGCCGAGATTTTTGCCTTCGATATCGGACAGCGCGTGGATGCCGCGGTTCTTGCGGGCGATGATGGCGTAGGGCGATTGGTTGAACAGCACGAATACCGCCTTGACCGGAGTCGCGTTCGGCGTGTCGCGAAAGCGGATCAGGGCGTTGATATCGGCCAACGCGAAATCGCTGGTGCCGGCGGCGACGCGTGCAATCGCGTCCGCGGTACCGCTGGCGATGTTGGTGGTGACCGCAAGGCCTTCCGAGCTAAACGAACTGCTGGTCGCCGCCAATATGAAGGGGGCCGCGCTCGCATCGATCGGACGGTCGAAGGAAAACTGGATCGCGATCGGTTGTCGGCTTTCCGCAGCGACACTTCCCCGCACCCCGAAATGCGCAAAACCCAGCAGGCCCAACAGCGAAGCCAAAACGCAGCGGAGGGCGATAGTCCGGGTCACGCGCATCGAGTTACATCAGCAAAGCCGAATGCCGGTTGCCGCCCCTGACATCGTTGTTTCATGACACCGAAAGGGCGGCGGTGGCGAGCATTCTGCAGGATCAAATCTGAACAGTCGATGAGCGGCAGGATTTCACTGCAAGCTTTTACGGATTGTTCAGCTTGAGTTCAACCAGGGGAACCTAACATCGGCGCGGTGGTTAGCACTAAAGCAGGCCTGCCAGGCCAGGCCGCCATGGAGGATGTCGAGATGTTCGCGCGAAAAGCTCTGTTTTCATATGCCGGCCGCGCCACGGTATGGGCAACCGTTGCGGCGGTGGCGCTGACGGTGGTCGAGCCATCGATGGCTCGGGCCGGCTCGGCGGCTGCCGGCAAGGGCGTGACGGCCGCGGCTGCGACCAGCGACGCCACTGATTTCAGCGCCCGCCGCAGATACTATCGAGGCGGCGGTGGCGCTGCGGCGGCAGCCGCGTTTGCCGGAATCGTCGGCACCGGCCTGGCGATCGCAGCGGCCCAGAACCGCCGGGACTATTACTACGACCATTATGGTTATTATGACGCACCCGCCTATTACGGGGGTGGGCCGTACTACCATGGCGGCAATCCCTATTACGGGGGATATGGCTCCGGCGTTCCTTACTACCGTGGCTGGTAACCAGCTTCCCGCACTGTCAATGCCGTCGGCCGCCCGTGGTGGCCGGCGGAATTTTTATTGTCCGGTAAGGCATTAGAAAGGCTGGCTGTTAACACGCTGGGCAGGGGTTTGGACTAGCATCGTCGAATGAGTGATTCGCTCGAACGACTTTATCTGGCGGTCATCGCGGCCAAGGATCTCGATCCGGCGACGTCGCGGACCGCACGGCTGTTTCAACGCGGCCCGGCCAAGATGGCGAAGAAACTGGCCGAAGAAGCCATCGAGGTCGTCATTGACGCCGTTAACGGCAATTCCGATGCGGTGATCCGCGAGAGCGCCGATCTGCTCTACAATCTCACCGTTCTGTGGGCATCGGCCGGTGTGCGGCCCGACGACGTGTGGCGCGAAATGGAGCGGCGCGAACACTTGCTCGGGATCGCCGAGAAGCTGCCGAAATCCGCGGTCAAACTGCCCAAGGTTTCGCCGTCCCGGGTCGCACGGCGACCAATTGTCGCGCTTCGCAAGCGTCACTAGGGAATTCGCTCCGGATTCCGTCAATTCCCGGCATGGACAAATCCGCCCCGGGATGGTTCATCGCGCCATGCTGAGACGGATCTACGATTGGTGTATCGACGCCGCACACAAGCCATACGCGCTATGGATCATGGGAGCGGTGGCGTTCGCGGAAAGCTCGTTTTTTCCAGTACCGCCGGATGTGATGCTGATCCCGATGTCGCTGGCGCGGCCGCAGCGGGCATGGCTCTACGCCGTGGTCTGCACAGTGACGTCAGTCGTGGGCGGCATGCTCGGCTATGCGATCGGCGCGCTGCTGTACGATTCGATCGGGCATTGGCTGATCGAATTCTATGGGCTTGGCGGCAAGGTCGAGGCCTTCCGCGCATCTTATGCCGAATGGGGCGCCTTGATCATCATCGGCAAGGGTCTGACACCGATCCCCTACAAGCTCGTGACGATCACGTCGGGCTTTGCCGGTTATAACATCTGGCTGTTCGTCCTGTGCTCGATCATTGCGCGTGGCGGGCGTTTCTTCATGGTCGCCATACTGCTCAACCGCTACGGCGAATGGATCCGGGTACGGATCGAGAAACATCTGGGGCTGTGGGTGACGCTCGGCGCGCTTGTTCTTGTGCTCGGATTTTACATCGCATACCGATTGATCTAGTTGCGAAACGCCTTTCCTTTCCCACTGGGTTCGCGGGGTAGCCATCGGATGCCCGTTCGGCTGGATAATTTCCTCGTGGCGCCATCCAGGGTGGGCGTTGCCATCGCCGGCGTAGCGTTGTCGATGCTGATCGCCGCGGGTGGCGCGTGGCCGCAGGCGGCGCCGCCATCACCTTCCCTCGGCGTCCAGACG
>WNFW01001451.1_pt1 | contig 15935 bp, 13 predicted proteins | sample 5400131 | NCBI WGS metagenome assembly WNFW01 (sample SAMN13153362, study PRJNA577476) | soil metagenome | isolation source: 20 cm soil or saprolite under grassland replicate 1 | place: USA:California | collected 2016-06-15 | reverse complement strand
GGGCGATTACCTCCGCCTCCCATTTGCGGCGGCTTCCCGCCCGTCGGTGGATGTTTCCCGCCCGTCTGAGCGTTACGTGCGCCCATTTGTGGATTATGCGACATTTGATTCATCGCGCGGGGTGGGTGACCGCCACCTGCAGTTCCGGCTCCTTTGCCGGTGTGCATTTTGGTTTGGTTCCCTTGGAGATTTCGCTGATTGTTCGTGCGATTTGCAGCTCCGACCTTGTTCCCGCCGCCTCCAGCGTTGCCTGCTCCTGCTCCCTCTCCCTTTCCCTTTCCCTTAAGATTACGTTCAGTTACGTTGCTCGGTTGGTTTCCGCCTTTTCCCGCTCCTGTGCCCTGGCGCTCGGATAAGTTTCCTGGCTTCTTTCCAGCGCCTGCTCCGCCTGCAGCTCCAACCTCCTGTGCGCCGCCTTTGCCTTGGCCTGCGCCTTCGCCAGCGTTCTTATTGAATGATTTGATCGCGTCGGGGTTCGGTTTGCCCTTGTTCACTGACGCCTGGAGATTACGATCCTTGGCTGCCGCCTGCTGCCGTGCCAGCTGCTGCGAAGTTGGCGGCATTTTCTTAGCGTTTTGCGCGGCGGCTTTTTGTTCTGCTGTCGGTTGCGCATTCACACCATTCGGACCGTTAAAACTGGCACGGTTAGCGGTCATGTTGTTAGTTACCGACTTATTGACGTACGTGTTATGGACAACATTCGTGTTCACGCGCGTCACAGCGGTGTTGTACTGGAAGGTGTTTCCACTCCATCGTCCGCCCCAGTAGCCGTTTCCGGTATAGCCGTAACCGTAGTTGACGCCTCCATAAAAACCGACAGTCGGGCCCCAGTAGCCTTGGTTGAAGGCGTAAGCGCCGTTGTTCCAGCCCCACCATGACGGGGTCCAAAGCAGACCGACTGTCGGCGGAGGAACCCAGGCGCCCGGGACCCAGTAATAATCGCCGACGTCATAACCATAACCCCAGTAACCCGGAGTCCAGATATAACCGGAAACGGGGCAGGCCGGTTGCTCATATACCGGCAAAGGCGGCGGAGCGAAACCGACCGATATATCTACCTGAGCGTACGAAGTCGCCAAAGGCAGCGCGAGAAATCCAGCTAAAACCAAGGAACGCAATTTAGTCATAGTAGTTTTGTAATAGTTAACCAGAGGTGGATCAAGAAAGTAGCGCAGAAGATTAAGAATTAAGACTCAAGAAGGATGAAGTGAGAGAGCCGAATATCACTTCATTTTGTCGAATGTCTTCTGGAGCAATTCCAAATCGTTTGCGCCTCCGGTCTTTTCGCGTGTGGTTTCAATCCACTTTTTCTCCAACGCGTTTTTGGTTGGGCGATCGGTTTCGTAAAAGACGCCGAACACGCCAGGGAAAGGAAGCGATGCCAGTTTGTACGCGGCCAGCTCATCCGTCACGTCATGTCGTAACTCGTCCTCGGGTGTGCCGTCCCATTTCTTTTCCTGGATGACGTCGAAACTTCCGCCTTTGCGCGGGTTCGCCGGATCGAACACGTCAGGAAAAAATTCGACGCATTCACTCAGGCATTCGATGACGCTGAATCCCTGATGATCGAACGCGCGCTCGATCATTTGAATCATGTGATTGACATTGGCGGCGTGGGTGCGCGCTATGAAGGTCGCGCCGCCGGCGATCAATTTTTTCATCGGGTTCACCGGCTGATCGATCGCGCCCGTGGGATCGGTCTTCGATTTGAACCCGATGGGCGAGGTGGGCGAGGTTTGTTTCTTCGTCAGGCCATAGACGAAGTTGTCCATGATGAAATAAGTCATGTTGATGTTTTTGCGCCCGCCGTGATCGACGTGGTTGCCGCCGATGGAGAACCCATCGCCGTCCCCGCCGAACAGAAACACATGCAGGTCGGGCCGGGCGAGACTGATTCCCGACGCGAGTGGGACTGCGCGACCATGAATATAATGCGCGCCGTGACCATTGACGAAATAAGGAAAGCGCGACGAACAGCCGATGCCTGCAAGGGTCACGATCGTTTCGTGTTCGACGTTGCGTTTTTCGAGAACTTTGTAGAACGCCGCTAGCACCGCGAAATCTCCGCAGCCCGGACACCACGTCGGATGATCCGCTGTGAGGGCTTTCTTTGTTAACTTCTCGCGTGGCTCCGATGCCGGAGTGGCGGTTGCTATGGCAGTTGTGCCGTCGCCGTTTCCTGTTGTTGGTTCGTTCATTGGGTTCGTTGAATTGTTAAATTGTTAAATCGTTAAATCCGCAATCCGAAATCCGCATTCTGTAATTCATCATTATCCGACTCCCTGGGGCACGATTTCTCGCAGTGATTTCACGTTCTCCGCGCCGGTGTCTTCGTGAACAATCGCCGCGCCGTCGCGCGGAATGTGTCGCGCGGCAAACGACTTGCCTTCGAACACGCCGCCCAAAATTTCTTTTACCCGGAAAGTGAGTCCGTCGGTTTTGGTAAAGCTGGTGATTTTTGGTTCGCCGTAGCGCGCCCGCAAAATCGTTGCGAGCTGACCGTAGCCATAAAGTCCCTGGTCGTTCATTTCGACGGTGACGATGCGCTTGAATTTCTCAAAGATTTTTTCGAGCCCGTTCGGCAACGGATGAACATGACGCAGGTGCAGGGCGCCGACTTTTTCGCCGTGTTTACGCGCAAGCGCCACGGCATCGTGAATGGGTCCGTAAGTGGATCCCCAGCCGATGAGCAGCGTGTCGCCCTCCTGATCGCCATAAACTTCCGGCACCGGAATTTCTTCCGCGAGTGTGCGCAATTTGTTGCGGCGCTTCGCAGTCATCGCCATGTGCAACTTCGGGCTGCCGGTCGGATGACCCATTTCGTCGTGCTCGAGCCCGGCCAGGAGCGGGTATTTGCCATCGAGAATGCGCGTACCCGGCGGGGCGTGCTGGGTGACTTGATCGATGGGATACGGCTTGTGTGTCTGGCGCGGCGTCAGATCGGGCTTTGGATTTTGCATCAGCTTCGGCAGATCCGGTTCGTCGAACGCTTCGATCCGCGTGGCCAGCGATGTATCGCTCAAAATGAATACCGGTGTGCTGTATTTGCGCGCGATCCGCGCCGCTTCGAGCGCGATATAAAAACAATCTTCCACTGTCGACGCCGCGAGCACCACGCGCGGGCTATCACCGTGGCTGCCGAAGATTGCCTGATGCAAATCGCTTTGCTCAACGTTGGTGGGCAAACCCGTGCTCGGGCCGCCACGTTGAATGTTGCAAATGATGAGCGGTATTTCGGCCATCGACGCCCAGCCAATCGCTTCAGCCTTCAGCGAAATTCCCGGGCCTGCGCTGCCGGTGACGGCCAGATATCCCGAATACGAACATCCGATAGCAATCGAAACCGAGGCCAGTTCGTCCTCGGCCTGAACAAAGATGCCTCCATATTTCGGCAGCTCGCGACGCAATGTTTCCATCACCGACGACCACGGCGTGATCGGGTAACCGGCGCCGAAGCGCACACCAGCGGCAATGAGTCCGTACGCGAGCGCCTGGTTCCCATCCATCGTGATCTGCGCGCGACCGCTGGCTCTCGGGATATGCTCGAATCGATAATGCTTTGTCAGGATGTTGCCGACCGGGTATGCGTAGCCGGCCTGGAAGGCCATCAACGCCGTGTTCACAATGCTCTCGTCTTTGCCGCCGAATTTTTCGCTGATGAGTCTTTTCAACTTATCTGCATCGAGATTGAAAATCTTCGCGATCAATCCGAGCACGAAAATGTTTTTGCCCTTGTCCTTCGCGGTGCCGCCCAGCGCTTCGACCGTAAGGCCGGTGATGGGAACACCCACGTAGACGAAACGTTTGTCGTCGAGGTTCGGCTCGACGTTGTCGGAATCGTAAAGAAGGACCCCGCCTTCGCGCAGAAAATGGAGGTGATCCTGATAGCTGTGCTGATAAAATGCGACCAGAAAATCGGCCTCGTCGCCTGCGGACAACACTTCGCCCGAACCGATGCGTACCTGGAAAATTGACGGGCCGCCCGAGATCGTCGCCGGGATCGTCATGTAAGTCATGACGTCGTGTTCGCTGCGTCCAGCGAGTCGGGCCAGGAACGCGCCGGCGGTTTGAATTCCGTCCTGCGAATTTCCGGCGAGACGAATTACGGCGTCTTGAATGTTTTCAGGTCGCAGGTCTGCACGCTCAGAAGCCGGAGCGGCACCAGAAGCCGAAGCGGCGCTGGAAGTAGAACTGGCGCCAGTCGCGCCATCGCCTTTGGTCACAATAGGAGTCTCATTCACGGGATTATAAAATTAACAGAATTGGAGCAGCATTCCACCGGCAATTGAAGATGTAGTGGCGGCTGTCTTAGCCGCATGCTCTTGGGGCATAGCGCGTGGGGACATGCGCCTCTACACCGCTTCGCGGATTTTGTTCGTCGAGATTGTCCACTCACGCAATTTTCCTGATTGCCAGGGGTGGAGTCACCGATAAGTTCGAGGTCACTCGATAATTAGAGGTAGCTATGGCTGAAGCGGGAACAATCGATGCGGCGCGTCGGGAGCAGTTCGTCGGAAAAGTAGTCGAGCAGATCAGCGGCACCATGACGACGTTGCTGGGAGCAATTGGCGATCGATTGGGGTTATTCAAGAATTTGGCGGAGCAGGGGCCTGCGACTTCGTCTGAGCTCGCGTCGCGAGCGAAACTGAACGAGCGCTATCTGCGCGAATGGCTGGGCGGCATGGCCACGGCCGGTTATCTGAGCTACGACGGATCCACAAAGCGCTTCAGCTTGCCGATCGAGCACGCCCCAGTGCTCGCCCACGAGAACGGACCGTTTTTCGTCGGCGGCATGTATCAAATGCTGCCTGCGTTCACGAGTGTGTTCGACGGAGTTCTAACCGCGTTTCGTAGTGGAGGCGGTATTTCGCAATCACAATACACCGACATGATGTGGGACGGTCTGGAACGATTCACGTCCACGTGGTTTGAGAATTTGTTGTTGCAACAATGGATCCCTGCGATGCCCGACGTGAAAGCGCTTCTTGAGCGCGGTTGCGACGTGGCTGATGTCGGGTGCGGACGAGGACGTGGCCTGATCAAACTCGCGGAAGCGTTTCCACGATCGCATTACGTGGGCTACGACAACTTTGGTCCGACCGTTGCCCGGGCGACGGCGAATGCGCGCGAAGCCGGCGTGACTGACCGGGTACGCTTCGAGGAGCGCGATGTTTCCAAAGGATTGCCGACGCAATTTGATGTGATCACCACTTTTGATGTGGTGCATGACGCGGTCGATCCACTTCAACTGTTGCAATCCATTCGTCGCGCGCTTCGGTCTGGCGGCATTTATGTCTGTCTCGACATCAACTGCTCGGACAAGCTCGAGGAAAACGCGAATCCGCTCGGCGCGATGTTTCACGGCGTAAGCGTGTTCTACTGCATGACGACATCGCTCGCGAACGAAGGCGCCGGACTCGGCACACTTGGTTTTCATGAAGCGAAAGTTCGCGAGCTTTGCGAGAAGGCAGGATTCAGCAGCGTCCGGCGGGTGCCACTGGAAAATCCTTTTAACAATTTGTACGAAGCAAAACCGTAATGTTGACTGTCGCTGCGGGTGGTTTCTCCGACTTTTTCGCGCGCCAGGAAAATAAGTGGCCTATTTCGCTTGAAAAAGCGGCGCGAAGGTTTACGGCATGTTTTAAATATGCGGTTGACACAGCCGCCACTACACGAATTCCCGAATCTTATACGATAGAAACCAACGACTGACAGGGCCTCAGAAAATTATGAGAAGAGCGAAACCGGTAATTTCCTCTGTTTTCCTGGTACTGGCTTGCGCGAGCGTTGCCGGCATTGAATATGATCTGGTAATGCGATCGGAAATGCTATCGAGCCTCGTCGCCAGCGTTTTCGGTTTATTCGTGGTGCTGCTGGTCGCGTTGTTTCGAGCGCCCGAAGGCTACGAAGACGAGAACGGTTTCCATATTAGCGTCGCAGCCGTTGGCGCTCCGCGTATGTTCGCCGTGTCCGGTTTTCCCAGCTGACGCCAATTTGGCAAGCGAAGGACCGCGACTCTAATAGCCGCTCACTTTTTGTCTGCCGGACCGACTCCATTCTCTCCCGGCGCGCGATCGAGTCCGCGCCGCTTTAGCAACGGCTCCACATAAGGATCGCGTCCCACAAAATCCTTAAACAACCCCAGGGCGTCAGCAGATCCGCCGCGTGAGAGTAACATGGCGCGAAAGCGGTCACCGTTCTCGCGCTTCAATCCGCCGTGTTCCTTGAACCATTCGACTGTGTCGGCGTCGAGCACTTCGCTCCAGATATAGGAGTAATAACCGGCCGAGTAACCGCCGGCGAACGCATGTGAAAAATAAAAGCTGCGATATCGCGGGGGCACCGCCGCAAAATCGACGCCGGCCTTGTGCAACGCCTTCGCTTCAAACGCGACCGCGTCTTGCGGAATATCAGACGGATTCAGTTGGTGCCACGCCTGGTCGAGAAGCGATGCCGACAGGTATTCCGTTGTTTTATAACCCTGATTGAATTTTTCGGCAGCTATCACCTTGCCGAGCAATGCCTGCGGAATCGGTTCGCCCGTCTTGTAATGTTTCGCGTAGTTCTTGAGCACCTCCGGCCATGTCGCCCACATTTCGTTCACCTGCGACGGGTATTCGACGAAGTCGCGTGGCACGCTTGTTCCACTGAAACGCGGATATTTTACGTTCGAAAACATTCCGTGCAGCGCGTGGCCGAACTCATGGAAAGCGGTGCGCACTTCGTCGTGCGTCAGCAACGTCGGTTCCCCGGGCGGCGGTTTCGGAATATTGAGATGATTGGCAACGACCGGCTTAGTGCCGAACAGATCGCTTTGCTGCACGTAGGCGTTCATCCATGCGCCTCCGCGTTTCGATGGACGCGCGTAGTAGTCGCCCAGGAACAACGCCAGCGGTTTGCCGTCGCGATCGTAAACTTCGAATACGCGCACATCCGGCTGATAAACGGGAATGTCATGACGCTCCTTGAAGGTCAGACCGTATTCCTTGTTCGCCGCGAAGAACACGCCGTCGAGAATGACGTGATTCAGCTCGTAGTATGGGCGCAGCTCCGATTCGTCGAACGCATAACGCGCCTTGCGAACTTTCTCCGAATAATAAGGCCAGTCCCATGACGCGATCTCGAAGCCGCCTTTTTCCTGGTCGACAATCTTTTGCATGTCGGCGGCTTCGCTTTTTGCATTCGCGACGGCGGGCGGCGCAAGGTCGCTAAGGAGCTTGTTTACGGTAGGAACATCGTGAGCGGTCTGGTCTTCGAGCTGATACGCAGCCCAATTCGCGTAGCCGAGCAGCTTCGCTTTCTCGGCTCGCAACTGCGCTGTTCGCATCACGACGTTGCGCGTGTCGAACCCGCCACCGTGGCTATTGCGCGCGAGAGAGGTTTGCATGATGCGCTCACGCAATTGCCGGTTTTGTAACGACCCAAGCAGTGGCTGTCCGGTCGTATTCTGCATTTGAATGACGAATTTTCCTTCCTTGTGCTCCGCTTTTGCAGCCGAGGTAACGCTTGCCATCTGGTTATCGGAAAGACCGCGCAGATCTTCCTTGCGATCCACGATCACCGAAGATGCGTTCTTCTCCTTTAAAACATCTTGTTCGAATTGGGTCTGCAACGTTGCGAGCTCGGTATTGATTTTCTTGAGTTTTTCCTTGTCCGCATCCGAGAGCTTCGCACCGGCCCGGACGAAATCCTTGTAATAGCGCTCGAGCAGATAAGCCGATTCCGAATCAAGTCCGAGGTTGTCGCGGTTGTCATAAACCTCCTGAATACGTGCGAACAATTTGCCATTGAGATGAATTGCGTCACGGTGCGCGGAGAGCTTCGGCGCCATTTCCTTTTCGATTTTCTGCATCTCAGGATTCGTGTTGCATGCGTTCAGATTTTCAAACGTGCGTTCGGCGCGATCGAGCAAGCGACCGGTGCGTTCCAGTGCGACAATGGTGTTGTCGAAGGTTGGCTTTTCAGAATTGTTCGCCACCGGTTCGACTTCCTTGAGCTGCTGGCGCATGCCCTCCTCGATTGCCGGCGCGAAATGTTCGTCCTTGATCTTATCGAACGCCGGTACGTGATACGGCAGCAAGCTTTCGGTGAGCAATGGGTTATCTGCCATATCGGGATTTTGAACGGGTGACGTCTGGGCCATCACAGAGATAGCTGCGATGTGCGTCATTGCCACAATTACACTGACTGCCGAGTCAGTAGTTATCGAGTTTAGCAGCGAACAGAAACGAACATGCATGGCTTGGAGTTTCCGCGCGCTCGCGCTGCCAGGCAATAGCGATTACGATCGCGCACAGGCGTGAAACATTTTCTGGGAATTCTGCTGCTGATGCCGTCGGTTGCAGTGGCGGCAACGAACACTGCTCCCACCTTCGACGAAAGGGCTGCCGAACGGTTCGCAAAATTGGCCCTGGCGTGCGTGGCCAAAGAATATCCAAACAAGATCAGTCATGTGTTGAATAGCGATGCCGATGTGGCGCCGCCGCGCAAACTTACGCCGACATTTTACGGATGTTATGACTGGCATTCGTCAGTCCACGGACATTGGCTGCTCGTGAGGCTGCTGCGCACATTTCCAAACGCATCGTTTGCTGGAGCGGCGCGCGAGGCGCTCCGCAAAAGTCTTACCGCGGAAAATTTGAAACAGGACGCTGCGTATCTTCGCGGGGAAGGCCGGACGACTTTCGAACGCCCTTACGGATTGGCGTGGCTGTTGCAATTGTGCGCCGAACTGCGCGAGTGGAACGACGATCAAGCGCCAGAGAGGTCAGCGAACCTGCGTCCACTCGAAGAAGCGGCAGTGGAACGATTGAAAACGTGGCTGCCGAAACTATCGCATCCGGTGCGAATCGGCGAGCATGATCAAACCGCGTTCGGACTTGGGCTGATGCTGGACTACGCGCGCTCAACCAAAAACGATTCTTTTGCCAGGCTGGTTGAGGAGTCGGCGAGAAAGTTCTTCCTCGCTGATAGAGATTGCCCGCTCAATTACGAACCTTCAGGCGAAGATTTTCTGTCGCCGTGTCTGGGTGAAGCAGACGTGATGCGCCGCGTGTTGCCGCAAACGGAATTCGCGAAATGGCTCAATGATTTCATGCCGCAGATTCCGACAACAGGAAACGGCGATTGGCTGAAACCAGTTGTCTCGCCCGATCCCAGCGATCCCAAGCTCGCGCATCTGGACGGACTAAATCTGAGCCGTGCCTGGATGCTGGAGGGAATTCTGTCAGCGCTGCCACAAGATGATCGGCGGAGGCCGGCGCTACAGGCTGCGGCAGACGCGCATCGTCGCGCGGGCCTTGCCGCAGTCACTGGCGCGCATTACGAGGGCGGACATTGGCTCGGCAGTTTTGCGGTTTACCTCACCACGCAGCGCGGCATCCAAAAAGAAGGAGCGACTGCGTCGCAGAATCACTGATTGGCCATCGACAACGCGAAGCGGTGTAGCCGCGGCGCTGCGTCGCCGTGCCGGCGGACGACGGCGCTTGAACGCCTCGACACAGCGAGGCGGCTACAGTCTTAATCGGCCGCGACAGTCCGGTCAGGTTCGCGACGAGCTTTTCCTTCTGCCGGGTCCCACGAACGCCTCTGCCAGAATTCTCGCAGGTCGGATTGATTTCCGCGAAAAATGTTGCGTTCCGCCTTCTTAATATTGGCAACGCTTATCGGGTAAACAGATCGTGGTCGAGCGCCCCGCCCGTCGCCACAATATTGCCAAAGAGACCAGTAGCTCCATGGCGACGTTGCGCGTGGCTCGTTGTGATAATTTGCAATCCATAGCCAACAATTCCCCAACACTTTTCTCTGCGCGTTAGTCACTTTCGGACTGTTCAAGACTTGCCGCAGATAATACTCGCTACCATAAATGCCCGGATATATACGGGTGCGTTCGCGAATTCGCTCAACAAAGGCAACCGCCTGATCAACCCGCATTGTGCCACCGGGATAATGACCATTTTTTTCGAAATCAAGGACCAGCAGGACGCCCGGGCCTCGCGCTGCCGAATCGACTTGCGACCACGCGTTAGAAACGGCGCTTAGAAAATGATCAGCCTGACGGACCGGATCGGTTGCGTTGGCATAATGATAGGCTCCCCAAAGCAAGCCTGCCCGTGTCGCCGCTTGTTGCCGTTCGAAATATTTCGCATCGCGTACGAGATGCGGATACGTGGCTTCGTGAATCACGCCAATAATGCCTTCACGTTTCATCGCGGCAAAATCGGGCCGCATCATGTCGTAATGTGAAAGATTCACCACGTTGCTGGCGGAAAAGGCGCACGCCGGAACTAGGAAAAACAGAACTGCAGCCCGCAAGATGGACAATTGCATTACTACCCCAAATGGAAGCGGATATATCGAGCAGTCGGGGCTGACTTTCAAGAGCATCTTTTTCATCGGCGTCCCAATTGCAGCTGGAGCCACGGGCGCTGACCGCTCTTACGCGAGGCCAACTCCATGAAGCCGAGGTCAAGCGCCTCGGCTACAGCGCCGCCAAATCAGCCTGTTCATTTACACTGAGGAACAATTTTCTTTCCTGCGACATGACAGGCATGACCTGAAGTTTTCCGGCTGCGACGAGGCGGCTCGCCAGGGTTTGCAGTGAAAAGTCCGTCCCCAAAAGTGCGCTCTGAACATTCGCGACAACTTCCCGCGGATAGACCGCTGCGAGCGGCTCGAAACGATCCTCAATTTTTGCAATCACGCCGCGGCCCAGCTCAGCCTGGCTGCAAAGAGACGCCAGGTATTTTTCGTTCATGAAGGGCATGTCGATCGCAAGCGCCAGGAGATGGTTGGTGCGCGTGTGCGCGAGCGACGCAGCCAGGCCGCTGAGCGGACCGCGTGACGGAGGATCGTCCGCGACAAACTGTACATCCGCAGGGCGCCAGACAGGATCGGTGCGCGCTGACACCAAGATTTCGGTCGGCTCCAATTTCCGCAACAGGTCGAGTTGAATTTGCCACAGCGACGTTCCGCGAACTAGAAGCGTCGCTTTGTCCTTGCCCATCCGGCGCGATTCGCCACCCGCGAGCAAAACAGCACTGATGTCGTTCCGAGCGACGCGCAGGGGAGTCGAGGAATCCCGCGGCATCACCTCGAGATAGTTCCGCGGGATCTCTCGACTTCGCTCGGGATGACCGGGGAATTTGAGCGCAGCCTGCCGTCGCTGAGAATTTTCGCGCGCAGACCGCCGCGTCCTTTCAAAAATTCCTTCGCGCCGGGCGCGAATGCACCGTTCATCCAGTAACACGGCGCGCACTCCTGCGTTCCACAGAAAGAGACGCCCTGAACTTCGAATTCCCTGCCAATCAATTCGTTTAAATCAACTCCGCGTGTGATCACATTGCGCCGCGCCGCAGCTGGCGCGCAATCGTGTAACTCGAATGCACCGCAAAGTTCTTCGAAAATCTCGAGTGAAAAAAATGTGATCTGGCCTTTGTAATCGTTTTTAAAATCGAAGTAACGATCATCGCGAATCCCACGCCCTGCCACACACTCGATTACCGGCACCTCGATCATCCGATGCGTGCCAGGCTCACGACCGTGGTGGCCGACGAAATTGTGTCCCGGCGAAATGTACAAGTGACAGATTTCCACCGGCTGCAACAATATCTGAAATCCTCATTGATGAAAGACGCCCCGAGCATCGGTCCGGGAAGAATCATCCGGCGCAAGAAGGACGGTTCGCTTGAGTATTTGCGAGACGACCTGACGATCGAAGAACCGCTCGAAATTCGAATTGGCAGCAAAACTCTGGCTACCACCATGCGGACACCGGGCCATGACGATGAGCTAGCCGCGGGTTTTCTCGTTTCCGAAGCGATCGTGCGCGATCGAAGCGAGATCGCAGGAATTTCGCGAGATGGTGATAATGGAGTGGTCGTCGATCTCGCACGTGGAGTGAGATTGAACCTGAATTCCGCGCAACGCTTCGGGACGATTTCCAGCAGCTGCGGACTGTGCGGCAAGACGAGCATCGATGCGATCCGGCAAACTTTTTCAGGTATCGAATCCGCCAACGTTCGAATCGACATTGAAACACTGCTATCGCTTCCGGAAAAATTGCGAAACGCGCAGAGCGATTTCACGCGCACAGGTGGAATTCACGCCGCAGGTGTTTTTGATTCAAGCGGCGAATTGAAAATTGTTCGCGAAGACATCGGTCGTCACAACGCCGTGGACAAAGCCATCGGCCGCGCGTTTCTCGATGGATTGTTTCCACTAACTCGACACGTGCTCCTGGTGAGCGGGCGCGCGTCGTTTGAAATCGTGCAAAAAGCCCTCGCCGCCGGGATTCCAATCGTCGCCGCGGTCTCAGCACCTTCGACGCTCGCCGCAGATTTTGCGCGGGAAAGTAATCAAACGCTGATCGGATTTCTGCGTCCGCCTTCGTTCAACATTTATTCACACATCGAGCGCGTGATTCTGGAATCGCCGTAGCAGACGGCGCTCACCTCGGCAGTTTGAGATGCGGCTACGCGCATGGCCGCGTCAACACCCTCGGCTACAGCATCAGCGCTGCGAGGCGAACACCGCTTCAGGATCGAGCGCGCAAACTTTTCCTGCCCAGATCCAGGCGAAGCGACTGATCAGCGCGCCAAGCAAAAATGAAATTGCAGCGAACGGAACCAAATTCACGGAGCGCAAAATTAGTGCCATCGGTCCACTTAGTATTTCACCGCCGCGGATGAGCCAACCGGAGCGCGATTGGTGCAGAGCGCGATCGGCTTTGCCGTGTTTGTCGATCTCAAGCCAGATCCAAAGTATCGTCTCGAAACCCGCAGCGAGAAATCCAAGGCCACCAAGCGGTGCGATTCTATGGCCAAGCAACTCCAATAACGCGGCCGCCGACCCCAATCCTGCAACGCCGAAGTGAATTGGTAGAAACGTGCGATGCAAAAACCAGGCGGGAATCGCGGTCGCCCCCAGCAAAACGCCTGTGTAAGTCGCCAGGAAAATTCCCCAAAAGGCCGAGCCCAGGATCAGCAAAAATGCGATGACTTGAAGAAACCGGTCGAAGTCGCCGGTGAAGATTTGCTGTGTGTGAAGCTCGAGCGCGATTAAACCGGGAACAGCACAGCCGCCAAAAAAAAACACAATCCACGCGCCAACGGACATTGGCGACTGATGCTTAAAGACGCGAAGCATGTTCAGAAACAAATGTGGGCGACCGAGATCCATGATGAGAAGGATGGGGGAGAGAATCGCGCCGATCGCTGCGAGCCACATGGCAGTGAGCGCGAGATCGATCTGATGAAAAATTACTCCGACCAATGCGATGACCGCAGCCATCCCGGAAAATCCGCCCACGAAAAAGTAAAGGGGAATTTCCCATGTCCATACGGGCGGTTTAATGACCGGCTGGCCGTAGTAACCGGGCCGGTGCGGGATTGGTCCGCCGGCGACATCCACGCCACGGCCTTCGACGACTCCTTTCTCCCAAGCCTGCTCGCGCAGTTGATCGAGACGCCGTTCGTTAGGCATACGTCTGTAGCCGCGAGCGCTGACCGCGGTGGTTCTGTGTGTGAAAATGTCCTGCGTGGTCGGGGTCAACGCCCCGGGCTACAGCCTCTTGAGTTGTTTGGCTCATAGAAAAGCAAATGCGCACACGATCGCGATTAGCGCACCGATTGCGGTCGCGATGGCTGAGGTCCATGCCGATTTCAAATAACTCGTGGGGACCTGCGGTTTAGGCGGGAGCCCGTAAGCTTCCGGTTCGCCAAGAATCAAAAAGAACGCGTGAATGCCGCGGACTGACGTTTCGGTCGGATCGTAAAGTTGCGCGTCGTTATAGCCGTCTTGATGCAGCTCTTGCACGCGCTGCGCCGCTCGCGCCCGTAAATCATCGAGCCGTCCAAAGACGATCGATTCGGTGGGACAAACCTTGGCGCACGCGGGCACGAGGCCGCTTTTTTGTCGGTCGTAGCAAAACGTGCACTTGAACGCGCCGCCCGACTCGGGCAAGGGCCTGGGCCGACGATCGATCACGCCGAACGGACACGAGACGACGCAATATCCGCAGCCGTTGCATACGTCGTCCTGCACGAAGACCGAGCCGACTTCGGTCCGCACGATTGAGCCGGTTGGACATGCTTCGAGGCAACCGGCTTCCTCGCAGTGCTTGCAAACGTCGGAAAGGAACACCCAGCGAAATGGATCGTCTTGATCGCCATTGCCTAACGAGTGACAGCCGACGACCTGGTTTCCTTTTTGCCGATCTTGTTCGAGAAACAAAACATGGCGCCATGTGGAAGCGCCGAGATGTCCGGTGTTGTCGTAGGAATTTCCCAACCAGGTGAAACCGTCGTCAGGAACGTCGTTCCATTCCTTGCACGCTACCTCGCAAGCTTTGCAGCCGATGCATACAGTCGGATCCGTGAAAAAGCCGACTTCAACATTATCGTGCACGTACGAATGCCAGCGCTGATTTGTACTCTGAATTCCTTCGCCGATCATTTTGTGAAAACGCGGCGGTCGCGCCCTACCATTTGTTGGCGACCGATCATCCCGTTTTTCCCTCCTTGCCGTGACTACGCGAGAATTTTCCGCCGCTCGGCGCGCCGAGGGGTGGCTGTTCCGGATGCAGATTTGCTGGCTGACCGGCCTGCGGCGCGTTTCGCTCGAGCCAATCAAGAAAAGCCGGGCCACGCGGCAATCGGCCCGGGATGATGTTGCAGACAAGCGCCTTGCTTTCCATGATCGTGACATTTGGCTCGCCGGAAATGGCAACCAGATTATTGGCAGCGTTACCGCGTAACGGACCGGCTGCTCCGAAATGAAATGGAACTGCGACTTGATGCACGGTTTTTCCATTCAGGTTCATCGGTCGAATGCGGCGGCTAACGAGCGCACGCGCCTCAATCGCGCCGCGGAAGCTCACGATGCAAACGTAATCGCTATTGCCGATCTTCAGCTCGGCCGCCAATTCTGGCGACATTTCGACGAACATCTCCGGCTGCAGTTCGGAAAGATGGCTCAGGAAACGTGACATTCCGCCGCCGGTATGATGCTCGGTCAACCTATAAGTGGTGAGAACGTACGGAAAGCGCGGATCGGCTGGCGGTGCGAAACGGTTTTCATTTCGTGTGAACCAGTTTACCGCCGGGTTCGTGTCGCGTGAATAGAGCGGATTTCGCACCGGCGATTCCAGCGGCTCGTAATGCGTGGGGAACGGGCCATCCTGCAAACCTTTCGGAACGTACATCCAGCCCAGGCCGTCTTCGTGCAGGATGAAGGGCGCGTCGCCGCGTTGACCATCAAGACCACTTTCGTCCCCTCGCGGTTGATAATCGGGAGGTTTGCTTACCTTGAAATCGGGAACGTCAATGCCGGTCCATTTTTCCGATTCCCACCAAACAAGCTTTTTGCGTTCGCTCCACGGTTCACCATTCGGCTTTGCGCTGGCGCGATTGTAAATGATGCGGCGATCGCTTGGCCAACTGAAGCCCCAACCGTGTCCGAGATAGTCTTTCGAGTGGCGCGCGTTCGCTTTGTTCACGCCATCTCCATTGAAAACACCTGAATAAATCCATGCGCCGCACGCGGTCGAGCCATCAGCTTTCAATTCGTTGTAATCCGCAACTTGTGGACCATGATGCGGTTGACCTTCTCGATCTCTCCCAAAAAGAACGCCCTCTGCGGTGGATTGCGGGTCGGTTTTCCAGCCGTTGATCTCAGCGAGCACTGCTTCCATTTTGGGCTCGCCCAGTTCGTCTTCGGGATACCACCAGTTGAGAGCGCGCAGCGGTTCGTCCATCGGATCATCAGACAGCCTTGCTTTGGCGATCAATCTCAAAGCCAGTTGATGAATGAACCACGCGTCGGATCGAGAATCGCCCGGAGGCTCGACTGCTTTCTCGCGCCATTGCAAAAGACGCTGCGTGTTTGTGAATGCGCCTTCTTTCTCCGCATGTCCGGCGGCAGGAAAGAAAAAGACT
>WNFW01010905.1_pt1 | contig 15940 bp, 14 predicted proteins | sample 5400131 | NCBI WGS metagenome assembly WNFW01 (sample SAMN13153362, study PRJNA577476) | soil metagenome | isolation source: 20 cm soil or saprolite under grassland replicate 1 | place: USA:California | collected 2016-06-15 | reverse complement strand
CGTTCCTGTGAGGAGCGTGTCCGTCACGGTGATCGGCGGCGCTCCGTTGATCGACGCGATCTGAACGTCCTTCACCCTGAGGAAGCCGACCTTGCTACCGTCCGGTGAGAAGAACGGTGTACTCGCCCCTTCTGTCCCCGGCACCGCGATCGCATGGAGCTGGTTGCGAGCCCGTATCAAGAGCTGCGATCGGGGACCGCCGATGTACGCGAGTCGCGATCCATCAGGCGAGATGGCAACGCGTCCCGACCAGGGCGCACCCGGAGCCATCGCCTCGGTCGAGTCCATCGCTAGGGTGGACCGCACTACCTGCTTCGCCGGTGCCGGACGTATCCAACCCCAGATCGCACCAGCAGAAATCAGCATGGCGAGCACGATCACGGCGTACAACACCGTCCTGTCGCGACGGCTGTGCTCTTTGCCTTGTGGTGTGGAAGTGGCGACGGACGGCGTGACCGATGGAGTGTGCGGAGACATCGCGGGACGGCTCAACACCGCGGCGAGATCTTCGATCTCGGAATCCGGCTCCATCTCCAGTTCTTGTCGCACGAGTTCCTGATAAACCCGGGCGTACTGCACCGCGCCGGCACGGTCTCCGGCGGCGGCAAGCGCGAGCATGAGCTTTTTCGCCGCGCCGACTGAAAGCGGATCGGAGTTGGCAAGCCTGCGCCACCAGGTCACGCTCTGCGAATGGTCGCCTGCCTCCGCCGAATTGTTGGCAAGGACTTCGATCGCCTTTTGATACTCCAGTCGCAGTCGCGATCGGTTTGACTCTATCCACGACTCGAGCTCCTGGCTGTCTGCAAGATGAAATCCGTCCAGGAGCGGCCCCTTATAATGGCTGACCGCCGCTGCCCACTGGCCGGCGCGAGTCGCTTGCTCGAACTCCCATACGTCAACCCGAACCAAGTCTGGATTGAGCCGGAGCTCTCGTGCTGTCGAGAGTAGGAAATCGCTTCCCAGGGCATGCCGGATCGCGTACACCGTCTGATCGAGCGCGTGCTGTGCCCGCGCGCCGGAGCTTTCCGGCCAGAGGTAGGCCTCGATCCGGTCGCGAGAGAGACCATGCCTACCGCTCAGGCCGAGGATCGCCAGCAGACCCAATGGCCTCTTTTGTTGCGCGGCTAGGGGGACCGGATGAGTCTCGTTCCGTAGGGATAGGGTTCCCAGAAGCTCGAGGATCAACATTTTCCGGCTACGCGAGCGCTGTGAGTTTTATCTGATGTTCTGCTGAGGGGGACGGCCTATCATGGAGGGCTGTGTCAGCCCGGTCAAGCGCGAACGCGTCCCCGGTAGCGAATCCTAGTTGAACGGAGGCTCAGATGATCCGCCGCAAACTTCTCATCGCCACCGCGCTTCTCGGCTCTGTGGTCATCACGGCCTGCTCGGAGGTGACGGCTCCGCAGAAGCTCGTACCGGGGGGTTTGACAGCAGCGGCCATACTCGGGCCCGCCACCGTGGTGGCGACCATCAACGGGGGTGGCACGGCCGAGATGCAACCCCCAGGGCTCGCAGCAGGGAGAACCGCGTTCGGGATGGAGGTCACGCTCCTAGCCGACGGCTCAGCCACGGGGCACGTCGACTGCGTTGACCAGCACGGCGACAACCTTCCGGGCAACATCTTCGGCGAGGTTACTAGCTGGCGCATGGAAGGCGAGGTCGTGGTCCTGAACGTCACCGGGAAACTCGTCCGTTTTCCACGTCCCGGCGTGACAGGTGGCCATCCTGTGCCGGTATCGTTTACCCTGAAGATTCAGCAGTTCGGGGGCGCAGGGGTGGGTCACTGGACGTTGGAGGTCGGTGGGAGACTCTTCTGCGTCGAGCTCCTGACCAGCGGGCAGATCGTCTACCGCCCCGAGTGAAGACTGGGCGGAGCCGTCGCCGGGGTGGACTTTCGTAGTCAAGCGAACCGCAGGCAGACGGGGCTCGGTAGCGCGATCCGCTGGCGCGTGGCTGTCAGCCTGCCGTTGTCTTGATCTCGGCCGAACACGACGACGGAGTCGGATCGCTGATTGGCGACGAGCAGCCACCGCCCGCTCGGATCGAGGCTGAAATTGCGCGGCCAATCGCCCTCGGTCGAAATCACCTGCTCGAGCGCGAGCGCGCCGGTTGATTCCGCCACCGAGAAGACGGCGATGCTGTTGTGGCCGCGATTCGACACATACAGCGTCCGCCCGTTTGCTGCGACGTGGATGTCAGCCGGGTAATTCGTGCCGGTCCATCCGGCCGGTAACGTCGAAAGCGTGCCCTGCGGCGACAATGCGCCGGAGCCTGAGTCGAAGCGCAACGTCGCCACCGTGGAATCGAGCTCGTTGGCGACGAACACCAGCGGCAGCGTTGGATGGAAGGCTAGGTGACGCGGGCCGGCGCCGGGGCGGAGACCCGCATCCCCTTCCTTTATATGGCGCAGCGATTTGCCGTCCAGGTCGAGCCGGTAGACGAACACGCGGTCGGCGCCGAGGTCTGCGGCGAGCGCGAAGCGATTGGAGGGATCGGAAAGGATGCAGTGGGCATGCGGCGCTTCCTGGCGCTCGGCATTCAGCCCTTTCCCGGTGTGATGAACGACGCTTGCGGCTGGGGCGAGTGCGCCATTCGCCTCGATCGGCAGCAGTGCGACGCTGCCCCCGGCGTAGTTGGCCACGAGCGCGGCGCGGCCGCTCCGGTCCACGCTCACGTAGCAGGGCGCACCGCCTTCCGACGGCTGCTCGTTCAGTCGGGTGAGTGCGCCGGTCGCTCGTTCGATCGCGAAGGCGCTCACCGCGCCGGTCGGCTCGAGCTCGTTTACGGCATAGAGCACCCGCCCATTCGGGTGGATACTAAGGAAGGACGGGTTCGCGCCGGCCTTTACGGCGCCGACTTGCAGCAGCTCGCCGGAGCGCCGGTCCATGCGGACGAGGTAGATGCCCTCGGATCGGGTGCCTTCGGTATACGTCCCGACGTAGAGCAGATCCGGATCCGTCCGCGCCTCCGTCATCTTGGCGCCACTCCGCGCACCGCTTTCCCGGGTGCGACGCCCTCGACTGGCTGTCCGTTCGCGACCACTGATACGCCGTTCACGATCACGTGCTGAATGCCGACGGGCGAGAGCGACGGTTCTCGGTACGTCGAGCGATCCAGCACCATCGCCGGATCGAAGATCGTGATGTCCGCGTCCGCGCCGACACGCAGGCGTCCCTTCTGCCGCATCGCTGGGACTTGGGGCTCGAGTCGCTGCGCCGGCAGCAGCGTCATTTTGCGGAGCGCGTCCATCAGCGAGAGGGTGTCGGTAGGTAGGGGCGCAGCATGCTGCGCCCCTACATTTGTCCGCGCTTCGCGCACATAGCGGCCGAGCACTCTCGCGAACGTGCCCGTGGTCCGCGGATGGCCCGTGCCGTCCTGCCAGTATGCGTCGCTCGCAATGATGGTGAGTGGACTGGTGATCGCTGCGATCACCATCGGCTCCGTATTCGTGTGCACGACGACGGGCCCGCCCGTCCGGCTATAGCGCTCAAAGCTCTCGCGATTCAGCCGCTCGCCCGTCGGCGGCCATTCCAGCTCGGCCAGGCGCTCATCGGGAGCGGTCTTATAGACGTCCTGGATCGTGGCCGATTGAATCTCCGTCATCCCGGCGTCATACGGATACGCCTCCGTTGTCACGTCGCGTCCGTGCGCGCGCGCCTCTTTGATCATCTGGAGCAACTCGGGAGTCTCGGCGAGACCGACGCTATTGACGTGCACCACGTGCAGCGGCGCGTGGGTTTCGGCGGCGAGCGCGAGCGCTTCCTTGAGCCCCGAGACGCCAGGGCGAATGTGCACGTGGATTGGTGTCTTGGTTTTCGCGGCGACGCGGAACACGGCGAGCAGCTCAGCGCGCGTTGCCGCCGGCGTGTACGGAAACCCGGCGCCGATGTCGACCGCGCCCTCGCGGAGACCAACCTCGATGCGTTGCGCGATCTCGCGAATCTGCGCGGGCGACGCCGCCCGGTAGGCGCCGTCGCTCACCGGCATCCGGGTGCCGGAATCGTGCATCACCGCCATCCGGACCTTGATGTGGCCGATCGAGACGCCGTAGTTGATGCGTTCGCCGCCCTCTCGCTCGCGATACCAGGCCGCGACGTCGGACGTGCCGAGCTCGAGCTCGAGTGCGGTCGTCACGCCGTCAAGTGCGTAGAACCGATAGGTCTCGGGCGTCTGTCCGTGCGCGTGCAGGTCGATGAAGCCGGGGGCGACGACTAGGCCTCTTGCGTCGACCGTGTCTCGGCCGCTGATGGCGTCGGTCGTGATGACGGCGATGCGTCCGCCCGAGAGTCCGATATTGCGGACGGCATCGAGGTTGGAGGCTTGCGGTAATCATGGGATGACATCCTATCTCTTTTTTCAAAGAAGCGCGCCCCATGTGGCGCGCTTTGATAACAGGGGAAGAAAAGATGATCCGGACGGTGTGGCGTCTTCTCATCAGATGAGATCGTGTGGTGGGCTCGCCACACTAGACGCTGCGCGTCCGGTGCGGTACGCTGATTGTTTCCGGCGCTCGCCGCGACTCTTTGCGGCCCCCGGCGGTTCCGCGAAAACGCGGAGGCTCTCCTGGCGCAACGGATTCGCGTACTGATCATCGACGACAATCGCCTGATGCGAGGGGGGCTGAGTGCGCTGCTCAAAGCACAGCCCGACCTGCACGTTGTCGGCGCAGTCGCCAACCTCGCTGCCGCGCTGCGCCGACTGGTGGAGGTCACACTCCACGTTGTGCTCGTCGATGCGGGCTTGGGGAGCTACGACGGACTTCGCTGTGTGGAGCAGATCCGCAGGAGCACGCCTGCGGCTCGTGTGATCGTGATGGATCTGCTGCCTGCTCCGGAAGAGGTCGTCGCCTACGTCAAGGCCGGGGCCAAGGGATTCATCATGAAGGACGCGACGGTCGCGGATTTCTTGGGCACGGTGCGATCGGTCGCCAAAGGATCGGACGTGATTCCCCCCGTCCTGGTCGGGACGCTCCTGTCGCACATTGCGGAGGACGCGGTTGTGCATCAGCGGCCCGAAGCGGCCGACGCGGTGCGGATGACGAAGCGTGAACAGGAAGTCATGCAGTTGATCACCGAGGGCTTGGACAACAAGGCCATCGCACAACGGCTCAGCGTCGCGGGCGACACGGTGAAGTCCCACGTTCGGAATATTTTGGAAAAACTGACGCTGCACAGCCGGCTCGCGATCGCCGCGCACTCCCGCAGGAGCGACGCCGCGCGACGGAACCCCTCAGCCTGAGCGTCTTCGAGGTGTGACGCGCGGCAACGACACCCGCGCGGGGCCCGTGATCGCAAAGTCCATCTTCAGGCGCTTCAACTCCGTAGCGATCGCGCGATCGACCGCGCGGACCTCGTCCGGGTCATCGGTTACGACGAGGATGTGGGTGATCTGCGCCTCCATGACAATCTCCCCCGTCCACAGGCGTCCGTTCCGCCGCGCCGCCAGCCGGGCGCGGCGGAGCAGCATCTTCACCTTTCCAAACCGTGGCTCCGGCTGCGGCGGATCGAGCTCATACGCATACGCCCAGCGCTCGGGGACCCGCGGTCGTTGTTTCGGAAGCATCAGACTGTCGTCTTACGGTCGGAACTGCGTCAGCTTGACGCCGTAGCTGACGACCGTTGAGCCGTTCCCGTAGTCCGTCCTGACCGCCAGCGGGAGGCCGACGTTCGGCGCGATGCACAGGTCCATGATGATCTTGTCGTTCTGGCGCATCACGCCCCGTAACCCCTGGACTCCGGCATACTGACATGTCGACTCCACCTTGAACCCTGAGCTCTGGCCCCCGCTGCTGCTCGACCAACCCTCGCCCACCACCCACTGGTGTCCCGCGAACAGCCCAGCGTAGCCCGCTGAGAACAGCACAAGGGCCGCCGGACCGAGCTGTGACATTTGAGTCGCCGAGAGGCCTTCGTTCGCCGCCAGAATGATCGTCGATGACGAGAAGGGGTCCTTCCCCATCTGGCCCTGAACCCGCAGGCGTGTGCGTCCCTCGCCCGCGTCCGACGCGTCGAGCTCGTAGAACCCCGACTGCGACTGGCCCCCGACATTCACGAACGCGTCGTAGCGAAAGTGCTCCGTGCCCGTGAACGAGTACCCACTCCACGTGAACGGTCCGGCGACCGGACGCGCACGGACTGCGGGACGCGCACCGACGCCCCCCTCCCCCTCGGATGGCGGCGACGCCGCGGGGGCCGCACCCTGTGCCTCCCGCTGCGCGGGCGCCTCTCCACCGCCAGCTGGGGCGGCCGGACACGCGCCCACACAGTCGCCGACGTGCGCAGGATCGCCGGTCAGCGTCCCCGTCGCCGAGCCCTCATCGGCTGAGGTGATCTTGATCTTCCCCACCGGCGTGGTGGTGACGCGCAGCAGCCTCTTAGTCGTGGGATCCCTGATCTCCCGACCCGGGCGCAGCACCGCGTACTCCGCGCCCACCTTCACCCCGCCGGTCGTCCCGACGTTGATGACCAGCTCGTTCCCGGACACGTCGGCGACGAGCCCCGCGAGGACGGCGATCGTCTCCGTGTGCGGAATCTTGGGCGCCGCCGCTGCCAGCGTCGCGACGAGGCTGTCCACCGCCGCCCGCATCGCTTCGCCGAGGAGGGTGCTGGCGAGGTCCGCGCTCCACGGGTCCTGGCCTTGGCGGTACAACGGGTGGTTGTCCTCCTCTGTCTTCATTCTGGCGCGCTTCGCTTCGCCCCTCCCATGCGCCACGGCCAGGATTTCCCCGGTCCCGATCTGCACGATCCGCGCGTCGATTGCGACTGTGGCCTTGGTTTCTTTCCGGAGGCCCAACTGGATGTTCTTGTCCTCACGCTGGAACGTGGTGATGGATCCGATAATGATGGCGTCCACGCCGAGCAATCGGCCGAGCTTGGCGGCGGAGGAAACATCCGATCGCGCGTCCTGCTGGAAGTTCTGCTCGTTGAGGACGCGGTCGAGCTGGGCGCGCTCGACGACCGTATAGGTGCCGTTCTGCGACAGCTCGGACAGGAGCTGGGCGGCGACGCTTTTGCCGACGTCCACGTCCGATCCCATGAGGCCGGTCACGTAGCTGTGCACGGTGGCGTAGTCGAAATCGAGCACCGCCACCCGCCTCTTGGCGGCCGGGACGGAAGCGGGGGCGGTCGCGTCTTGGGCGACCAGCGCGGGCGCGGCCAAGGCGGTGAGACAGAGAATCAGGGTGAGGCGGTTCATAGAGCGCCTGCCGGGTTCGGGATCGGCACCCCCGCCAACCTGGGTGCCGCAGTTTTGAGCACCACCGTTCCGGCGATCTTGTCGTGCCACGCCTGGGCGTTCTTGTCGAAGATGGCCCAGAGGTAACCGATCCCGCCGCCGAGGCCACTGATGAACCTCCCGACGATCTCGCGCACGAACATCGTCCCGAATCCGGGGATTGCTCCTGTTTGGTGATTAACCACCTGAAGACCCATGAGCTTTTTGCCGGGTGTCACGCCCTTGGGTAGCAGGGTCAAGAACCACACCAGGTACGCGATGGGCAGGACGATCGCCACGACGGTGCCGAGGTCTTTTGACATGGATCCGACGATCGCCACAGCCGCCACGTACAGCACGACCGGGATCGCGAGGTCGAGCACCCAGGCCACCCAGCGGCGGAAGAGATTCGCCTTCTTCCCTTGTCCCGACGAGGGAACGAAATCGCTGCACCAGGAACAGAAGACAGAATCGGGCACGATCTCTTTTTTGCAGCTAGGGCAGTTCATGCATACCTCCGAGGTGAGCGCTCACAGCAAGAAGAGGGTATCGAGCCGCAGGAACAGATTCCCCACGGCGCTGAGAATCGTGGTCAAGGCCGCACCATGACGCACCTTCGGGACGAGAGGACTGCGGTTTCAGTCGTCCGCACAAACGCGAACGGTCCCAGTCTGGTACTCAAACGGTCGTGGACGTTCACGGCGTGATGACCCCCCCTCGCAAACTCCGCAGCACGTCCAGAGCGATCGTGGGGCTGATACCCAAGCCTGCAAGATCTACGTTACCTGAACCCAAGTCGAACTTTTTCCCGCCGGTAGCGTCGGCAAGCAGGTAGGGATCGAGCCCACCATCGACGGTTCGAGCTGCCGGGTTCGCCGGAGCGACGACATGGATTATCGCGCTTGATGCCAACAGTGCGGTGATCGAGGCCAAGGTCTCATCCGTACACGGGCCAACCCCGTCGCAATCCTGCCCCGCGACGTGGTGGCCTGTGTCCGTGATGTCGATGTAGAACCGGCGTCCCACACCCGCGCGCCAACTCATGTGAGTGTGTGCGTACTCAATTGCCTCAAGACCGTTTTCAGGTATATCGCCGCCGCCGGTAGCCAACCAGGTGGAGGTGACAGAGGCCTGAAAAGCGTCGGGCGTGGTGAGATCCTGGAAGGGGCCGAGGAACTCGAGCGACGAACCCGCCGGAGTCGAGGGAATCGTCCCCGGACCAGAGTAACCGACCGCACCAATGCGAGCATTGAGACCCCTGGCCTTCAAGTCCTCCGCGAACGCGAGCACCGAGCTTTTCACGCCGTTGATGGCGGGCCCCATCGACGACGACATGTCTTGAATGAAGACAATGTCGACACCACCGAGGGCCGGTGTACCCGACGGGTCGAGGCAGCGGACGGAGTTTGCGCCGCCGGACCGGCAATGGTACGCCCACATGGTGTACGGGCCAGTCGCCGAATACACTGCGGAACTGCGTACCCTGACCTGATAGCTCCCCGCCGGTGCGGACGAAGGCACTGTGAACCTGATGATGGGATCTCCTCCAACCGTCGCGAAGTCCACTTCAGCGAGCAGCACGCCGGAGGGATCGAAGAGCGCCGCGGCAGCCGCAAGGGAGGACCCGAAGCGTGTGCCGTAGACCTGTACGACGATCGTATCGCCGGGCGCGACCGCACTGAAGGGAAGCGAGAAGTAGTCCAGATCGCTGCTCGGGGTGATGGTGCCGTTCGCCGCCCCCATCTCGAGCTGGCCAGCGAAGAGCGAGTTTACCGCGAGTGGAGTCGCGGCGCTGGAAGCGTCGTTCGGTTCCACCTCGAGCTGGGGTGTGAGAACGAACAGCGCCACCGTCCCACCGCCCTGGCACGCTGGGCTCACGCAAACCAGGGCAAACGCGAAGGTCCTGCAACCGTTGGGAGCCCGGCGGACGTCAGGGTCACCGCGATCGACGCCAACGCCAGAGGCGTAGAGGCAAAGGTGACTCCGAAGCGCACGCTGGCCGGGGGCGGCGGCTCGGCTGGCCCGATCCCGGTGCCGCCGTCGCTCGCGCAACCAACCGCTGTGGCCAAACCGGCAATCAGAACTAGTCCATGGCGCGTCAGGTGCTTCGGAAATGAGGGACGCATGTCGCCTCGGGGAGTCGGACTTGGTGGGATGGGCAAGGGGGTCCGACGCCCGGTGCTCTTCCGTGGACGGCTCCGGTGTGAGTCCAACGAACACTCGGCACTGAACGGTCAGACTTAACGCGAACGGTTCCAGTCTGGTACTCAAACGATCGTGGCGGTATCGCCTGAACCGATCAGAGAGCGGTGAGCGGGGACCAATCAGAGAGAGGTACCCTTTTCAGGGTAGCGCCAGGCATTCACTATCGATTCGACATGGAGGCAGGACTCGCGCTGGGCCGCAGGGCTGCTGCAAAGCGCCCGTGCCTGTCATCCTGAGCGCAGCGAAGCATCTGCTTTTGCCGTACTATTTCCTCCCGCCATGAGATCTTCTGGGACGAGGGAGGACGCGCGATGAGGTCGATCAAAGGGCCGGCCATTTTCCTGGCGCAGTTCGCGGGCGATGCGCCGCCGTTCAACAACCTGAAGGCCATCGCCGGCTGGGCCGCGGGGCTCGGCTTCAAAGGCGTCCAGATCCCAAGCTGGGATCGACGCCTGTTCGACCTCGCCAAAGCGGCCGAGAGCCAGACCTACTCTGACGAGATAAAAGGCATCCTGGCCGAGCGCGGTCTTCAGGTGACCGAGCTGTCGACGCATCTGCAGGGCCAGCTGGTGGCCGTGCATCCCGCGTACGACACCGCATTCGACGCGTTCGCGGCGCCCGAAGTCCGCGGCAAGCCCGCGGCGCGGACCGCGTGGGCGGTCGAACAAGTGAAGCTCGCGGCGCGCGCATCGCGCCGGCTCGGCGTCACCGAGCACGCGACGTTTTCGGGTGCTCTCGCCTGGCCCTACTTCTATCCCTGGCCCCAGCGGCCGGCGGGTCTGGTCGAGACGGCGTTCGACGAGCTGGCGCGGCGCTGGCGGCCGATTCTTGACGCGTTCGACGAAGCAGGCGTCAACCTCTGCTTCGAGATCCATCCCGGTGAGGATCTGCACGACGGCGTGACGTTCGAGATGTTTCTCGATCGCGTCGGCGGGCACAAGCGCTGCAATCTCCTGTACGATCCCAGCCATTTCGTGCTGCAGCAGCTCGACTATCTCGAGTATATCGACCTGTATCACGACCGGATCCGCATGTTCCACGTCAAGGACGCCGAGTTCAACCCGACCGGCCGCCAGGGCGTGTATGGTGGGTTCCAGCCGTGGATCGATCGGGCCGGACGCTTCCGCTCCCTGGGCGACGGCCAGGTGAACTTCAAGGCGATCTTCTCCAAGCTCGCCCAGTACGATTATCCCGGCTGGGCGGTGCTGGAGTGGGAGTGCTGTCTCAAGCACCCCGAGGACGGCGCTCGCGAAGGGGCGAAGTTCATCGCCGACCACATCATCCGCGTCACCGAAAAAGCGTTCGACGACTTCGCCGCTGCCGGCGCCGATGTGGCGGCCAACCGCCGCATGCTCGGCGTCGCCTGACGGGGGGGGAGCCAGGCATGGTCGATGCGACATCGGACGCGCGCCCGTCTCGCCCGCTGCGGCTCGGCATGGTCGGGGGTGGGCGCGGAGCGTTCATCGGCGCGGTGCACCGCCTGTGCGCCCGTCTGGACGGGCAGTTCGAGCTCGTCGCGGGCGCCCTGTCGTCCGACGCCCAGCGCGCCCGGGACTCAGGCGCCGATCTCGCTCTCGCACCGGACCGGGTGTACACGAGCTTCGCCCAGATGGCGGCGGCCGAAGCAAAGCGGTCCGACGGCGTCGAGGTCGTCAGCATCGTCACGCCGAACGACAGTCACCACGCCATCGCCCGCGCCTTTCTCGACCGGGGCATCGACGTGATCTGTGACAAGCCGATGACCACGACCGTGGAGGATGCGCTCGACCTGGTGCAGGCCGTGCGGCGCAGCGGTCTCGTCTTCGGCCTCACGCATAACTACACGGGTTATCCGCTGGTGCGGCAGGCGCGCGAGATGGTGGCCGCCGGCGAGCTGGGCACCGTCCGCGTCGTCCAGGCGGAGTACGTCCAGGACTGGCTGTCGACCAAGTTGGAGGACACCGGGCACAAACAAGCCGGCTGGCGGGTCGATCCCGCGCGTGCGGGCGCCGGCGGCTGCCTCGGCGATATCGGCACCCACGCCTACCAGCTCGCCGACTTCGTCACGGGACTGCACGCCCGCGAGCTGGCGGCGGACCTCGGCCGCTTCGTCGAGGGCCGCAGGCTCGATGACAACGCCCATATCCTGCTGCGCTACGACAGCGGCGCGCGCGGCATGCTGTGGGCGAGTCAGGTGGCGCCCGGGAACGAGAACGGCTTGCGGCTGCGCGTGTACGGCGACAAGGCCGGCCTGGAGTGGAGCCAGGAGCATCCCAACCAGCTGCGCTTCTCGCTGGTGGGCCGGCCGCCGCAAACCTTGTCCCGCGGCGGGCCCTGCCTCGGTGCCGCCGCGGCGGATGCTACCCGCATTCCGGCCGGCCACCCCGAGGGCTATCTCGAGGGCTTTGCCAATCTCTATCGGGATCTCGCCGAGCAGGTCCGGGCGCGGCGCGCCAAGCGCACTCCCGATCCGCGGGCGCTGTTGGTCCCGACCGTCGAAGACGGGGTTCGCGGCGTCAAGTTCATCGCCGCCGCCGTGGAGTCCCACGCGAAGAACGGCGCCTGGATCGACGCGCGCGTGACCGTCTGACGGTCACCGCGGGTGAGGCGGGCAAAGTCAGTCACGTGAGCGACCGCGCCATCACCACCGCACTCGCCGGGCACGCGGTGGTGAACTCCGGCGAGCGGAGCACCGCCTGCCCCACTTCCGAGCGGGTGATCGGCCGAAACCCCAACTTGGGAAAGAATTCCGCCGCAGTCTCGGTGAGGAGATAAACGGTCCGGACACCACGCCGCCGGGCGAGGTCCAGTGCTGCCGCGGTGAGGGTCTGCCCGAGCCCCTGGCCGCGCCGCTCGGCGGCCACCGCGACGGAGCGCAGCAGGGCGGCCGCGCCGTACACCTCCAGCGCGGCCGTGCCGACGAGTTGCTCGCCCTCTTTTGCGACCAGCATGGTCGCGACATGCTGCTCGAGCCCGGTGCGCGGCAGCGCGTTCCGTTCCAGCAGCCCGACGATTGCGGGGAAGTCGGCGTGCGTGGCGGGTGTGATGACCGGGGGCATCGGGTCCCTTGCTTGCGGCACCGGGCGATAGTACTCTTGGCCCATGTTGACGTTCGCCGTTCTCGGCTCGAACCGCAACCGGAGTCTGAATGCCGGCCGGGCGGCGTAGCGTCACCGTAGGTTCGTGAAGGCGCCCCCGGGTCCGGGGGCGCAAGTTTTCCTGGCTCCTCCTTGGGGTGTAGGTCAACTGGCAGACCGCCCGGCTGTTAACCGGGAAGTTGGAGGTTCGAGTCCTCCCGCCCCAGTTGTGTGTTGCGCATCGGTGGTGTGCCTGTCCGATGCCCGCCGGTCGCTCTTCGCGGAGTCCTCGAGGTAATTGCCCGTGACCTTCTGGGAAGAACGCATCGCCCGTCCGCTCAATGCGCTGCACCTCGATTCGGCGAGGAGCAAGGTCGTGACGCTCGCCGTCCTGGCGCTGCTGCTGCCGGCGATCGCGACGTTGGCCTCGTACCGGCGCAATCCGCAGCCGGTTGACGACACCATCGGTCCAGAGCTCCGCAGCGTGAGCTCCGAGACGGCGCGGCAGCTCAACGACTGGCTCACCGAACGGCTGTCCGATCAGCGAACGGCCGCGAGCTCCTACGTCGTGGCGGAGAACCTCGCCAGGATGCGGCCGGGAAGCGCCGGCGCCCAGGCGGTCGGCCGGCTGCGCGATTACCTGAACTCGGTGCGTGAGCGTTGTACCGGCTGCGAGGCACTGCTGGTCCTCGACGCCCGCGGGCGAGCGGTCGCGAGCAGTGCCGGTCGCACCGCCGGCATGCAGCTGACCCTGGAGAGGCTGAACGGCCTCCAGACGGGTGACGCGCTCGTGGGCGAGGCGTACTGGGATGCCGGCATCGGCAAACCCGCGATCGTCCTCGCCGTGCCGATCCGCCAGACGGATGGGCGGTTCCTCGGCGCGTTCATCGCAAAGTTGAGCCTGCGCTCCGTCGCGGACATCCTGCAGCGGCTCAGCCCGAGCGAGCCGGGCGACGTGTATCTCGTGACGGACGAGGGCAAGCTGGTCATGAGAGCCCGGGTCAGCTCCGCGGAGGTGATGCGGACGCGGCTCCCCAAGACCACCACGCAGACGCTGTTCGATAAAGAAGGCACGAGCGTGGTGTACAAGCGCGCCGACGGGCGGGAGGTCGTCGGCACGCTGCGGCGCGTGCCCCCGCTGCACCTGGCGGCGGTCGCCGAGCTGCCGCGCGAGGAAACCCAGCGCCAGGTGGTGCGGTCGAGCGGCAGTCCCGGAGTGATCCTCGTCGCGCTGCTCGCGGGCGTGGGCTTGATGGCCGGCGGCCTGGGCCTCTTCATCGTCCGGCCGCTCGGGCGTCTCAGCAAGGCCGCGGCACGCGTGGCTGCCGGGGATCTCTCGGTGGACCTGCCGGTGGTCGCGACCGGTGAGGTGGGCTTCTTGACCCAGGTGTTCAACACCCTGGTCTCCCGCCTGCGGGAACGCGAGAGCCAGGCGGAGCTGGAGCGGCTCTCCGTTACGGACGCCCTCACCGGCCTGTACAATCGACGCCACCTCATGGAAACGCTGTCGAGCGAGGCGCAGCGTTCGCGCCGGCTGCGGCGTCCGTTTTCGGTGCTGCTGGCGGACGTCGATCACTTCAAGCAATACAACGACACACACGGGCACATCGCGGGCGACGCGGCGCTGACGAAGATTGCGGACATCCTGCGCAAGACGACGCGCGCGGTGGATTGCGTGGCGCGCTATGGCGGGGAGGAGTTCCTGGTGGTGCTGCTCGAGACGACGGTCACGACGGCTGCGCTGGTGGCCGAGCGTATTCGCGCCCGCGTGGCGGGTGAGACGTTCGGCGAGGGGCGGATGTCGCTGAGCATCGGCGTGGCGGAGTGTCCGGCGCACGGCGACACGCCGGAAACGCTGATCGCCAGCGCCGACGCCGCGATGTACCAGGCGAAGTCGGGAGGCCGCGACCGCGTGATCGCCGTGGGGGGCGGTGAGCAGGACAAAGCGAGGCAGCGCAAGGCGTGAAGACCGCCGGGCTGCTGCTCGCGGGCCTCGCGAGCTTCGCGTGCCACGGCGTCGCGCGAGAAGACCCCACGCCGGCGCCGGCCGGGTTCGTGGTGCGGACCACGACCGTGGACGGCGCGACGTACCGCTACCAGGTGTTCGTGCCGCGCCACGCCGAGCGCGGCGGGCGCCCGCCCGTCATCCTGTACCTGCACGGCGCCGGCGAGCGCGGGGCGGACGGCGACCTCCAGACCATGGTGGGGCTCGGACCCGTCGTGAAGGGCCGGGCCGAGTCGTTCCCCGCGGTCGTGGTGCTGCCACAGGCGCCGCGCGACAGCGTCTGGAGCGGCGCGCCGGCGCGCGCCGCGATGCAGGCCCTGGACGCCGCGCTGCACGAGTTCCGCGGCGACTCCGCGCGCGTCTATCTCACCGGCCTCTCGATGGGCGGCTACGGCACGTGGCAACTGGCCCTCGAGCACCCCGGCCGGTTCGCTGCACTGGTGCCGATCTGCGGGGGCATCCGCTCCCCGCGCGCGGTCGCGAGCATCCGCGTGGCCGGCGTTCCCGCCGACGCGGCGGACCCGTACGCCTACGTCGCTGGGCGACTCGTAGCGACGCCCGTGTGGCTGTTCCATGGTGACGCGGACCCAGCGGTCCCGGTCGGCGAGTCGCGCAGCATGGCGGAAGCGCTGCGCCGCGCCGGCGGGGACGTGCGCTACACCGAGTATGCAGGTGTGGGACACAACTCCTGGGAATCGGCGTACAACGAGCCCGAGCTGTGGCGCTGGTTGTTCGCGCAGCGACTCGGGCGGCGGTCCCCCGCGGCGCCCTGAAGCCGCGCATGAGCGCGCACGCGGCGGTTGGATTCCGCGTCAAGTCCGGCTGGGCCACGGCGGTCCTGCTGGTAGGCCCGGCGCGGGCCCCGCGCGTGGCCGACCGGCGGGTGATCGAGCTGAGCGACCCCGCGGTTCCCACCTCCCGCCAGCCGTACCACGCGGTGATGGATGCGGCGCCGGCGCAGGGGGCGAAGCTCGAGCGGCGCTTGCGGGACGTGGTGGCGCGGATCACGCGCCGGTCGGTGCGGCGGTTGTTGCGGGACTATCGGAGGACGGGACACGCGGTGCGCCGCGTCGCGCTCGTCGTCGGAAGCGACATCGATCCCGCGCGGATCGCCAACGACCACATCCGGGCGCACGCCCTCGAAGGCCGGTTGTTCCGCACGGCGCTCGAGCGGGCGTGTCGCTCGTGCGGCCTCCGGGCCTCGGTGCTGGTCGAGCGCCGGGCATATCCGGAAGGCGCGTCGGCGCTGCGCCGCTCGGAATCGCAGGTGAAGCGCGCCGTGAAGGAGCTGGGGCGCGCGATCGACGGCCCCTGGCGTGCCGACGAGAAAACGGCCGCGCTCGCGGCGTGGATGACGCTACGGTGAGGGGACGGTTACTGCCCGACCGTGAAGTCGATCCGCTTCAGCACGGCCCCCGCCGCGTCCCTTACCTCGACGTGCCACGGTCCGGTCCAGTCCGCC
>WNFW01001450.1_pt1 | contig 15944 bp, 15 predicted proteins | sample 5400131 | NCBI WGS metagenome assembly WNFW01 (sample SAMN13153362, study PRJNA577476) | soil metagenome | isolation source: 20 cm soil or saprolite under grassland replicate 1 | place: USA:California | collected 2016-06-15 | reverse complement strand
CCTTGGTCCCGAGCGCGGCCGGACAGACCCCCTGGCTGTTCTTCCCGGCCTGGGTCCGCATGGCGGGCACCTCGACCGGACGGCCCGTCTGCTTGTCGATGTGCGTCGCCCAGTTGACATCCGGGTCGAACTTTTCGGCTACCAGGAGGGTGCCGTTGGTTCGGTCCAGCGTGTAGGCGAAGCCGTTGCGATCGAAGTGGACCACGGCCTTGACGGGTCGACCCTTAACGGTGAGATCCGCGAGGATCATCTCGTTGACGCCGTCGTAGTCCCACGCGTCCCACGGAGTCATCTGGTAGGCCCACTTGGCTTTCCCCGTGTCGACGTCCCGCGCAAAGATCGTCATCGACCACTTGTTGTCACCGGGCCGCTGGCTGGGGTTCCAGGTCGATGGATTCCCGGTGCCGTAGTACATGAGATTCAACGACGGATCGAACGCGTACCAGCCCCACGTCGTACCGCCGCCGGTCTTCCATTGATCGCCCTGCCAGGTGGCGACGCCTTGGTTTTGCCGGCCGAAATGCGGGTTGGCGGCATTGAAATCGTCGGCGAGGAGAACCTCCTCGTCGGGTCCCATGCTGTACGCGCGCCACGCCTGCTGGCCGGTCTTGATGTCGTAGGCCGTCACATGACCGCGCACGCCGAACTCCCCGCCGCTCACGCCGACGATGACTTTGTCCTTCATGACGTGCGGCGCGCTGGTCATGGTCGCCCCGACCTTCGGATCCGCATTCTGGGCCTTCCAAACCTCGCGGCCCGTTGCCGAGTCGAGCGCGACCAGATGGCCATCGAGCTGGCTGAGGAAGATCTTGCCGTCGGCATAGGACAGGCCCCGATTGACGTTGTCGCAACAGGCGACGGCTTGAACACTGGGGTCCTGCTTCGGCAGGTACTTCCATTTGATGCGTCCGACGTCGGGACCCTTCAGATCCAGAGCGAAGACGTTGTTGGGAAACGACGTGTGCACGTACATCGTCGCGCCAACAACCAGCGGCGCTCCTTCGTGGCCCCGCAGCGTTCCAGTCGAGAACGTCCACGCCGGCCGCAAATTCTTGACGTTCTCCTTGGTGATCTGGGTCAACGTGCTGAACCGAGAAGCCGAATAGTCCTTCCCTGGCATCACCCACTGCTTGTCGTCGGTTTGCAAGCGAATGAGCTCGGGGTTTGCGTACGCTATCGCGAAGGTCACAGCGACGAGGAGGATCGACGCGACCGAGATGCTGCGTCGCATTTGTTACGCTCCTTTCGGATTAGACCCCGGGTCCGGAGCCCTCTCTCAGGAGACCGAACACGATGGGGGTGGCGGCCCTTGTCCATCTTGATCTCGACAATTGGGCGCTTCTCGTGTCGTGCTGTCACCTCCTCTCGACAACGATCTTCCGGAAAGACGCGCGGGGCGCATCCTAGGAGAAAGCGTTGTGCCTGTCAAGACACAGGGGATGCGAAAAGCTCAATCCGTAGCAGAGCGCGCAATCGTTTGGCCTGTCCCTTGCACCGCACCGTCTGGTATGACCCTATGGGAGTTCGCGGTGTTCAGCTACCTCATGGTGAACACCGGGAATCCGCGGCACACCCTCTCGTTTCCGACGCTCGCGGCCTGCGAAGCGGCGCGACAGGCCGCGGTGGAAATCGCCCAGGAAGAGCGGCCGAACCCGGTGGTCGGCCTGTGCAAGCAGACGGAACGAGAATCGTTGGTGGGTGGCCGAACGCCAAACGCCGAGGCGGCAAGCAGCGAAACCACGCGTAATACCCCCCGCAATACCCCCAGGGCTGTGCGTGATCGCTAATAGCCGGTAGGGCACTCGCTTCCGCTGAGCCGCGCGCGGCGAGCCGTGCCGGCGGCGGGCTCATCCTCGATGGAGTCGTTTCCCTCGGTCGTCGCCCGCGTCTCTCGCAGTCCATCCGAGAACGCTTGACCCGGAGCGAGGACGACCTCGACGAACCGGCCTAACCCTTCGACCTCGTGTTGCGCCGCTCGTAGTAGATGAGCTCACCGACGTGGGAAGAGAGCCTGCGAACCTTGTTGATTTCGACGTTGCGCATCATGACGCTGTGCCTCGCCCGCGGCCTTATCCCATGCGGTCTTGGCGTGCAGCCGCCCGCTGCTTTCATGGTCATTCTGGCCGTGCTCGCCTCGCGGTGGCCCGGCGGCCCCGTCCCGGCGCCCATGATGGCCGGAGTGTAGACATCGGCTCCGCGGATCCGCAAGGCGCGACCGAACGGGCCGAAGGTCGTTGACAGCCCGGGGCCGAAGTCTTAGTCTCTGTCACCGCAGACAACACGGCCTGCGCTCAAACCGCCCGAATCCCGGAGGACGAGTCGTGAAACTCCCAGTAAAGATGACGATCAACGGCCAGAAAGTTAGTCACGAGGTCGAGCCGCGCCTTCTGCTGGTCCATTACATCCGGGAGGTCATCGGGCTCACCGGGACACACGTCGGTTGCGACACGAGCCAGTGCGGTGCGTGCACGATCCTCCTCGGCGGCCAGGCGGTGAAGGCGTGCACGATGTTCGCGGTTCAAGCCGACGGTGCCACCATCCTGACGATCGAGGGGCTCGCGAAGAATGGCGAGCTGCACCCGATCCAGCAAGGCTTCTGGGAAAAGCACGGGCTTCAGTGCGGCTTCTGCACGCCCGGCATGATCATGGCCGCCTACCAGATGCTCGAACGCTACCCGAAGCCGACCGAAGAGCAGATCCGCCATCAGCTGGAGGGCAACCTCTGCCGCTGCACGGGCTACCACAACATCGTCAAGGCGATCGAGTGGGCCTCCGAACACATGGCCGGAAAGAAGTGAGGGGACGTGATGGCTACCGTCGCCGGAGAACGGCTGTTCGGAAAGTCGATCAAGCGCCGTGAGGACCCGCGCTTCATCACGGGCCGCGGCCAGTATGTGGACGACGTCAAGCTCCCCGGCATGACCCACGCCGCGTTCGTGCGGAGCCCGCACGCCCACGCGCGGATCCGGAAGATCGACACGAGTGCGGCGCTGAAGCACCCGGGCGTCGTGGCGGTTTTTACCGGCAAGGATATGACCGGTGTGAACTCGCTGCCGTGCGGATGGGACCTCCGCAAGGAGAAGAACGTCCCGGGTGTCGTCCAGGACCTGGCGATGGTGCCTCACATGCCGCTCACGTCGGACGTGGCGCGGCACGTGGGCGACCCGGTGGCCGTGGTGATCGCGGACAGTCAGGCGGCGGCCGTGGACGCGGCGGACAAGGTCAAAGTGGACTGGGAGCCGCTGCCCTCCGTCACCGCGACCGACAAGGCCGCGCGCGGCGGCGCCCCGCAGATCCACACGGGTGCGCCGGGCAACGTCGCGTTCAAGTGGGAGATCGGCGACCGTGGCGCGACCGACGCGGCCTTCAAGGGCGCCGCCGTGACGGTGAAGAAGCGGATCCTGAACCAGCGGCTCGTCGCCAACGCGATGGAGCCGCGGGCGTGCATCGCGCGCTTCGACTCGGCGACCGGCGAGCTCACCCTCTGGGTGACCTCGCAGAACCCGCACGTGCACCGGCTGCTCATGTGCGCCTTCGTGCTCGGTATTCCGGAGCAGAAGGTTCGCGTGATCGCCCCCGACGTGGGTGGCGGCTTCGGCTCGAAGATCTTCCTCTACAACGAGGAGGTCGTGTGCTCCTGGATCTCCCGCCAGCTCAAGCGGCCGGTCCGCTGGACCGCGACCCGACGCGAGGCCTACCTGACCGACGCCCACGGCCGCGACCACGTCACCGACGCCGAGCTCGCGCTCGGCCGGGACGGCAAGATCCTGGGGCTCCGTGTGAAGACGACGGCGAACCTGGGCGCCTACCTGTCGACGTTCGCGCCGGCGATCCCGACGTTCCTTTACGGGACGCTCCTCAACGGCGTCTACACGATCGGGGCGATCCATTGCGAGGTGACCGGCGTCTTCACCAATACCACGGCGGTCGACGCCTACCGCGGCGCTGGCCGTCCCGAGGCCTGCTACGTCCTGGAGCGCATCGTGGACGCCGGAGCTCGTGCCGTCGGGATGGACGTGGCCGAGCTCCGGAAGAAGAACTTCATCCCGAAGTTCTCGGGCGCCTACCAGACCCTCGTGGCGGTGTCGTACGATAGCGGTGACTACGCGGCGGCCTTCGACAGGCTCCTCCAGATGCTCGACTACAAGAAGTTCCGCGCTGACCAGGTGGCATCGCGGAAGCAGGGGCGGCTCGTCGGCATCGGCTTCTCGACCTACATCGAAGCGTGCTCGATCGCGCCCTCGAAGCTCGTGGGCGCGCTCGGCGCCGGCGCCGGCCTCTACGAATCGGCCAAGGTCCGCGTGCACCCGACCGGCGGGGTCACGGTCTACACCGGCTCCCACTCACACGGTCAGGGGCACGAGACGACGTTCGCGCAGCTCGTCGCCGACGAGCTCCAGATTCCCATGGAACAGGTCGAGATCGTCCACGGCGACACCGGCGCGATCCCCTTCGGCATGGGGACGTACGGGAGCCGCTCCGCTTCGGTGGGCGGTACCGCAATCCTGATGTCGCTGAACAAGATCAAGGAGAAGGGCAGGCGGATCGCCGCGCACCTGCTCGAGGCCTCGCCCAACGATATCGAGTACGTGAAGGGCCAGTTCCAGGTCAAGGGCGTGCCGAGCAAAGCCGTGCCGTTCGGTGCCGTCTCCCTCACCGCGTACGTTCCCCACAAGTACCCGGACAATCTCGAGCCCGGGCTCGAGGAGACGAGTTTCTACGACCCGTCGAACTTCTGCTTTCCCTTCGGGGCGCATGCCTGCGTGGTCGAGGTGGACCGCGACACCGGCGCCGTGAAGATCCTGCGCTACCTCGCCGTCGACGACGTCGGCAAGGTCATCAACCCGATGATCGTCGACGGAATGGTGCACGGCGGCATCGCTCAGGGAGTGGGGCAGGCTCTCTGGGAGGGTGCCGTGTACGACGAGGGCTCCGGCCAGCTCGTGACGGGCAGCATGATGGACTACGCGCTGCCCAAGGCCGACATGCTGCCGCTGTACGAGACCGACCGCACGGTCACCCCGACTCCCGTGAACCCCATGGGCGTCAAGGGGGCCGGCGAGACAGGCACGATCGCGGCGACGCCGACGGTGGTGAACGCCGTCGTCGATGCGCTGGCGCCGCTCGGCGTCGACCACATCGAGGCGATGCCGCTGACTTCCGAGCGGGTGTGGAGAGCGATCCAAGCCCCCAAGGCCAAGCGATAGGAGGCGCGCATGTATCCCGCAGCGTTCGACTACCACGCGCCGAAGAACGTCAAGGAAGCGCTCGGGCTCCTCGGCAAGCTGAAGGACGACGCCAAGATCGTCGCGGGCGGCCACAGCCTGATCCCGATGATGAAGCTCCGGCTCGCCCAGCCCAAGCACCTGATCGACCTCCAGAAGGTGCCGGGGCTCTCGGGCATCAAGGCGGACGGCAAGGCGCTCGCGATCGGCGCCATGACGACCCACTGGGAGATCGAGTCGTCGTCCACGGTGAAGTCGAAACTCCCGGTGCTCGCGGAGGTCGCGAGCGTCATCGGCGACCCGGCGGTGAGGAACAAGGGGACGATCGGCGGCTCGCTGGCCCACGCCGATCCCGCAGCCGACTGGCCGGCGGCGATGATCGCCCTCGGCGCCGAGCTCGTCTGCGAGGGGCCGAAGGGCAAGCGGAAGGTCGCCGTGGACCAGTGGTTCCTCGGGCTCATGGCGACGGCGCTCAAGGAGCGGGAGCTCCTCGTCCAGGTCCGCGTGCCGCTGCTTCCGGCCACCTCGGGCGCCGCGTACATGAAGTTCCCGCATCCCGCCTCGCGCTTCGCCGTCGTCGGCGTCTGCGCGGCGGTGACGCTCGACAAGCAGGGGGTGTGTGTCAGCGCCGGCGTCGGCGTCACCGGCGCCGGGACCAAGGCGGTGCGGGCCAAGGGCGTCGAGGCCGCGCTGAAGGGCAAGAAGCTCGACGCGGCGGCGATCGAGGCCGCCGCGCAGAAGGCGGCGGAGGGCGTAGACGTCCAGGCGGATCTTCAAGGCTCGGTCGAGTACAAGTCGCACCTGTGCCGCGTCTTCGCGAAACGCGCGATCACGGAAGCGGTGAAACGGGCCGGCGCATAATCCGGCGGGGCGGGGGAGCATTCGTCGACGACGTCAGTTCATCGAAGGGGGCCTCTGACCGACGGGCTCCGCCCTCTGGGGCCCCCTCCGAGCCACCCCCAGGAAGGGTTGCGCGGGCAAAAGCCCGCGCTCGAATCGCGCTGACTCGGAGACCTGCCCGCCCGTTGCCGTCGTTCATCCAGGCGTCCGATTCACGGGCTGCCGACCATCCGCGCTCATGACACGCGTGCGAGCGCAGCCTTGACCATTCGTCCGGCATGATCGCGGGCATCGTGCTCGCGGCGGGCTTGGCCCGGAGGATGGGGCGGCAGAAGCTCCTGCTGAGTCTCGAGGGCAAGCCCGTCGTACGCTGGGCGGTCGAACGTCTCCTGCCTCACGTCGAGGATCTCGTCGTCGTCACGGGCCACGACGACTCCACGGTCCGGCACGCGCTGAGCGGGCTCGCGGTGCGCTTCGCCGTGAACCCGCGGCCGGAGGCGGGACAGGCGAGCTCGATCGCCGTCGGCGTCGAGGCGCTCCGGCCGAGGACGCGCGCCGTGCTGGTCGCGCTCGGCGACCAGCCAAAGACGCCGGACCCCGTCGTGCCGGCGCTGCTCTCCGCCTTCGCCCGGAGCGGCAAGCCGATCGTCGTGCCGGTGTTCCAGGGCGTGCAGGGAACGCCCGTCATCTTCGCGCGCGAAGTGTTTCGAGAGCTCTCCGAGCTCACCGGCGACGCCGGCGCGCGGTCGGTGGTGCAGGCGCGGCCCGAGCGCGTCGAGCGCATCACCTTCGATCTTCCGATGCCGCCCGACGTGGACACGCCCGAAGACTACGCGAAGCTTCATGTACAATGACGAGACATGCGTGACGAGATTCGGAAGGTCCAGGAGCTCATGGAGGCCGCCGAGTATGTGACGGACGCGCCGATCGCGACCTCCGTGCACCTCGCGATGCGTCTCCGGAAGCCGCTCCTCGTCGAAGGGCCGGCGGGCGTCGGAAAGACCGAGGTCGCAAAGGTCATGGCGCGGATGCTCGGAACGAACCTCATCCGCCTGCAGTGCTACGAAGGGCTCGACGCCTCGACCGCGCTCTACGAGTGGAACTATCAGAAGCAGCTCCTGCACATCAAGCTCGAGGAGGGCGGGCACAACAGCCGCCCGATGGACGAGAAGGAGCACGAGATCTTCTCCGAGCCGTTCCTGCTGCGGCGCCCGCTGCTCCAGGCGATCACGCAGGAGACGCAGTCGCCGGTGTTGCTGGTCGACGAATGCGATCGCTGTGACGAGGAATTCGAGGCCTTCATGCTCGAGGTGTTCTCCGACTGGCAGGTGACGATCCCCGAGATCGGCACGATCAAGGCGACCCACCCGCCGCACGTGATCCTCACATCGAACCGGACGCGCGAGCTGTCGGACGCGCTCCGGCGGCGCTGCCTCTATCTGTGGATCGATTACCCGTCGCTCGAGAAGGAGACGCGCATCATCGCGCGCAAGGTGCCGGGGATCGACGCCCGGCTGGCGCGCGAGATCGCGAAGTTCATGGAGACGCTGCGGCAGGTGCGTCTCGCGAAAGTGCCGGGGGTCGCCGAGACGCTCGACTGGGCCCAGGCGCTCGCCACGCTCCACGCCGACCATCTCGACGAGGCCGTCGTCGCCGAGACGCTCGGCTGCATCCTGAAGGATGCCGACGACATGAAGCGGTTCCGCGCGGAGGTCGCCAAGGCGGGGCTCGGTCCCTTCCTGCCGGTGCGGACCTGAGCATCGTCGCGCGCGAGCTGTCGACCGCGGTCGCGCGGTTCGCGATGCTGCTCCGGCGGCACGGGCTTCCTGTGACCCTCATCCATGCGACGGACGGAGTGCGCGCGCTCGATCACCTCGACATCGGCGATCGCGCGGAGCTTCACCTTGCCTTCCGGACGATCTTCGTGGGCCGCCCGGAGGAAGTCCCGGTCTTCGACCGCTGCTTCGACGCCTTCTGGCGGGCCGCCTCGGCTGAGGAGGAGACCCCCGGCCTGATCCAGGTCCCGGCTGGCGAGGCCCGGGAGAGCGACGCGCTCCTCAAGTCGTCGAGCCAGAAACGCGAGGGGCTCGCGCTGGAGACGTGGGGTGAAGGCGACGAGGCGGGCGACACGGGCGAGCCGCTCAGCGTGCCGTCGGCCTCGGAGAGCGAGGCCCTCGTCGGTCAGGACTTCTCGACCTTTGGCGCCGACCAGCTCGACGAGATCCTCCGGCTCACGATCAAGATCGCGCGGCGCCTCGCCCACCGCATCACGCGCCGTCGTCGGCCGGTGAGGCGCCGCGGGCGCGTGGACCTCCGGCGGACGCTCCGCGCCAACCTCACGCGCGGGGACCTGATCGAGCTGCGCTATCGCGAGCGGAAGCGCAAAAAGGTCCGGCTCGTCCTGCTCTGCGACGTCTCGGGCTCGATGGACCTCTACAGCCGCTTTCTGCTCCAGTTTCTCTTCGCCCTCCAGAACGTCTTCGGCCGCGTCGAGACGTTCACGTTCTCGACGCGCCTCACGCGCGTCACCGACCACTTGCGCAGCCGCTCCTACCGGCAGGTCCTGCGCCGGCTCACCGAGGTGCGCGACTGGTCGGGCGGGACGAAGATCGGCGAGTCGCTCGCCCAGCTCAACCGACAGTGGCCGCAGCTCGTCGACCGGCGGACGATCGTGATCGTGCTCTCCGACGGCTGGGACACCGGCGAGCCCGAGCTCCTTTCTGCCGAGCTGCTCCGCATCAAGCGCCGGGCCGGCCGCGTCATCTGGCTCAACCCGCTCCTCGGCAACCCCTCCTACGAGCCGCTGACGCGCGGGATGGCGGCGGCCCTGCCGCTGATCGACGACTTCGCCCCCGGCCATAACCTCGCCGCGCTCAGGGACCTCGCGAACAAGCTGAGTCTGTAAGGGGCGCCACGAGGCCGGCTTCAACCGCAGGTGGCCTGAGAAGGGCGCGCTCAGCTCCGTTGTAAGGGGCGCCACGAGGCCGGCGCACCTGGTTGGAGCGTGGCTCCGGTCGGCGTATCATTGGGTTCCCATGACTGAGATCTTCGATCAACTCGACGAACTGCGTCGCTCCGCCCGCAAGGTCGCCGTCGCCACCCTCGTGAACACCCGCGGCACGACGCCGCGCAAGGAAGGCGCCAAGATGGTCGTCGGCGAGGGCGGCGCGGTCCTCGGTTCGGTGACGATCGGGGGCTGTGTGGACGCCCAGGTCCTCGAGGAGTCCGAGGACGTGCTCGCCACGATGCGGCCCCGGCTCCTCGAGCTCAACCTGGGCGACGAGGAGGCGTGGGAGGTCGGGCTCACCTGCGGCGGGACGATCGAGGTATTCGTCGAGCCGCTCGCGCTCGACCATGGCGACGACGCGACCGCGCGGCTCTACGAGCGCGCGCGCCGTCACGCCGCCGCGGGCCAGACCGCTGCCATCGTGACGCGGCTCGACGGCGAGGTGGGCCGGAAGCTCCTCGTGCTGGACGACGGCGCGGTCGAAGGGACGCTGGGCGACGTCTTCCTGGACGAGCGGTTCTCCCGCGAGGCGCGCGAGGCGATGGCGACGGGCGCCTCCCGCACCCTCTTCCTCGAAGGGACGCGCGCGTTCGTCGAGGTGTTGGCGCCGCCCGCGCGGCTCATCGTCGTCGGCGCGAGCCACGTGGCGATGCCGCTCGTGGCGCTCGCGAAGGTGTTGGGCTACCGCACGGTCGTGCTCGACGGTCGGCCGCGGTTCGCGACGCGCGAGCGCTTCCCCGAGGTGGACGAGCTGCGCGTCGGTATCCCGTCGGAGCTCGTCGCGGAGTATCCGCTGACGGCCTCGACCGCGCTCGTCCTCGTCGCGCACGACTACAAGTACGACCTGCCCGTGCTGCGCCGAGCGCTCGCGACCGACGTGGGCTACATCGGGATGCTCGGGTCGTCGCGGCGGGGCGCCGCGATCCTCAAATTGCTGACCGAGGACGGGGTGAGCGACGCTGAGCTCAAGCGCATCCGGGTCCCGATCGGACTCGACCTCGGCGCCCGGTCGGCGCCCGAGATCGCGCTCGCGATCATGGCCGAGATCCAGGCAGTGCGCGGCGGCGGCGGCGGCCAGCCGCTTTCCATGAAGCCACGCCGGCCATGAAGGCCATCGCGCAGCGACGGGAGACGGCGACGCTCGAGAGCGTGCTCGACCGCGTGCTGTGCCACGACGTGCGTGACGAGGCGGGCAAGGTCGCCGTCGCGAAGGGCGCGCGGCTCACCGCGAAGACCGCCGAGACGCTGCTCGCGACGCCGTGGGACGAGGTTCACCTTCTCGCGATGGAGCCCGGCGACCTCCACGAGGAGGAGGGCGGGCGTCGGCTCGGTGCGGCGGTCGTGGGCGAGGGTGTCGAGGTGAAGGGCTACGGCGGCGGGCAGTGGACCCTCGCGGCGACCCGCCGCGGTCTCCTCCGGGTCGGCCGCGGTCCGCTGGCCGACGCCAACGCGCTCGAGGGCGTCTCGATCTTCACCCTCTTCGACGCCCAGCCCGTCGAGCCGGGTGAAACCGTGGCGAAGTGCAAGGTGACGCCGCTGGTCATCGCCGAAGGCACGATTCGCGCGATCGAGAAGATCGCGCGCGACACGGGCGGGCTCGTGACCGTCCGTGGCTTCCACCCGACCACGATCGGCGCCGTCGCGCAGGAGCGCCTCGACGGCAAGCAGCGCGCCCGCTTCGAGGCGGCGCTGCAGCAGAAGGTGGAGTGGTTCGGCAGTAAGCTCCTTCCGGTGCGGTTCGCGGGCGGCGCGCCGCGTGTCGTCGCCGACGAGTTGGCGGCACTGCGACACGCCGGGGCCCGGGTCCTCATCGTCGCCGGCGCGAGCGCGCTCGATCCGCTCGACCCCGTGTTCGGCGGGCTCACGCTGCTCGGCGCTCGTATGGAGCGGCACGGCGCGCCGGCCCACCCGGGGAGCCTCCTGTGGCTCGCCCTCTGGGACGGCCAGCCCGTGCTCGGCATGCCCACGTGCGGCATGTTCTCCCAGGCGACGACGTTCGACCTTGTGCTCCCGCGGATCCTGGCCGGCGAGCGCGTGGACAACCGGACGATCGCCGACCTCGGTCACGGCGGCCTGCTCTCGCGCGACATGGCCTACCGCTTCCCGCCCTACCGGGCGAACGCGGCGCGAGGGGAGCTCGAATGAGCGCCACTGCCGCGCGCGGTCTCTACAGCGACGTCATCCGTGAGCGCTGGCGCCGGCCGCGCTTCCGCGGCGAGCTGCCGGGGGCGAGCGCGGTCGCCGAGGACGTCAACCCGCTCTGCGGTGACCGCGTGCGCTTGATGCTGGCGCTCGAGGGCGAGCGCATCACCGGCGCCCGCTTCGTCGGCGACTCGTGCGCGATCTGCGCGGCGGCCGCCGACGTCCTCGCCGAGCTCGTCGCCGGCCGGTCACGGCGCGAGGCCTCCGCGCTCGAGGCCGCGGATCTGCTCGCCGTGCTCCAGGCCGAGATCCGTCCCACGCGCATGCGCTGCGTGACCCTCCCGCTCTCGGTGTTGCGGATGGCCTTGAACGGAGGTCGACGGCCGTGAGGCTCGACGAGAGGACGCGCTCGGACTTCCCGATCCTCCAGCGGATCGTCAACGGTCACCCGCTGGTCTACCTCGACTCGGGAGCCTCGAGCCAGAAGCCGCGCACCGTCATCGAGGCGATGAGCCAGTATTACGAGCGGAGCCACGCCAACGTCCACCGCTCGATCCACACGCTCGGTGAGGAGGCGACCGAGCTCTACGAGTCGGCGCGCGACCGCGTCCAGCGCTTCATCGGCGCGGCGAGCCGCGAGGAGGTCGTCTTCACGCGCGGCACGACCGACGGGATCAGCCTGGTCGCCGAGACCCTGGGCCGGACGCTCGTGCCGGGGGACGAGATCCTGATCACGGAGATGGAGCATCATTCCAACATCGTGCCCTGGCAGCTCGCCGCGCGAGCGCGAGGTGCCCACCTCAGAGCGATTCCCCTGGCCGGCGAGGGGGTCCTCGACCTCGACGCGATGGACCGGCTCCTCACCGAGCGGACCCGCGTGGTGGCTTTCACGCATATTTCGAATGTCCTGGGCACGATCAATCCCGTGCGGGCAATCGTGGCCCGCGCCCGGCGGGTGGGGGCGTTGACCCTGGTCGACGGAGCTCAAGCGGCCCCTCATTTGCTGCTCGATATGTCCGCGCTAGATTGCGATTTTTACGTGTTCTCAGCCCACAAAATGCTGGGCCCGACTGGCATCGGCGTCCTCTACGGCCGGCGGTCCCTGCTGGAGCGGTTGGAGCCGGGCCGCGGTGGCAGCGAGATGATCAAAGAGGTGTGGATCGACCATGCGCAGTGGAACGATCTGCCCTGGCGCTTCGAGCCGGGCACCCCGCCGATCGCGGAAGCGGTGGGGCTCACGGCCGCGATCGAATATCTGGAGAAGCTCGGGATGGACGCGGTCGCCGAGCACGAGCGCGCGCTCACCCGTCAGGCCGTCGAAGGACTGGCCGCCATCCCCGGGGTGACGGTGTACGGGCCGCCCGCCCGTGAGCGGGGCGCGGTCGCCGCATTCGCGGTCGAGGGCCTCCATCCTCACGATGTGGCGGCGCTGCTCGACGCCGAGGGAATCGCCGTCAGGGCGGGGCACCACTGCGCGATGCCGCTCATGCGCCGTCTCGGCGTCGTCGGCACCTCGCGCGCGACCTTCTCGGTCTTCAACTCGCCCGACGAGGTCTCGCTGCTCCTGGCGGCGGTGGCCGGGCTGCATTCGGCGCTCTAGAGAGGAGCGCGGTGAGCACGCCGGGGCCCCGTGACGCCTTCGTCTCTCCGCGGTTCGGTCAGGTGGCGACGTTCATGCTTCTGCCCGCCGCCGCCTCGCCGAGCGGGCTCGACGTCGCCCTGTTGGGGATTCCGTATGACGGGGGGACCTCGTACCGCGCCGGCGCCCGATTCGGTCCCAGGGCCGTGCGCGAGCAGTCGTCGCTGATCCGTCCCTGGCACCCCGTCCTCAAGGTGCACCCCTTCGAGCGGCTGCGCGTCGCCGACTGCGGCGACGTGGACGTCGTGCCGATCTCGATCGAGCGGACCCTGGCGGCCATCGAGCGGCGGATCGACGACGTGCTCGTCGCCGGCGCAACGCCCGTCTGCGTGGGCGGAGACCACTCGGTGACGCTTGCGATCTTGAGGGCGCTCGCGCGCCGCCACGGGCCGCTCGGGCTCGTCCACTTCGACGCGCACCCGGACACCTGGGACGAGTACTTCGGCTCCAAGTTCTTTCACGGAACGCCGTTCCGCCGCGCCGTCGAGGAGCGGCTGGTGGACCCGCGCCGCATGGTTCAGGTGGGCATCCGCGGCCCGCTCTACGGCGCCGACGACTTCGCCTTCCACGAGTTGCACGGGATCGAGGTGGTTCGCATCGAGACGGTGAAGGAGCAGGGGGTCGCGTGGGTGGGCGAGCGGTTCGGCCGCCTCCGGGGCGGGCCCGTCTACTGCTCCTTCGACATCGACGCGGTGGACCCCGCCTACGCGCCGGCCACCGGTACGCCCGAGGTCGGCGGGCTCACCTCCTACGAGGCGCTGGCCCTCGTGCGCGCGCTCGCCGGGCAAGCCCTCGTCGGCGCCGACATCGTGGAGGTCTCGCCGCCCTACGACGGCCCCGGCGCGATCACGTCCCTGCTGGCGGCCAACCTCCTGTTCGAGGTCGTGAGCCTCCTGGCGCTCCTCAAATGAGCGTGCGGCTCGCGTTCCTGGCGCTGGCGGCGCTGCTGGTGAGCCGCCCGGCCGAGGCGGCGCCGGCGCCCGTCGCGACGATCGAGATCGAGGGCGTGATCACCCCTGTCACGCTGCGCCTGGTCGGCAGCGCGATCGACCGCGCGCAGGCCGAGCGGGCCCAGGCGCTCGTCATCCAGCTCGACACCCCGGGCGGGCTCGAGAAGTCCATGCGGGCGATCGTCCAGCGGATGCTCAACGCGGAGGTGCCCGTGATCATCTTCGTCGCGCCCACCGGGGCGCGGGCCGCGTCCGCCGGCGTCTTCATCACGCTGGCCGCCCACGTTGCGGCGATGGCGCCGGCGACCAACATCGGCGCGGCGTCGCCGGTCATGCTCGGCGGGGGGACCGCCGACAAGACGATGATGAAGAAGATCGAGAACGACGCCGCCGCGTTCATCCGGTCGGTCGCCCTCGAGCGCGGGCGAAACGCCGACTGGGCGGAGAAGGCGGTGCGCCAGGCCGTCTCGATCACCGAGCGCGAGGCGGTGAGGCTCAAGGTCGTCGATCTCGTCGCCGACTCGATCCCGGGCCTCCTCGACAAGATCGACGGGCGGACGGTCAAGACCTCACGGGGGATCGTGACCCTCGCGACCCGCGGCGCCCCGGTGAAGCCGATCGAGGTCGGCTTCCGCGACCGGATCCTCAACGTCATCACCGACCCGAACGTCGCCTATGTGCTGATGATGCTCGGAATGCTCGGCCTCTTCTTCGAGCTCTCCAACCCGGGCGTGATCTTGCCCGGGGTCATCGGGGGGATCTCGCTGATCCTCGCGTTCTTCGCCTTCCAGAGCCTGCCGATCAACTACGCCGGGCTGCTCCTGATCCTGTTCGGGATCGTCCTGCTGGTGGCGGAGATCAAGATCGTGAGCCATGGGGTGCTTGCGATCGGCGGCATCGTCTCGATGGCGCTCGGCTCGCTGATGCTGTTCGACGCCCCGGAGATCGGATTGCGAGTGTCGTGGTGGACGATCGTGCCCACGGTCGGCGCGACGGCCGGGCTCTTCCTCTTCGTGATCACCGCCGGGGTGCGAGCCCTTTCGCGCCGGCAGCTCCTTGGCCCGAGCGGCCTCGTCGGGCAGACGGCGACCGTCAAGGAGCGGCTGGCGCCGGAGGGGCAGGTCTTCGTGCACGGGGAGATCTGGCGCGCGGTGGCCGAGGGAGAGCCGGTCGAGGCCGGCGCACGGGTGCGGGTGGTCGCGGTGGACGGGCTCACGCTGAAAGTCGCCAAGGCCGACACGAAGGGAGGCGCGCCATGATCTCGGTCGACTCGCTGCTGGTCCTCGTGGTGGTCTTTGCGGTCATCTTCTTCATCGGCTCGTTTGCGAAGATCCTGCGCGAGTACGAACGGGCCGTCATCTTCCGGCTCGGGCGCAGCACGCGGGCCATCCTCAATCCCGGCGGCCAGGGCAACGGGCCAGGGCTCGTCCTGCTCGTGCCGCTCATCGACCGGATGGTCAAGGTGAGCCTTCAGACGGTCGCGCTCGACGTGGCGCCCCAGGACGTGATCACCCGCGACAACGTGTCGCTCAAGGTCAGCGCGGTCATCTACTTCCGTGTCGTGGATCCGGAGCGGGCGATCATCGCGGTGCAGGACTACCTCTACGCGACCTCGCAGATCGCGCAGACGACGCTCCGGAGCGTGCTCGGCCAGGTCGAGCTCGACGACCTCCTCTCGGCGCGCGACAAGATCAACCAGCAGCTCCAGCGGATCATCGACGAGCACACCGAGCCCTGGGGCATCAAGGTCGCGACGGTGGAGGTCAAGCAGATCGACCTCCCCCAAGACATGCAGCGCGCGATGGCCAAGCAAGCGGAGGCCGAGCGCGAGCGGCGGGCCAAGGTCATCAACGCCGACGGCGAGTTTCAGGCGGCGGCGAAGCTGTCCGACGCGGCCGAGGTTCTCACGCGGCATCCGATCGCCGTCCAGCTCCGGTATCTGCAGACCATGCGCGAGATCGCGTCGGAGCGGTCCACGACGACCTTTTTCCCGCTGCCGCTCGATCTCTTCGGCCCCCTGCTCCAGGCCTTCACGAAGGGCGGGGACGGCCCGAAATCGTGAGGTAGAATACGCTCGTTCGTGGCCTCGGGGGGTTAGCTCAGTTGGGAGAGCGCGGCGTTCGCAACGCCGAGGTCGAGGG
>WNFW01001449.1_pt1 | contig 15946 bp, 15 predicted proteins | sample 5400131 | NCBI WGS metagenome assembly WNFW01 (sample SAMN13153362, study PRJNA577476) | soil metagenome | isolation source: 20 cm soil or saprolite under grassland replicate 1 | place: USA:California | collected 2016-06-15 | reverse complement strand
ACCGACGAGCGGCAGCTCCAGCACGAAGCGCGCCCCGGTTCCCCCGCGCCCTTCCTCCGCCCAGGCGCGGCCGCCGTGCAGCGCCACCAGCTCCCGCACCACCGACAAACCGATCCCGGTGCCCGCCACCGCCGAGCCGCGGTCCCGCTCCAGGCGCCAGAACCGGTCCCAAATGCGCTCGCGGTCGGCGGCGGGAACCCCGAGCCCTTGATCCTCCACCCGGATCCGCGCCTTGCCGTCGCCCGACTCCAGGCCGACGGTGATCGTCTGGTCGGCCGGGCCGTATTTGACGGCATTGTCGAGCAGGTTGACGAGCATCTGCCGCAGCGCTTCGGCGTCGACCGGGGCGACCAACCCGTCCCGCAGCTCGGTCCGGAACGTGACGCCGCGCGCCGCCGCGAGCGGGGCGAAGGCCTCGACCGCTTCGCGCACCAGTGGGGCGAGCGGTGCCGCCGCCGGCGACAGCCGGGTGGCCTGGCGCTCGGAGCGGGAGAAGTGCAGCAGGTTCTCCACCAGGTGCGTGAGGCGGCGGGCTTCTTGATCGACGATCTCGAGCGACCGGACGCGCTCGCCCTCCGAGCGCACCCGGCCGAGCAGCAGCGTCTCCGAGAACATGCGGATCTGGGCGAGCGGCGTGCGCAGCTCGTGCGACACCCCGGATACGAAATCGGCGCGCAGCCGGGAGAGCTCGTATTCGCGATGCAGCTGGAGCAGCGCGGCGACCACCAGTACCGCCGTGAGGGCGAGCAGCGATAGCAGCATCGGCACGTTGGACCGTGGCATGCCGCCGATCGCGAGCTTCGGGGCTACATCGGGTCGGAGCGCCACCTGAACCCGAATGCCTCCCATCATCGGGTGCTCGAACGAGTCCCGTGCGGCGAATGTGGGTGCGTACTGCACCGGCGTGCGATACAGCTCCACGCCGTCGGCCGCGGTCACGATGGTGGAGCTGAACGAGTCCTCCGTCACGCCGCCGGTCAACGCTTTGGGCAATATCGGCACTTGCTCGTTCTCGGCCGTGTACAGCGGCTCGAGGGCGTGGGGGTCCTCCTCGACTCCGACGATGGTCCGCGGCGTCCCAGCTTTGTCCTTAACGACGGTGTAGACGATGGCGCGCGGCGCCGCGTCCACCGTTCGCAGTATCGCACCGACCTTCTCCTTCGGGTCGTACACAGTCCGGCTGTGCACCGGCAAGGTGTCGCGCAGCCACTTGCGTACCAGTGGCGAGGGAGTTGCGCCGGCCGTCTCGAGCCGCCCGCTGCTCAGGTCGTAGCGAAACGTGTAGTGGGCGAGCTTGAGGAAGTCCGGGGCGTGCGGCTGGGTCGTCGCGGGGAGGCGGCTCGGCGGAGGGAGCGGCACGTTGGGATCGCCGGCCTTGACGCGCATCAGCGCGTCGACGGCCGGTGAGAAGGCGTCGTAGTAAAAGACCATCTCCGTGCGGTTGGCGAACCGGGCCGCGGCGAGCCGGGCATAGTCGTGCAGCACCCGCTCGGCCGTGGCCTTGTGACCCAGGAAGTTGCGATACGCCTGCAACGCGATCGCGCCCGCCAACGCGAGCGTGAGCAGCAGCAGCGCCGCGATGAGCACGCCGCGCGGACGTGATGGACGAGAGCCGGGTTCCATGGGACGCTGGAGAAATGCACCCGATTTCGGGGAGTTTCAAGCTAACCCGTCCCCGCGCTCGAGCGGTGCGGTCTGACTGTTCTCTGACACCCCTCGCACGCCGTCTCCACCTGCGTGGGCGCAACAGTCCGTACCTTCTCACCGCACTCAGGTCGTGGTCGAAGTGTCGACGGCCCACTTCGCCCGGCCGGTCAACCCGGGGAGCAGTTCGTGCCCCGGGTTTGGCTATCTTGCACCTACGATGGCCTTCGCCCTCACCAGCACAGCGTTCACGGACGGAACGGCAATCCCGGCCAAGTACACCTGCGACGAGGCGGACGTCTCACCGCCGCTCGCCTGGAGCGGCGCGCCCGCGGGAACCGTGAGCTTTGCGCTCATCGTCGACGACCCCGACGCGCCGGCCGGGACGTGGGTTCACTGGGTGCTGTACAACCTGCCCGCCACCACTGCCGAGCTGCCCGAGAACGTCGCCAAAGTCGAGACGCTCGACCTGGGCGGCGCGCGCCAGGGGCGCAACGACTTCCAACGCCCCGGGTATGGCGGACCGTGCCCGCCGCCGGGTCCCGCGCACCGCTATTTCTTCAAGCTGTACGCGCTCGATGTCACGCTGCCGCCGCGACCCGCCGCCCGGCAGAAAGACATCGAGGCGGCGATGCAGGGTCACACGCTCGGCATGGCCCAGCTCGTGGGGACCTACGCGCGGCGGAAGCGTTGAGACCGACGCTCGCCGCCGTGCTCGCGGGGGTCGCGCTCGCGCCTTCATTTCACGTCGTCGTGCTGCCCGCGGCCGTGCGGGGCGTGATGAGCGACCTCTGGCTCGAAAACAACCGCCATTGGGACGAGCTCGCCGGCCAGAACACGCTCACGCAGCTGCTCGGCACGGGCAGGCCGACGCAGCGCGAGTATCTCGCCTGTCTCGAAGGGGAGGTGGTGCGGGACACGCTGTTCGTACGCCGGCTGCAGCCGGCGCGGGATCTGAAACAGCTGCAGTTCGCGGTGGCCGGGACGTGCGACAGCGTCGCCCGGCTCGTCGGCACGTTCCACACGCACCCGTATCGCGCCGATAGCGCCGGGCGGGCCCTCAAGGAGCGCGGCTTGTCGGCCAGGGACCTCGAGACCTTCGCCGCGTCGCGTGATCTCCTGGCCGTGGTCATGTGGGACCACGACTCGCTCGACGTCGCGACGAAGGCCGAGGACGGCAGCGTGCGCCACCCCGTGCCCGTCGAGGTGCGCTAGCGGGAGGGCCGCACGTCCGCGTCGAACACGCCCGTCAGAATCCGGCCGTCGCGTTTGACCTGCACCCAGATTCGGTACAGGCCGGGCTTGGGGAAGGCATATGGAAACGCGACCTGACCGGAGGGAACCGCTCCCGCCTCCGCTTTACCCATTTGCATCCTCGTGAGCCGCTGCGCCAGCGCTCCTCGTATCGTATCCCCGGGCTCCCGCTGCTGGAACGTCTCGAGTGCGGCGAGCGACACGGACCCCGCCGGGTGCAGGTGCACGAACACCGCGCCGTCGGCTCGCGTCAGCATCGCGTGGCCCGCCATGCCCATGTACGGCTCGAGCGTCGCCGGCCGCCCGCGTGGGTCGGTCACCACGAAACGCAGCGGCGCGTCTCGATCCGCGACGATCGGCGCGGCGCTCCGATCCCAGATCATCGTCGAGCCGTCGGCGAGGTCCGAAACGTTTCCCCCTTCCCGTTTCTCGTCTCCAGTCCAGGCATCATCGCGATCGGACGGTCGCCATGGGCCCGCCGGCGGGGGGAGGTCGACCGTCGCGACCAGCGTCTCCGCGAAGCCGCTCTCGTGGACGATATCCGCGTACACGCGGTAGCGTCCGGAAGCGAGCGGCGGCAAGGCGGCCTCGAAGCTGGTCGAATCGAGCGGCAGAGGATGGAGGTGCGCGAACACGCTCAACGTCGAGTCGCGCACGAGAAACACATGCATCAGGTGTCCGTGGTCGGGCACGAGCGGCGTCCACTGGCGCCGCGCGTTGGTCCACGACGTGTCGTCGATGGCGATTCGTAGCGCGCGTCCGCCGCCCGCCCCACGCACCGTGGCAGTCGCATGGAGTGCCTGGTACAAGCCGGAGCGATACTGGGCGTCCACCGCGTTCCACCACGCCCGGCCGCCCAGTAGCGCGCCCGCGAACACGGCGATGCTCACGCCCATCGCGATGCGCGCGCGCCGGGTACGCCGTGCGTCGGGCGTCGCGCCCGGCTCGAGCCCGCTCTCCCGTACGGCCGCTCCGATCAGGGTGACCTCGCCCACGCCGAGGAACAGGCCGAACGCCAGCAGTCCTGCGCCGAGCGACCCCTGCAACGCCAGGCGCCGCGTGGCCACCGCCACCACCGGAACCAAGGCGGTGCCGGTGCCGGCATCGCCCTCGACGGTCACCTGCACGCCGTAGGAGCCGCCGGTCATGAGCCACAGGGCGGCCCCGTACAGGGTCGAGTCGCCGGGCACGCGGGCGGCGACGTCGGGCGGCGGGGGCGCGGCGGTCCGCGGGTCCCAATAGACCGGCAGCACGAGCACGCGCCGAACGGTTTGGGAGGCGGCAAGCACCCGGACGGTGATTTGGGCGAGCCCCGGGACGACGCCGGGACTGCGGACGATCACGCGGACCCTGTAGGGGCCGGCGGCGCCCTCGAAGAAAGTGTCGGGGCTGCCCACGTGCGCTGCGGCGACGAGGGTGATCGGCGCGAGTGCCGCGAGGCGCAGCGCGCGTGACGTCATCGCCGCAGCCGCGCCATCCAGTTTCCCCACCACAGCCCCAGACGAGCGGAGACCACGGCGACGAGCGCGGCGAGCAGCAGCGAGCGGGGCGTGACCGGGTTTATGTCGCTGCGCCAGAAGCGATATCGCCACGGCCCCACGCGGCTCGAGTAGTCCCACTGGTCCACGCCGAAGAAGAAGTTGCGCGCGTGCGGCGTGAGCAGGAACTCCGCGAAGAACCACTGGGTGACGAAGAACACCGCGAGGAAGGCGACGCCCAAGAGCGCCGCCAGCCCCCAGTCACGCCGGGGGCTGGGGAGGGGGCCCACGCGCTGCATCACGAGATCGATCGCGACGCCTACGGGTACGAGCAACAGTGGAAAGGGCGGCGGCACCATGTGAGTCACGGGGTTGAACACCGGCGCCAGCTTCGGCGTCGCGGGAAACAGCTGCAACACCCAGATCATCACGAACGAGAATGCCATATATGCCGCGGCGGCGGTGGTCGCGGGCCAGCGCAGCCGCACGCCGCGCCCCGCGGCGACGAGCAGCAGCGGCACGGCGCCCGCGGCCACCAGATAGTACAGGGCGTTGTGAGCGAGGTTGGCGAAACCGATCTGCTCGATCCCGATCGTGGTCACATTCTGGAGCAGAATGGCGATCATGTACGCGGCGAGGACGCCGTACAGGCGCGGCCCGTCGGGTGCGCGGTTCTGCAGTGAGAGCACCAGCAACAGCGCACCCAGCTGGATCGCCCAGAGGCCGAGCGCGAGGATCACGTGCGGTGGCGATAGGACCTTCACGTCCAGGCCGTAGGCGTTGTGCCACCAATTGTCGAACGGGCCCGACGTGATCATCGCCAGCGCGCCCCAGATGCACACCCACGCGCCCAGCGGCGCACGAAAGCCCCAGAACCGGACGCTCGCGTCGCGCTCGGCGCCGTTCCCCGCGAAGGTGTTGCGCAACGCGAGCCAGCCGCATGCCGTGCCGGCGAGCACGCCGCCCAGGTAAATGGCCATGTGGGCGGGCGTCCAGAACGTGTCCCGCCCGATCGAGCGGTGCCACGAGATGTCCCAGACGACCCCGACTTTCGCGCTGGTGGCGGCGATCAGCGCGGCCGCGACGTACCAGGGAACGCCGCCCGGACGCGGCGCGGCGTGGGTACGCGGGAGTGTGGCAGCGGTCACGGGCTAGCGGTCGCGCGAGCCTCCGGAGACCAGTCCCTTACCGCGCCACTTCTCGAAGATCTTCTTCACCTGCTGGTGCGCATCGGCCAGGGCCTCCTTGGCCGTCATCCGTCCCGTCGCCGCGTTCGCGAACATGGTGGGCAACACGAACGTGTCGAACACCTCGCTCTCGGCCGGGTTGGCCGGCCCGGGATGGCCGATATTCGTCGCCCATTGCAGGGCCGTGGAGATCGGCTTGAGCTTGGCGGGCGGGCTGGAGCCGAACGGATCGCTCGACGTCACCTGCTCGAGCCACTTGGTCCCGGACGCGGGCTTCTGCCCCACCGCCACACCCGCGTCGGCCACCGATCCGGTGAACGACGGGAAGTTGTACAGCTTGCTTCCCAGCACGGCGTCGCGGTAGTGACTGATCAGGTCGAGCAAGAACTGCTTGGCGACGTCCGCGCTCTGCGCGAACTTCCAGATCACGTAGATCCCCATGACGTGCTCGCTCGCCCACCGCGTGCCGCGCGGGCCCTTGAGCGCCGGAACGAAGAAGATGTCGTCCGCCACCGGCAGCTTGTTGTCCTGCGCCGTGCGGTAGGCGGAGATGGAGTTGAGGATGTAGCCCGTCTGGCGCGCGTTCAGGGCCTGGTTGTTCGACGCCGCGTTCCAGCTCATCACCGCGGGGGTCATCCCCGCCTTGAAGAGCCGCACGCCGAATTCCAGCGCCTCGAGGGAGCTGTCCGAGTTCAAGACGACGTTCTCGGCCGCGTCTTGGATGGACCCGTCGAACGACCACAGCATGGCGCGGGCCGCCATGTTCGAGTCCAGCTCCTGCGACATGCCGATTCCGATCGGAATCTGGATCTCCGGATGCTTGCCCTTGATGAGCGGCGCCGCCTTGACCAGGTCTTCCCACGTCGTGGGCCCGTCGGGCATCCCGATCTCGGTCCAGAGGCTCTTCAGGTAGTCGCCCGGGTCGGGCACGTAGTTGTCGCTGAACCCGAACCACTTGCGCGTGACCGGGTTGTAGGTGCTGCGCTTGCACAGGTCGAGGATGGGTCCGTGCTGGCGTTCGGCCTCCGTGACGACGTCCGCCATGTCGAGCACCTGGGTCTCGAATGCCCCCGGCGGCGAGAGGAACTGGAACAGGTCGTGCCCCTGCTGCGCGGCGACCTCGGCGTTGGCGCGGGTCCCCAGGTCGGCGAGGGCGATGTGATCGACCGTCACGTCGACTCCCTTGGCCGTGCCCCAGTCCTTGGCGTACTTGTCGAACCACACGTCGTACGAGGGGACGAAGTGGCTCCACTGCAGGATCTTGAGCGTCTTCTCGGGGCGCTTGATCCGGATGGTGGGGCCGAGGGCGGCGGCCGCGGCGACCCCGGCCGTCGTGGTCACGAATTCGCGTCGATCGATCTTCGTCCGCTTGGTCATTGCAATGCCCTCCAATGGTTCGAAGAGGGGTTAGGGGTTAGGGGTCGGGCGTTCACCGCTAACCCCTGACCCCCGACCCCCAGCCTCTCTCACAACGTGTACAACACGCTGAGCGCTACCTGACCCGCGTGCGCGGGGCCGGTGCTCCACCGGACCGCCGAGCGGTAGTACTCCAGGCCGAGCGCATAGCGCCCCGCGCGGAAGCGCAGCAAGGCGTCGCCCTCGTGGCTCTGTTGGCGCGCGAGGACGGCTCCGGGGTGGTCCTTGGTCAGCCGCTGCTGGTCGGGCTGGTCCAGGCCGTAGTAGCCCCACAGGCTCCAGTGCGGTGTGAAATCGTAGCCGGCCTGGGCCCACGCGCCCCAACCGCGGATGTCACCCTCGGCTGGGCTCGTCTGCGTGATGTGGGCGAACAATTGTCCCAGCGCCTTGCCGTAGTAGACGTTGCCGTGCAGGGTGAGCTTGCCCGGGTTGATACTGCCCCCGCCCTCGATCCCCCAAGCCGACAGATTGGAGTCCTTGGCGCCCAAGTTCGTGGTGTCACGACCGGTACCGGTCGTGTCCTTCCAGTCGACGTGACCGACCACGTAGGCGCTCCAGCCCAGGTTCGCAGATCTCTTGGCGAAGTTGAGGCGTGCTTCGACCTGCGGCATCCCGGAGGCCTCGCCGTTGCCAATATTGGTGGCGGCTGACGAATCGCGGAGCGTAGCAGCCGGCCCCGAGCCCTTCATCACGGCGAGCTGGAGTTGCACGTTGAGCGGTGCGCCGGCGGCGCTCAGGTCCTGATAGAGAAACACGCCCGGGAAGCGCCAGCCGATTTCACCACTTGCGCCGTAGCCCGTCGGAAATGCGATGTGCGTCAGGGAAACCGGCACCTCGGCGAAGCTGGGCGACCAAAACTGCCCAATGCGCACCGTGGTGCGGCCGTTACTGAGGTCGGCGAAGATCAGTCGGCCACGGATCTGTGGCTGCTCGTCCCCGAACGGCGGCGCGCCGTTGAACGCCCCGAAGAAATCGAACTCGACCGTTGCCCTGGGTGCCCACTTGCCCAGCACGGGGGAGCCGTTGAAGGTGAAGTTCAACCGTGTATTTCGAAAATCACCGTCGGTGAAGGTCTTGTCGGTCGTGGGCTGAGCCACTGTACATCCTGCCTGAACCACCGGACAAGCAGCGATCGCGGCGTTCTGTCCCTGCCCGAAGGACGAGAACAGCCCACTGTTGGTGAACATCGTCGCGCTGACGAAGCCGCTGATCGTGAGCGTCTCGCCCTCTCCCAGCTTGACCACCTGCTGCGCCGATGCGGGGCGCGCGTTGCCGAGCACGAGGACCGCGGCGACGAACGCAGAGAACGATAGCATCAGTTTGCTCATGACTTCCCCCCTCCAGGGAAAAGGTGGGTCTATCCGCACGCTCAGCCTCGGTTAACCCTTCACCGCTCCCATCGTGAAGCCTTGGATGAAGCGGTCCATGAACGCGTTGTAGACGATGGCGAGCGGGATGCTCGTGAACAGCGCGGCCGCCATCAGCGCCCCCCAGTGGTACACGTCCCCGCGCACCAGTGCGATCGGGACGCCCAGACTCACCGTCATCTTGTTCACCGAGCTGATGAAAGTCAGCGCGTACACGAATTCCTGCAACACCAGCGTGAAGGTGAACACGATCACCGTCAAGATCCCCGGAACGATCAGCCGCGGCGCCACTTTCAGGATCACGCCCAGCCGACTGAGGCCGTCGATCATGGCCTGCTCCTCGATCTCCCACGGGACCGAGCGCAGGAACCCCATGACGAGCCAGGTGCAAAATGGAATGGTCATCGTCGGATAGATGAGGATCAGCGCCCCCAGCGAGTCCTGGAGATGGAGCAGCGAAATCAGCCGCGAGAACGGCACGAACAAGAGCGTGGGGGGAATGAGGTACGTGAAGAATATGCCCATGCCGAGGCGCTCGCCCCAGCGGCCTACCAGCCGTGCCAGGCTGTACCCCGCCGGTACGGCCACCGCCACCGTGATCACGACCACCGCGACTACGACGACCAGCGTGTTCAACACCCAGCGGGGAAAGTCGGTCTGGCCCAGCAGCAGCTTCACGTGATCGAGCGTGGGCGGGTCGTTGAAGATCCAGGGGACATGACTCGTGACAGACGCGCCCACGTACAGGTCGCGGTTCTGCTTGAACGCCGTGATCAGCATCCAATAGAACGGGAATCCCGCGAACACCACGAAGCCGAGGGCCGCGGCGTACAGCGCGGCGCGTTTCACCGTGCCCCCACTTCGGTGTGACGCGCCAGTCGCAGCATCGCCACGGCGACCACGATCAGGAACGGGAGCAAGAACACGGCGATCGCGGCACCCTGGCCCAGGTCGGCGCCCAGGATGCCGCGCTGGAACGCGAGCGTGGGGAGCACGTGCGTGGTGTTGGCCGGTCCGCCGCCCGTGAGGATGTAGACCACGCCGAGGTCGGTCGCGGTGTAGACGACCCCGAACAGCACGGCGACCGCGACCACCGGCATGAGCAGCGGCAGCTCCACTTGGAACAGCCGCCGCCAGAACCCGGCGCCGTCCACGATCGCCGCCTCGACGATTTCCTGCGGGATCGACGACAATCCCGCGAGCACGATCACGGTCGCGAACGGAAAAATCCGCCACGCCTGCACGATGATGATGGCGAGCAGCGCGAGCGCCGGATCGCCCAGCCAGTACAGCCAGCCGTGCATCAAGCCCGCCGCCTTGAGCGTCCAGTTGATCACGCTGAACGTGGAATCGAACATCCACGTCCACGCGATCGCGGCGAGCGACACCGGCACGGCCCACGGCAGCAGCAACACGAAGCGTGCGAATCGCTTGCCCCGGAACGTGGCGCGCAGTACCTGCGCGGCGGCGGTCGCCAGGACGACGACCAGGAGCTGCGAGCCGACGGTCACGATCGCGCTGTTCCCGAGCGCCCGCAGGAAGATGGGATCGCCCAGAATGGCGGCGTAGTTGCGCAGACCGGCCCACCCGAAGTGCAGGCTCCCGGCGGTCGCGTCGCTGAAGCTCAGCAGAATCGCGAACGCGAACGGCACGCCGACCAGCAGGATCACATAGACGAGCGACGGGGCGAGCATGATCGCACCCAGCACGTCTTCCCGGTCGGCGATGGTGCGGTGCGGCTTCATGGCGCGCGCTTCAGTCCCGTGTCGGCGTCGAAGTAGCGCAGCGCCCGCCGCGGCACCGCGAACTCGTGCGTCTCGCCCTCGGGGATGGCGAGGGCGATGGTGGCGGGCAGCTTCGCGATGATCGTGACCTCGGCCGGAGCGGCGCCGCCTTCGACCACCGAGCCGTACACGTAGCGGTCGGAGCCGAGATACTCCACGCGTCGTACGGCGAACCGAAACCCGCGCGTGTCCTCGCCGGCGCCGAACACGCTCTTGGGAAGAAAATGCTCCGGGCGAAAGCCCAGCAGCGTGCGGGCCGGCAGTGCCGGCTGGGACAGATCGCGCAGCTCCAGCAGGTTCATCGGCGGCTGACCCACGAAGGTGGCCACGAACGTGTCGACCGGGTCTTCGTACACCTCCTGCGGTGTCCCGACCTGCCGCACTCTACCATGCTCCATGACCACGATGCGGTCGCCCAGGCCCATCGCCTCCACCTGGTCGTGCGTCACGTAGACCGTCGTGGTCTGGATCTGGCGCTGGAACCGCTTCAGGTCGTCGCGGGCCGTGTTGCGCAGCTTGGCGTCGAGGTTCGCCAGCGGCTCGTCCAGCAGGAACACTTTGGGATCGCGCACCAGCGCGCGGCACAGGGCGACGCGCTGGCGCTCGCCGCCCGAGAGCTGGCGCGGGTAGCGATCGAGGTAGCGCGAGATGCTGAACAGCTCCGCCGCCCACCGCACCTTCTCCTCGATCTGCTTCCGGGGCACACGGGCCGCCTCGAGCGGGAAGGCGATGTTCTGGGATACGGTGCGGTGGGGGTACAACGCGTAGCTCTGGAACACCATGGCGATGCCGCGCGCGCGGGGCGGCACGTCGCCGTCCACGCGCTGGTCGCCGATGTAGATCTCTCCCGACGTGGGATGCTCCAGCCCGGCGATCATGCGGAGCAGCGTCGTCTTGCCCGAGCCCGAGGAGCCGAGCAATACGAGAAACTCCCCATCGCGGATCGAGAGGGTCACCCCGTCCACCGCGTGCAGGTCTCCGAAGTCCTTCCGCAGGTTTCGGATTTCGATGCCAGCCACCGTTCGGGCCGCTACCTCCCGGGCTTGCGCCCGTGTGCGGTCGTATCCGGCGGCTTCGCCAGGTTCACCGGTGGGTTGTAGATGATGCGGTACGGGTTGTCCGGGACTTGGAGGTCCTTCACCACCGCCGGCGGCGGACCCGCCGGGGACGCCTGGCGGCGGGCTCCACCGCCGCAGCCGGCGAGCGCGATGACGATGCCACTGAGTACCACGACCCGGGTGGGGGCGGCGACGTGCATGGGTTATCTCCCGTTATCGGAAACTGCGTCGTCCGACGGCGCGCCGCGCGCCAGCCAGTCGCCGAACGCGGTCGCCTCCTGCGCCAGGCGCCACTCTTCGAAGATCGACAGCGCCATGGCGCGCACGCCGCCTTCGCTCGGCCCTGCGGCCAGGCACTGCTCGTACAGCCACTGCTCGAACCGGTCCGGATCGGGGTCGGCGGCGACCGCCCGCTCGAGCAGGTCGCGCTTCATCGTCAAGCCGATCGCGTCCGGCGTCGTGTCGCGCTTGCGGCGCCGCCGCCGCCCCTCCGACGCGTCGAGCGCGGCGAGCAGCTCGGCGCACACGACCGCCGGGCGCGCGTTCACGCCTCAACCTCCACCGTCCTCCACAACCTCCACAACCTCCACCAACCACGCATCGGCGGCTGCTCCACGATGCGGCCCTCGAGCGGATACCCTGGTCTTTCCGGCCGCTGGTAGCCACGCTCGAGCGCCGCGATGTCGAGCGGAACCGTCGTCAGGTCGTCGACGAGAATCGCCCAGGGCGCGAGCGGCCGAACCGTGGTCACGGCCTTCAGGTAACCTTGGCACGAGTTGCAGACCTCGACCTTGCGCGTCTGCTCGCCCGCCTCGGGCGTCAGATAGCCGAGGCGATCGTGATCGGTCTCATCGCAGTACACGCACCGCAGCTGGGGAATCGCCCATCCCGTGCCGCAGCGGCCGCAGCGCAGCTGGCGCTTGCGCTCGAGGCCGATGTACTCGGCCACCACCGGCCATGCCCCGCACACCGGGCAGTAGCCCTCCCACCACGCGGCCGGCACAGCGGGAGCGAGGGCGCGGGCGCACGCCTGGAGCAACGGCAGCAGCGCCATCTGGCCGGCCACGCGGAGGACCGCCGGGTCGGCGCCGCCCGAGCGGGCGAGCCCGTCGATGCGCGCGTCGTCGTGGCACAGCGCGGCTTCGAGCAGGGCGATCGCATCGATCTTCCGCGCCGCTGCCGGGAGGGCCAGCTCGAGGAGGCGCCGCACCCAGCCCCGAGGCGCAGGCGCGTCGAGCATTATCCGGATATGGGACAAGAGGGGCGCCTTGGCGGGTCGCTCCGCCGCCGGCTTGGGCACGGCGGTGTCCCACACGGCGCTCGTTTCGCTCTCAGCGAGGGCCGCCTCCAACAGCTTGAGCCACGGGTCGGACTCGGGTGTCTCGTGGCGAACCGCGGCCACCCGCTCCTCGAGCTCTACGTTCCGCGGTCGCCGAAGGCGGCGGTTGGGCCAGAGCATTTCACCTTCACGGTGCGGCAGGGCGTCCGATAGTACATCTGCGCGCCCCCGTGCACCTGCGTGACGCGATCGTGGTTGCCCGGATCGGCGCCGGGTCCGCCGCCGCGCACCCGCTTCGCCTCGGGGCTCGCGCACTGCACCAAGCTGATCGCCAGCAGGGCCAGCCACGCGCGGCGCGCGATCATGGCTACATCCCCCCGGCGACGCGGTAGCGGTCGATTCCCTCGGAGGCGAGCATCGTGGCCACCCGCAGCAGGAAACCCCCGAGCAGTACGAGTCTCGCCGCCTGCCCGACCGGCGCCCGCTTGGCGTGCAGGCGGAGCGGCCAGAGGATCCCCAACGCGAGCACTCCCACCACCAGGAGCAGCCCCCAGAAGCTCAGCCACACGCGGTTCACCGCGCCGAGCGAGACGATGAACAGCACCAGCACGAGCAATTCGGCCACGAGCGCCCTGGTGTCGAACGACGAGAGCCACTCCAGCGATCGGGTCGTGGCGCCGCGCCCCGGAGCGAACACGATGAGGGCGGCGGCGCCCGTCGACACGCCCGACACCAGAAACAGGGCGCCGAGCCACGGGCTGTCCGCCCAGATCGGGCGGTTGGTGACCGACAGCAGCACGCCGGTGTAGCCGGCGACGAAGAGACCCAGCAGGCCGCCCACGCCCGTGACCAGCTTGGCGACCCCGCCGCGCACGGCACCACCCACCGCGCGGAGCGCCGCGCTCTGCAGCCGGCCCTCCTCCGCCCGGGCCCCCAGCGCGGACAACACCGCGAACAGCCCGCACACGAGGATCGCCCAGGCGCCGAAGGAGATCGGTGACCAACCCTTGAACATGATGGTCGGGAAGTTGGCGGATTGGAATAGCATGTGCCAGAAGCGCAGCGGCTTGCCGAGATCGATCGTCAGCAGCGCTCCCGAGATGATGATGCCGATAGCGGCCACGTCATAGCCGGTACGCACGACCGGGCGGTCCTCGGCACGGCCGAACCAGTCCAGCACCGCGGCCAGGAAGTACGCGCCGCCGGCGAGCCCGCCCACAAAGAAGTACGGGATGATGAACCAGGTCCAGTGGGGCGCGCCGCTGAAGAACGTATCAGGAGGCATGGCTCGTGCCTCCCGGCCCGCTCGCGCCCGCGTGTTCGTCCATCCGCCGTTTGCGCAGGCCGACGAGCGCCAGCACACCCATGACGGCCGCGCTCGCCACCGAGAGGCCCGCGCTCTTGCGGAGGTTCTGTGTCGGCAGCTCGGGATGCCGTGGCAGGCCGTATACCTCGGGCTTGTCCACCAGCAAGTAGAAGGAGTTCAGCCCGCCGAGCGGTCCAGTCGGGCTCGCGCCGTACAGTTCCGCGTCGACGCCCTGCGACTTGAGCTGTGCGACCCGCTTCTCGGCGCGGGTCCGCAGCTCGGAAATCGCCCCGAATTGGATCGAGTCGGTGGGGCAGGCCTTGGAGCACGCCGGCTCGAGCCCGACTTGCAGCCGGTCGTAGCACAGCGTGCACTTCTGGGCCGTGCCGGACACCGGATTGATGTCGATCACGCCGAACGGGCAGGCGGCGATGCAGGCCCGGCATCCGTTGCACACGTCGGACTGGATCACCACCGTGTCGAACTGGGTGCGGATGATCGCCCCGGTGGGACACACCTCCAGGCAGCCCGCCTGGACGCAGTGCTTGCACACGTCGCTCATCATCAGCCAGCGGCCGTCGTAGGGCCCCTTGAACTGCTCGATGAAGCGGACGTGCCGCCAGTGGATGCCGTCCAGCTTGCGGGTGTTGTCGTAGCTGTCGCCGGAGAGCTCCCGTACGCCGCCGTTCTCGGCCGGCAGCTGATTCCATTCCTTGCACGCGACCTCGCACGCCTTGCAGCCGATGCAAACCGTGGTGTCGGTGAAGAACCCCATGGCTTGGGCCATAATCACGCCTTCTCCACGTTGCAGACGAACGCCTTGCCTTCGTGGATGGACACGTTGGGATCTCCCACCCAGGACGTGAGGTCGTTCACGACGTCGCCCGTGCTCAACCCCATCCAGCCCCAGTGCCACGGCATACCGACGTGGTGAATCGTCTTGCCCGCGACCTTGAGCACGCCGATGCGATCGGTCACAAGGGCTTTGGCCCGCACGTGGCTGCGCGGCGTGGTGATGATCACGTAGTCGAGGTTGTTGATCCCCTTTTCCTTGGCGAGACCCCTGCCGAGCTCGATGAACAGCTCCGGCTGGAGCTCGGAGAGCCACGGCAGCCACCGGCTCATGGCGCCCGCGAGGTAGTGCTCCGTCAGCCGGTACGTCGTGATGACATATGGATACTTCGGATCGCCCACGACCGCGAGCGGGTTCCACGGCTTCCCTTGCGACCACACTTTGTGCACCGGGCTGCTCTGCTGCTTCGGGTACATGAGATTCTGGACCGGCGACTCATGCGGCTCGTAATGGGTCGGGAACGGCCCGTCCACGAGCCCGGTGGGCACGAAGATCCACCCCTTTCCTTCCGGCCTCATGATGTACGCGTCGGTCCCCGAGATCGGCTCCATGATGATGCCATCCGGCTTGCCTTTGTGATCGGGGGGCATCGTCAGCGTGAAATCGGGCACGTCGTATCCGACCCACTTCCCGTTGGGCACCTTCTTGCCCGTCTTGGGATCTGGCGGGTTCACAAACGTCGGGTCCCACCACACCCAGCGCTTCCGCTCGCTCCAGGGATTCCCCTTCAAGTCGGCGGAGGCGCGATTGTAGATGTTGCGCCGGTTGGCGGGCCACGCCCATCCCCACTTCAGGTGGGCGCCGGGCACCCCCGGTGGGTCGGGCTCGCGCCGCGCCGTGAGGTTCTGGTCCCACGCCGGGAAGCAGCCGCAGTAGATCCACGACGCGCACGTGGTCGAGCCATCGTCCTTCAGCTCGCCGAATCCCTTCAGGTGCTGTTTGGGATTCCCGGTCATGTAGCCGTTGATCTCTCGCAGCACCTTCAGGGCGCTGATCTCACCCGGATAGAGCGGCGCCTCGCCCGGGTCCGGATCGAAGTCCCAGGTGACGTTGTTCCACCCTTGGTCCCGCGGCAGCTTCGAGCTGGCATATGCCTTCTTGAGCCGCTTCGCCAGGTTGTGGTAGAACCAGCTGTCGGTGCGGCAATCCCCGGGCGCCTTGGCGGCCATCGAGTGCCACTGCAGCATGCGCTGCGTGTTGGTAAAGCTGCCGTCGTACTCGGCGATCTGCGTCGACGGGAAGAAGAAGATCTCGGTCCTGATATCGGCGATCTTCGTCTCGCCGCTCTTCACCTCGGGCGCCAGGTCCCAGTGGGTCGCC
>WNFW01001447.1_pt1 | contig 15953 bp, 13 predicted proteins | sample 5400131 | NCBI WGS metagenome assembly WNFW01 (sample SAMN13153362, study PRJNA577476) | soil metagenome | isolation source: 20 cm soil or saprolite under grassland replicate 1 | place: USA:California | collected 2016-06-15 | reverse complement strand
TGGCGTGCGCGGGGTATAATGTTCTGATGCCGTATGGCCAAATGCAGCGCTATGATCTTGTTATTGAAGACGCAAAAGGGGAATTTTGGCGCGTCCAGTGTAAGACGGCGTGGCTGTCAAAAGACCGTTCTACGCTTCAATTTGCCGGCGCCTCAGCCCACTACAAGCACGCCTACGAGCGTAAGGAGCTTGTGAGAAAACACTACCGGGGTGATGTGGATTACTTTGCGGTATATAGCCACGATCTTCAAAAAACGTATCTTATTCCAATTATCGATGTCGGGGATACTATGAACGCGCTACGCTTAGCTCCAACTAAGAACAATCAGGCGAAGCATGTGCGGTGGGCAGCAGAGTATGAGTTATAATGCTGGTGACAGGACTCGAACCTGCAACCTCTGGTTCCGAAGACCACTGCTCTATCCATTGAGCTACACCAGCTTACGTAAAAGTCAAGTGCTCTATCCATTGAGCTACAGGTGCATCACCAGTAATATACCACAAATGTCAACGTTGCTGGCGTGTGATTCCTGGCGGGAGGCTAGTTCCCGCCAGGAATCACAGCTTTCAGAATACTACACCAACTCCTCAATCGGCTTCGCATTTCGCAAACCTTTATTGAGCGTCGCAGCAATACTCAGAAAGAATTGCGGCACAAACAGCACCAGCACTGTAGCTATCGGTCCGAAGGCCTGTAACAAAATCCCCGTCACCGCCAGACCTATCGGCTCACTCCCAAAAGCAATCAGGCCAAACACACTATTGACACGTCCTTGCAGGTGATCCGGGATCAGTGCAAGACGATAACCAAATTGCACTGACAGGAAAATCGGCACAATAATAAAACTCACTGCCGTGACTATCCCCAATACCAACGGGTTAGGCGCAAAAGCAAAAAGCAGCCACGTCAATGCCCATATCCACGTTGAGCCAATCATGAGTTGCCCAAAGCTAAAACGTTTCTGTAATGGTGGTACGAGAAATGCGCCAAGTATACTACCGATACCTCCACACGCAAAGATCACACCAATCGTAAAAGCAGATGCATGTTGGCTCTGCGCTATAACAATCAAGATCAAGCTGTAGCCTATAACCGGTGCAATCATCCCACCTGTGAGTAATGCTAAGAAGCGTAGTAACGGCTGCTTCCAGAGCCAACTAAGGCCCTCTTTTATATCTGCAAACAAATGTAATGATGCAGGGTTCCGTTCTTCCTGAAACTTCGCCTTAATGCAGAACAATGAAAGAACCGAAGCCCCGTAAGAAATCGCATCCGTCAAAAATGGTACCGCTCTCCCAATACTATATAGTACACCTCCGATAGAAGGCCCAATCAATTCCGATACAGAGTCAATCACCATGCCCTGCGCAGCAGCCGCTGGTAGTTGCTCTTTTGAAACCACGTGCGGCAGGCAGGCTTTCTCTGCCAGACCAAAGAACGTAAACAACGTCCCCTCAACCAGAGAGACAATATAAAGTTGTGCAATTGTAAGGTGGCCGAGTACGAGCGCTATCGGGATGCTTCCAAGCGCTATGGCACGTCCAATATCACAAAGAATCATTACACGCTTGCGATTCCAGCGGTCAACCAGCGCTCCTGCTGGTAGGATAAGGAGGGCATAAGGCAGCGCACGCATGGCTCCTATCAGTCCTGCTTGTGCCGGCGAATGAGTGAGAGCAAGCACAAAAAGCGGAAAAGCTAGCATCGATACGCGTGTTCCGACAGAAGAAATCATCTGCCCGCACCAGAGCAGGATATAGTCACGATTGCGCCAGAGTGCGACAGGATGTCTGGTGTCTGCCGCTTGCTCAGCTTCCTTGGGCTCTTCGATAGATGTTACTTGTACCTGTGACATTGTAGTTGCTTCCTTTTGCATATTTTTAGAAGGCATAGTAAAAGATGAAAGATTTTTACTGGTGAACATACTCTCATGAATTCGTGTGACAACCATGCAACAAAGACAAGCAATGAAGCTGGTCGATTAGCAATCAGGAGAGATGCCCGGCGCTACACACCGAGGATAATCATGCGAAGAAGGAAAAGGAAGCAGCTACTTAAATGCGTTGAGAAATTCACCAGAACAAATCTCTTATCTCTTGAAGACGCTAGAGATAAGTCGATGCATGAGGTAGCGCCAATTCCTGCCGCGTAAGCCCGGCGTGAACGCCTACGCGGCTGAGTGGCTCATTTGAATATTCATGATGATGACTGCCCACTCAGATACCCTACTCGGTTCAGAGTGGCATGGTGATTGTATTCTCATGCATAAATGCTAACATTACATCTTGCGAAATGTCAAGCATAGCAAGGCGTTAATGTGCCCAATCACGTAGGGGCGGGGGATGTTGGGATGTTGGGTGGGGACGCTTGCGTCGCCCTTTGCCAGTAATATTACAGCAGTTCCCCACGCAAAACTGTTACTGCTTGCCCTCCCAAAAACACACGATCTCCAGCGTAGCGGACCTTCACTACTCCACCACGTGCAGAAGCTTGATAACCAACGAGTTCGTCCTTACCAAGTCGCTTGCTCCAGAATGGACTTAAGCAGCAATGGGCCGAACCGGTCACCGGGTCCTCATTGACACCCACATTTGGTGCGAAGAAACGCGACACAAAATCAAACTCATCAGAACCGGCAAGACTGGTCACAATAACACCGCGCGCAGCCACTGATTGCAATAAGCCAAAGTCCGGTTTAATGTTGCGAACTATTTCTTCAGATTCAACCTCGACTAGATAATCAAATTGGTTTTTCCCTACATACTTTACTGCGACACCCAGAGCTTCAATTAGCCCGTCAGGAGCAATAGCCTGTTCCTCTAGTTTGGCAGGAAAATTCATTTCCATCCATTTGCCCTTTTGATGTGCAGCTAAAAGCCCACTCAATGTGTGAAAGATCGCCTCTTCACCCGGTTTCAAAAGCCTGAGTTCCCATAAAACGTGCGCACTCGCAAGCGTGGCATGCCCACAAAGTTCAACTTCGACAGCGGGAGTAAACCAGCGCAGATTGTACCCTTCAGCCTGTTTGTGCAAGAAAGCTGTCTCGGACAGATTCATCTCTCGCGCCACGTTTTGCATCCAACTCTCGCCTTGTAGCTCATCCATGATACAAACCGCTGCGGGATTACCAGAAAATGGTTTTTCTGTAAAAGCATCTACCTGATAGATCTTCATTCCCATAGATTACCCTCCTTCATAATCTGAACATGCAGCTACTGAATAGCGCCCTGGACACTATACTGATATTGGAATAAAGCATAAGGTATGAAGAAAGTATCAGTAAAGAGCCAATTTTGTGTAATTCAAGTTGAGACAATCAGCCATGCGAATTTTTCATCAATGGAAGGTAATTTTTGGGAGGAAAGAGAAATTCACCTGTTGGATCATGGTTCTTATAGCGTTCTAATGCCAGATCTCTTTGCTGTACTGCATAACAATATACACACCCATGGGGACAGGTATCGTACTCCCCTATATCTTTTGAGGCAAAACAGCCGCACTCTTTGCGATTACCTCTTAATTCAACCCTATCCACAATTATCTTACCAGAAACCTTCTCAAGACGTTCTGCGTCCACACATCTTGCCTCAGTCGTTATTCCAGGTGTGAGAAAAGCTTTTTGCGAGCAGATTTTCAAAAGCATACCACGAGATCTACTTATTTCAGCCAGATCGCTTATCAGGTGCCGTACCGAGCTTACTGCCATTGCCTCATGATCGCTCCAGGTGAAACCATACTCGTGTGCAGCCCAATCCATATTCCTTTGGGTCTTCTTATATATCTGAGCAAAAGAAACGACTACCTCATTTGTGGTTCCTTGGAGAGATTGGGCCAGTTTCTCAAAGTTATGCAGATGCCAATCTGAAGGAGTCAAGGACGAGATCACAATAGGATCATAGCGCCATACAGCCACATGAGGACCATACACGTCAGCTAAGGCCTTCATATGATCGATAGTATGTATGTAGTCAATTACTCGATATTCCAGCTCCCGTGGATAGCCAGTGATGGTATGCTGAACAAAGAATGGATATCCCATGCTCTTCACTTCTAACAGATGTTTGAGAAATGGTCCAACATTCTTGGTCCAAAACACAAAACCCTCCACGCTTTCAGGAGTCAAATCGACCGTGTAGATTTGCTGGCTATAGGGATTGGCCATCTTGCAGTAGCCAGCTTTCAAACGGTTCATAAACCATTCGCCATAGAAGGTGGGTATATCTGTTTTATAGCTCGCTGAGATAATCATGTTTCGAACTTTGTTTACTCAATTTCGCGTTCCACCAGAACGTTAGAAATCTATGAAATTTTACAATTTTTTGTAACTAAATACAACTAAAGACCGTTATTCTACATTATAGTACTCTTAATGTTTCCTAATTCTCTAGGTGCTTAAAAAGTGGTCAATTTTTCATCAGAAAGGAGTGAGAATGCCCGAGCAAGTCATTCCACCTGCTGCCCACACGTTCTGTTGTTCTTCTATACTAATCGTTGAGGATGATGAAAATGTAGGAGAGTATCTCCAACAGGCCATTGATGAGTACACTCCTTATCAAACTACTGTCGTACACGATGGATTTGATGCAATCGAAAGAGCCAGGCAAATTCAACCTTGCCTTTTGCTCCTAGACTATAAACTTCCCAGGTTAAATGGGCTGGAAATTTACGACCGTTTCCAAAGCATGGAGGAAACACGTGGTGTCCCAACAATTATAATGAGCACTTCACTCCCTGTTGAAGAACTTCAACGTCGCGGCATTTATCAACTGCGGAAACCCATGCATACTGGTAATGTCATACGTATGATAACCCATGCTCTGGCGACCTATGAAGAGCGCCGCTTAAGTGAAAACCAACCATCGATTTGAAAAGCAAAGATCGAGCTAACACTTCCCGAGCGAATCTGATACAATACAATTAAGAAGTTGATTTGTCATTATTTCCTTACATTCAGTAGCATGAAGTGTATCTGCCTTTCATTCTGCCTGGGCGCGAGATGCTACACATAAAGCCACTTTGGCAGAACAGGTAAGAGTAACGACAGCAGTATTTCTGAATGCTTTTGGGAACTATGAGTTCAAAGGAGGGAAAGTACCTTGGCAAACAAAGAACAGAAAAAAGTTCAGAAAGCACCACCTAAATCAAACAAACAGAAAAAAGAGATGCAAAAGGAGAAAAAAGCGGCGAAGTCATCTGGCGGTGGTATCGATCTAAAGAAAGAATAATGTATCAGTCGAAGCATCACTGTGGCAGAGGTAATATCTCTACCACAGTTTTTTATACTCTTGACACCATTGATACAATGCGCTTAGGATGCCGTCTTAAATTGTGTTACCCCTCCTGTTCTAAATTAATACTAATGTGATCATTGTTGTTACTCGATAGAAAAGCAAATGCGAGAAGAAAGGGGATCGTGTGCAGTCGAATTCTCATGAAGATGCGAACAAACGCGAGCAAACCCCGCAGTCTGTTTCAGGAATGTCACATCAATCTGCTTTCGAAATGGAAGAAGGTCAAGTAGATCAATGGGCTGTTCTCCGTCATGAAGCTGAAGAAGAATATATCAATCGGCATCAAGAACCTGTTCAGTCGGATTGGAAACAGCGAGAAATTGAAGATGATGACAGGAACAGAGCCTCTACTTCTCAGGCGTACTATCAATCCCCGTTTCTTGAAGAACTAACACCAAATCACATAGATATTGTGGTTGCTGGTATTGGTGGCGCTGGCATGAACGCTGTTAACCGCATGATTAATACTCGAGTGCGAGGGGTGAGGTTTGTTGCATTGAATACTGATATCCAGGTGCTCTCACGCTCGGAAGCATCAGATCGTATATGCCTGGGGCAACAATATACAAAAGGGTTGGGGGCTGGTGGAAACGCAGCTGCCGGGAAACGGGCAGCCCTCGAGAGCACTGAAGATATTCGCAACATTCTAGGAGATGCCGACCTGGTTTTCATCGCCGCAGGAATGGGTGGTGGTACAGGAACTGGTGGCGCGCCCGTTGTCGCCTCGATTGCCAAAAAACTTGGTATGCTCACCATTGGCATCGTCACCCTTCCGTTTACGTTCGAAGGCTCAAGGCGTCAGCGTATAGCAGAAGAAGGCCTGAAGGTCATGAGTGCTGAAAGCGACGCACTTATTATAGTCCCTAATGATCGCCTGCTCTCTCTCACAGGCCGTGATCACAGCCTGACAGATGCCTTTAAGCTTGCCGATGATGTCTTGCGTCAAGGCGTACAAGGGATCGCGGAGGTCATCAACGTTCCTGGTTTAATTAATGTCGACTTCGCTGATGTACGTAGTGTTTTACGCGATGCGGGCACAGCATTGATGAGTATTGGGCAGGGCCAGGGTCACAATCGTGCACAACGCGCGGCTGAAGAAGCTATAGCAGGTGGATTTCTCAACATGCCTATTCGTGGCGCCCAACGCGTCCTCTTCAACATTAGTGGTGGAGAGGACATGACGCTTTATGAAGTCAACGAAGTAGCCGAATTTATTGGCACAGCGATTGATGCTACCGCTGATATTACTTTTGGCGCTGTTATTGATCCCAGACTTGACGACACCATACGCGTAACATTGATTGCTGCCGGAATGCAGGATTCACATGCCAAGCGCATTCCAGTCATGCAGGTTGAGCAAGCCGATCTCACGTCGTCGATGTCATTGCCTGCAAAACAGCATGAAACACCAGATTCGCCTTCACGAAATGCTGATAATTTCCAACAGCCATTGGCAAAGGCTCCATTCACTCCTGCTCAAAACATGCCAGCAGAAAAGACTGAAGCAGGTTTTCTGCCACCTCCACGCCAATCTACAACACTAGCACGCCCACATCGCAGTCTTGATGATCTGAGAGGGCTGCGTAGCATGGGTCGTAGGCACGAAGTGTCGCCAGTACCCCAAATTGGTCTTGAAGAAGAGAATATATTAGACAACGAAGAAATTGATGTGCCACCGTTTTTGAAAAAATATACATGAGAGAATTAGGGAAACACAAGAAATTCGTTTTAGCCTGGGTTATGGAGGATTTCTTGCATTTCCTTATGCTACTCTTTTGGTGAGGCAACGACCCGTCCACGCTCACCACCTTTTTTACCGATTTTGGAATAGAACTCGGAGCCTTGCTGACGTTTAGTAGACTCGCCGCCTTTCTTGCCAATCTCAGCATAAAACTTAGGTCCCCGTTTCTCCTTTACGGTTTCGCCACCCTTTTTGCCAATTTTGGAATAAAATTCAGGCCCGTACTTCTCCCGCACAGCTTGACCACCATGTTTAGCCTTTTGCGATCCCCGTTGTGGTCCACGTTTGTTATTTGCCATCGAGTATCCCGCCCTTCTGAAACTCGTACTTCCACTTTTGCCCAACATACAAAAAATGAGGCTTTCAAAATACTGAATATCTCGCTGCTCACCTACTGTGACTGATAACTTCGCGCGCGTGCTACTCTATTAGCAATCATGGCTGCCGTGATCCCTGCTCCAACACCATTATCGATGTTTACCACTGAAAGCCCCGGCGCACACGTTTGTAACATTGATAACAATGCCGCTACTCCTTTACCACCCATTCCATAACCAATCGACGTGGGTAAGCCAATTACAGGAACAGGAACCAATCCTGCCACTACCGATGGTAACGCACCATCCATACCAGCCGCAACAATGATCGCATCAACCTCTTTGGAAAGGAGATTACGCAAAGGTTCTAATAAGCGATGCAATCCCGCAACTCCAACATCATAGATGCATGTCACCTCGCATCCCATCTCTTCTGCTATAAGTGCGGCCTCCTGCGCAACTGGAATATCAGAAGTCCCAGCACTGATTACGCCAACCTGTCCTCCCGTTCTATGAAGGATATAGTCAGGTTTGGAGATTACCAATGCTCGAGCAGTTCCATACACACGTACATGATACGTGCTAAACACTTCGCGTAGTACCTCTATGGCTTCGGTCGGCACTCGACTGATAATCGTTCTTCCTGTTGTATCGAGCAACGTACGAGTCATGGAAATAATCTGATCAATATCTTTTGTCTCGCCAAAAATGACCTCAGGCACGCCTTTACGTTGCTCGCGATGAACATCAGGACGAATTTCGACTACCGTTGAGACATGATTTATCTCAGAAGGCTGCAATTCATGCTGATTACTATTGCTACCATGCTTGAATGGCTGCTGGTTGAGCAAAAAATCAAGTGCTTCTAAATGCTCATCAGCCTGTTGCCCCACTGAAATATACATCCTTACTAGAGACTAGTATAAAAATCTCATCTGATAGTTCTCCAACTAGTCAAAGTTTAACATAGTTCTACAGATTGAGCAAGATCAATTGCTCTTGTAAGCAGGACATTTAGAACGTTTGCTATATACTTAAGTTACTTTACTCTCCCTCCTCCGTTTTTACAAATGAGAGGTGTATAATCCTCTCATACAAAGGCTCTTAGATGTATGTTTTACTCGTAGTGCGTTTTTGTAGTGCGGCATCTGTAGGATGGCCTTGTAAAGATAGGATTATTTTGCTGGGAGTCAAGTTTCTTGGCTCCCTTTTTAATTTCTTCCTGAAAAAACGCCACTCTCGACATCGCCACAAAGCGCTTTCTTCAAGTTTTCGCTATCTCTCTTCTAAAATTTCCTTGTCATGCGTATTATAATATGCAGATAAACACATGAACCTGTCATTCTAGACGTCCATGGATCGGCTTCAAATATTCCGATCCATTCGTTAAACTTCATTATATATGCATGAATTTTTATACAGTCTCTCAAAAATTCGTGGAGAACCTGGATGAAACCCACTACTAAGCCTTCCCAAATACCCTCTTCGTTCTATCAGAAACAATCAATTTTACTCTTCCTGCTTTCACTCAGCACAGCTCTTGTCAGTGGCATATTGCTCTTTCATCCAACTGTGATAGAGAATGTAAGCTCCGCCATTATTAATGTTGGTCTTGATCCGTTACGTGCTCAACTGATTGCGGCACTACTACTAACCCTGGCAACAGCCTTTTTAGGAGCGATGTTCGGGCGTAGAAAGCTTGGAGCAATCCTGGGAGCCTGGATTGTTTTCTCCTTTGGCTACCTCAATGGCTTTAATCAACTCGAGATGCAGCCCGTGCATGATCCCGGAGGGCTTCTAGAAGCATTAGATATGGGAGCGCTCATTCACACCTCAATCACCATGACATCGCTCGCACTACTAAGTGCCTTTTGCGGAGCAGCCATTGGTGTAGCGCTCAGTGTAGTGCTATTTGATCCTTGCTATCGGCTAGTGCTGCCTTTATGGTATCGTTATTCGCACAAAGAATCAAAGGCACAGCAGTTGTATGAGCCCACACCTCAAGCAACGACATTCACAACCATCGGTGCCTGGCTCGTCGCTTTAGCGATGATTGGGTTGATTGTAATTGCCAGCAGTGCAAGTGAATTATTCATGTACTCCCCTGATACTGGACTGCATACGGTACCTCATATCGTCAATTCTGTAAACACCACAACTGGTACTTCCACTGTAAAAGAAACGATACCATCATTCGGCACTATTGTAACAGATAGCCTTGTCAGTCCATCCCTGGGAGGCCAGAGACGCACTATTCTCGTATACTTGCCACCAACCTATAACACGCATATAGGACAAAATAAACGCTATCCGGTGCTTTACCTGCTGCATGGTTCGCCTGGACAAGCCCATGACTGGTTTAATGCGGGCAGAGCGAATCAATCTGCCGACACACTGATTGCTTTGGGTAAGATTCCTGAACTAATCATGGTGCTGCCGGATGGGAATGGACGACCAGGGGCAACGAGTGAGTGGGCGAACAGTTATGATCAACACCAACTGATTGAATCATACGTGGTCAACGATGTCGTAAAGTATATTGATTCAAAGTACCGAACAATACCTGATGCAGCCAATAGAGCCATCGGTGGGCAATCAATGGGAGGATTTGGGGCTACGAATATCGCTGTACATCATCCAGATATCTTTGGCTCTGTGATCTCACTAGGAGGATATTATTATGCGGAAGGCGGTATCTGGGGTAATAATGCTGCATATATGCAAGAAAATAGTCCCGCTGATGTACTTCTTTCGAATAAGCAAGCCTGGAAACTGCGATTCTTGTTAGGAGCTGCCACGAAAGATCAGCCATACTATAAATATACTCAACAGTTCGCTCATGAACTCGATAAATTACATATTGCATACCATCTCGATATACGGAATGGCTATCACTCTTGGTCAATATGGCAGGTACAGATGTACAACGCCTTGCTCTGGCTGCGCTGGGGTAAGTGAATGCCGCAGGCAACCTCAAAAGGATGACCCGCATTATAATGTTAATAATTCTAGTCGATCGATCTAGGCGTAAGAACCTCTAATGTGCCTGTCGTCACCTTCTCTTTGATCGCATCATAACCCCTGGCCCATCCTTTGAGAGATCCGCGTATAGTTCTCAATAACGTAGCATCTCGTTGATGGGCTTTGTAGAGGGCCCAGCCAACCTTAGGTAGCGTCAGTGTATGAGAGAAAGCCAGGTAACGGCTCTCCCAGGTAGGCTGAAACTTCTTTTTGAAGTTAAACAATGATTGACTCTCTCTCAGATTACCAAAACGGTGAGTCAATACGTCAATGCCGTTGTCCAAAAAAGAGGCATCTTCATTCTTTGCATTGCTCAATGGAGCCAGACCAAGGCTGACCATCCCCGCCCCAGAACTCTTCAAGAATTCTATCGAGCGCGAAAGCAAAAGCTCCATCGTGCCAGGTGCGCATTGTTCTGCTCTACGCATAAGGTCAAGTCCCCACCCCTTGCGCCCATAGATGGGTATGAATGTGACAAATGCATGTACAAGGTTTTGCTTATCGATCGCCAACGCAGTTATTTGCTCTGGGTCTCCAACTGAGTTGAACTGCCCCATACTAAAACCCATCTCGGACCCACCTTTTTTAGCCACCCATTTCTGGGAAATTCTCTCCACCTGCACCAATTGTTCAATATCTTGTACCCGCCCGTGATAAAAAACTACCTGTAGTCCTTCCTTTTCTGCACGTTTGGCGCTAGAACGCACATTTGCCATCGCTCCCCCTTTAAGCGTAAAGGTCTGAGTATTGATCACTGCATCCTCACCGATCTTTATCAAGTGCATACCAAACGAACGATAGAGGTCTACAAGATCATTACGCACCTGCCAGAACACCATGGTCCAATCCTGCTGAGAACAGAATGTTTTGAATTCCTGGAGTGCTCCAGCAAGTTCACTTTCTGGCCCAATTGGATCACCCGCAACCACTGCTACTGTTCCTTCCAACACATAAGCAATAACTACTTTTCTTGATGTCGAAAAGAAATAAGATTTCTCTTCACTCAAAGCGAAGTAAGAGATGCTGTTTGTGCCATGCATGCGTGTATTTAAGGCAACTACCTGGCGTTCTTCTTTATTCGGCAAAAGGGTTTTGGCTACTGGTCGCAAAATCGAGATCATACCATACAAGATAGCACTGATGCATAAAGCTTGAAGTGCATGTTGGAAAAGTAATGCCTGTGTGCCAGGTGATAGATGCAAGTGTGCATGAGTGAGTAATCTTAGAATTACTCCCTCTATGCCAAAACGATCTATTTGTACCTCAAATTCTGAGTAGAGTGCAATAAAACCTCCGATCGTGTAGATTACAACGATAACTAATCCAAGTACGAGGACGATGTAACCACGCTTTACCGATGGAGGATCGCTGCGCGCCTGGAAATAGCGAAACAATAATGAGAGGATGATTATGAGAGCCAATGCTGTAAGGGTCACGAGTACTGATCCTCCACGCAAAATGTGCAGATAGAAAGATAGGATCAGCAGCATAAGCGTAATGTTCCAGGCCTGATATTTCCCTCGTATTAATCCATATGAAAGCATCACAAGGAAAAACCCAATCACGACAGTGAGTTTCTGTGCGCCATGGGAAGCAACAATAGGCCATACACCTAAGAGGATATCCCAATTGAGTTTGGGAACAACTGCAGAAAGCATGTCTGCTATGCCCACCAGTCCGGTCGCAAAACCAATTGCGAGACGCACAATCATACGTGTATCTTCTGAAAATGGCAGTGATAGCTTAGGCCTGATCTTCATAGTTTTAAATCCTTAAATTAGATGTTTTTCATAAATTTTTTAAGAGTATAGAAGTAATATGAAGCGCTACAAGCTTTTCCCACAGTGACAAATGTCCCATTGTCCATTGGGTAAACGCTCAGACCTACAAATTTTACAAAGGTATTACAAATACATAGGTTTCTATGCAAATACAAATTGCTTAACCAGTTCAGTTTTTCAAAGAAACAGGTATTCCAGCCCTCCTAACCTGCTCAGGAACATCCCATCATCTTCGTATCCCATTGAAAGTGTAGGCTTCGAGCGTCCCAAAAACGTTACGCAAAGCGTAACGAAACATCCCAAAAAGGCTGGAATGATTCCAGCCTCCAAGGTGTTTCATACAATAGACAGCAAAAACTCTCTATGGTATACTACTATCCAACAAAACATGCATATGCCTGATACGGCATAACCATTGGACAGTAAAAACCAGCAAGATAATCAAACGGACAGAAGATAGGCGAAAGGGGTCTAGAATCAATGCCAAAGAAGGGTGAACTTTCAAAAACAGCGCGTGCCTCAATGGCAAACCGCGACGATGTTAACCACATGACCAGCCGCATCTGTGCAAAGTGCGGTGAAGCAATCATGCTCAGAGAACTCCAACCTGTGAAAGTGGTTGGTAAAGGGATGGTATACTACCACAAGTCTCACTATAGCTTGCAGTAATTCAAGACATTCCGATAATCAAAATCAAAACGAGCCACCGATGCAATATGATCGGTGGCTCTTATATTGTTTCTTTGAGAGATTCACTTACTCCTGATCTTGAATCAGTAATTGTATCTTCCTCTTAAAAACCTTCTCAAAAAGATCAGCTTTCTCATTCGCATGTTCCAATTCGTCATCCAGATCAGCCAGATGGCGAACCCATAGTGAAATCGTCCAGGTACGATCATCACATAGAGCTTCATTAGCAGCCAACCGTTGCACACGCCCATCATGATTCCAGTCAAGAGCATCAGCAATACGTAGCAGGGCAGCCAGCGCAGAAACACGTTTGCGAGCGGAACGATTCAAAGCAGCAAATTCCTCGTGCGATACACTGGGCAGCGCGCGCCGGTGGTAGCGGGCGATACAGGCTATCTCATGACGCTCTTCTTCAGTAAAATCCGGCAACTCAGTTTCTTTAATAAGTCGATAAGAGTGTTTGTGGTGACGGCGCGCCTCGATCATCATACCGGTGTTATGTAGAAACGCAGCTCGCTCGAGCAAACGCAAAGCTCTTTCATCAAGCTCATGCAAAGGCCGTGTTGCTTCAAACAGTTGTACTGATAGTCGTTCTACCTGGCGTGCATGAGGCCAGTCTTCTACCAATAATCCCCCACTTAAACGAAGTTCTTCAGGTGTAGGTTGTGGTAACCGCCACCAATCCAATTCTTCAACTGGAAATGATTTCATCTTATTGCCTACCTTTGCTCAAGCTGCTTCCTGGACATCTAGGACTCCAATATCTCTAGAACCTGGCGTTTAAAATCTCGCCCCTGAAGCGCATACCAATGCTGGCGAAATGCATCGTACTGTTTATTGCGCAACTGCTCCTGGCTCTGTAGAAAATGCTCCAACCCATAACGTTCTTCAACAGAAGGCGCTACCGTTGGATCCAACAGATCAGCGATCAATTCAGCAGAAACAAGAGATTTCTCCTGCGCATGCTGATTATTTCCGTCAAGACGCATAGTCTCAGGTATTGTTGCGGTATCATGACTGCTGAGGCAAAGCCGCAGCAACGCGATCATCACATCACTATCATGAAGATCACCAAGTTCCTCTTGAAGCTGGACTAACTCCTTAAGAACAGCTTTGGATGCCACAGGTAACGCATCTTCAAATACTTCAAACGTATAACGGAGTCGCTTCGCTGCGATACGCATGTTGTGTAACTCTACTATATTGTAAGGGTTGTCGACAAAGCTTTCCCAACTATACAAATCCTCAAGCCGTACTTTGGCGATCATCCGTGCATTTTTCCCTGTCGAATCCTGAGGCTTAAGCCCAGTAATCGTCCTAGCTTTTGCCATACGACGTCACTCCTTCCCGAATACACAACTCAACCTGCCTCCTCAAATCATCTCCATCCAGGTTTTGGAGAAATGTCTCCAATTCTAGCTGCTTCTGCTCGCGAAACTTTTGCAAACGCTGAATGATCCACTCTACACCGGCCTTATCTTCGCTCTTCACCTGCTCGAGTTGTGCATGCAAATTGATTAACATGACGTCAGTATCACGCGCTGCGCCTAAAGTATCGGTAATCTGTGTCACCTGGCGGTAGACTTTCTTAAAGCTTTTAGGGTCGCAAATTGATTGATAGGCATCAAGCGTGGCCCGCAGGCGGCGTATAGCAACACGCATTTTATGGACTGCCTCTACATCCTCATGTTTCAGTACCTCTTCAGGCCACTCAAGCATCTTCTGCGTGCGTTCCTGTAGCAATCGCCTCCCTGATTGAGCGAATGGCTCTTCCTCTGGAGTATAAGTACCAAACACGTCTGACTTCCCATCAGACGATTGCTTCTGATTGAGAGCCTCAGCACTCTGACTCACGATCTCTAACCATCGCTTCTTATAGCGCTCATAGGCAAGTAAGACACCCTCTCGAATGCCATGCGAACTTACATGAATTACGTTAATACGCAGTCGTGCCATCACCGTCTGAATAATTAACGCTCCTGCCAATAATATACGCGCTCGCTCAAGCGGTTGCTCGAAACGTTGCGCAATCTCTTCTGCTGGCAGAGAGGTTAGCAAGCCCTGACAACGAATCAAGTCTTGCTGTGTAATTTGAGTATGGTTCACATCCAGTTTGAAAGCATTACGCGCAAGAAAGAGGATTGAGTTTGCGCTCCCTCCTGTCACAATCAGTACTGGCGGTTGATGCTTCAATTGCAAGCCCCGAAAGTATGTTTGCAAAAAAGTTTCAGCAACTGTTACATCATCATAGGTAGGAGGATTCGATGAAAGATAACGATCATGAAGCCAGCCAGATCCAACAGGTAGAGAAGTTCTCCAGGTGATATGCATATTCCTTGCAGTCACCAATTCCATGCTTCCTCCGCCAAGATCCATCACCCCTATTTGTGCAGGAGGACGAGGTTCTTTATAAACCTCGTACGTTGAGCCAAAAAAAGTGAGCTCAGCTTCGGCCGTTCCACTGATCAATTGCACGGCAAGTTTAGTCTTGCTCAACACCTCTTCCAGAAAAGCGTCGCTATTACTTGCCTGGCGAATTGCTTCAGTAGCTACAACAAGAATAGGATTTGCCTTATGTTTCCTTGCCAGCGCTTTGTAGCGTTTGAGAGTAGAGATAGCTGCTTTGGACTTCTCCTGCGAGATTTCACCTGTAGCAGTAACACTCTCCCCAATACGCACCAATTCCTGCTGATCTTCCACTATCTCCAGATCATGCGGTGTACAGCGAGCAACGACGAGATGGATAGTATTGCTGCCAATATCTATTGCGGCACGCATGGGTGGTATCGATTGTATTTGCATAGTAACTATCCGGCTCCTCTTTTATTTATCACAAGAACAAGTCTACTATCGTGCTCAAACACCTGCAACTATCCTACTCTTACTACAGTGCTTCAAGCATAAAAAGACTCGGACTCAAAGATACTCGGAAGTCACTATAATTATAACATGTATCTCTACAACAGTGTGTAACCGTATCAGCAAGATATTGACACACCACAAAGGATACAGTATCATAGGCCTCGAGCCGAAGTGGTGAAATCGGTAGACACGCAACGTTCAGGGCGTTGTGCTCGAAAGGGCATGGGGGTTCGAGTCCCCCCTTCGGCA
>WNFW01001446.1_pt1 | contig 15953 bp, 18 predicted proteins | sample 5400131 | NCBI WGS metagenome assembly WNFW01 (sample SAMN13153362, study PRJNA577476) | soil metagenome | isolation source: 20 cm soil or saprolite under grassland replicate 1 | place: USA:California | collected 2016-06-15 | reverse complement strand
TCCGACGACTTCGATCTACACGAAGGCCGACGACGTCGTGAATTTTCGATCCTGCCTCCGCCCCGACATCCCGGCGATGCAGGTGTGGGGAACCCACAACGGCCTGGTGGTCAACCCCGAGGTCTTCCGTCTGGTCGGAAGGCTTCTCGCGCGCCCGGCCCGCCCGTGATCGCGATTGCCGTCGGGATGGCCCTGGCGGCGGCCGCCTTTCATGGCACGTGGAATGTCCTCGTCAAAGTCAGCGGCGATCCGATCGCGACCTTTCGCCGGGCCACGCTTGTTGCTGGGCTGGTCGCGACGATCGCGTTCGTGCCCGCCTGGCTGCTTTTGGGCAGGCCCTCTCTGGATCCCGCCGCAGCGGGATTCTGTCTGGTCTCATCGCTTCTCGAGACGCTCTACCTCTGGCTTCTCTCCGCTGCGTTCCGGCGCGGAGAGCTGTCGGCGGTATATCCGATCGCGCGCGGTTCCGCGCCGCTGCTCAGCGTCCTCGTTGGCCTCGCCGTGCTGGGTGAACGCCTGGCTACGCTGCAGCTGATCGGGGTCGGCCTGCTTTTGCTTGGGATTCTCGCGGTCACGTTGTCGCAGGCCGGCGGTCGGGCAACACTCCCCGCCCTGCTCACGGGCGTCGCTATCGCCGCCTATACGACTGTCGACCGCGTCGGCGTTCGCCTGACCGAGCCGTGGATTTATGGCTGGTTGCTGTTCACGCTGATGGCAGTGGAGCTGCCCACCTCGCTGTGGGTTGCGGCGCGAATGGGTCTCTACCGCGCGCCGGATCCGTATTCCGGTCCGACCTGGCGCCAGGCAGTGATCATCGGCGTGTTCTTTCTGGCCGGGTACGTGCTTGTGCTGTTTGCGCTGAGCTTTGCTCCTCTCGCGGTCGTCGCCCCCGTCCGAGAGACCGCCGTGGTCGCGGTCGCGGTGTGGGGCGTGTGGCGGTTGCGCGAGCGGAGCCGCACGACGATCAAGTTGAGCGGCGCCGTCGCCACGCTGGCCGGGGTCGCCCTGCTGGCCAGCTAGAGGTTTGACTGGTAAGGTAGTTTTGTCCCCGGTAGGCGGGCGATGTTCGCCGCGGTCGGAATCTTCTCGAAAGGACCCGTGCGTTCGCGACTAGCTTTCGAGAAGAGGAGTTAGGGGGATGCCGACAGGGACCATCAAGAAGCTGGTCTCCGACCGTGGCTTCGGCTTCATCGCGGCCGAAGACGGGAAGGAGTACTTCTTCCACCGCACCGGGCTTGACTCGAGCATCAACTTCGATTCGCTAGCGGGCGGCGAGCGCGTCAACTTCGAGATCGAGACGAGCCAGAAGGGCCCGCGAGCGAACCGCATCACGCTGGCCTGACCCAGGACCATTCCTTAGAGCCGGTCGCCGTGGCGGCCGGCTTCTTGCCCTCCGGCCTAGGTGATCTCCTCGGATCACGACACGACCTGATGGGTTCCGTCGCGGTTTTGATTCACATAGACACCTAGGATCGGGCTCGACGTGAGCAGCTACCGGGATCTTCGTCGCACCCGTGTCCTCCGACCGCATCAAACCTGGCACGCGCTTGACTTCGTGCTGGCGGCGGTCGCTGCCTTGTGCCTCGCCTATGCGCTCTGGGGCGTTGCCACCGCCTCGACTGCACTGGGCCAACTTCGTGACCTGAGCCTGGCCTGCGCCGAAGATGCCTGCCTCCATCACGGTGTGCTGAAGGCGCATGCAGTGACACATGGCACGGCAAATTGGTATGGAGGGCCTGGAGGCGGTGTCGATTACTGCACCATGACGATGGACCTCGACGTGGGTACGCTCAGGGCAGCGGTCATCAGTTCGGCTTGCGCGCAGCTCAATGAAGGCGAGCGGGTGGACGCGGAGATCTGGCGCGGAAACATCGTTTCGGTAACCACGTCGGCGGGACCCATGGGCACCTTCCTGCACCCGTCGGTGGGTCTTTTCCTCGGCTTGTGGCGGTTGCTGGCGCTCGTGCCTTCTCTCGCTCTTGTCGCGATGATTCACATCGACGTGGTCAATCACACGGCGTGGCGAAGGTTCCGAAAAATCTCACGCGCTTAGCCGTTCGGACCGTGCCATGCTGGCTTGCGCGGACACCACAGCCACGGCACCAAACTTTTCGCTCGAGCCCCTCGGCGATTATTCGCTGAAGGAGAGCGCCGGCTTCATCGACGCGTGGCATGAAGCGCCATCGGACGGCAGCCACGCAGCGGGCCATCTCCACCTCGCCTTCCTCACAGACAAGGAATGGACGCCCGCGGGCGTGTGCCTGACCCAGAACGACAGCGGCCAGATCGCGGGAACGGTCTACGGCGATGCCTCAGCCGGCGAGATTCGTGCCCAGACGGCGCGCATCCTGAGCCTTGACGTCGACGGGCGCGGCTGGCCGGAGGTGGGACAGCGCGATCCGGTCGTCGCCCGGCTCCAGAAGATGTTCCCGGGATTTCGTCCCGTGAACTGGTCGAATGCTTACGAAGCAGCCGCCTGGTGCCTCATCTCATCTCGCATCGCCATGAGCCAGGCACAAGGGGTCAAGGAGCGCATGTGCCGCGAGCTGGGCGCTTCTGTCGACATCCACGGACACCGCCTGTACTGCTTCCCTGCGCCCGTTGCCCTCATCCAGATGCAGACCTTCAAGGGTCTGTTCGGGCGCAAAGTGGAATACCTCAACGCGCTCGGCCGTGCCGCGCTGGCCGGCCACCTTGACACGGAAACGCTGCGTGCGATGTCGCAGCCCGAAGCCCTCGAGAGTCTCCGACGACTGAAAGGAATCGGCGAGTTCGGGTCGCAGCTGGTGCGGCTGCGCGCCCTCAGCGCTGTCGACGAGCTTCCGACCAGCGAGCCGCGATTGCTCGGCGCCGTCGCGATGGAGTACGGGCTCGCGCAGGAACCGGACATCGCCCAGCTCGAGCAGATTGCGCAAGCCTGGCGGCCGTACCGGATGTGGGTCGCCGTCTCGCTACGCCGGACGCTTTCTGGCGGCGCCGGCATGACGCACTCTCGCGCTGCCGGGTAAGGCAAGGCCATCGCGTAGAGCGAATCCGCGCCTCAACCGTCGCGCTAGGTGATCTTCTCGTACCAGGAAACGACCTGGTGGGTGCCATTGGAAAGCTGATCGATGTAGACGGGAGAGCCGCTGGAAATGTCGGCGAACTTCACTGCGTAATGGAAGGTCCCGCGCTTGGTGGTATCGCCCATGAGATAGACAGTCACCTGCTCTCCCTGCTGCACGGAGCCGCAGACCATGCGGCCGTTCGGGACGTCCAGATCGCAGCCGGCGGTCGTGTAAAAGCCGGACAACGCCGGGTTTGAGTGCGTCGTGAACCAGTTGGTGTAGCCGCCGCCGGTCACGAAGATGAGCGCGAGCTTCCCGATGCGAGGCCCTGTGTCGACGACATTTCCTCGCCAGCACGCTGTGTTGTTCAGGTGCGTTACCGGGCAGTATGAGCCGCCGAGCTGCGCCGTCAGCGGGAGAGCCGGCGCGACCGATGCCGGTGCTGTCGGCGAGGCGAGCGGCGTGGGCGAAGCGACGTGCGACCCGGCGGTCACCGCGCCGGCGTTCTGTTGATTCAGTTGGTAGGCGCTGTATCCCGCCACGCCGACGAGAAGGACGAGGATCACGCCGGCGGCGAGCATGAGCATCGTGCGCGAATCGCTCTTCGGCGGTGCCGTGTTTTGCCACAGCGGAGTCTCAGCTGCGGTCGGGGGAAAGTAGGCGCTGGCGCTCGGCTGCTCAATCACCGGCGGCAAGACCGTGGGCGCGGTGGCTGGTGGTTGGGGCGTTTCCGCCGGTAGCCAGCTCGGACGATCGGCCTGAGGCTGTGCAGCAGGTGGCGTCTGGGGCGCGGTCACGGGACGCCACCCCTGGCCATCCCAGAAATAGGCGCCGTCAGGGGAGAGGACCGCGTTCGGCGGGGCCATTTCGGGCGCCATCTTAGGGGGTCTTCCGCGCGATGACGCCGCGTTAACTAAGCGACTTTAACTACGGGCTCGAGAGCGTCAGCGGCGCGGAATTGCTCATGGCTCATCACGAGAAGGTGAGACGGCGCGACGGCGATGACCGTGGCGTCGTTGATGCCTCGGTCTCGCATCGCCGTCCAACCAACTGTGTCGCCGGGACGCAACTGTTGGCGTCCTGCCTGACCGTGTGTCTCGAGCAATCCGCCGGCGACGATGAGGAGCTGATGACACAGAAGTCCTTCACGCGCCAGCTCTGTGCCCGCCGGCACGCACAGCTCATCGATGAAAGGGAGAAGCCTCTTGAGCTGGGCGGACGTGAAGCGCGCCAGTTCGCTCGTGGCCTGCAGGATCCGCAGCCGCTCCCGGCTGCTCACGATGCTTTGCTGGCGGAGAGTGCAAACGAGCCTTCGCCGACGCCCCCGGAGAAAGTGAGCCGGATCCCCGGCGCGACGCGACGCAGCAGCTTGATGACTGCGTAGTTGTCGCCCTGGACGTCCACCGCGAACGCGGTGATGCCGTGGTTCGCCGCCCGATCCGCGAGCGCAGCGACCAGCCGCGTCCCCAGACCCTGTTTCTGCCACGCGTCGGCGACCACGATCGCCAGGTCGGCCTCGGACGTGCCTTGCGTCCCGGCGTACTGCGCGACGCCGACGATCTCGCCGTTCTCCACGGCCGCGATCGCGACCCGGCTCCGCCGGTCCACGCGCAGGATGGCGGCCGCGAACTGCTCAGGTCGGGAGATGGGGCTGAAGAACCGGCGGTAGAGCGACTCGGCGGACAGCCGGCCGAAGAGCCTGGCGACCTTGTCGCCATCTGAAGGCTCGAGCGCCATGAGCCCTGGTCGGTTGGCGGTTGCGGGTTCGAGCTGGATCAAGATTTCACCCTACGAAAGAAATAGCACGATCGGTCGTGCAAAGTCAAGAGTATCCGACCGGTCGTGCTAATATTTCGGCAAGCCATGGCCCTGGAAGGCACCACCGACCGCCGCCGGCAGCGTGGGATGCGGACCAGGCAGGCGATCCTGCTTCATGCCGCCAGGGTCGGCTCGGCGGAGGGCCTCGAGGCTGTCTCCCTGCAGCGCCTAGCGAGCGACCTCGGCATCAGCAAGAGCGGCCTGTTCGCCCATTTCGGCTCCAAGGAGGAGCTGCACATGGCAACGATCGACGCCGCCGCCCAGATCTTCGGGGACGAGGTCATCCGCCCCGCCCTGTCCCTGCCCCGCGGGGTCGGTCGCGTCTGGGCGCTGTGCGAGCGCTGGATGTCCTACCTCGAGCGGGGAGTCTTTCCGGGCGGCTGTTTCTTCTGGGCCGTCGCCGAGGAGTACGACAGTCGCCGGCCGGGCCCGGTCCGCGATTCCGTCCTCGAGAAGAAGGCGTACTGGTCCTACACGCTGCAGCGCGCGGTGCGCGAGGCGCAGCAGGCCGGTGAGATCGAAGCCGGCGTCGATCCCGAGCAGCTGGCGTGGGAGCTCGACAGCCTGATGGGCGGCGCCAACGGCGGCTTCAAGTCCGGCGAGGGGTCGCGTGCCCTGGAGCGCGGCAGGCGCGCCATCCGCGAGCGGCTGACACGTGCGGCCACGGCGGCCGCGAGGCCTATCGAGTAGCCATTCCTAGGGCCTTCAATTAGCCATTCCCAAGGTCAGCAAAGGTCATCAACTTGTGTTTGCCCCCACCCGCCCGGGGCCCTTCGGGCCGCGGGCACCCTCCCCAGCCAGTGGGGAGGGGTAGGGCACCCTCCCCAGCCAGTGGGGAGGGGAAGCACCCTCCCCAGCCAGTGGGGAGGGGAAGCACCCTCCCCAGCCAGTGGGGAGGGGAAGCACCGTCCCCAGCTAGTGGGGAGGGGACGAGTGGCGGCGGACCAGGAACATGGCCGCGGTCCACAGCAGGGTGCCCGCGATCAGCAGCACCCACATCGTCCACGGAATCAGCGTGAGCTCGACGAGCGCTCCGAAGATGCACATCGCGGCCGCACCGGCCAGCAGGAACGCGCCTGGCAGCAGCAACCATGCGGAATACCACGGCGGCTGGACCGCGTCGCCTCGGTCCAAGACCCGCGCGGCCCCGAAGACGAGTCCGGCGGTGAGGACCGCGGGCGCTGTCAGCCCGAACGCCCACCGCATCTCGATCGATCCCGTCGTCGCCGCGAGCACCGGCTGGATGCCGGCCATCGCCAGGCCGGCGGCCACCGCAAATCCCAGCAGACGAAGGATCGCGCTCGGGTGCGGCACGTTCATGGTCAGCGTGGCACCGAGGCGGCCTGGGTGAAGACAGGCTGGGTGCCGACCCAACCCAGCTTCACGTCTCGGTAGTAGTCCGCGCGCGACAGCTGGGTCATGAACAGATCGTTGAACGTGCGCGCCCGCGCAACGAGTCCCGCCTGGTCCTTGATGCCACCTGCGTAAGGCTGACGGGGGAGTCCGCCGGCGAGGTCGGTGGAACCATAGAAATCATCTGAGCCGTAGACCGACGTCGACGCATAGGAATAGATCGCGACACCAAGCACCCGATTTCCCCCGGTAGACGTAGCCAGCACGCGACGGATCTGCGCCAGCGTGTCCTCTGGATAGTTGAGAAACGCGCCTACTCCGATCACAACTCGATTGGCGAAGCCTGAGTCCTTCTCGAATCCGAGCCAGCGCCCGAACCATCCCTTTTCACGCGTGCTCCAGTCGCTGTCGTAGTTCATCGGGACCCCGAAGTCGAGGTAACCGTTGACCAGCCAGGATCGCCAGTCCTGGAAGACCGACGAGTACGCGGAGGTCAGCCGCCAGCCCGACGAGTCGAGCGGTCCGCCGCCGTAACAGATGAGCGCACCGCTCAATTTGAGCGACGGCTTCTCCTGCTTCAGCTCGTGGCTAAGGTCGCGCACAAACGCGGTCACGCGGGCTCTGCGCCATGCCTGCCAGCCAGGATCCGTAGGGCTCGGAGTCCGGGTCGCCTTGCTCTGCAGCATGTAGAGCCCGATCGCCGACGGGCTGTATCCCCACGTGACGCTCGGATACCTCACATAGTCGAGATGAAGTCCGTCGATGTCGTAGCTCCGGGCCAGGTCGACAAAGATGCGCTGCAGGTAGATGTCGACCTCCGGCACGCCAGGGTCGAGAAATCCGCTGCTCGCGCCATCGTTGGCGCGGGTACCCCACTGTTCGCCCTGGAGCGAGTAGACGAGGCTGGTCTGGCCGGCGAAGTAAACGTTGACCCAGGCGTGGACGTCGATCCGTGGCGTCGACGCGTGGGCAAGGCGGAGCAGGTAGTCCAGCGGATCGAAATCGCTCGGTCCCACGATGTCCGTCGCGCGCGGCTCGATGGAATGGGCGAAGTAGGCGTCGCCGCGCTTGCGCACCTGGACGATCAGGGTGTTGAGGTTTGCGCGCTTGGTGTCCGCGACGAGCTTTTCGACCTGCGCCGGCGACTTCATCCCGTCGTGGAACGCGTCGACCCAAAGCGCTCGGTACTGCCCGGGCGCTGAGGCCGCCTGCGCGGGCGTCGAAAAGCCGGACAGGAACGCGATCGCCGCGAGGATGGATGCAGCAGCTCGGCGGATCATGCGATCGCCCACGCCACGTGTGTCCGGCCCGTGGTTTCGATCGCACCCGGGTGCTCGCGGCGCAGGGTCTTGGTGGCGTCGTCCTGGAACGCTTGCCGATTGGATGCCGAGACGCCGTCGAGACGCGAAGCCAGGTCCCACCAGCTCATGCATCGAGAAACGAGCTGCTCGGCGGAATCCCAGCGCACCTTCTCGTCGATCACCTCGACCTCGGCGTCGACAAAGCCCGCCGTCGCGAGAGCCTCTCGCAGCGCATGTGCGTCGTTGACCGCCTGACGCGTGCTTTCCTGGTCCGACGCTTTCGGTGCCGGCGGCAGCCAGCGATCGACGACCTCGTCCATCACCTTCCACGGCCGCCGGTTGCCACCGTCGACCGGGATGCTGGCGGCAAACCTGGCGCCGGGCCGCAGCACGCGACGCGCCTCGGCAAGCGCGCGAGACAGGTTCGGTGCGAACTGGAGCCCGTGTCCGCACGCAGCAGCGTCAAACGACCCGTCCGGAAAGTCGAGCTTCTCGATGTCCATGACCTGAAAGTGCGCGTGGGGGATGCCCGTCGCGCGGGCGAGCTCGATCATGCCCTCCGCGAGATCGACTCCGATCACCTCGCCGCTGGGCGCGACGCGGGTGGCGATCGGCCGGCTCAGCGTTCCAGGTCCGCAGGCCAGGTCGAGGACACTCATGCCGGGCTCCAGGCGCAGGAGCTCGATGACCCGCGTGCGGCCGCGTGCTTCGCCGCGGGCCATGATCTGGTCCAGCCGCTCCTGGTAAGCGGCCGCATGCCGGCTGAAGATCAAGGGGTAGAGGTCCTTCGACTTCAGGCTGCGGACGCTCCCCATTCCTGTTCCAACCACCTCGCGACCCGGAGCGTTTCGGCGTTGGTTCGCCCGATCACCTGGATCCCGACCGGGAGGCCGCTCGCGGGTGCAGGGAGGACCGCCACCGGCTGGTGCGTGGTGTTGAACGGCCTCGTGAAGCGCGTGATCGGCTCGCGCGGGTGCTCGGTGTCGTCAACGAGTGGGGCGACGATCGCGGAAGCCGGAAGAAGCAGTGCATCGACGTCATGCATCGCCGCGCGCGCCGCCGCCTGCAGGTTCGGCAGCTCCTGCAGCGCGTTCCGATATTCGCTCGCCGGCACGGTCTGCCCGCGCTTGAGCAGCGCGAGCACGTCAGCGCCGTACTTCTCGGGGGACTCTGCCACCCAGCGCCGGTGATACTCGAAAGCCTCCACGAGCAGGATCGTCAGGCCCACGTCGAAAAGCTGCCGGCGATCGACAAAATCGACCTCTGGGACCCCGGATGACACACCTTGCCAGGCGCGAGCGGTCTCATCGTCAAGCCCGAACACCCAACCGGCGGGGACCGCGAGTCGCGGTCGGGCGAGCGCATCCAGGGAAATCGGTTCGCCGGACATCATCGAGTACGCGCGCGCGGTGGAAGCGATGTCCGGGGCAAGCGGCCCGAGTGTATCGAGGGTATGGGCGAGCGGGATGACGCGGGCGATCTCGATGCTGCCGAACTCCGGCTTGAATCCGGCCACGCCGCAGAACGAGGCGGGGATGCGGATCGATCCTCCGGTATCGCTACCGACAGCCCAGTCGCACATGCCGGTGGCGACAGCGACCGCCGAGCCGCCCGACGAGCCGCCCGCGACCCGGCTTGGGTCGAGCGGGTTGCGCACCGGCCCGTAATGGGGGTTGACGCTTGTCACGCCGTACGCGAACTCGTGCAGGTTGGCCTTGCCGACCACCACACACCCGGCATGGCGGATCCGCGTGATGACGGGCGCGTCGTCGGTCGCCGGCTCGGCCGGCAGGATCACGCCGCCTGCCGTCGTGACCATTCTTTTGACGTCGACCAGGTCCTTGACCGCGACCACCGTTCCGTCGCCGCGCTCATCCGAGACGGAGATGAACGCGTTGAGGTCGGATCGTTCGCGAATGCGAGCTCGGGCGTCGTCCAGGCGCATCGCCCCATTCTCGGGTCTGGAATGGGGGCAGGGGGGTAGCCAAGACGCTATCCTTGCCGCCGATGTCGAGCCCCTCCGGAGGCTTCACCGCAGCAAACCTTTCCTGGAGCAAAGTCGACGTGCTGACCGCCTACGAGCGGCTGACAGCCGAGGTCCAGGTCCGCGGCGGCCGGCTGAGGGAGACGATCAACGATCCCGAACCTCTCTTTCACATGCGAAACGTCAGCGCCGAACCGCTGGTCCCCGGTGCAGTGCCGCTTAGCGGGGTGCCCGAGGGCCTCTTCAACAAAAACCTGATCGGAGGCATCCGCACCATCGAGCCGGAGCCGCCCCCGCCTGACCTGGTCGCCGACATGGCGCGGCGTTACGTCATGTTCCAGGGCGCGAACTTCATGGTCACAGGCGCGGCCGAGTTTCCGTCCGCCACCGAGCCGAGCATGCACACCGAGATCCTCATGAAGTCCCGCTTCTTCGCCATGATCGACGTCACGGTCACGATGTTCGGCGTCGCCGGCAAGAGCTGGACCCAGCCGAACATCTGGGTCAATCGCGACCTCATGCTCGCCGTATTCCTGGGGTGAGCTCGCTCGAGGCGAGCTCGGGTTAGGCCGACCGGCCGAAAAGCCTCGCCACGCGCACCTTGACCAGGTGCCACAGGAGCCCAAACGCGCTGACCGGCGCCGCGGTGGCCACCTCCGGCCGCGGCTGATGTGGAGCGGCGCGCTCGACAGCCGCGGCGACGTCGTCGTCGACCGCGGGCTCGTCGGCCTCGAGGTTGGCCTGGATGCACTTCGCCATATCGTTGATCAGGCGCTTGGAGACGTCCTCCATCACGCCGCGTCCGAACTGCGCGACCCGACCGGCGACGTGGTATTCGGTCGTGATCCGGACCAGCGAACCCTCGCCGGCGGTCTGCACATGCATCTGGGCCGTGGCTCGCGCCGACCCGGGGCCGGTCGTCTCCCGGCCCTCGGCCGTAAGGGTGGCGAGCCGTTCGGCGTCGTTCCGTTCGGAGATCCGTGCCGTCCCGCTGTAGGCGACAGTGATCGGGCCCACCTTCACTTTGACCTTGCCCTTGAACGTGCTCTGATCGACGACTTCCGACAGCTCGGCGCCGGGCACGCAGCCGACAACCTTGTTGATGTCGAGCAGGTATTCGAAGACCTGGTCTGGGGGCGCGCTCACCTGAAAGGAATTCTCCAGTTGCATTTCCCGGCTAAAAGTAGCGCAATAGAGGGGTTCGTCTGCAACAGGGGTCGTTTCACGCGCGGTTCTGCCGCGCGCCGCCATCGGAAGGGGTTAAGGAGGACCGTATGAAGCTGAAGGTCGCCACTACCGTCAACGGCCGCCGGCACGAGCACGAGGTTGAGCCTCGCCTGCTGCTCGTGCATCATCTGCGTGACAACCTGGGGCTCACCGGCACGCACATCGGATGCGACACGAGCCAGTGCGGCGCGTGCACGATCCTCGTCGACGGCAAGGCCGTGAAGAGCTGCACGATGTTTGCCGTCCAGGCTGAGGGCAAGAGCCTGCAGACGATCGAAGGCTTGGCCAAGGATGGCGAGCTGCACCCGATCCAGCAGGCGTTCTGGGACGAGCACGGATTGCAGTGTGGCTACTGCACGCCAGGCTTCATCATGGCCACCGCGTACCTGCTCTCGCAGAACCCGAACCCCACCGAAGACGAGATCCGCAGGGGCCTCGAAGGCAACCTGTGCCGGTGTACCGGCTACGTCAACATCATCAAAGCAGTCCAGACGGCCTCCAAGACGATGAGCGGCGCCACGGGCAAGAAGGCCACGGTCGCCGCCGGAGGCGACTGACGTGGCGGTCACACAGCTCGTCGGAGCCAAGATCCACCGCCGTGAAGACCCGCGGCTGATCACTGGCCACGGCCACTTCATCGACGACTTCACACGCCAGGGCGCCGCGTTCGCGGCTTTTGTCCGGAGCCCGTTTGCGCACGCGCGCGTCAAGAGCATTGACATCACCGACGCAAGCAAGGCGCCGGGCGTGGCGGGTGTGTACACGGCGCGCGACTTCAAGGGCCAGCTCGCGGGCACGCATCCCGCGGCGCCGGCCTTCGTCGCGGAGAAGAAGTACATCCCGGAGCGGTTCCCCATCGCCGAGAAAGAGGTTTGCTATCAGGGCGAGATCGTCGCCGCCGTGCTTGCCGAGACGAAAGGGCAGGCCGCCGACGCCGCGAACCTGATCCAGGTCGAGTACGAAGAGCTCCCGGCCGTCATGGATCTCGAAAAGGCCATGGACAAGGGAAGTCCGAAAACTCACGAGGGCGCCGCGGACAACATCTCCTGGGACCTTACGTACACGGGCCCGGAGGTCAGCGACGCAGCTTTCAAGGAGGCCGATGTCGTCGTCAAGGAGCGGATCCTGCAGAACCGGCTCGCGCCGGTGCCGATGGAGCCGCGCGGCGTGCTCGCCGAGTTCGAGACATACGACAAGAAGCTGACGATCTGGATGTCGAGCCAGAACCCACACTTCATCCGCCTGTTCGTATCGGGTGCGATGGGCCTCAAGGAAAGCCAGGTGCGCGTGATCTCGCCCGATGTCGGCGGCGGCTTCGGCAGCAAGATCAGCCCCTATCCCGAGGACTACCTCGTACCGGCGCTGTCGCGGCTCGCGGAGCGCCCGGTGAAGTGGATCGAGACGCGTACTGAGTCGATCCAGAACGCGACGCATGGACGCGGCCAGTACTACGACGTGGAGGTCGCCGCCAAGAAGGACGGCACCCTGCTCGGCATGCGGATGACGCAGTTCCTCGACGTCGGCGCCTACTGCGGAACGTTCAGCGCGTTCCAGGCGTGCGCGTGCCTGATGGCGGGCGGCGCATATAAGTGGAAGGGCATCTCGGCCCGGACGATCGGGATCCTCACCAACCGCGTGCCGACGGATCCGTATCGCGGCGCCGGTCGCCCGGAAGCGACGCACCTGGTCGAGCGCATGGTCGACCTCGTCGCGCTCGAGCTGAAGATGGACCCCGTCGATATCCGACGCAAGAATTTCATCCAGCCGAAGGAGTTTCCGTTCACCCAGAACTTCGGGCTGGTCGTTGACTCAGGCGATTACGACAAGGCGCTCGACCGCGCGCTCGAGCTGGTGGGGTACCAGGAGCTGCGCAAGAGGCAGGCCGAGCTGCGCAAGCAAGGCCGTTACCTCGGGATCGGGATCTCGACGTGGATCGAGCTGTGCGGCTTTGGTCCGAGCGCCGCGACAGCACCGGCCACAGGTGGCATCGCGCTCGTGGAATCGGCGCAGGTTCGCGTGACACCCACCGGCTCCGTCATCGTCTACACGGGCACTCACTCGCACGGCCAGGGCCACGAGACGACCTTCAGCCAGATCGTGGCCGACCAGCTCGGCGTGCCTTACGACAGCGTCGAGCTGCGCCACGGCGACACGGCCGAAGGGACCGCCTTCGGCTACGGAACCTACGGCAGCCGCAGCCTGGCGGTGGGCGGGGTGGCAATCAGCAAAGCCGCCACCAAGGTCATCGACAAAGGGAAGAAGCTGGCCGCGCACATGCTCGAGGCCGCCGAGGAAGACGTGGTGTTTGAGCACGGCAGCTTCCATGTGAAGGGTTCACCTGACAAGGCCAAGGCATTCGGCGAGGTCGCGTTCGCCAGCTACGGCATGAACCTTCCCGAGGGCATGGAGCAGGGTCTCGAAGCAGTCGCTTATTTCGATCCGCCCAACCTCGTCTGGCCGTTTGGCACGCACATCGCGGTGGTCGAAATCGACGCCGAGACCGGCGCCGCGAAGCTCGAGAAGTACGTCGCGGTCGACGACTGCGGAAACATCATCAACCCGATGATCGTCGACGGCCAGATCCACGGCGGCGCCGTCCAGGGCATCGCGCAGGCGCTGTACGAAGAGGTCGTTTACGACGACGAGACGGGCCAGCTCAAGACGGGAACGATGATCGATTACATGCTTCCTTCGATCGGAGAGATCCCGCCGCTGGACCTGGACCACACGGTCACGCCGAGTCCGACCAACGAGCTTGGGGTCAAGGGAATCGGCGAGGCCGGCACCATCGCCGCCAGCGCGGCGGTGATCAACGCCATCTGCGACGCCCTGAGCCCGTTGGGCATCAAGCATGTAGACATGCCGGCGAGCCCAGAAAAGCTGTGGCACATGATGAGGGGGGCACGCAAGTGATTCCAGCTGCTTTCGAATACGCACGAGCCTCCTCGGTGGACGAGGCGTCCAAGCTGCTCAACAAATATGGAGAGGACGCGAAGGTGCTCGCCGGCGGGCACAGCCTCATCCCCCTGATGCGGCTGCGACTCGCGCAGCCGACGGCACTGGTCGACATCAACGGACTGAAAGACCTCGACCACATCAAAGAGGACGGGCACAAGCTGCGCATCGGCGCACTGACTCGCCACGTCACGATCCAGAACTCGGCGGTGATCAAGGAGAAGCTGCCCCTCCTGGCTGAAGTCGCCGGCGAGGTGGGCGACAACCAGGTCCGCAACATGGGCACCATGGGCGGCGTGATCGCCCACGCCGACGCGGCCGGCGACTATCCGACCCTTGCGTTGATGCTCGACGCCGACATCGTGACCAACCAGCGGACGATCCACGCCAGCGAGTTCTTCAAGGACCTGTTCACGACGAGCCTGGGGCCGGACGAGATCGTGACCGAAGTGGTCTTTCCGGTCGCCAACGGACCACACAAGTACGTCAAGTTCCGCCGCCGGCTGTTCGACTGGGCGATCGTCGGCGTGGCGGCCCAGAAGATCAACGGTGACTGGCGGATCGGCCTCACCAACGTCGGCCCGACGCCCGTCAGGGCGACCGCTGTCGAGGAGGCGCTGCACAAGGGCGCCAAGCCGGAAGAGGCCGCGCAGCACGCGTCGGACGGGCTCGACCCGGCCGGCGACCTCCGGGCAAGCCCGGAATACAAGAAGCACCTTGCCCGTGTTCTCACCAAGCGGGCGATCAACCAGGCGGAAGGCCGCCAGTAGCAGCCGTTTTGGGTGGCTCGGCGGAGGCGTCGAGCCACCATTCTTTCTCGAAAGGCAGGGGGTTTCGAGATGAGAGAGCTGGACGCAAGGGCCGCGGTTCTTGCAGTTCTTCTGTTCACGGCTTGCGCGGTGCCAGGCATTGGACAGGCATCGACCTCAGACCTGATCAACGGCGCCGGCACCGAGCTCGCCCACGCCACCGGGCTCGAGGTCAACGGTGCGTTCTCCAAAGAGTCTGGGGACTTTTCGGTCAACATCCAGATGAACCCGCCACATTCCGCCCACATCACCGCGAGCAAGAGTTCGTCGAGCCAGACTTCTCTGAACTATGAGGCGATCCAGATCGGAGACAAGGACTTCTACCGCAGCCTGGACCTCGCGAAACTCGCCGCGGCGCAGACGCCAGACGCACAACAGGTGGCACGCATGGTCGGCGGCCGCTGGTTCACCTACAGCGGGACGCCGCTCGATCTCGGGGTTTTCGCGAGCGCGGCAGACATCAAGGCGAACTTTCTGACCGACCTCAAGGTCTCCCGCAAAGACAACGTTGACGCCGGCGGCCAGAACACCGCCCAGCTGGCGACCGGCGACTATGTGCTCAACATCACCGAGGCGTCACCCCACCGCCTCGTGTTCCTGCAGACCGTGGCCGGCAAGACCGTCCAGGGATATTCGCAGGCGCACATGTCGATCACCAACTACAACAAGGTCTTCGCCATCGAGGCGCCGCCCAAGGTGGTCGATCTCGACGACCCGGCGACGTGGCCGCCGCTGTACACGATCGTTTCCGTCGAGAACAGCCGGTGCGGCACTCCATGCACGTTGTCTGCGCAGGTCAAGAACCTGGGTGGAGTCGAAGGCGCGACGGCGCCATCTACGGTCACCTTCGACCTGAAGAACTCCGCCAACCAGAAGGTCCTTGGATCCTGCAACGTAACGATCCACCCCGACCTGCCGCATAACCAGACCGTGACCGAGCGCTGCACGATCTCGTCGAGCGCGTGGACGAGCTTCAGCGGCCGCTACACGTACGGCGCGAGCGCGCACAACCCTGCCTACGATTGACCTGAAGTTCCCGAATCGGAGTCGGTAACCTTTGGCCGTGGCGGCTCCCCTGTCGATCGAAGATATCGAGGGGCGCCTGCGCGAGCGGCGATATATCGGCGATCGCGCCCTGGCAACGTCGATCTTTCTCGCCCTGCAGCTGCAGAAGCCGCTTTTCATCGAAGGCGAGGCGGGTGTCGGCAAGACGGAGGCGGCCAAGGTCATGGCCGAGGTCCTGGGCGCGCGGCTGATCCGCCTGCAGTGCTACGAGGGCATCGACCTGGCCCACGCCGTCTACGAGTGGAACTACCCGCGCCAGCTCCTCCACATCCGCTTGATGGGAGAGGGGGGTGGGGAGAGGGCGAATAAGACAGACTGGCGCGTCGCCGAGCGCGAGATCTTCAGCTCGGAGTTCCTGCTCCGCCGCCCGCTGCTCGACGCGATCGACAACGAC
>WNFW01001445.1_pt1 | contig 15953 bp, 12 predicted proteins | sample 5400131 | NCBI WGS metagenome assembly WNFW01 (sample SAMN13153362, study PRJNA577476) | soil metagenome | isolation source: 20 cm soil or saprolite under grassland replicate 1 | place: USA:California | collected 2016-06-15 | reverse complement strand
CGCGGCCGTGAGGCGTAATGAGCAGTCGCGTTCCAAAGAAACCCGCACGCTCCCCGCGGAATCGCCAAGTCACATTGGCGCGTTCAGCTTCGATTCGCTTCAGGTAGACGCGATTCGGCAAAAAGAGCGCAAACCATGGCTTCGGGGAAGTCTCCTCGGGATTCGCCTGGTAAATTTGGATTTCGACTCCGCCCGATCCAATATGGATTTCACTGAACCTCCATTGCCGTATCAACACGCCCCAGGGATCAAATCTGGCGGTAATTCCGCGAGCATCGACGGATTTCAGAGCTCGCTGTCCGTTGCTTGCCTCAAAGCTTTCGGCTTGTGCCGTGAATGGGCTCGTTCGCCGGATCGCGGAGTAATGCCCGGTAGGAAAATGCAAACCCTTCGCAGTTTCCTTCTCCATCCCGACGCGAAACGCAGCGCTTTCAATGTAATGAGTGATCAGCGGACTGAAAAAAACGATGGTCCCTATCGCAGCAGCGATAACGATGAAGATCGCAATCGCTACAGCGCAAATCAGAATTTTCCTTCGCAAGGGTCCAAGGTTACAAAGGTATATCGTTCCAAGTTACACAAACGCCCTTTGTAACTCTTCTAACCTTTTAGCCTATTACTTGGCTTTGCCTGTCATTCCCAGTTGCGCAAACAGAAATGCGTAAATGTCGGCCAATTGTTTGATGCGCTCGTTCAGGGCTGTGCCAATACCGTGACCTGCGCTGGAGCTCGTCCGCAATAGAACCGGATTCTGAGATTTGTTCGCTTCATCCAGGCGAGCCACCATTTTGCGCGAATGATACGGCGCGACTCGCCCATCGTTCGCACCGGTCATCATTAAAATGGAAGGATATTTCGTTCCATCCACCGCGTGATGGTATGGCGAATACGCGTAAAGCGCCTTAAATTGATCCGGGTCTTTTACCGTGCCGAATTCGGTGACGTTGAACGCGCCGTTTGGCGCGAGTTCCACGCGGAGCATATCGTAAATTCCTACTTGGGAGACAACAGCCCGCATTAAATCAGGATGCTGGGTGATCATTGCGCCCATCAGGAGACCGCCATTACTTCCTCCTTGGATCGCTAACTTTTCCGGGCGGGTGTACTTCTCTTTAATCAGGTATTCTGCCGCACCAGCGAAGTCGTCGAAAACGTTTTGCTTTTTCGTAAGATTACCGGCCTTGTGCCAGTCTTCACCGAACTCGCCGCCGCCTCGAATATTCGCCACCACATAGACGCCCCCGTGATCGAACCAAAGTCGGCGCGTAAATTCGAAGTTCGGGGACATGCTGATTCCGTAGCCGCCGTAACCGTAAAGTAGCGTTGGGTTCTGCCCGTCCCGTTTCATTCCTTTGCGGAAAATGATGTTGAGCGGAATTTTCGTGCCGTCCTTCGAGGTTGCGAACTCGCGCGTTACTTCGATATCGGCAAAAGAGACAGGAGACGTAGTGAGCAGCGCCGTTTTCACAGGCTCGGCTTTTTCCCTCGCACAACGGAACCAGGTTGCCGGTTCGGTATAGCTCTGGTCGCGAAACAAAAGGGAACCATCCTCGAGTCCAACCATTTCCTGCACAGCAGATATTTTTGGAATCGGGATGATCGTTTCGCCTTTGCCGTCCAGACTAAAGCGGCGGATTTGAGACGGGCCGCCGAGCAGATCGCCAAGGAACAGAGCGTCGGCAGTCGGCACGATTTGCTGGATAACCGGCTCGCCGGTCGGAACGATCTCAACGGCCTTGCTTAATTCCGGCGTCTCGAGCGGTAGACGGAGAACTTTTCCGCGCGGCGCGGCGTTGCGCGAAAGAAGATAGATCGCGTTATCGCGACCGAGGCGAGCGGCTTTAATCTGGTCACCGAATTGTGTGATCTGCTTCCAGCTGCCATCCGCCCCGAGCAGGTAATGCGCAAAGTCGCCGCCATCGCCATTCGCAACGGACGCGAGAACGTAACGGCCATCACGCGAACTTTCCAAAATGACCTCCGCGATCCGAGGAAAATCTTTTCCGATAGAGTAGATATCCTCCGTATCAGGCGTGCCGAGCTTGTGAAAATAGACCTGCTGAAAAAAGTTCAAGTCAGCCTCGGGCCGTTCACCGTTCCTTGGGAACCGAGTGTAATAGATTCCGGTAGCGTCGGCGTTCCATGCGGCGCTGCCACCCGCCGTCGGGTATTGGACATGGGCGATCGTATCCGGCAGCGCGTTGCCAGTCGCGGCCTCGTAAAAGTGAAGGGTGCCGTCCTCGCTTCCGCCCTTGGAAAGCGATACCGCGACATACTCGCCGTCCAATGAAGGGACGAACCAATCAATAGTGGTTGTGCCTTTGGCGTCCAGCACGTTTGGGTCGAGCACGATCTTCTCGGATTTGAGGTCGTCAGCCGACGTGAGCGTGACCAGTAGAGGTTGTTGCTTTGGCGGCTGGAATTTCATCAGGAACAACAACCCGGGCCGCGAGACAAGCGAAGAATAACTGGGCGAAGTTTTTGCGAACCACTCTGTTAATTGCTTTTCGATTGCCACCCGATCCGGCAACTGATCGAGATATTGCCTGGTCTGCTGGTTCTGCGCGTCAGACCAGGCTTTCACCTCCGGCTCATCGTCTTTTTCTAGCCATTGATACGGATCATCTACAGTCGCTCCCTGATATTTAGTTGAAACAGGTTTCTTGGGAGTTATCTGGGCCGGTTCGGCCGTGGGCAGATCCAGCGCCGCCGTTACAACAATGGCGCCGATAACAGACAGCAAACGATTGGTTTTCATCGCGCGAAATCTAACAGAAATGACGAAAAGCGAATCACCGAAGTGACTCGTTAAGTCGTTAAATCGCTATACTGTAATACTGAGTCACGATTCTCGAATCGCGAATCACGCTCGTCTTTGAGTCATTCGTTATTCGGGTTTCTTGCTTTTTTCGTTAGTCGTATCGGCTTCCAGCCGATTCCCCCGATTGGCAGGAATGCCGATGCCGCCTGGTCCGCCAGGCATTGAAACAGCGTACCTTGGATCCTTAACCTGCTTGCGGACGGCTGCGAAGAGTTTCGTGATTCCCGTCAAGCTAATGCGATTGGCAATGAAAGAGGGGATAAAACCACCCGAGTCGGTATAAATGGAATAAGTGGCACGAGTTTTTGTTGCGCCATCGGGTTCGAGCAGCCATTTACCCTCGCAAAGTTTTACGCGCACGACGCCTTTCTTTTCTGGCGGCCCGAGTTCGTTGGCTGGGGACCAATGACTCATAAAAACTAAACCATCAGCCGAGGGCCATGATTTCTTCCAGACGCGCAATGTGTAATCGCGGTCCGCACAAACTTTTGGCGAAAGTCTCTGATATCCCACGATCGAATCGCCATCGCGTTTGATCAGCCGGCACTCGGTCGTGTACGGCATGAATTTCGGATAGTTCTGGAAGTCGTCGATCACCGCGCAGACGGCGCCGGGGGGCGCGTCAATCGGGCCGACAGCTTTGAATTCCTTCAGCGGCGAACCTGGACGGGGCCGGCTGTAGATCACAACGTTTTTTTCTTGAGCGGACAGTTTCCAGTAATCGTCGCTGCTAATGGACTCTTCAGCGGCGAAAGCGGTTGGGCAACCAGCGAGAAGAATGGACATCAGACCGTGGAGAATTCGCTGCTGCACCGGCGGCGAGGATACATCATTTCCCTCGCATGGCTATATTTCTTTGACTGTGGGATTTGGCCGCATCTCGAAGTGTCTCCGATCCAATAGCGAAATCCGAAGCCTCCCCACGACTTGTTAAAGTAGTTAAAAACGTTACAAAAGTTACAAATGGAGAGTTGCCCGACATGCCGTTGTAACGATGTAACTGTTTAAGGATTTAACGTGGCGAAGCCAATGAATCTACAGCCCACGGTTCTCATTGTTGATGACGAGAAGCACACTCGGGACGGGCTCCGAAGTTTACTGGAGAACGATTATGATGTGTACGTCGCTCCCGATATTGCTGGGGCGATCGACGTGCTGGATCGAGAGCAGATCGATGTGCTCCTCACGGACCTGCGTCTCGGCAGCGAAGATGGAATGAACTTGATCGATCGTGCGTTGAAAATGCCGCGCCCTCCTGTGTGCATCATGATGACTGCTTACGGGTCGGTGGATGTTGCTGTGGAAGCAATGAAACGCGGTGCCTATGATTTCGTGACCAAGCCGCTCAACCTCGATAAAGTTGAGTTGTTGATCGCGCGCGCGGTACAGGGCCGCAAGCTTGAACAGGAAAATCGCGCGCTCCGGGAACAAGTCGATGAACGTTACGGTCTCGAGAACATCTGGGGAGACTCAACAGCGTTACATGAAGTGCTCGACACAATCCGCCAAGTTGCGCCTTCATCAGCCAATGTTCTCATTGAAGGCGAAAGCGGGACAGGCAAGGAATTGGCCGCACACGCCATTCATAATTTAAGCCGGCGCAATAAGGCGAAGTTCGTAGCGGTGCATTGTGCGGCGCTTTCTCCACAACTTCTGGAAAGCGAGTTGTTCGGACACGAGAAAGGCGCGTTCACCGGCGCATATGAGCGGCGCATCGGCCGATTCGAGCAAGCCAACGGCGGCACGATTTTCCTCGATGAAGTGGCCGAGATCGATGCGAGCACTCAGGTGAAATTGCTTCGCGTCATGAGTGAGGACCGCGCATTTGAGCGCGTTGGCGGCAATCAAACGTTGCACGCGGATGTGCGGATCGTTGCAGCCACGAATAAGAATCTCGAACAACTGGTGCGCGAGAGAAAATTCCGCGACGACCTTTATTTCCGCCTCAATGTGGTGCGCATCACCATGCCGCCGTTGCGCGAACGAAAGGAAGACATCCCAATCTTGGTCCAGGGATTCTTGCGCCACTTCTGCAAGGCAAACGAGAAGCCTCTTGTGGATCTGACACCCGATGCGATGGACGCGCTGCTGACTTATGAGTGCCCGGGCAACGTTCGCGAGCTGCGCACGGCGATCGAACATGGCGTCGTGATGGCGACGGGGCCAAAGATTACTCTGCGCGATTTGCCCATGGCGGTGCGACAAGCGGCCAGGGCAAAGTTTCCGGGCGGAGGTTCAGCTCAGGCCTTCGGCGAAAAAACGAGCCCACTCGATCTACATGAGACGGAAAGAAAATTGATTGCCCAGGCGCTCGCAGCCACGAATGGCAACGTGACCGCCGCTGCCAAAGAACTCGGCATCAGCCGCCGCACGCTCCATCGAAAAATCAACGAAATGAATGCAGCAAAAGCGGGAGCGGAAATTAAGGATGGTGAAGGATAGCATTTTCGGGTGCAGCGAGCGCGCTTGGAACTTGGCGGCGCGCTAATAGTTACCCGCACAATTGGCTGCAAGTTTATTTTGGTGACAGAGAGGCAAGAATTTTTTCGAAGCGTGGATCCTCGCGCAATGGGTCCCAGAACGGCAGGAGCTTCAACTGACCGTAGCTGATTGGAGCTGGTTGACCAGTCACAACGGCCAGCTGTTCGCAAGCGAGGTCTGTGTCGCCGACCCAAGCAGCAGTCATTGCCAGGTACTCAATCATAAGCGGGCCGTTAATTGCGTCGTTTTGGACGGGGAGGAGTTCGACTGCGCGGCGGCTTTCTCGTAATGCTTCTTCTTTTCTCCCGAGACCGGCGTCGATCAGGCCCAATACACACAGTGCCGGACCGTAATTTGGTTGGGCTTGGGCGATTTTCTCCTGCTCTGCACGCGCCGCAACGAAGGCAACTTGGGCTTTACTTTCATCATTGCTCATTCGAGCCATGACGCCTTCCATGAACGGGCGATTTAGATGAACGGCGTAATCGGTCAGCGGTATTTCGCCGAACGCGTCCAATGCATTTCGCGCCGCGGCTATGTCGTCCTCCGCCAGCGCGCAACTCAGCCAGTCATTGGCAACACTCGGCAGAGCGGGAGGATTTGTGGCTCGAATGGACTCAATTCTCTGATGCAACGGCCGGGTATCCGCTTTCCAATGAAATTGGACGGCCGCAAGCGCTACTTCCGTGTCCACATCGGCTGGTTCGATGGCCAAAGCTCGATTCAGGACGGAAATTTCTTCAGGATACTGCCGTAGAACTCCGTAACTAAGCGCGATCTGCTGTAACAAATAAAAATTGCGCGGATCGAGATCAATCGCGCGCTGCAAGTTTCGCGTCGATTCTTCCCAATGACCCTGGCGCCTCAGGATAAAGCCTGTGACTGCGAATACTCGAGAATCATTCGGCAGACTCCGGCGCCCAATGGCCAGTTCTGCCAGAGCGCCATCATAGTCGAGGTATCCGTGATAAAGATTTTCAGCGCGCGCAAGATGTGCTTCACCTGCGTCGGGACGAAGGCGAAATGCAGCTTGGAAGGCGGCTTCCGCTGACGCCAGCCGTGCCGGAGTATGATCGAGACCAAGAAAGTAAAGCAGACCATGGGTATGGACGAGTTCGCAGTATGCTTCAAAAAATAACGGGTCATGCATAATTGCTTGGTCGAGTAGATCGGCCGCCTGGAGCAATTTCGCTCTCGCGGCACTGCTGAAGCTCGTCAGAAGAAGATTTTTAGCCTGTGCGTAGAGTTCGAATGCAGTCAGATCATCAGTTGGCTTGCGTTCGATGGCGGCTTTCTCGGCAGTTGAAATTTTCGCGCGCATTTGCTCGGCGACCTTTTGCGCTATTTCGGCGGGAATCGCGAATGCCTCCTTGAGATCCCGCTCGTATCCGTCTGCCCACACGCCCGTGTTGGTGCGTGTGTCCACTAACTGCGCGTTGATATGCACCTTGCCGCCAGAACGACGGGCGGTTCCTTCGAGCACATGTGAAACACCAAGCGTGCGGCCGACCTGACGTAAATCTCGTTTCCCACGATAGTGCATCACGCTGGTTCGGCTGATCACTTTAAGATCGGCGATCTTCGCCAGCTTGGTTAAAACGTCGTCCTGGACGCCGTCGGCAAAAAAGGCGTCCTCCTTGTCGTCGCTCAGATTTTCAAATGGCAGGACGGCGATTCCCGCTGATATTCGGCCAACTGATTCGCTTTGCCAGATCATCGCGCCTAAACCTGCGGTGAGGACAACCGATAACATGATCAGGGCGGCGATTGTGGGATTCCTTTGCATCCATTTTCGAGCATGCGTGAAAAATCCGCTGCGTTTCGCGCGGATCGGTTCGTGCCATAACCAACGTTCAAGATCCTCGGCCAGCTCGAGCGCCGACGAGTAGCGGTAACGCGGATTTTTCTCGAGACACTTCAGGCAAACGGCGGAAAGATCGCGATCAACTTTCCGGTTCCACGAACGCGGTTGCCGGGGCTCCGAATCCAGCAGCAGCCGAATCGTTTCGTAGGTTGTTCCTCCGGCAAACGGCGGATGGCCGGTGAGAAGTTCGTACAGAACCGCGCCAAGTCCGTAGATATCTGTGGAGCTGCTGACGGCCGCATTGTTACCGATCGCCTGCTCCGGCGCCATGTAGCTGGGTGTGCCCATTATCTCCTGCGTGCCGGTGACGGTGCTTCCATGTTCGACCAAGCGGGCGAGCCCGAAATCAGTCAGGTGCGGTTCCCCGTTCGCGTCCAACAGAATATTTCCTGGCTTGATGTCTCGATGCAGAATGCCGTGTTGGTGTGCGTAGTGCACAGTGCGCGCGACTTTCGCGATGAGTTCTGCGGCCTGCCGGGTCGATATCGGCCCAAGACTAACGACTTCGTCGAGCGGATCTCCTTCAACGAACCGCATGCTGAAGTAGCTCGTCCCATCGCGCTCGCCAACCTCGTAGATGGGCACGATCCCCGGATGGTTGAGCTTCGCCGCCGCTTCCGCTTCCCGGCGAAGGCGTTTCAGGTGCGCATTAGTAGCGAACTGACCAGCGCCAATGATCTTCACCGCCACTGTGCGGCTAAGACTCCTTTGCCAGGCGCGAAATACTACGCCTTGACCGCCGCGACCGATTTCCTCCAGCAATTCGTAATCGCCAAACTCTCTTGGCGTCTCCTCTGAGCGGAGTTCTTTCTCACCACGAGACTCGGCATTCGCGTCCACGCTGCGATTAAAGTCAAAAAGTCACCCCAATCTCAAGCCTCGCAACAAGGAACGACGCCTTCCGAGTGGTCGAGTCAAACGGACAGCTGCCCAGGCCGCCCCTCCTTATAGAAAAATTTGCCGTTTACGAATCAGCTTTCGAGCGTTTCAATTACTCCGTGGCCGAAAAGAGAATTTTTGGAACAGACGGAGTGCGCGGGATGGCAAACGTGGAACCAGTCACTGCTGAAACTGCGCTGAAATTGGGGCGCGCAGCCGCGTATGTTTTCACACAACTGAATCCACGCAAGACTCCGGCGGGCGCGCGGCCGAAGATTGTCCTGGGTAAAGACACTCGTCTTTCCGGTTACATGCTCGAAAACGCGCTGGTGGCGGGGATTACTTCACTCGGAGTGGATGTCCTTGTGATTGGACCGCTCCCTACGCCGGGTGTGGCTCACATTACGCGATCCTTGCGCGCCGATGCCGGCATCGTCCTTTCGGCTTCGCATAATCCTTATCAAGACAACGGCATCAAATTTTTCCGCCACGACGGTTACAAGCTGGATGATCAGGTTGAGAGCAGAATCGAGCAGCTCGTTTTCACCGGTGAGATTGATTCGATCCGGCCAACTGCCAACAAAATCGGGCGCGCGACACGCATCGATGATGCGCTCGGTCGCTACGTTGAATTCGCCAAGGCGAGTTTTCCCCGTGGAATGTCGCTCGAAGAAATGCGGGTGGCGGTGGATGTCGCAAATGGCGCCGCTTACAAATCGACGCCGTGCGTCCTGCGCGAACTTGGTGCCGACGTTGCCGTGGCGCACAACCAGCCAAACGGCATGAACATCAACGATGGTTGCGGCAGCATTCATCCCGAGGAAATCCAGCGCATCGTGAAGATGAGCGGCGCGGACGTTGGGATTACGCATGACGGCGATGCCGATCGCGTCCTGTTGTGTGACGAAAACGGCGAGATTGTCGATGGCGACGAGATTCTTGCCATCGCGGCACTGGATCTTTTAAGCACCGGTCGGTTGGAGCAAAACACGGTTGTGGCCACCGTCATGAGCAATTTTGGCCTGGACGAAACGCTCGCCGCGAAGGGTGGAAAAGTGGTGCGGACAAAAGTCGGCGATCGGTATGTGATTGAAGAGATGACCCAGAAAAAACTCAATCTCGGCGGCGAACAAAGCGGTCACCTCATCTTCCGCGATTTCACCACGACTGGAGACGGCATCATCAGCGCGCTCCAGATTCTGTGCATCATGCACAAGACCGGTCAGCCGTTAGGTAAGTTGAAGGCATGTTTGGAAAAGTATCCGCAGGCCCAGCGGAATTTGATTGTGAAAGAGAAGCGCCCGCTCGCGGAGCTGGATACGGTGATGAAACTGGTAACCGAAACGGAGAAAGAGCTCTCCGGAAAAGGTCGAGTGCTCCTGCGTTATTCCGGTACCGAGCCAAAAATTCGGTTACTTATCGAAGGGCGCGAGCTCGAGAAGATCGACAAGCAAGCGGACCGAATCGCTGATGCAATACAAAGCGCGATCGGAGCGGACTAAGCACATGTTTGAAGCCATTGTCATCCCGAACGAAGTGAGGGACTTCACAAATTGGTGATGGATCACGCAATCAAATTTGCGTATCGAGAGCTTCGAGTGAGAGGTCCTTCGCTCCGCCCAGGATGACACGCTTTTTGTGTTTATGACACTAGAGAGAGTAATTGAAGCGCTTCTATTCAGCGCGCAAAAACCACTTTTGATTCGCGAGCTGACGGAAGCGATCAAAGGAGCCGGCGCCAAGGATGAATTGTCGCCCAACGAGTTTGCGCGCGTGCGTGAAGCCGAAGTGGCCGCAGCACTCGAACAATTGAAAATCGAGTACATCGAGCAAGAACGAGCATTTCAGCTTAACGAAAAAGCGGACGGCTGGCAGCTGGTTACCGATCAGAAATTCGCCCAATGGGTGCGCCAGCTTTTTCCTGCGCCAAAACCGGGGCGGTTGAGTGCGCCTGCGCTGGAGACGCTCGCGATCATCGCATATCGCCAGCCTATCACGCGCGCGGACGTCGAAGCGGTTCGAGGAGTCAATATTGATGGCGTGCTGCAAACACTAATGGAGCGTGGCCTGGTCAAAATCGCGGGTCGCGCGGAAATCCCCGGGCGCCCGCTCCTGTACGAAACCACGCAATTTTTCCTGGATCATTTTGGGCTTCGAAATCTGGACGAATTACCGAATGTCGAAGAGTTGCGCACCCGCCATTTGCCCAAGGCGCGTGTTCCAACTGGCGCTGGCGATGCCGACGCGCCGGAGCCATCGACTGCAGATACAGCACCGGAATCATAGGCGTTTGCCCCCGGCGGCGCGATTCACACATGCGTGGTTCCTCATGGTTATGCCTCACACAACTAGGCAGCCTGCTGCTGCTTGCGCTCGCAGCATCCACTTCAGCTGGTGCTGAGCTACAGGCCGCTGATTGTGCGCGCGCCGCAAAATATTCCGAAAGCAAACGCGGCGCTTCCATGCTGGTCATGCAAAATGGCCGGACGATTTTCGAGCATTATGCCAACGGCGGGTCGGCGGGAGGACGATGGCCGATTTTCAGCGGAACGAAGAGTTTTTGGGGGATCGCCGCGCTCGCAGCGGCGCGCGATGGATTGTTCAAACTCGACGATCCCGTTTCGGACACGATCACTGAATGGAAGAACAACCCGCGCAAGTCACAGATTACCATCCGGGAGTTGCTCAACCAGACTGATGGTATTGAGGGCGCGTCGCGTCTTCAACGCCCTTCGATCCGCGATCGCAATGCCATGGCAATTCGGTTATCGGCGGTTGCTGAACCCGAATCAGCCTTTATTTACGGTCCCAGTCATCTCCAAATCTTTTCCGAGCTCTTGCGCCGAAAACTAAAAGGGCGCGATGTCATCGGCTACTTCGAAGCACGTGTGTCGAACCGGCTTGGACTAGGTCGGCTCAACTACAAAAAAGACGCTCGCGGGGATCCGTTGCCTGCAACGGGATTTGAGCTGACTGCCCGGGAATGGGCTCGGCTTGGCGAGCTGCTTCTCGGCCGAGGTAGTTACCACGGGCGACAAATCGTTCCAGCAGCTCTGTTGCGAGAGGCGTTTGCCGGCTCGCACGTGAACCCATCATACGGCCTCACATTTTGGTTAAATCAGCCGGCACCGACTGCGCGTGAAGCAGACATGGAACGAATGCTCGACTTACACTGGCAGGATGCGCAATGGACAAACGTGTGTATTTGCAAGGATGCGCCTGCAGACATGGTAGTGGGACTTGGCTCGGGCTATCAGCGGCTGTTTGTCATTCCGTCGCTAGAGGCCATCATCGTGCGGCAAGGATCAAGCGCGAGATTTTCCGATGCACGTTTTCTTCGGCTCGTCCTGGGTCGCATCCAGTAAATCGGTATGCAAGATTGACTTAGTCGTTCGTCTGGCAAACGATTGTCGATCTTCTTATGAATAAATTCGCGATGGGTTGCGGAGTGCTACTCGCAATCCTTCTTTTTATTGTCGTGATTGCGGCCCTTGCGTTGGGCGGCAGTTATAATCGTCTCGTTCGTCTTCAGCAGACCGTCGATCAAAGCTGGGCGCAGGTGCAAAATGTTTATCAGCGGCGCGCAGATTTGATTCCAAATCTTGTGAACACCGTTTCGGGCGCGGCGAATTTCGAAAAATCGACGCTCACCGAGGTGACGAATGCGCGGGCCAGTGTTGGCCGGGTGCAACTTGACCCGAACAAGGCGCCTACCGATGCGGCGCAACTTGAACAGTTCCAGGCCGCGCAAGGCCAGTTGAGCAACGCGCTCTCGCGCTTGCTGGTGGTCGTGGAGCGGTATCCCGAGTTAAAAGCTAATCAGAATTTTGTCGGTCTGCAGGCGCAATTGGAAGGCACGGAGAACAGGATCTCGGTCGAGCGCGGCAACTTCAACACTGCAGTGTAAAACTACAACGTGGCAGTTCGCAGTTTTCCGACAAACTTGATTGCGGGAATGCTTGGTTTTCCGCCGCGGCCATTTTTCACAGCGCAAGCGGGCGCGGAGAAACCGCCGCCGGTGCAATTTAATTTTGGCCCCGCGCCGACGCCGGCGGCGAATTCAAATCAGGGCCCCGCGCCGACGCCAGCGGCTGCTGCGTCGCCATAACAATATTTACGTGATGATTCCGGGGAGCACACGCGCCCTCGCGTGTCCCGTTCGGCGCCTCGCTGAACGGATCGAACGACCCGAGACTTACTCAGCACGCGTTTTCGCCTGGCGTGCCAAAGGACATTTGCAACGAGGGCGTCGCAAACAGCAGACGAGGCGCGTTCCCTGCCCAGTAATAGTACTCGCTTTCGTGATCCTTTTCGCTGTTGCCGCCCAAGCCGCCGAAGTCATTCCGCCGAAACCCGACCGGTATTTCAACGATTACGCCAGCGTTGTTTCAAAGGAAGCTGCGCTTCGTTTTAACGAACAGCTTGCGCAATTCGAACGCGAGACTTCGGATCAGGTCGTCGTCGCGATTTTCCCGAAAATGCAGACTGAGTCCGATATCGCAGATTACACGCAGCGGGTCGCCCAGGCGTGGGGCGTCGGCCAAAAGGAACGTCGCAATGGCGTCGTCCTTTTCGTGTTCGTCCAGGATCGCAAAATGTTTATTCAAGTCGGTTACGGATTGGAAGGGGCACTACCCGACATCACTGCGTTCGATATCACCGAATACCGAATCAAGCCGCGTTTTAAGAGCGGCGATTATGAAGGTGGCTTGGCCGCAGGGATCGATTCCATCTTCCAAGCTATTCGTGGCGAATACAAAGGAACTGGAAAGACCGTTCGGGAGACACGCGGCGGCGAAAAAGGAGGCACGTTCGTGCCAAATCTCCTTCTCTTTTTCTTTTTTATGGTGTTGCTGTTCTTTTTGTCGCGATTGAAACGCCAATCCGGCTATCGATATTCAGGTTCCGGCGGCCCGTATGTCGGCGGCGGGTCCGGCGGTGGTTGGTCTTCCGGGGGAGACGGTGGGTTCAGCGGGTTCAGTGGTGGTGGCGGGAGTTTCGGCGGGGGGGGCGCAGGATCGAGCTGGTGAAGAAATGCGAACGAAGGAGTTTCTAAGCAAGCTTGAGCATGACCGCATCGTCCACGCGATTCGAGATGCTGAATCGAAAACTTCAGGTGAGATTCGCGTTTATGTTCAACGCGGCCAATTGAGCGCCGATCCATTGGTCGTTGCACAGAAGAAATTTCAGCGGCTCGGAATGCACAAGACCGGCGAACGCAATGCGGTGCTTATCTTCGTAGCTCCGAGGTCGCACAAGTTTGCCGTTGTTGGCGATAAAGCGATTCACGAAAAATGCGACGAACAATTCTGGCAGCACGTTGTGGATGGAATGCGTGTCCATTTTCAGAATGAGCGGTTTAGTCACGCCATCGTCGAGGGCATCCAGGAAGTCGGTAAATTGCTGGCCGCGCATTTTCCAAGGACATCGGCAAACCCGAATGAGTTGCCGGATGAGATCGTCGAAGGGTAGGATGAGCGCGCTGGGCTGACCGGACGCCCTACCAAATCTCCCGCTTGCAAAATCGCGGATTTAGCCTTTATTTCGCCCTTCGCAGCGAGTTTTGTAATTACGCCGTTGGTCCCTGGGTTTCCGTTGCTGGACGTGAAACCGCACTCGCCAGGGGGAACCCGGTGATCCGAAAGGTAAGAAGTAAGAAGGCAGAAAGACGAAGTGCCGCGAGGCCTTAGTCATTTCTTAATTCATAATTCTTCCTTAATTCTTAGAACATATGCCAATCCGTTACGGTCGTTTTGAAATGCCGAAAACTCTCTCTAAAGATGAGAGCACGGCCACAGATACATACGCCAAATTTACCGCCGAGCCGTTTGAGGCCGGTTACGGGCACACCGTTGGGAATTCCCTCCGGCGCGTCCTGCTTTCCTCTCTGGAAGGCGCAGCCATCACCGCTGCCAAAATCGCAGGCGCGCAACATGAATTCGCCACGCTCCCAGGCGTGGTGGAGGACGTGACCGACATCGTCCTTAATCTCAAGAAAGTGAAATTTAAAGCCGATGATCACGAGCCGAAGAAGCTTTCGCTCATTGTGAACAAAGAAGGCGAAGTGACCGCCGGAGACATTCAAGTGGTGCAAGGCTACGAAGTGCTCAATCCCAAGCAGATCATCTGCACTCTGGACAAGAAGCACAAATTTGATGCCGAACTCGATGTGCGAGTCGGCCGCGGTTTTGCTAACGCCGAGGAAAATAAGCGTCCCGACCAGCCAATCGGTCTCATCCCGATCGATTCGATTTTTTCGCCGGTCACACGCGTTAAGTACGCTGTCGAAAACACCCGCGTTGGTCAGCGCACGGATTACGATAAGCTCATTCTCGAAGTTTGGACCGACGGCCGCTTGACACCGGACGATGCGTTGCTCCAGGCCTCGGCCATTTTGCGGCACCATCTCGATGTGTTCGTGAATTTCAACGAAGAGGTGATCGAGTTTGACCAGACACCTGCTGGCGTGAGCGAAGAGAACCTGAAGCTCAAGAAACTGCTCAACATGAGCGTGAACGAAATCGAGCTTAGTGTGCGCGCAGCGAATTGCCTGAACAACGCGAACATCACTAGCGTGGGTCAGCTCGCGCAAAAGACGGAAGCCGAAATGTTGAAGTATCGAAATTTCGGCAAGAAATCGTTGAACGAAATTAAGGATAAACTGCAACAGCTCGGGCTGAGTCTCGGCATGAAATTCGAGGCCGGCCTTCTGGATGCCCCGGTGAGCACCGATGCCGCTGGCCCGAGCGGAGCAGCTGGCGAAGAGTAAGCATCGCCTCTACAATCACATTCGCCGCGTCATGAGACATCAAAAAAAGACGATCAAACTGGGTCGTACGGCCGAGCACCGCAAAGCGCTGCTGGCTAATCAGGTCTGCTCCTTGATTGAGCATCAACGCATCAAGACGACGTTGGCCAAGGCCAAAGCAGTTCGACCTCTAGCCGAACATATGGTCACGCTCGGAAAAAATGGGTCGATTCACGCGCGTCGCACTGCTCTGGCCAAGCTGCGTCAAAAGAGCGCCGTAAAGAAATTGTTCGATGACATCGCGCCAAGATCGGCGGAGCGCAATGGCGGGTATACGCGCATCGTCAAACTTGGCGCGCGCAAGAGCGATTCGGCTCCCATGGCATTCATCGAGTGGGTCGATACGGCAGACGTGGTGGAGGAAAAGCCGGCCGAAAAGAAAAAGGCGAAGCGTAAAGAAACTGAGCCCAAGCCACAGAAGGCAGAACCGGAGGCCGCTGCGCCGAAAGAAGAGGAGCCGGCTGTGGAGGAAGGAAAACGCGCCGAAACGCCGGCCCCAGCAGAAGAGCCGAAACAGAAGAAGCGACGCTGGTTCGGCCGGAAATCCGACACCGAGAAATAATACGCGATCTCGGGAGCGTTCCGGGACAGCTTTGCAATATACCGAGGTCAGCCAGAATCCTGAGCCGACCGACAGCGGGCTTGTTTCGGATCAAGTTGCCGTGAGTTTTGTGTGGAAATCGCGGTCTGCTTTTTTGACGTCGCGATAACTTCGAAATTTCTTTGCCGTTTTACCTGCATTTGTCATGTCGAGCGAAGTCGAGACATCTCTCGATTTAACGGCAAGAGATTCCTCGACTCCGCTACGCTTCGCTCGCACTGACAACGGGCTCATTAAAAGTATAGACTTGGCAGCTGTGCTTTCCGAGCGAATTTGAATACTCTCAATCAAATTGAGATTGTCATTCTAAGCGGAGCGAAGAATCTCGGATTACTTGTTGGTCTCTCGAAGCAGACAACAACCAGAGATATTTCGATGCGCTCAACATGACACAAATGAATCCTCATCCGTATTTATTCATTGTCATTTTCATTGGCGTAGCTCTTGTTTTTCCGTTGATCCCGCTCGCCCTCGCCTGGCTGTGGCGGCGAGTTTTTCA